>Ga0075325_1000115_pt1 | contig 11189 bp, 21 predicted proteins | sample MayberrySE_Catta_5_FD_120048 | JGI IMG/M metagenome (GOLD analysis project Ga0075325, IMG submission 120048) | Natural and restored wetland microbial communities from the San Francisco Bay, California, USA, that impact long-term carbon... | ecosystem: Environmental > Terrestrial > Soil >... | reverse complement strand
GGACACCAGGATCGGCAGGATCGCGATCCCCGCCAGGAAGAGGCCGCCCGGTAGAGTGATGCGGCCAAGCACGCCGTCGATGTAGTCGGCGGTGCTGGCGCCGGGCTTCACACCGGGGATGAAGCCGCCCTGCTTCTTCAGATTCTCCGCCAGGTCGACCGAGTTGAAGATGATCGACGTGTAGAAGTAGCTGAACAGGAGGATCATCGCCGCGAACGTCAGGTCGTACGGCAGCTCGCCCGGGGCGAAGAAGCCGGCGAGGTCCTGGAGCACCGGGTTCTGGGTGAAGCTCGCCAGGGTGCCGGGCACGATGATGATGGTCTGCGCGAAGATGATCGGCATCACGCCGGCGGTGATGAGCCGGATCGGGATGAAGGTCTTCTGCCCCTCACGAATGCGGCCGCGGCCCATCACCTTGCGCGGGATCTGGATGGGGATCCGCCGGGCGGCAATCGTCATCCCCACTACGGCGGCAATCACCCCCACCAGAATGGCCAGGAACGCCACCGCGCCGACAGGGGTCACCACACCGGTCTGCACGAAGTTGAGCAGGTGCAGCGTGCCCGGCCAGAGCCGCTCGAGGATGGAGAAGGTGATGAGCAGGCTCATCCCGTTGCCGATGCCCCGCTCGGTGATCTGCTCGCCCAGCCACATCACGAAGATCGCACCGGCGGTGAGGGTCACCACCATGATGAGTCGGGAGGCGAAGCCCGGGTTGGGGATCGCGCCCGGAATGGACTCGGTGAAGAGTGCGAAGGTGTAGGCCTGGGAGAGCGCGATGCCCACGGTGAGATACCGGGTCCACTGCGTGATCTTCTTCTTGCCCTCCTCGTCCTTCTGCAGCTTCCCGATAGTCGGCGCGATGCCGCCCGCCAGCTGGAAGATGATGGAGGCCGAGATGTAGGGCATGATGCCCAGCGCGAACACGGTGGCGCGGGAGAGCCCGCCGCCCAGGGCGTCGTACAGTCCGAAGAACCCGGCGGCGGCGGAGTTCCTGATGAAGTCGGCCAGCGCGGTGACGTTCACGCCGGGCGCCGCGATGTGGGCGCCGATCCGGTAGATCACCAGGATGGTGAACGTGAAGAGGAGCTTCCGCTTCAGCTCGTCGTCGATGGCCAGATTGGGGACGCGGGGTGTGGTCACTTACCCCTCGATCTTGCCGCCGGCGGCCTCGATCTTCGCGCGCGCCGACGCGGACAGGGACACGCCTCGAACCGTATAGGACCGGTCGGCGTCACCGGTGCCCAGGAGCTTCACCGGCCGGTCCACCTTGCCGATGAGTCCCGCCGAATAGAGCGTCTCGGGGCTCACCTCGGTTGCGCTCACCTTCTTGAGCTGCGAGAGGTTCACCGCCTGGACGGTCACCTTGAACGGGTTGGTGAACCCGCGCTTGGGCAGGCGCCGGTACATCGGCATCTGACCGCCCTCGAACCCGGGGTTGGTCGAGCCTCCGGTGCGCGCCTTGTGACCTTTGTGACCCTTCCCCGCCGTCTTGCCGAGCCCGGAGCCGGGCCCCCGGCCGACGCGCCTGCGCGACTGGGTGGAGCCCCGGGAGGGGGAGAGAGAGGAGAGGGTGAGCTTGTCTGCCATTCTTGAAACTCCGATTGGTTCTTGTGACCCTGAGCGTAGCGAAGGGGCCCATAGCGGGCGTGGCCCTCTCGCTTCGCTCGGGGTGACAAAAAGGAACTTAAGCGGGCTTCACCTCGACCAGGTGCCGCACCTTGAACAGCATCCCGCGCGCCGACGCCGTATTGGCCAGGCGCACCGTCTGCTGATGGTGCCGCAGGCCGAGTGCCGCGAGCGTCCGTCGCATCGTCTCGGGATGCCCGAGGGTGGTGCGGATCTGCTTCACGTCGAGGGCCTTGGCCGTGTCCTCGCTGGGGATGACGGCGGCGTGATGCCGGGGGCCCTGCCTCCCGACTGCCGGATTGCGACCCATCTCAGGCTCCCTGCCGCGGCTTGTACGCGATCTGGTCGAGCTCCACCCCGCGCTCCCGCGCCACCTGGCGCGCGGAGACCAGGCTGGTGAGCCCGTTCATCGTGGCCCGCACCATGTTGTGCGGGTTGGTCGACCCGAGACTCTTGGTCAGGATGTCGGTGATGCCGGCACACTCCAGCACCGCGCGCACCGGGCCGCCGGCGATTACGCCGGTGCCGGTCGCGGCGGGCTTGAGGAGCACCCGGCCGGCGCCATGCTCGCCCACGACCTCGTGGGGGATGGTCGAGCCGGTCTTGGGTAGCTCCACCATCGAGCGCTTGGCCGCGTCCACCGCTTTGCGCACCGCCTCGGAGACTTCGTTAGCCTTCCCGGTAGCAATGCCCACCTTGCCCTTGCCGTCGCCGACGGCCACCAGGGCGTTGAAGCTGAACCGCCGGCCGCCCTTCACCACCTTGGCGACGCGGTTGATGGCGATGACGTTCTCCACATGATCGCTGCCGTGCTCCCGGTCCCCCCGGTCGCGCCGGGGGCCGCCCCGGCCGCCGCGGTCACCCCGCTCGCCTCCGCGCCCACCCCGGCCGCGGGGCCGGTCCGAGCCGGACCGCGCTGGTGGCTGCCCGGGCGCCGGCGCCTCGCCGCCCTCGGTTGCCGTGGCCTGTCCGCCGCTCTGTGTCGTCTCGTCCGCCATTAGAACTCCAATCCGCCTTCGCGTGCGCCCTCGGCCACCGCCTGGACGCGACCATGGTAACGGTAGCCGGCGCGGTCGAACACCACCCGGCTGAATCCCGCGGCCTTCGCCTTCTCCGCCAGCAGCTTCCCGACCGCCTTGCCGCGAACCACCTTGCCCGCGCCGTCGGCCGCGATGCCCTCGCTCGCGTCGCTCACGCCGAGCAGGGTCACGCCGCGGTCGTCGTCCACCAGCTGGGCGTAGATGTGCTTGAGCGAGCGGAACACCACCAGCCGCGGCCGCTCCGCGGTGCCCTCGACCTTGCTGCGCACCCGGAGGTGGCGGCGGTAGCGGAGCTGGGTGCGCGTCTTGGGCGCGTGAATCCGGCGCATGTTACTTGGCTCCTGTCTTGCCCGCCTTGCGGCGGACCTGCTCGCCCTGGTAGCGGATGCCCTTGCCCTTGTAGGGCTCCGGCGGCCGCACGGAGCGCAGCTCCGCCGCGACCTGGCCTACCACTTCCTTGTCGGCGCCCTCGACCTTGACCACGGTGTTGTTCTCCACCGAGATCTTGATCCCCTGGGGCGCCTCGTACTTCACCGGGTGGGAATACCCCACGATCAGGTTCACCCCATAGGGCTTGGCCTCCGCCTTATAGCCTACGCCCTGGATCTCGAGCGTCTTGGTGAAGCCCTTCGACACACCCTCGACCATGTTCTGAACCAGGGTCCGGGTGAGCCCGTGCAGCGCCTTGTGGCGCTTGTCCTCGGTGGGCCGCTCGACCGTGAAGCTGCCGTCGTCGAACTTGAGCTTCATCTCCGGATGGAGCGTCCGCCGCAGCTCGCCATTGGGACCCTTCACCGCCACGGTGCTCCCCTGGAGGTCCAGGTTCACGCCCTTGGGCAGGGTGACCGGCCTCTTGCCGATGCGCGACATCGCCGCCTCCTACCAGACCACGGCGAGGAGCTCGCCGCCCAGGTTCGCGCTGCGCGCCTCGCGGTCGGTCATCAGCCCCCTCGGGGTCGAGACGATCGCCATGCCGAGGCCGTTCTTGACCCGGGGCAGCTCGCGGCACTTCACGTAGCGTCGGAGGCCGGGTGTGGAGACGCGCCGGAGCTCCCGGATCACCGGGGCCTCGTTGTGGTACTTCAGGTACAATCGCAGCACGCCGTGCTGACCGTCATCGAGGAGCTTGTAGTCCGCGATGTAGTGGTTGTCCCGCAGCAGCCGGGCGACCTCGGTCTTCAGCTTGGACACCGGGATGTCCACCCGCCGGTGCCCCGCGGAGCACGCGTTGCGGATGCGGGTCAGCATGTCCGCGACGGGATCTGTCAGATTCATTCCCTCGTTCCCCTTACCAGCTGGCCTTGCGCACGCCCGGGATTTCCCCCCTCAAGGCGAGCTCACGGAAACAGATGCGGCACAACCCGAACTTCCGCAGCACCGCGCGCGAGCGGCCGCAGCGCTGGCAACGCCGCACCGTCCGCACCTTGAACTTCGGAGTACGCTTGGCCCGCTCGATCCAGGCAGTCTTGGCCATGTCTTACCTCACGCCACTTTCTGGGGCGTCTCGCCCCTGAACGGCCACCCCAGCTCACGCAGCAGCCCCATCGCCAGGTCGTCGCGGTCGGTGGACGTCACGATGGTGATGTCCATCCCGTGGATCTTCTCCACCTTGTCGTAATCGATCTCCGGAAAGATCATCTGCTCCCGGATTCCGAAGGTGTAATTCCCCCGCCCATCGAAGCTCCGGGTCGGCAGCCCGCGGAAGTCGCGGATGCGCGGGATCGCCAGAGTGATGAACCGGTCCAGGAACTCGTACATCCTGGCCCCTCGAAGCGTCACGAAGGCGCCGACCGGCATCCCGGCCCGGAGGTTGAAGTTCGCGATCGCCTTCTTGGCCCGGGTGACGACCGCCTTCTGACCGGTGATCGCGCTCAGCTCCTCGACCGCCGACTCGAGCTGCTTGGGATTCTTGCTCGCGTCGCCCATGCCGACGTTGAGCACGATCTTCTCCAGCCGCGGCACCTGGTGCGGGTTGGTGAGCCCGAACTCCTTGGCCAGCCGGCCGCGCACCGTCTCCTGGTAGTACCTGTGCAGCCGGGGCGCGCCCTCGCGGGCCTTGGGGGTGTGGTCCAGGTTGCCGGCCGCGGCCTTGTCCTTCTTGCCACCGCCCTGCTGACCACCTGGGCCACCCTTCCCCTGGCCGCCCTGCTGCGGGCCCTTGGCGGGCTTGGCCGCCTTCGCCTTTTCGTCCGCCATCTTACCGGCTCCTCGGGATCGGCTGGTCCGACTTCACGGCGATCCGCTCCACCGTCCCGTCCGCGTCGATCCGGCGGCGCACCCGGGTCGGCTCGCCGCTCCCGGGATCGATCAGCATCGCCTTCGAGTGATGGATCGGGGCCTCCCGCGTCACCTTCCCGCCCTCGGCGGTCGGGCTGGCGCGGAGGTGCCGGGTGATGATGTTCACGCCCTGGACCTTGATCCGGCCGGTCTTGGGGAACACCTGGAGCACCTTGCCCTGCTTGCCCTTGTCATCCCCGGAGATCACTTGGACGGTGTCGCCCTTGGTGATGCGCAGCTTGTGCCGCACCGGCGCCTTGTGGCGCACGCGCTTGGCCTTCCTGTACACCAGCGGCTTCATGCTACAGCACCTCCGGCGCGAGCGACACGATCTTCATGTAGCGCTTCTCGCGCAGCTCGCGCGCGACCGGGCCGAAGATGCGGGTAGCCCGCGGCTCTCCGGCGTCGTTGATCAAGACCGCTGCGTTCTCGTCGAAGCGGATGTAGGAACCGTCCTTGCGCCGGGTCTCTTTGGCCGTGCGGACGATGACCGCCTTGGCCACGTCGCCCTTCTTCACCTGCCCCGTGGGGATCGCGTCCTTGATGGCCACGACCACGGTGTCGCCGAGGCCGGCGTAGCGGCGCTTGCTCCCGCCCAGCACGCGGATGACCAGCGCACGGCGGGCGCCGGAGTTGTCGGCGATCCGGAGAATGGATTCCTGTTGCACCATGGCTACTTGGCCCTCTCGACCACTTCCGCGACCCGCCAGCGGACCGTCTTGGCGAGCGGCCGGGTCTCCATCAGCCGGACGACGTCCCCCGCCTTCGCGGCGCCGTCGCCCTCGAGGTTCCGGGCCTTCACCTTCTTGGTCCGGGTCACCTGCTTCCCGTAGACCGGATGCGCGTAGCGCCGCACCAGCGACACGGTGACCGTCTTGTCCATCTTGTCGCTGGTCACCGTCCCGGTACGGGCCTTCCGCCGGGCGCGCTCGACCTTCGCCTGGTCAACCATTGGCTTCTTTCTCCTGCAGGATCGTCTGCATCCGCGCGATGTCGCGCCGGAGGCTCCGGAAGCGCATCGGGTTCTCGATCGACTCGGTGGCCGAGCGGAAGCGGAGGTTGAACCGCTCCCGGGTCAGCTCCTCGATCCTGGCCTTGAGGTCCTCGACGGACATCTCCCTGATCTCGTCTGGCTTCACGGCTCAGGTCTCCTCGCGCTTTACGAACCGGGACTTCACCGGCAGCTTGGCCGCCGCGAGGGCCAGCGCCTTCTTGGCCAGGTCCTCGGAGATCCCCTCGATCTCGAACATCACCCGGCCCGGCTTCACCACGGCCACCCAGCCCTCCGGGTTGCCCTTGCCTTTCCCCATCCGGGTCTCGGCCGGCTTCTTGGTGATCGGCTTGTCGGGGAAGATGCGGATCCACACCTTGCCGCCGCGCTTCATCTCGCGGGTCATCGCCACGCGCGAGGCCTCGATCTGCCGGTTGGTGATCCAGCCGGGATCCAGGCTCATCAGCCCGAACTCGCCGAACGCGACCGTATTGCCCCGGGCGGCGATGCCCTTGGTGCGCCCCTTGAACGTCTTGCGGAACTTGATCCGCTTCGGTGCCAGCATCGGACTCAGGCCCCCGTGCTGTAGGTGCGGCCGGAGACGTCCTCGATCACCTCACCCTTGAAGATCCACACCTTGATGCCGATGGTGCCGTAGGTGGTCTTCGCGGTGCTGGTGGCGTAGTCGATGTCGGCCCGCAGCGTGTGCAGCGGCACCCGGCCCTCGTGGTACCCCTCGGTGCGCGCGATCTCGGCGCCGCCAAGGCGGCCCGCCGCGCGGACCTTGATCCCCTGCGCGCCCATCCGCATGGCGCTCTGCACCGCGCGCTTCATGGCCCGGCGGAACGAGATCCGCTGGGTGAGCTGGTGCGCGATGTTGTCGCCCACGAGCTGGGCCGAGAGCTCGGGCCGCTTGATCTCCTCGACGTTGATCGCGGCTTCCTTCCCGGTGAGCTGGGCCAGCTCGTCGCGGAGCTTGTCCACCTCGGCCCCGCGCTTGCCGATCACCACACCCGGCCGGCCGGTGTGCACCGTGATGGTGACCTTGCCCGGCCGCCGCTCGATGTCGATCTGCGCGATGGCGGCGTGGCCCAGCCGCTGCTTGAGGTACTTCCGGATCAGCTCGTCTTCCTTCAGCAGCGCCGGCATGTCCTTGGTGGCGAACCACCGCGAGGACGGCTGCCGGACGATGCCGAGCCGGAGCCCGATCGGGTGCGTCTTCTGACCCATTACTCGCTCTCCCTGGTGTCCACGTGGATCTCCACGTGGCTGGTGCGCTTGCGGATCGGGGTCGCGCGGCCCTGCGCCGCCGAGCTGAACCGCTTGAGCGGGGTCCCGCCGTTCACGATGGCCTTGGTGACCACCAGCGCGTCGGGGTCGAACCGCTCGTTGTCCTTGAGCGCCTTCTGCTCCGCGTTGGCGACCGCCGACTTGAGCGTCTTGGCGATCTGCTTCGCGGCGAGCTTCTTGTTGAACTTGAGGATCGCGTAGGCCTCGTTCACGTCCTTGCCGCGAATGAGGTCCACGACGAGCCGCATCTTCCGGGGCGACTGGCGCACCAGCCGCTGAATCGCATGGCCGCTCATGGTTACTCCGGCTTCGCCTTCTTGTCGGCGACCAGCCTGCCGCTGTGCCCGCGGAAGAGCCGTGTGGGCGCGAACTCGCCCAGCTTGTGGCCCACCATGTTCTCGGTGACGTAGACGGGGACGAACTTGTTCCCGTTGTGTACCGCGAAGGTGTGTCCCACGAACTCGGGCAGGATCGTGCTGGCCCGGCTCCAGGTCTTCACCACCCGCTTCTCGTTCTTGCTGTTCAGGATCTGCACCTTGAGCATCAGCGCGTCCTGGACGAACGGGCCCTTCTTGACGCTTCTCGCCATGCCTTACCTCGTCGCCTTTCCGCGCTTCCGGCCGCGGACGATCAGCTTGGTGGACGCCTTCTTCCGATGACGGGTCTTGCGGCCCTCGGGCTTGCCCCAGGGGGACACCGGGGGACGGCCGCCGGAGCTCTTGCCCTCGCCGCCGCCCAACGGGTGATCCACCGGGTTCATGGCCACGCCGCGGACCTTGGGCCGCTTGCCGAGCCAGCGGCTCTTGCCCGCCTTGCCCACCGAGAGCAACTCGTGCTCCGCGTTCCCGACCTCGCCGACAGTGGCGAGGCAACGGCCGTGCACCATACGCATCTCGGTGGAGCGGAGCCGCAGGGTGACGTACTCGCCCTCCTTCGCCACCACCTGGGCGCTCGACCCCGCCGTTCGGCAGAGCTGGCCGCCCTTGCCGATCTTGAGCTCGATGTTGTGCACGTTGGTACCCAGCGGGATCTCGCCCAGCGGGAGCGCGTTGCCCGTCCGGGTATCGCTGCCGGGGCCGGAGACCACCGTGTCGCCCTGGCTCAGCCCCTTGGGGTGCAGAATGTACCGCTTCTCGCCGTCAACGTAGACGACGAGAGCGATGCGCGCGGTGCGGTTGGGATCGTACTCGATCTCCGCCACCCGCCCCGGGATCCCGAACTTGTTCCGCTTGAAGTCGATCTTCCGGTACTGGCGCTTGTGCCCGCCGCCCCGATGCCGAGAGGTCAGGTGGCCCAGGTTGTTCCGCCCGCCCGACTTCTTCATCGGCTCCAGCAGCGCCTTCTCCGGGGTGTCCCGGGTGATCTCGTCGAACCCGGACACGCTGCGGAACCGGGTGCCGGCCGTCATCGGCCGAAATTGCCTGATGCTCATCTCAGCCCTCGAACACGGCGATCGAGTCGCCGTCCTTGAGCGTGACGATCGCCTTCTTCCATCGCGCGGTGGTGCCGCGTGTGCGACCGCGGGTGACCGCGTGACGCCGCATCTGCATGGTGCGGACGTCGGTCACGGTGACCCCAAACAGCTTCTGGAGCGCATCCCGGATCTGGTACTTGTTGGCTTCCGGGTGTACCTCGAACGCGTACTCCCGCCGCGTCTGGTAGGCGGCCGAACTCTTCTCGGTCACCACCGGCCGGACGACGATCTCGTGGAGGGTGGGCATCACTTCTTTCCCTTCTTCTTCTTCGGCGCCGGCTTCTTGGCGGCCTTGGTCGCGGACTTCTTGGCCGGCTTCTTCGCCGCCTTGGTCGCGGCCTTCTTCGCGGCCTTGGTGGCCTTCTTCGCGGCCTTGGCGGCCTTCTTTGCGGCCTTGGGCTTCGCGGCCCCCTCGCTCCGGCTCGGGGCAGGCTTGGCGGTGCTGGCCCGCTTCCGCGGCGCAGGGGCCTCCTCGCTCTCGGGCTCCTCCGGCAGCGGCTCCGGCATCACGCCGGTGAGCGCGCCCTCTTCCACCACCACCACGTCCGACCAGAGGACGTCATAAGCCGACGCCTGCGCGTACGGCATGACCTCCACCGTCGGCAGGTTGCGGCCGCTCAGGTACACGTTCTGGTCGCCGTTCGCGGTCAGGACCAGCACCTTCCCGTCGAGGCCCAGGCTGTCGAGCAACCCGGCGAGCTGCGCCGTCTTCGGGCGACGGAACGCGAAGCGCTCGATCACGTGCAGCGCGCCCTCACGCGCGCGCGCGTTCAGCGCCGACCGCCGCGCGAGCTGCTTCACCTTGCGCGGGATCTCGGTGCGGTAGTCGCGCGGCTGCGGTCCGAAGACCGTGCCGCCACCCCGCCAGTGGGGGGCCCTGGTGGAGCCCTGCCGCGCGCGGCCGGTGCCCTTCTGCTTCCACGGCTTCTGGTTGCCGCCGGAGACGAAGCTCCGGGTCTTGGTGGCCGCGGTGCCCTGACGCTGGTTATTCAGGAACACCCGGACCGCCTGGTGCAGCACCGGCTCGTTCACCGTGCCGTCGTAATACTCCGCCGGGAGCGCGAACGCGCCGTCGCGCTTCGACCCGGCCGAGGTGTAGTGCGGCGCCTCAATCATGACGGCTCGGTCCTCCCTGCTTCGCCACGGTGACGATCCCGTTCCTGGCGCCCGGGATGGCGCCCCGGACGAACAGCAGATTGCGCTCGGCGTCCACCTTCACCACGGTGAGGCCCAACTCGGTGTGGCGGGCGGCGCCCATGTGGCCCGGCATCCGCTTGCCCTTGATGACCCGCGACGGGTCGGTGCCCGGGCTGATCGAGCCTGGCTTCCGGTGCCGGGTGTTGCCGTGTGTGGCCGGACCGCCGCCGAAGCCGTGGCGGTGCACCACGCCCTGGAATCCGCGGCCCTTGGTCGTGCCGGTGACCTTCACCCGCTCGCCCGGGGCGAAGATGTCCACCTTCACCTCGGCACCCGGGGTCGGCGCATCGCCGTTCACCGGGAAGACCCGCAGCACCTGGGGCGCGACGTCGAGCCCCGCCTTCTTCGCATGGCCCAGCTCGGCCCGGGTGGCACGCTGCTTCCGCCGCGCACCGAAGCCGAGCTGGACCCCGCCCTCGCGCACCTGCACCACGCGGCAGGGGCCGGCCTCGATGATGGTAACGGGCACAGCGGTGCCGTCCTCCGAGAAGACCCGGGTCATCCCGAGCTTGCGTCCGATCAGTCCGGTGGTCATCGCTATTCGACCTTGATCTCGACGTCCACGCCCGCCGGCAGGTCGAGCTTGGTCAGCGCGTCCATGGTCTGGGGACGGGAGTCGTTGATGTCGAGGAGCCGCTTGTGGGTGCGCAACTCGAACTGCTCACGGCTCTTCTTGTCGATGTGCGGGCTCCGGAGCACCGTCCACCGCTCCATCTTCACCGGCAGGGGGATCGGGCCTGAGACCTGCGCCCCGGTCTTCTCCGCTGTCCGCACGATATCGGCCGCGGCCTGGTCGAGGACCACGTGGTCGAAGGCCTTGAGGCGGATTCGGATTCTCTGTGCCATTTGAGTTCCTCGTTGTCTCCGGCGGTACCCCGCGTCTCCGGCGGTACCCCGCCTGTTCCCCTCTCCACCCGGCGGTCCCCCGCCCTGCTTCCTCTCCGCCCCGGCGGTAGGGCGGTAGGTGATCACCTACCGTCGTACCGTCGTACCGTCGTACCGTCTACTTCAGGATCTTGGTCACCACGCCCGCGCCGACGGTGCGGCCGCCCTCGCGGATCGCGAAGCGCAGCCCCTCGTCCATCGCGATCGGCGTGATCAGCTCGATCGTCATCTGCACGTTGTCCCCCGGCATCACCATCTCCACCCCCGCCGGCAGCTCCACACTCCCCGTCACGTCCGTCGTCCGGAAGTAGAACTGCGGCCGGTACCCCTTGAAGAACGGCGTGTGCCGCCCCCCCTCTTCCTTCGTCAGCACGTACACCTCGGCCTCGAAGTGCGTGTGCGGCGT
>Ga0075325_1000114_pt1 | contig 11278 bp, 14 predicted proteins | sample MayberrySE_Catta_5_FD_120048 | JGI IMG/M metagenome (GOLD analysis project Ga0075325, IMG submission 120048) | Natural and restored wetland microbial communities from the San Francisco Bay, California, USA, that impact long-term carbon... | ecosystem: Environmental > Terrestrial > Soil >... | reverse complement strand
CAACTCAAGCGCCATCGGCCGGCGAGGCTACTAAGCCACCCGTTCCGGTGCGCCTTATGTGGCGATGGATGGCATCGATCGCACCGGAAGCGTCAGGTGGCTTCGAAGATGGTTGCCAGGCCCTGGCCGACGCCTACGCACATGGTGGCGATGCCGTAGCGGCCCTTGCGGCGGCGCAGCTCGCGGACGAGGGTGGTGGCGAGGCGGGCGCCGGAGCAGCCGAGGGGATGGCCGAGGGCGATCGCGCCGCCGTTGACGTTGAGCTTCTCCTCGTCGATGCCCAGCTCGCGGGCGCTGGCCAGCACCTGGGAGGCGAAGGCCTCGTTGAGCTCGATCAGGTCGATCTGCTCCAAGGAGAGGCCGGCGGCGGCCAGGGCCCGGGGGATGGCGAGCGCCGGGCCGATGCCCATGTAGGCGGGGTCGACCCCGGCGACGCCGAAGGCGACGACGCGGGCCAGCGGCTCGGCGCCCAGCCCCTTGGCGCCGGCCTCGGAGGCGATCAGCGTGCAGGCGGCGCCGTCGTTCAAGGTCGAGGCGTTGCCGGCGGTGACCGTGCCGTTCTCGCGAAAGGCCGGGCGCAGCTTGGCCATCTTCTCCAGCGAGGCGTCGGCGCGGGGTCCCTCGTCGGTGTCGACCGAGACCGTCTCGCGGCGACCCTGCGGAGCCTCGACCGGCACGATCTCCTCGGCGAAGAGCCCCGCCTCGGCGGCGGCCACGGCGCGCTGGTGGCTGCGCAGCCCCCAGGCGTCCTGGTCCTCGCGGCTGATGGCGTAGCGCTCGGCGACGTTCTCGCCGGTCTCGCCCATCGACTCGGTGGAGACGCCGAGCTCGGCCATGCGCGGGTTGACGAAGCGCCAGCCGAGGGTGGTGTCGTGCATCGTCTGGGGGCCGCGGGGCAGGCCGCGCTCGGGCTTGCCGACGACCCAGGGGGCGCGGCTCATCGACTCGACTCCACCGCCGAGGTAGAAGTCGCCCTCGCCGAGCTTCACCGCGCGGGCGGCGCAGTTGATCGCCTCCAGGCCGGAGGCGCAGAGGCGGTTGACGGTGGCGCCGGGGACGCTCTGCGGGAGGCCGGCGAGCAGCGCCGCCATGCGGGCCACGTCGCGGTTGTCCTCACCCGCCTGGTTGGCGGCGCCGAGGTAGACGTCGGTGATCCGCGCGGGGTCGACCCCGCTGCGCTCGACCACCGCGGCGATCGTCTGCGCTGCGAGGTCATCGGGCCGCACGCCGGAGAGCGCGCCGCGATAGGCGCCCATCGGCGTGCGCACGGCATCGACTAGGTACGCCTCGGCCACCGGGGGGATTCAAGCGGACGGCCGTTCCCGGCGTATCCTTGCCGCGTGTGGTTCATCCTCGGAACGATGGGAATGCTGGCCCTGATCATCGGCATCCTGGTCGTCGTCGGGCACTACTACCCGGGCACCAGCGCCGAACTGGTCGACTGGAAGCCGACCCGCTCGCCCGAGGTCGAGGCGCAGAACGAGATCGACGACGTGCAGCAGATGCTCGAGGCGCAGAACGAGATGCGTCGGCGCCGCGGGGTTGCTGAGCGCAGCGAGCAGGAGCTGCGCGACGAAGTCGCCGCCGAGGAGCTCGAGCGGCTGCGCGCCCGACGCGGCTTCGAGGCGACCTAGACAGCGTGGCGCGGGCGCTGATCGTCGGTTGCGGCTGCCGCGGGCGGCAGCTGGGGGAGAGCCTGCTGGCCGAGGGCTGGGCGGTGCGCGGGACGAGCCGCCAGGAGGTGGGCCTGGCGGCGATCGAGGCGGCCGGGATCGAGCCGGCGCTGGCCGACCCCGAGCGTCCGGGCACGCTGCTGGAGCTGGTCGCCGATGTGGCCGTCGTCTACTGGTTGCTGGGCTCGGCTACGGGGGCGCCGGATGAGCTCGCCGCGATCCACGGACCGCGCCTGGAGCGCCTGCTCGAACACCTCGTTGAAACGCCGGTGCGGCGCTTCGTCTATGAGGCGGCGGGCTCGGTCGACGCGGAGACCCTCGAGCGAGGAGCCGCGGCGGTGCGGGCAGCAGGTGAGCGCTGGCGCATCCCGGTTGAGGTCGTGGGCGACCCCGGTGGCCCGCAGATCGATATCTCTAAACTCCGATAGGGATTAAGTGATTTCAAACCGCGTGTACCCGAGAGGAGCAGTTGATGGCTCTGCAGCTTGGTGACGTAGCACCCGATTTCGAGGCTGAGACGACCGAGGGCCCGATCAAGTTCCACGACTGGATCGGCGACTCCTGGGCGGTGCTCTTCTCCCACCCCAAGGACTTCACGCCGGTCTGCACGACCGAGCTCGGCTACATGGCGAGCATCGAGCCAGAGTTCGCCAAGCGGGGCGTGAAGATCATCGGCCTCTCGGTCGACCCGCTCGACAAGCACTCCGACTGGGCCAAGGACATCGAGGACACGCAGGGCACGGCGCCCAATTACCCGATCATCAGTGACGCCGACTTCGAGGTCTCGAAGGCCTACGGCATGCTGCCGGCTGATGTCTCCGGCGACCCCGGCGAGCGCACTCCGGCCGACAACCAGACGGTGCGCAACGTCTTCGTCATCGGCCCCGACAAGAAGGTCAAACTGATCCTCGTCTACCCGATGACCACCGGGCGCAACTTCGACGAGGTGCTGCGCGTGATCGACTCGCTGCAGCTCACCGCCAAGCACAAAGTCGCCACCCCGGCCCAGTGGAAGGACGGCGACGACGTGATCATCGCCGGCTCGGTCTCCAACGACCAGGCCAAGGAGATCTACCCGGAGGGCTGGGAGGAGCCGCGGCCATACATACGCATCGTCCCCCAACCCGCGAAGTAGGTTCAGGGGGCTTGCTCAGTCGTCCTGTAGGCGGTTGAGCAAGTCCCCCAGGATGCGGGCGGTCGCTCCCCAGATGAGGTGGCTTTCGATCTCGTAGGTCGGCGTGTGGAGCGGCACGCCGTGGCGCAGCAGGCGGCGCATCGCGTAGCTCTCGCGCAGCACCTCCAGCGAGAAGGTGAGCAGCGTCTCGACCTCGGCGGGGTTGGGCTCCAGGCCCAGCTCGCCGGGGTGGGGGATGTGGCCGACGAAGGGGTGGATGCGGTAGCCGCTGACGAAGGTACTGGTCGACGGCAGCGCTTCGCCCAACTCGACCGCGGCCGGGTCGAGGCCGATCTCCTCCTGCGCCTCGCGCAGCGCCGTGGCGCTCAGGTCGGCGTCCTCGGGGTCGCGACGGCCACCGGGGAAGGAGATCTCACCGGCGTGGCGCCGCAGGTCGGCGCGCCGCTCGGTGAAGACCAGGCCGGGCTCGTCCGGCCAGCCGTAGAGCGGCAGGAGCACCGCGGCCTCGATCTCTCCTGCATTAACCGTCATATAGTCGGGAAAGGCAGGACTGGTGGCTCAAATGATCACTTGCACGGTGCCGCCGTCAACCGACCAGGCGGCGCCGCTGACGTAGGAGGCGCGCTCCGAGCAGAGGAAGACGATCGCGGCGGCGATCTCGGCCGAGTCGGCGAGGCGGCCGATCGGGCGCTTGGCGCCGGCCGCGGCCAGGGCCTCCTCGCGGCTTGCGGCGCCGCTCATCTCCTGTGACTGATCGAGCAGGCCGCCGGGCTCCATCCACATCTCCGATTCGACCGGGCCAGGGCAGATCGCGTTGACGAGCACGCCCTCGCTGGCGTGGCGGTCGGCAAAGAGGCGCGAGAGCGAGAGCTCGGCGGCCTTGGCCACCGAGTACTCGGGCATCGCGGCTGAGGGCCGCTTGCCGGCGGTCGAGCAGACGTTGACGACGCGCCCCCAGCCGCGCTCGGCCATCGGCGGGATCGCGGCGCGCATCGCGCGCAGCGGCGCCATCACGTTGAGCTCGTACTGGGCGCGCCAGTCCTCGTCGGGCACCTGGTCGAGGTCGCGCCACTGGGCGACGCCGGCGTTGTTGACGAGCACGTCGAGGGCGCCGAAGCGCTCGCTCGCCGTGGCGAGCAGGCGCTCGCCCGCGTCGGCGTTGGTGATGTCGAGACTGAGGATCGCGGCCTGACCACCCGCCTCGACGCCCGCGGCCGCTGCCTCCTGCGCGGCGGCCTCGAGGCGCTCCGCGTTGCGGGCGACGAGTAGCACGCTCGCCCCCTCGGCGCAGAGCAGCTTCGCCGTCTCGGCGCCGATGCCGCGGCTGGCGCCGGTGACGACGCAGGCGCGTCCCCGCAGGCCGAGGTCCATCAGAGGGACTCGACTCGGTCGGAGATGGTGACCTGGGTCTCGTTGGTCAACAGCTTGTGCACGGGGCACTTGCCGGCGATCACCAGGAGGCGCTGGCGCTGCTCGTCGCTCAGCTCGGCCGGCAGGTGCAGGGTGGCCGCGAAAGAGCGCGGCGCGTGGCCCTCGTACTCGGCGTCGACGTCCACCTCGACCGCGCCGACGTCCCAGCCCTTGCGCTCGGCGTACATCTCGACCGTCACCGCGATGCAGCCGGCCAGCCCGGCGGCGATCAGGCGGGTGGGGGCGGGGCCGGTGTCGGCGCCGCCGGCCTCGCGTGGCTCGTCGACGACGACTCTGTGGCCGCCCTCGATCTCGACCTCGTGGGCGAAGCCCTCCTGGCGGCGGGCGACAACCTTCATCTCAGGCCTTGCGGCGACCCTCGAAGAGCGCCGGGTCGCCGATGTCGGCGAAGCGGGCCATCGCGTAGGCGAGGTCGGAGGCGCGGTTGACGAAGTGGATCACGGTCTCCGAGGCCAACTCGCCCTCCGCGCCCAGCGCCGAGATGTGGCGCTCGGCGCGGCGGATCACCGTGCGGGCGACGTCGAGCTGAGCGGAGAGCTGGTTGCCGCCGGGGATGACGAACTGCGGCGGCAGCTCGACCTCGCTCATGTAGCGGTCGATCAGCCGCTCGAGCTCGGCGACCATCGCGTCGGTGGTGCGGCTCACCCCGTCTTCGAGCCGCTCGGCTGCCTCGGGCGCCGTCGCCAGCTCGGCGCCGGCGACGAAGAGGTCGTCCTGGAGGCGGAGGATGTCGGCGGCGAGCTCGGCCTGGCCGGCGTCGCAGAGGGCGCGGGCGACGCCGAGCTGCGAGCAGGCCTCGTCGAGCGAGCCATAGGCGCTGGTGCGGCCGTGGTGCTTGGGCACGCGGCCGCCGTACCAGAGCGAGGTCGAGCCGTCGTCGCCCTTCTTGGTGTAGATCTTGACCACGGCCCGATCCTACGCCGCCCGGTCCCTGCAAGCCTGCGCGCCGGGTCAGGCGAGCGGGTTGAAGACCAGCCCGGTCAGCACCTTGGGGAAGAAGTAGGTCGACTTGGGCGGCATGTTGGCGTCGCTTTCGCAGATCGCCTTGGTCTGGGCGACCGGGATCGGGCGGAGGATGAAGCCGACGTCGTAGGCGCCCTCGTCGATCAGCCGCAGCGAGTCCTCGATGCTCTTCGCGTAGCCGATGCCGCGCTTGGCGAGGATGTCGTCTTCGGAGAGGCCGGCGATGCCCTTCAGCACGAGTGTCTCGAGGATCGCTGCGTCGAGCCGGCGATAGGCCTCCGGCATGCCCTCGAGCTGGCGGTCGAGATCGGCGATCGCCGTGTCCCTGAGCTGCAGGCGGTAGGCCTGCTTGTGGTGGGAGTCGTAGAGGCCGAAGACGCCGACGCCCTCGGCGCCGAGCGGGTCGATCGCGCCGGTCTCGACCTCCTCGACCTCGAAGATCTCGCGCAGGCCCTCGCCGAGGCGGCGCTGGCGCTCGGGGTCGGCGGCAAAGCCGGAGAGCAGGCGGTGGGTGGGGTAGATCGAGAGGCCGGGATCGTCGAGGCCGGTGAGCGCCATCAGCGTGTAGTTGTGGTCGCCCTCGCCGCCGATCTCGTCGCGGTAGGCGATCGCCGTCTCGTAGCGATGGTGGCCGTCGGCGATCAGCAACTGCGCGTCGGCGAGCAGCGCGGTGACCTCGTCATTGACCGCCGGCAGCCGCCAGATGCGGGTTACGGCGCCGCCGGCGTCGGTCGCTTCGCCAAAGGGCGGCGTGCTCCCGACGTGCGGAGCGACGAGCGGCCAGGGGTCGATCGTGCTCAGCGAGAAGATCGGCGAGAGGTTGCAGCGCGTCGCCCGCATCAGTTCCAGCCGGTCCTGCTTGGGGCCGGGCAGGGTGCGCTCGTGGGGCAGGATCGTGCCCGTGGAGAAGTCCTCGACCCGGACCCGGGCGAGGATGCCGTGGCGAGTGTGGCTGGCGCCGTCGGGGCCGGTGTAGTCCTGCTCCATCGCCCAGATCGCCGGCTCTGCGTCCCGGGTCAGCGCGCCGGCCTGCTGCCAGTCGGCGATCGCCCGGGCGGCCCCCTCGTAGGGATCGCCCTCGCCCGCGGACTGCGGCCCGGTCTCGCCGTAGGGCTTGGGCAGGTCGATGGCGACGGCGTTGTAGGGCGAACGCCCCAGCAGCTCGGCGCGCAGCGCCGTGTCGATCACGTCGTAAGGGGGAGCGACGACGTCCTGCAGCGACCCGACCGTGTCGAGGTCGTAGCGCAGGGAGCGGATCGGCAGCACCTCGGCCATCGCGGCGAAACCTAGCGGTTGCCGCAGGGGGAGCCCGGCCAGCTTCCCGACGCCGCTCTACACTGGCCCCCTCGGGGCGTGGCGCAGCCTGGTAGCGCGCCGCCTTTGGGTGGCGGAGGTCCCCGGTTCGAATCCGGGCGCCCCGATTTCTCGATGAGCCGAAGTGCCGACAACGCAGTGGGCGATGCCGGGGCGTCCGGCCTGAGGTGGCTCGGGGTCTCACTGGCGACACTTGCCTTCGGGCTGCCGGCGATCGCCTTCCTGGTGGCGCTGGTGCTGGTCGACGGGCACGCTGACATCGCCTACTTCGAGGCGATCGCCCAGATCATCCCGATCGTGATCTTGGCCCTGGCGATCGAGCTGCGTTACTTCGCTCCCGGCCGCGACCTGCCGGCGCCGCTGAAGCTGCTCTTCCGGGATCCTCTGCGCGCCCGGATTGTGGCCACCGTCTACGCCGCGGCAACGCTCCTGGCGTTGGTGCTCAGCGAGGCGATTGCGCTCTGGGTGCTGGCCGAGGGAAGCTCGACTCAACTGCAGTTGAGCATCACCACGGCGGGTCTGACGGCGGGCGCGGTCGCTCTGGTGGTGGCGATCCTGCTGCCGGCCGGCGGCGAGAGCGGCAGCTGAGGAGCCAAAAAGCGGGCGGTGGGGTCAGGGTTATGTCCCCTGGACGGGTATCCCTCAGGCGGATCGCCAAACGTGCCGATAGTTGCGTGTGCAGATGGAGGCCACACAGAAAGAGCGGCGGGTCGAACGGGTGCGGTTCGAAACCGATCGGCAGCGCATCGTCGGCGATGTGACGCTGCCGCCCGAGGGCTACCAGAGCCGCTTCTCGGACTCGCTCAACCGGGTCGACATCATGTTCATCCCGCTGGTCAACGCCGAAGTCTCTTCGCTGATGGGCGGCGACATCGAGAAGCAGCCCTTCATGGTCGTCTCCAAGTCCCACGTCCGGGTCGCCTTTCCGGTCGCCGACGACGCCACGCTCTACTGAGGGGGCTCCTTCCTAGTCGCGCTGGCGCCGGCCGCCGGCGTAGGAGCCGAGGTCGACGACGAAGGCGAGGATGACGAGGAACCACTCGAAGCCCTCGACGCCGTTGGTCCCCGCAGCCCACATCACCGCGTAGGCGAGCGTCGTCCAGGGCAGCAGGAAGAAGCCCAGCAGCGGCACGAACCAGTCGTCGAAGGCGCGATCGAGCATGTCGCTGAACAGCCAGAGCACGAAGAGCGCCAGGCGGGGTGAGATCAGGGCGAAGAGAGCGACGAAGCAGCCGATGCGACAACGCTACCGTGTGGGGATGACTGAGCACGCTGTCCTCGGAACATCGCTGGAGCCACCCTTCCCCGATGGGATCGAGGTCGCCTACTTCGCGCTGGGCTGCTTCTGGGGGGCAGAGCGGCTCTTCTGGACGATGGATGGCGTTTACACGACGGCCGTCGGCTACATGAACGGGACCACGCCGAACCCGACCTACGAGGAGGTCTGCACGGGGAGGACCGGGCACGCCGAGGCGGTGCTGGTCGCCTTCGACCCGGCCAAGGTGACCTACGCCCGGCTGCTCGAGGTCTTCTTCGAGGAGCACGACCCGACTCAGGGCATGCGCCAGGGCAACGACGTCGGCACTCAGTACCGCTCGGGGATCTACTTTCGCAACGACGCGCAGAAGGCGACCGCGGAGATGGCGAGGCAGACCTACGACGAGGCGCTGCGCGCCGCCGGCCACGACCCGGTGACGACCGAGGTCGAGCCAGCGGGGCCCTTCTACTACGCCGAGGACCACCACCAGCAGTACCTGCGCAAGGTGCCGGGCGGCTACTGCGGGCTGGCTGGCACCGGCGTCTCCTGCCGTATCCCCACCGCGGCCTCCTAGCGCTCGCTCGCCCGGCGCGGCGAATAGCATCTCGCGCTCGTGACGCCCTCCCTCGGCTCCTACCTCGGCGGCTGCCTGGCGACGATCGGCATCGTCAGCGCCCTAGCCCTCGGCGGCTACTGGCTGCGCCGCTGGATCGTCCCCGAGTTCTCCGGGGCGCTGGCCCGGCTCGCCGACGCGACGATCGCCACGGCGCTGCTGGTCTTGGCCCTGCAGGCGTTGGGCACGCTGAGCATCCTGACGGTCGGCTGGACGATCATCGGCTGTGTCGCGGTCGGCCTCGGCGCGGCGCTGCTCGGCTGGTGGCGGGCCCCCGCCAGCTCCCGGGAAGTGCCGGCGCCGCAGGTGCAGGCGCTGGCCCTGGTGATCGCCCTCGGGGTCGCCTCCTGGGTGGTTGCCGAGTGGACCTTCCCCGCGCTGCAGAGCCTCGACTTCGGCATGTTCGGCGGCGACACGACCTGGTACCACATGCCCTTCTCGGGGCGGATCGCCCAGGACGCCTCGATCGTCCACCTGCACTACACCGACCCGCTGCGGCTCGCCGCCTGGTTCTATCCCGGGAGCTCGGAGTTGATCAACGCCGGCGGCATCGTCCTCTTCAAGACCGACTGGCTCTCGCCGTTGATCAACCTGATCTGGCTGGCGATCGCGCTGCTCGCCGCCTGGTGCGTCGGTCGCCCCTACAAGGTCGCCCCGGCGACGCTGATCGCCGGGGCGCTCGTCTTCGCCGCCGGGGTGATGATCGAGACCCAGCCCGGCGAGGGTCGCAACGACATCATGGGCCTCGCCTTCCTGCTCGCCTTCGCCACCTTCCTGATCAACGGCCACCAGCGCCGCGCGCCGAGCGAGGGGGCGGTGCAGGACGCGCCCGAGCGCGACGTGCCGCTGCTCGACAAGGGGCCGCTGATCCTCGCCGGGATCGCCGCCGGCCTGGCCGTCTCGGTGAAGCTGCCGCTGCTGGCGCCGGTCGGCGCGATCGCGGTCGGCATGGTGATCGTCAGCGGCGCCGGACGGCGGCTGATGACCGCCGCGGCGATCGGCATCCCGGCCTTCGTCGTCGGCGGTTACTGGTACGTGCGGGCGGCGATCCACACCGGTGGCAACCCGATCCCGCAGATCGGCTGGGGGCCGCTGCAGCTGCCGCGCCCCGACCAGATGCCGCTCGACCCGCGGCCGCGCTTCGCCGTCGCCCACTACCTGGGCGAGCCGACGATCTACCGCAAGTGGTTCTTCCCGCAGCTCGACAACGCGCTCGGCCCGCTCTGGCCGCTGATCCTGATCATCGCCGCCGCCGCTGCGGTCTACATCGTCTTTCGCTCGCGCAACAAGATCCTCCGGGTGGTGGCCGGGGCGGCGCTGCTGACGGCGGTCGTCTACCTCTTCACGCCGTTGACGGCCGCCGGCCAGGAGGGCTCGCCGACCGGCTTCTTCACCAACACCCGCTACCTGATGCCGGGCCTGCTGCTGGCGCTGGTGCTGCTGCCGATCGCGCGCCCCCTGCGGGCGCCGGACAGCCGCGCCTGGCAGACCCTGCTCTTCCTCACCGGGGTCTTCGCGATCAGCGTGCTGATGACGCCGCGCTGGTACCCGGGCTACATCGTCGGCACGATCTTCCTCACCCTGGCTCTGGTCTGGGCGCCGGCGGCGCTCAGCATGCTGCGCGGCCGGCGCATGGCCAGCCGCGGCATCGTCGCGATTGCCGCGGGGAGCATCCTGCTGCTCGCCATCGTCCTCGGCCGCGCCCAGGAGGTGCAGTACTACAAGAACCACTACACCCGCACCACGCCCTTCCTGCAGGAAGGCGGGCCACAGGAGGCCTTCGCCTTCGCCCACAACCTCAGCGAGAAGCGCATCGGCATCGCCGGCTCGGGGGAGATCTTCTTCGGCCAGTACGGCTTCTACGGCCGCAACCTCGACAACTACGTCCAGTACATCGGCGTCGAGGGGGAGAACGGCACCTACCGCCTGCCGACCAGCTGCCGTCAGTTCCGTCGCCTGATCAATGCGGGCGACTACGACTACCTGATCCTCAGCCAGTACACGCAGGACTCAGCTGACTCGCCCTACTGGCGACCGATCTACGCCTGGGTCAAATCCGACCCGGCGCTGGAGCTGGTGGTTGAAGAGCCGCATATCACGCCGCAGCCCGACTACGTCTTCAAGGTCAACGGCAAGCTCGACCCGGCGGGGTGTGCCGGGGTCGGCTCGGGCTGAGGCCCGGGGCGCGAAGCGAGAGTTGACCCCTTCAGAGGTGGGTCAACTCTGCTTTGGTGAATTCAGACCGCTGCCAGAGCGTGTTCGCGGATCAGCTCCGCCGTGCGCTGCGGCTGCTCCCACCAGAACATGTGGCCGACGCCTTCGAGTGTCTCTAGCCGGGCGCCGGCGATCAGCGCGGCGATCTCACGGCCGTTGCTGTAGGTGAGCAGGCGATCGGCGTCGCCGTGGATGACCAGCGTGGGGTGCTTGATCTGGGCGAGCCGCTCGTGGGTGTTGTGAGCGCCACAGGCACGCATCTGCTGCAGCACCACCGGCTGCGGGGCGGGCAGGGTCGAGCCCATCTCGGTGAAGGCTGTGAAACGCGAGTCCTCGGCGCGGAAGTCGGAGGAGAGGTTGATCTCCCACATCGCGCGGAAGACCCGCTCGTGGTCACCGGAGATGTATGCCTCGGCGAGCATCTGCACGTCCTCGGCCGCCATCAGCCGGCCTTCCGGGCCGCCGCAATAGCTGGCGCCGATCGTCAGCGTACGGATGCGCTCGGGGTGGGCGAGCGCAATCTCCTGGGCGATCATGCCCCCCATCGAGATGCCGACCAGGTGCACGCTCTCCAGCTCGAGTGCGTCGAGCAAGCCCACCGTGTCGCCAGCCAGGTCGGCGATCGTAAAGGGCAGCTCGGCGCGGCCGGAGAGCCCCATGCCGCGATTGTCGAAGAT
>Ga0075325_1000113_pt1 | contig 11294 bp, 11 predicted proteins | sample MayberrySE_Catta_5_FD_120048 | JGI IMG/M metagenome (GOLD analysis project Ga0075325, IMG submission 120048) | Natural and restored wetland microbial communities from the San Francisco Bay, California, USA, that impact long-term carbon... | ecosystem: Environmental > Terrestrial > Soil >... | reverse complement strand
TGCGACGGCCTCAGCGCGCAGGACGTGCGCCGGCTGATCGCCGTCGGCCAGCGCGATACGGCGACGCTCTCCGGCGAGCGCTACTGGCTCCTCGACGAGATCACCGCCGTGTCGGGCTGGGAGGCGGCGATCAAGGAGCTGCGCGACGGAGACCCCGTCTTTCGCGGCAGCTGCGTGGTGCTCTCCGGCTCCTCGGCTCGCAACCTGCGAGAGGCGACGAAAGCGCTCGCCGGTCGCCGCGGCGACGTCGCCGATTCGGACCGCCTGCTGTTGCCGATGGACTTCCGCGACTTCTGCGGCTCGATCGGCGGCTTCGACGGCCTGCCGGAGCTCACCCTGCGCCCCCGGGACCTGCTCACCCCCGCGGGCGAAAGCGCGTTGGCGGACCTCCACCCATTCTTTTCGGATCTCGACCATGCCTGGCAGTCCTATCTCCGCGTGGGCGGATTTCCGCGCGCGGTGAGTGACTTCGTCGGGGGCGCCGATGTCAGCGCGGGCTTCGAACAGGCGCTCTGGGACGTGATCGCCGGCGACGCCCTGCAGAGCACCGGCATGGGCGACGGTGAGGTGGCGGCATTCCTGGAGCGCCTGGTGGCCGGCTTGGCGGCGCCCCTCAACGCGTCGGCCGTGGCCCGCGACGTCGGCCTCTCCGATCATCACCGCGTCGAGGGCCGCATCGACTCGCTCAACGTCGCCCTGATGGTCTGGCGCTGTCACCAGGCCAGGGGCGACCTGCCCAACCTCAGAGCGCAGGAGAAGGTCTACTTCGTCGACCCGCTCGTCGCTCATCTCGCCCATCGCCGGGATGGGCGGCGGCGCGACCCCGACGACTCGCAGCTCAGCGAGCAGCAGCTCGGGATGCTGCTGCTCCGGGCGACGGGCGGGCAGGGCCCTGGCAAGCTGCTCGAGGCGAGCGAGGTGATGTACGCGAGGACGGCGAGCGGGTCTGAGATCGACTTCGTCGGCCCGCAGCTGGAGATCGCCTTCGAGGGCAAGTACGTCGACGGGCCATGGCGCCGGGCGGCCGCGACCGTGCGCTCGCGGGGCGCCGGCATCTTCGCCACCCGCACCGTCTTCGATCTCTCCGACGGCCAGCAGGAGGATGCCGTGTGGGCGGTTCCGGCCGGGATGCTCGGCTGGCTGCTGCACGCGCCCGAGGCCTCGCCATGACCGGGGAGCGGCGGCGACTGGCGGCGATCGTCGCCGCGCGCAACGAGGCCGACCGGGTCGGGGCGACGGTTGCGGCGTTGACCGAGGCCTTCCCCGGGGCGGCGATCTGGGTCGCCGACGACGCCTCGAGCGACGGCACGGCAGAGGTGGCGATGGCAGCTGGGGCCCGGGTGGTCAGTCGCGGCCGGCCGCACGGCAAGGGGGCCAACGTCACGGCTGCCGCTGAGGCAGCGCTGAGCGAGGACGACGTGCCGGACCTGATCCTGCTCTGCGACGGCGATCTGGGCGACTCGGCCGCTCGTCTGGCGCCCCTGGTCGCGGCGGTCGAGGCGGGGGAGTGCGATCTCGCGGTCGCCGCCTTCGGGTGCCGCGTCGGTGGCGGCTTCGGCCTGGCGCTCGGCTTCGCCCGCTGGGCGATCCGGCGACTCATCGGCTTCGAGGCGACGGCGCCGATCTCCGGCCAGCGGGCGCTGCGGGTCGAGGCCTTGCGCGCGACGCTGCCCTTCGCCCGCGGCTACGGCATGGAGATCGGCATGACCGTCGACGCGGCGCGGGCCGGCTACCGCATCGGCGAGTACGAGCTAGACCTCTCCCACCGCGCCACCGGCCGCACCCTCTCCGGCTTCCTCCATAGAGCCCGCCAGTTGCTCGACTTCGCTCGCGCCTATCTGGCCCGGCGGAGTCGATAGGCGCGGTCAGCCTGCGCTGACCGCCTCGACCGCGCTCTCGGCGACGGAGCGAATCTTCTCGTCCGGTAGGGGAGCGACACCGGCCTCGGCCTGCTGACCCGCCTTCACCGTCAACATCGCCTCCTGGGTTTGCTGGATCGCCTTGGCGGCGGTTGCCGGATCGACGCCGTCGGGCAGGGCTTCAAGCGTTTTTTTCGTCCCCTTCTCCACCTCGTCGGCAGTGAGGCCCACGTCGATCCCACCCGGGAGTTTGATCGAGCTGATCCGGCCGTAAAGGAAGCCGATCAGGATCAGCGCGGCTCCCGAGCCGATCACCGCGGTCAGCAGCTCGTCGGAGGGCCCGGCGAAGGTCTCTTTGGTTTTTTCGACCTTGCCGGTGTCGCTCGCCGATTTTGCCGGTTCGGTTTCCGTCGTCTTGCTGCCGATCGCCCAGTTGAGCGCCGCGACGGCAATCGCCAGAACGACCAGGACGAAGCCGATCCCAACCAGGAGCTTCTTGGTTTCCTTGCGAACCGCGACCTTGGGATCAGGCTTCGAGAAGGTTTCGTTGGCTGCCTCAGACATCGGCGTGAGCGTCACACAGAAAAGATCTGTTAGTCAAGGAATCCGAATCGAAATACCGGTGGGACCCCGGAATTTGCGGCAGTCCGATTCTCGCGCGTTCAGTCCGGACGCGGCCAGCCACCCACGGCGCGCTCGACCGAGCCGGCGAGCGAGAGCAGCGTCTCCTCGTCGTTTTCGCGGCCGAGCAGCTGGGCGCCGATCGGCAGGCCGTTCGCGGTGAGGCCGGCCGGGACGCTGATCCCCGGCCAGCCGGTCACGTTCCAGGCGAAGGCGAAGGGGCAGATCGCGGTCGCGGTGCTGCTCGTCCCCCAGTAGCCGCGGCCGTGCAGGGCGCCGATCCGCGGTGGGGGCTTGGCGGTGGTTGGCGTGAGGACGACGTCGCAGCGCTCGAAGACACGGCCGATGCGGCGGCGCAGCCCCGGCTCGGCGGCGCGCGCGATGCGCAGCGGCAGGCCGCTCAGCGCCTTGCCGATGCGGGCGTGGGTGCGGGTGCGCGGCTCCAGCGCCGAGCGATCTTCGCCGTGGGCGGTGAGCCATTGCTCGACGCCGGCCATGCCGCGCGGGATCAGCGCCGGGCCGGCCAGGCCGTAGTCGGGGTCGACGCGGACGATCTCGTGGCCGAGGTCGGCGAGCTGCAGGGCGAAGCCCTCGATCGCCGCCCGGTGCTCGGGGTCGACCCCGTTGGGAACACCGAATGGGGTGCGGAAGGAGATCGCGACGCGCAGCGGGCCGGGCTCGCGCGCCGCCGCCACGGCGAAGGGCTCGCTGGGCGGCTGCGGGCGGTGCAGGTCGGCGGGGACGTTGCCGTAGGTGGCGTCGAGTAGCAGGGCGGCGTCGGCGACGCTGCGGGTCAGCGGCCCGTAGACGCTGAGCCCGTTGAAGGCCTCGGGGTCGGGCCAGGTCGAGACCCGGCCGCGTTGTGGCTTGAGGCCAACCAGACCGGTCCAGGCCGCGGGGATGCGGATCGAGCCGGCGCCGTCGGAGCCGATCGCCGCGGGGACCACGCCGGCGGCGACGGCCGCCGCCGCGCCACCGCTGGAGCCGCCCGGCGTGTGCTCGGGGTGCCAGGGATTGCGCGTCGCGCCGTGCAGGGGCGTCTCGGTGAAGTGCCACTGGCCGACCTCGGGCGCATGGGTCTTGCCGATCACGATCGCCCCCGCCGCGCGCAGACGGCGCACCGCCTCGGCGTCGCGCACCGCGGGCCGGCCGCCGCCGCAGCCGAAAGGAGTCGTGTGGCCGGTGAGGTCGACGTCGTCCTTGATCGCCACGGGGACGCCGAGCAGCGGGGCCTGCTCTCCGTCAGCGAGCCGCCGGTCTGCCTGCTCGGCGGCGGCGAGCGCCTCCGCGGCGCAGATCACGCGGAAAGGGTTGAGCGTCTCCTGGGCCCGTTCGGCGCGCCCGAGCGCCAACTCGACCAGCTCACGGGCGCTCACCTCACCCGCACGTATGGCAAGCGTCTGCTGCTCCAGGGTGGATGCGCTGTCGAGGACGCTGCTGCCCATGCCCGAAGTGTCCACCCTTTCCCCCTTTCATGCCCCCGGGCCTCACCGCCCACTTGGATACGATCGGCTGGTATGCGGGGGGCGTGGATAGGCGCGGTGACCTTGGTTTGTGCCCTTCTGGTTGCGCCTGCCGCCCCCGCTGGGGCGGAGCTGACCGAGCGGGGCGACCTTTTCATCCGCTTCGACGGCGGGCTGATTCCCGACGCGCTGCCACGACACGACCCGGCGCCGATCTCGGTTTGGGTCACCGGCACGGTCAGGACCCTCTCGGGAGATCGGCCGCCATCGCTGCGACGGATCTCGATCGCGCTGAATCGGGGCGGGCGCCTGCAGACGGCAGGCCTGCCGACCTGTGACCGCTCGCTGATCGATCCGGCGACCAGCGCCCAGGCGCTTGCCGCCTGTGGCCCGGCGCTGGTCGGGACCGGCCACTTTGCCGGCAAAGCGGCGCTTCCCGATCAAGAGACGTTCCCCGTGGACGGCAAGATCTTCGCCTTCAACGCCGTGGTCAACGGTCGCACGGCGATCTTCGCCCATGTCTACGCCCCCGAGCCGGTGCCCACCAGCCGCATCATCGTCTTCCACATCCACCGCCGGCCGGGCACCTATGGCACCGTGCTCACGGGCGACCTTCCCGTGGCGCTGAACCACTACGGCTACGTCAGGCAGATCTCACTGCGCCTGCAGCGCCGCTACCGCGCCGGCGGACAGCCGCGTAGCTACCTCAACGCTTCTTGCGCCGCTCCCGCCGGCTTCCCGGGGGCAGTCTTCCCCTTCGCGCGCGCCTCGATGGTTTTCGAGGATGGCCGTCGCCTGAGCTCGATCTTGAGTCGCAGCTGTCACGTCCTGGGTGGCGCGCTGTGATCCTCGCGATCGACCAGGGGACAACGGGAACCACCTGCCTCGTCTTCGACGCCGAGGGTCGTGTGGTCGGTCGCGCCTACTCGGAGTTCGAGCAGCATTTCCCGCGGCCCGGCTGGGTCGAGCACGATGCGGCCGAGATCTGGGCGGTGACCCGGCGGGTCGCGGTGGAGGCGATCGTCGATGCCGGCATCCAGGGCGCCGAGCTCGACGGCATCGGCATCGCCAACCAGCGTGAGACCGCGTTGGCCTGGGACCCGGCGACGGGCGAGCCGCTGCACCGGGCGCTGGTCTGGCAGGACCGGCGCACGGCCGAGCGCTGCGCGGAGCTGCGTGCCGCTGGGCACGAGCCCCTGGTGCGCGAGCGCACCGGCCTCGTCCTCGACCCCTACTTCTCGGCGACCAAGATCGAGTGGCTGCTGGGCAACGTCGAGGGGGCGGAGCGGGCGGTCTTCGGCACGATCGACTCCTGGCTGCTCTTCAAGCTCACCGGCCGCCACGCGACCGACTACACGAACGCCTCGCGCACGCTGCTCTTCGACATCCGCAAGCTGGCCTGGGATGGGGAGCTCTGCGACCTCTTCGGCGTCGATCCCGCGCAGCTGCCCGAGCCGCTGCCCTCCGCCCACGTTTACGGCACGACCAACGAGTTCGGCGGCGAGGTGCCGGTGGCGGGGATCGCCGGCGATCAGCAGGCGGCGCTCTTCGGCCAGGCCTGCCACGCGGCGGGCAGCGCCAAGAACACCTACGGCACCGGCAGCTTCGTCCTGCTCAACACCGGCGCCGAGGCGCGCGAGCCCGGCGACGGGCTGCTTGCGACGGTGGCCTGCGGCACGGAGGAGAGCGCCGCCTACGCGCTCGAGGCCTCGATCTTCGTCACCGGCGCTGCGGTGCAGTGGCTGCGGGACGGGCTCGGGGTGATCGAACGGGCGGAGGAGAGCGAGGCGCTCGCGGCCTCGCTCGATTCGAACGATGGCGTCTACTTCGTGCCCGCCTTGACCGGCCTGGGCTCGCCTCACTGGGATCCATACGCACGCGGCACGATTGTCGGCCTCACTCGCGGCAGCGGACGCGCCCACCTCGCCCGCGCGGCGCTCGAGGCGATCGCCTACCAGACGGTCGACGCGGTGCGCGCCCAGGAGGCGGCCTCAGGCGAGCGTCTGGCGGCGCTCAAGGCCGATGGCGGCGCGGTCGCCAACCGCTGGCTGATGCAGTTCCAGGCCGATGTGCTCGGCGCCGAGGTGGTCGTCCCCGAGATCGCCGAGACGACGGCGCTTGGCGCCGCCTACCTGGCCGGGATCGCGACCGGTCGCTGGACGCTGGAGCAGGTCGGGGAGATGTGGCGCGAGGCGGCCCGCTATGAGCCGGCGATGGGCTCCGGAGAGCGCGAGGCGCTGCTCGCCGGTTGGCGACGGGCGCTGGAGCGCTCGCGCGGCTGGGCCTCCCCGGATGCGGCCGATCCATCGATCGCGTAGCTCGCGTAACCGATCATGAAAGTGGGGGTATCGCGTAGCGACGGCCGGGGAGGCCGCGCGCCTATGCCCGAGATGAAGCCACAGGTCTACAAGGACGAACGTCCCGCCGAGTACTTCGACCAGTTCCACACGGCGGCGCGCAAGGGCGTTGGCTGGACCTACGCGCTCGTCCGCCTCATCCTCACGTTGCCCACCCTGCTGATCTACCGGGTGCGGGCGATCGGGGTCGAGAACGTGCCCAAGGACGGCGCCCTGATCCTCGCCCCCAACCACTTCAGCCAGATGGACCACTTCTTCACCGGCCTCTACCTGCGGCGCAAGGTGCGCTTCATGGCCAAGTCGCAGATGTTCGGCCCGCCCGTTCTCACCTACATCTACAAGCACGGCGGCGTCTTCCCGGTGCGCCGCGGCCACCAGGACGAGGAGGCGATGAAGACCGCCTTCACGATCCTCGGCCAGGGCGGCATGTTGCTCGTCTACGGCGAGGGGGGGCGCTCGCGCAGCGGCAAGCTGGGCGAGGTCAAGCCGGGGATCGGGCGGATCGCGCTCGAATCGGGTGCGCCGGTGGTGCCCGTCGCGATCCAGGGCTCGGAGAAGGTGCGGCGCTGGAAGCGCTTCGGCTTCCCCAAGGTGACCGTGCAGTTCGGCGAGCCGCTCCATTTTCCGACCGAGGTGGGCCCCGACCGCGCGCGCCAGCTCGAGGTCGCCGAGCAGATCTTCGCCCCGGTGCGCGAGATGTACGGCGCGCTGAGCGGCGAGCCGGCTACTCGTAGCGGGCGCTGAGCGCGGCGAAGAACTCGGGGTCGTGGCCCGGGGTGACGATCGCGTCGGGGTACTGCTGCTTGAAGAGGCGCAGCTCCTGCAGCGAGCGGCGGTAGTTGTGCGCGTCGAAGGGCCGCGGCGCGAGCGGCGCGTCGCCCTCGAGCTGCGCCTGCGTGTAGGTGGCGTCGCCGCCGATGACGAAGTCGTGCTTGGCGAGCCGGGCGATCACCGACACGTGGCCGGCGCTGTGGCCGGGGGTGAAGGCGAGCCGGATAGAGCCGTCGCCGAAGAGGTCGAAGGTGCGGCCGAAGCTCGCGTAGGAGTCGATCCCGCCGCGGTCGAAGTCGACCGTGCGGTAGTCGAAGGCGTAGTCGAAGTGGCGGCGGCGGTAGCCGTTGAGCAGGGGCCGGGGACCGGCCGCGGCCGCCTCCCACTCGGTCTCGCTGACGACGAAGGTCGAGTTGGGGAACTCCGAGATCGCCGAGCTGTGGTCGAGGTGCATGTGGGTCATGACGACGATCGGGATCTCGCCCGCGTCGAGGCCGCGCTTGCGCAGCTGGGCCGGCACGTCCTCGCCGGCGTCGAGGTGAGGGCTGCCGACGCGGTTGCTGATCGCGCCGAAGTTCTCCTTGCCGTCGGTGGCGATCGAGGGGTGCAGACCGGTGTCGATGAGGATCGCGCCGGCGCTCGGGTGGCGCAGCAGATAGGCGGGCGCCGGCACGGTCGCCGCCGGGTTGCCGGTGAGCAGGGCGCGCAGCAGCTTCAGCGTCTCGAAGCGGCCGCCGGGGCGTTCCATCATCGTCCGCGGCCAGGTGACCGTGCCGGCGACGATCGGTTCCACTGTGACGGTGGCCCCGGGAGTCCCACCGGCGAGCGGCTCGTGCAGCGGTTTCGGCTCGACGCGGACCTTCACAGCCGCTCAGGTTACGGTGAGCGCACGTCTATAGGCTGCTCGCCGCATGGCTGAAAGCTCGCATTCGCGCATCTTCAGGCCGGATCTGCTCGCTGGGCAGGTCTGTGTCGTCTCCGGCGCCGGCAGTGGCTTGGGGCGCGAGACGGCGCTCGAGCTGGCCCGCCTCGGGGCCGCCGTGATCGGCTGCGGGCGCCGCTCGGAGCCGCTGGCGGAGACTGCCGAGCTGGCCGCCGAGTTGGCCGGCTCCTTCGAGCACGAGGCACTCGACATCCGCGACGAGGAGGCGGTCGATCGTTTCTTCGATGGGATCCTCGAGCGCCACGAGCGCCTCGACGTGCTGGTCAACAACGCCGGCGGCCAGTTCCTTGCCCCGGCCGAGACGATCAGCCCGAAAGGCTTCCGCACGGTGATCGAGCTCAACGTGCAGGGCACCTGGCTGATGACCCATGCGGCGGCGACCAAGGCCTTCATCCCCCAGGGCGGCGGCAAGGTGCTGAGCGTCACCCTCTCCCCGCACAACGGCATGCCGGGGATGGTCCACTCCGGCGCCGCCCGCGCCGCGGTCGAGAACATGATGCGCACGCTGGCGGTCGAGTGGGCGCGCTTCGGCATCAAGACCGTTGCCCTCGCGGCCGGCCAGTTCGCCACCGAGACGCTGCTCACCAAGTATCCGCAGGTGGTGGTCGACAACCTCGAGCGCTCGATCCCGATCGGCCGTGCCGGCCGCGCCGAGGAGATGGCCTGGCTGGTCGCCTACCTCGCCTCGCCGGCCGGCGATTTCTTCTCCGGCACGACGATCACGATCGACGGGGCCCGCGACAACTGGGCTGGTCCCTGGCCACCGGAAGCGATCGCCGGCGAGTCCGGCGACCCCGTCGCCGAGGAGCGTCGCCCGAAGGACTGAGCCGCGCTACTTGCGCGGCTCGAGGATGACCAGCGGGATCTCGCGGCCCTTGCTGCGCACGGCGTAGTCCGCGTAGCCATGGTAGGACTTGACCGCCAGTGGCCAGAGCCGCTCGCGCTCCTGCGGATTTGCGGGGCGCGCATGGACTGCCACGTGGTGGGAGCCGACCTGGACCGTTGTGTCCGGGTTGGCCTTCAGGTTGTGGTACCAGGCCGGGTGCTTGGGATAGCCGCCCTTGGAGGCGACGATGACGAGGTCCTCGCCGTCCCTGAAATAGAGCAGGGGAAAGGTGCGTTCGGCGCCGCTTTTCGCCCCCTTGTGGTCGAGCAGCAGCATCTTGCCGGGGACGCCGGGGATCTTGTGCCCGAGGCGCCCACCGGTCGCCTTGTAGAGCGCCGTGTGGGCGCCCATGAAGCGATGGAGGGCAGGCCAGATCCGCTCGACTACATCGAGGTAGCGGGGTGGACGCCTGCCCTCTGTCGCTTCTGCGCTCAGGTGTACATCCCCCCGAACATGCCGCCGGTGACGTTGAGCACCTGGCCGTGCACGTAGTTGGCCAGCGGCGAGGCGAGGAAGAGCACCGGGCCCGAGGCCTCCGTCGGCGTGGCGGGACGGCCGAGCGGGATGATCGCCGAGGCCATCGCCCGCATCTGCTCGGGAATGCCGAGCTCGATCTTCTCGCCGCCCGGGGTGGTCATCTCGCCACCCTCCTCCTTGGCAGCGGTGAGGCGGGTTTCGACGAAGCCGAAGGCGACGGCGTTGACGTTGATCTTGAACTGGCCCCACTCCTTGGCCAGCGTTTTGGTCATGCCGACGACGGCCATCTTCGCCGCCGAGTAGTTGACCTGGCCGGCGTTGCCCATCGTCCCCGAGGTCGAGGAGATGTTGATCAGCTTGCGGAAGACCTCCTTGTCTTCGCCGCGCTCGGCCTTGGCGGCCTCGCGCCAATGGGGGGCGAGGGCGCGGGCGACGCGGAAGGGCACCACGGTGTGGATGTCGAGCATCGCCTGGAACTGCTCGTCGGTCATCCGGTGGGCGACGCCGTCCCAGGTGTAGCCGGCGTTGTTGACGACGATGTCGATCGCGCCGAAGGCGTCGACGCCGGCGGCGATGAGCTGGTCGGCGGCGTCCGGCTTGGTCAGGTCGCCGGCGAAGACTGCGGTTTCGCCGTCGATCTCGCTGGCGGCCTGCTCGGCGACGTCGGCGTCGAGGTCGTTGATCAGCACCTTGGCGCCCTCGCTGACGAACAGCTCGGCCGTCGCGCGGCCGATCCCGCGGGCGGACCCGGTGACGATCGCCGCTTTCCCATCAAGAAGTCCCATCAGTCTGCTCTCTCCTTCGGTTCGTGAAAGTCGGCCGCGGAGGCTATCTGGAATCGGCGCTGGCTGACTGGCCAGTCAGGGTGCCGGCGACATGAAGAGGCGGTAGTCGAAGATCGTCTCGTAGCCCATGTCGAGGTAGATCGGCTTGCCCATCGGCGAGGCCTGGAGGGAGGCGACGTCGCCGCCGAGCGCGAAGCCGGCGTTGGTCGCGGCCGCGGTCGTCGCTCGGCCGAGCCCCTTGCCGCGCGCCCGTTCGAGGCTGCCGACCCAGTAGACGCCGGCCACGCCGTTGTTGACGAGCGTCATCGCGATGCTCGCCGGCTCGCCCTCGAAGTGGGCGATGAAGGCGACGATGTTCTCGGCGAGCAGCCGGGAGTGGTCGGTGTAGCCGGCGAAGACCTCGGGCGGGAAGCCGAGGCTCGCGTAGGCCGCCGCGGCAATCCGCCAGTAGTCCTCGGCCTGCTCGGCGCTCGTCAGCCGGCGCAGCTCGGCGCCGGGCGGCAAGGGCGCCTCCTCGACCGGCGCCGTGAGGACCATCTCCGGCATCGCGTAGACCTGCTGCAGGCCACGGGCTTCGGCGGCGACGACGAGATCGCGGTCCTCTCGCTCCTCGCCCCGCGCCCAGAGGCTGAATCCACGCTCGCGAGCGTCGAAGAACTCCTTGGCGCGGTCGAGGAGCTCGCCGGCGTCGAGCTCGTCGTCGCGGCGAAAGGCCGCGTTGGAGATCACTGGGTGGGTCGGGCCGCCCGCACCGAGGACGTAAGCGTCGGCTGCCTCGACCTGCGCCGCGGGGTCGAGCTCGAACAGCTGACGGGAGCTGTCGATCAGGTTGAGGTGGGCGCGCCGCTCGACCACCTCAACCTGCCGATCGGGAGTTGGCTCGGTCAGCTCGCGGGACCGGCAGGCGGCTGGCCACCGGCCGGGGGCTCGGTCGTGCCCTCCTGCTCGGGCAGCGGTGGCGGCAGCGGGTCGGCGGGGGCCGGCGGCGCCAGCTCGCCCTCGATCGCGTCGGCCTCGGCCTGCCAGACGTCGTTCAACGAGACCTGGATGTAGGCCCAGAAGGCCGGGCCGAGCACCAGGTAGAGAATGAGCGCGATCCAGCCGTTGAGCGGCTCCTGGCCAGCGAGGCGCG
>Ga0075325_1000112_pt1 | contig 11326 bp, 9 predicted proteins | sample MayberrySE_Catta_5_FD_120048 | JGI IMG/M metagenome (GOLD analysis project Ga0075325, IMG submission 120048) | Natural and restored wetland microbial communities from the San Francisco Bay, California, USA, that impact long-term carbon... | ecosystem: Environmental > Terrestrial > Soil > Wetlands... | reverse complement strand
GGGGGCCAGCGGCGGGGAGCGGGAGCATATCCCGGCCCTTCTCGCCGCCGCCGCGAGTGCCGGCGCGGACGGGTTCTTCCTGGAGACCCATCCGGATCCAGCCGGGGCGCCCAGCGACGCCGCCACCCAGTGGCCGCTCGACCGGCTCGCGGAGCTGCTCGACCGCACGCTCGATCTCTGGGCCCTCGTGCATGGAGATTGACGCGGGTCACGCCGCCCGCGTCCGGCTGCTGGCGCTCGACGTGGACGGGGTGCTCACCGACAACGGCATCTGGATCGGCCCGATTGCCGGGGAGCGGGTGGAGCTGAAGCGCTTCAACGTCCAGGATGGGCTTGGCGTGCGGCTCCTGCACACCGCCGGTATCCCGGTCCTCTGGCTGAGCGGACGGCATTCCGAGGCGACCGCGCTCCGCGCCAAGGAGCTGCGGGTGGACGAGCTGCTCCAGGTCCCCGGTCCCGAGAAGCTCGAGGCCCTCGCGGAGGTGCTCGTGCGGCGGGGAGTCGACTGGGACGAGGTCGCCTACGTCGGAGACGATCTCGCGGATCTCCAGATCATGCGGCGGGTCGGCTTACCGATCGCGGTCGCCAATGCCGTCCCCGAGATCCGCGAGGTCGCCGCGGTCACCACCACGGCCCAGGGCGGGCACGGCGCCGTGCGCGAGATCGTGGACGCATTGCTCAAGGCGCGGGGGCTCTGGGGCGACATGATCGAGCGCTACTTCACCGAGCAGGGAAGGCGCGATGGCTGACCCGGGCGCGACGGTCGAGCTCGGCCGGCAGGTGCTCCGGTTGGAGGGCGCGGCGGTCGAGGCCGTTGCCGACCGGCTCGACCAGCGGTTCGACCACGCCGTGCGGCTCCTCGCCGAGGCCGCCGGGCGCGTCATCGTCACCGGCGTCGGAAAGTCGGGCCTGGTGGCGCGCAAGATCGCCGCGACACTCACGTCGACCGGAACGCCGGCGAGCTATCTGCACCCCATCGATTCGCTGCACGGCGATCTCGGCATCGTCGGACCGCACGACGTGGCGCTGGTGCTGAGCAAGAGCGGCGACTCGCAGGACCTTTTCGGCCTGGTGGGGTCGCTCCAGCGGCTCGGGGTGCCGATCATCGCCATCGCCGGTGCGCTCGATTCGCCGCTGGCCCGCGTGGCGACGGTGGTGCTGGACGGGTCGGTGGCCGAGGAGGCGTGTCCCTACGACCTGGCCCCGACGGCGAGCACGACGGTGGCCATGGCGCTGGGAGACGCGCTCGCGGTGGCGCTCCTTGAGCGCAAGGGATTCCGCCCCGAGGACTTCGCGGCGCTGCACCCTGGGGGCTCGCTGGGACGTCGGCTGCTGCTCCGGGTGCGCGACGTGATGCTTCCGCCAGGGCGGATCCTTCCGCCGGAGGCCACGATGCGTGAGGCGGTCGTCAGCCTGGCCCACGACCGCGGCCTCGCGCTGATCGGCACGAAGGGACAGCTCACGGGTGTCCTCACCACCGGCGACCTGACGCGTCTCGCCGAGCGCGATCCCGACTTTCTCGGACGCCCGGTGGTACAGGTGATGACCCGCTCACCGAAGACCACCGGCCCCGACGACCTCGCGGCGGCCGCGGTCGGCACGATGGAACGCAACGGCGTCATCGTCCTGCCGGTGATCTCCGACGGAGGGAAGATCGAGGGCGTGGTACACCTGCATGATCTCATGCGGGCGGGGGCGGTGTGAGGCGGACAGGCGGACAGGCGGACAGGCGGACGGTCGGAACATGGAGAACGGTGAGTCGTCTCATACGATCGGTCCTGATCGGGAGGGATCTCGGGCGACAATTGGCCGCCTGTCCGCCCGTCCGCCTGTCCGCCCTCTTCCTCACCGCCACGCTCGCGGCCGCTTGCGAGGAATCCGGCGCCCGGCCGACCACTACGGTCCAGGCGCCGGACAGCGCGGATCAGGTGCTCGAGGGGTTCTCACATCATGCCACCAACGACGGCATTCGGCGGAGTCGGGTGCAGGCGGACACGGCCTTCTTCTACGAGGCGACGCAGATCACGAATCTGGTCAATGTGAAGGTGACGTTCTACGACCTGAAAGGCGCCGAGAGCTCGACGCTGACGGCGAAGAGCGGTCTCTATCGTTGGCAGGACGGCTCCATGGAGGCCAACGGCAACGTGGTCGTGGTGTCGCCCGACGGACGCCGGCTCGCCACCGAGCGGCTCCGCTACGACAACGCCAGCAACCAGATCTCCACGGACCGCCGGTTCTCCTTCGACCGGGGTGGGGAGCACCTCGAGGGCAACAGCTTCCGCTCGGATCCCGACTTCCGGAACGTGGTGACCGATCAGCCGCGCGGCGGAGGGCCCGCCGGGAACGGGATGCTGCTGCCGGGGCAGGAGGGCAAGCCATGACGCGCGCCACCGGTGCCGTGATCCTGCTTGCCGCCGGGCACCTCCTGGCGCCGGCCCCGCTGCTCGCTCAGGGTCAGCAGTGCGTCTTCCAGATCGACAACGTGGACCGGCAGGGCGCGGTGGTCGAGACTCCGCAGGGCACCAACTACTTCGCCGGCGGCAACGTGCGGCTCAGCTGCCGCGGCACCAAGATCACCATGCAGAGCGACAGCGTAGCCGCGTACGGCGGCAACGTGGTCCAGTTCATCGGCCGGGTGAAGTATCGCGACTCGACGCTCACGATGGATGCCGACCGGGGCACCTACTTCAAGAACCGGGAGCGCTGGGAGGCCCGGGGGAGGGTCGTCACCAAGAACCTCGTGACCGGCTCGACGCTGACCGGCCCTTCGCTCGACTACATGCGGGTCGTGAAGGGCGTGCGCGATACGACGGAGATGTTCGCGACCGGCCGGCCGACCATCCAGTACTTCCCGAGCGACACGGGCGGACAGAAGGCCGAGCCGTACGCCATCGTCGGTGACCGGGTGCGGCTCAAGGGCGACGACCGCATCTTCGCCGGCGGCAAGGTCACGGTGGACCGGAGCGACTTTGCCTCACGCTCCGACTCCCTCCGCCTCGCTACCGGCCCCGGCGGCGACGGCAGCCTGGTCGGTGGGCGGCCGGTGCTTCGCGGCCTCGGCGCCGACAGCTTCTCGATCACGGGCAACCGGATCGATCTGAAGCTCGAGGGCAGGGAGCTGACCTATCTGCTCGCCAAGGGGAACAGCAAGGCCGTCAGCAAGGATTGGGAGCTGGTCGCGGACACCATCGCCCTCGACGTGAACCACCGCAAGCTGGAGCAGACGCTCGCGTGGGGGGACAGTCTCAAGCCGTCGGCGACCTCCGTCAGCTACGCGATCAAGGCGGACTCGCTGGCGCTCGACACGCCCGGCCAGCAGCTTCGGGAGGTGCGAGGCTTCGGACGGGCCTGGCTCGGCGGCACGGTCTACGAGCCGACGAAGGACCGCGATTGGATGCGAGGGGATACGGTCGTCGCCAAGTTCGCGGCGCGGGACTCGGCCGGCAGCCGACGCGCCGTGCTCAGCCAGATCGTGGCCCGGAAGGCCGCCCAGTCCTATCACCTGGAGCCCAACGATCGCGCCCCGGAACTGCCCTCGGTCAACTACGCGCGGGGCGACGTCATCACGGTCACCATGAAGAACGGGGCAGACACGACCGGCTCGGGCGTCGAGCGAGTGGACATCCGTGGGCAGGTGGACGGCGTCCAGCTCGAGGCGGCACCGCCGTCGGCCGCACCCGATACCACGCCGGGCGGGGGAGCACCGCGATGAGCGCGCCGGAGTGGATCGCCACCCTCGGCGATCGCGATCCCTCGGTCCCGATCGCGCTCGCGGCCATCACCCGCGCCGCGGGGGCCAGCGACACCGTCGACTTCGGCGACCTGGTCATGAGCTACCGCGAGGCGCACATCGCCTGTCACCGGCCGCTCAACGGACCCGCCCAGGTCGAGATCACCGGCGACGAAGTTCGCGACCACCTGAGCCGCTCGGTGCTGCCCCGGCTCGCCACCGAAGGCTGGATCCTGGAGTCGCCCGACGGCGACTGGACCTCGGTGCGCCCGCGGGTGCCCTGGTGGGGACAGACCCCCGAGGCCCGGCAGAACGTGTACGACGCGCTGCTCGAGGCTGCCCGCCGCGCCGCGCAGCGCGCCAAGCCGGTCACCGCACGGGCCAAGTCGGCCAGCGTACTGGAGGGCATGGACCTGGCGAAGAGCTTCAAGGGCCGGCGGGTCGTGGACCACGTCACGGTGCGGGTCCAGCAGGGCGAGATCGTCGGTCTCCTGGGGCCCAACGGCGCGGGAAAGACGACGACCTTCTACCTTATTACGGGGCTGATCCGGCCCGACGACGGCCGCGTGCTGCTGGATGGGCTGGACCTGACCCGCGCGCCGATGTACCGCCGGGCCCGCAAGGGGATCGGGTACCTCGCCCAGGAGCCCTCGATCTTTCGGAAAATGACGGTCGAGGAAAATATTCTGGCGATCCTGGAAACCCGGCAGCTCAGCCGGGCCGAGCGCCACAAGCAGCTCGATCGGATGCTGGACGAGCTGTCGATCAAGCACCTCCGCCGCAGCAAGGCCTATGCGCTGAGTGGGGGCGAGCGGCGCCGGCTGGAGATCACCCGGGCGCTCGTGACGGACCCGAAGTTCATGCTGTTGGACGAGCCGTTCGCCGGAGTGGATCCTATCGCGGTGCACGACATTCAGACCATCGTCGCCGGGCTGCGCCACCGCGGGATCGGCGTCCTCATCACGGACCACAACGTCGAGCAGACACTCGACATCGTCGATCGGGCCTACATCATGTTCGAAGGCAAAGTGCAGGCATCGGGCAGCGTCCGTGACCTGGTCTACGACGATCGGGTGGCCCAGCTCTACCTGGGCCCCACTCTGACCGCGCGGCTGCGCGCCCGGCTCGAGGCGGTGGCATGAAGACGGGTCTCTCGCAGCACACCAGCCTTCGCCAGGAGCTCCGGGTCAATCCGCGGCTCTACCAGGCGATGGACATGCTGTACATGCCGATGATGGATCTCCAGCAGCACCTCAAGCAGGAGCTGCTGTCCAACCCCTTCCTCGAGCTGCTCGAGCCGGAGGAGGAGACCCCCGAGCAGAAGGACTCCGAGCAGGAGAAGGAGCAGAAGGAGAAAGAGGAGGAGATGGACTGGGAGGAGATCCTCCTCAACGGCTTCGAGGTTGGAGGCACCCGCGAGCAGTTCGAGCAGCTGGAGTACACCGAGCCGGTCACGGTCGAGACCAAGGACCTGATCGACCATCTCCGGGAGCAGCTCCAGATGCTCACGCTGACCCCGCGACAGCTGCTCCTGGCCGAAGAGTTCCTCGGCAACATCAACGAGGAGGGTTACCTCGCGGCATCGGTGGAGGAGATCCGGAACTCGGTGAACCAGCTGGTGTCCGCGCACGTGGGGGAGACGGAGGGGGAGGAGGATCCGGCTCCGGCCGTACGGGTCGCCGGGCCCGCTGCGCCGGCCGCCGAGGGGTCGGAAGCCGCGGCCGCGGAAGGCGAGGCGCCCGCGGCGCCGGTCGAGGACCTCCCGTCACCGCCCTACTACTCGATGGCCGAGATCGAGGAGATGGTGGGCATCATCCAGAAGCTGGATCCGCCGGGGATCGGTGCGCGCGACCTGCGCGAGTGTCTCCTGATTCAGCTCCGGGAAGAGAAGGACACCGAGTCCCTGACCTACCGCCTGGTGGACGAGGCGTTCCCCGACCTCATCGCCCACCGCTGGAACGACCTGGCCAAGCGCTTCGGCGTGGAGCCCGCGGCGGTCCAGGCCGCGGCCGACGGACTGGCCCGGCTCGACCCCAAGCCGGGCCTCAAGTACTCGAATCAGAACGACGGCTACATCATCCCCGACCTCATCGTCGAAAAGATCGGGAACCGCTACCAGGTCTTCCTGAACGACACCGGGATGCCCCGGCTCCGGCTGAGCCGCTCCTATCAGGAGATCGCGCGCGACAAGAAGAAGATGACCCCGGAGAACCGGGAGTTCATCGCCTCCAAGATGAACAGCGCCAACTGGATGATCCAGGCGATCGAGCAGCGGCGGCAGACGATGCTCAAGGTGATGAACTTCATCGTGGACCGGCAGCGCGACTTCTTCGAGAAGGGGATCGAGTACCTCAAGCCGCTGACCCTGCGCGAGGTCGCCGAGGTCATCAACATGCACGAGTCCACCGTGAGCCGGGTGACCAACGAGAAGTACGTGCAGACGCCGCGCGGCGTGCTGCCGCTCAAGTTCTTCTTCTCCAGCGCCCTCGCGACCGCCTCGGGCGAGGAGGCCAGCGCGCGCTCCATCCGGGCCAAGCTCCAGAAGATGGTGGCCGAGGAGGACAGCGCGAAGCCGCTCACCGATCAGCAGATCGTCCACCTCTTCCAGGAGCAGGGCATCCAGATCGCCCGCCGCACCGTGGCCAAGTACCGGGATCAGCTCGGGATCCTGCCGGCGCGCATGCGGAAGCGCGTATGACCCTTCCTTCCGAGGCGCTGGATGTCAGCGTCCTCGTGCCGGCCAAGGATGAGGCACTCAACCTCCCCGAGTTCGTCCGGCTGTGCGCCGAGGCCCTCGGGCCTGCCGGGTTCTCCTATGAGGTAGTGATCGTGAACGACGGCTCCCGCGACGACAGCGCGCGGGTGCTGCGGGAGCTGGAGCGGCAGTACCCCTTTCTCCGGGTGGTCACCCACCGCCGCCAGCAGGGCATCGCCGACGCGCTCCGGTCCGCCGGCAACGTGGCGCGGGGCGACGTGTTCGTCTTCTACCCCGCGGATCTCCAGTACCTCCCGGCCGACATTCCGGCGCTGGTGGCCCCCATTCTCCAGGGCCGGGCCGACATCGTCACCGGGACCAAGCAGGGCAAGTACGAGAAGGCCTTCGTCTCCGGGATCTACAACGGCCTCTGCCGCTGGCTCTTCGGCGTCCGCGTGACCGACCTCAATTCGGTGAAGGCCTACCGCCGCGAGGTCATGCTCAACGTCCCCCTTCGCCCCGACTGGCACCGCTACATGGTGGTGATCGCCGCGGCCGACGGCTTCCGGCTCGACGCGCTTCCGGTGCCGCTCTACCCGCGCAAGGCCGGGGTATCGAAGTTCAACTGGCGTCGCATCCCGGTCGGCGTCTTCGACCTGGTCTCCGTCTGGTTCCAGCTCCGGTTCGGCCGCAAGCCGATGCTCTTCTTCGGCGTCGCCGGCGCGCTGCTGTTCCTCATCGGCCTGCTCGCCGGCGTCACCGCGCTGGTGCTCCGCTTCGGCTACGGCTTCGGGTTCCGGCCGCTGCTGAACCTGGTCGAGACCATGGTCATCAGCGGTATCGTCCTGTTCGGGTTCGGCCTCCTCGGCGAGATGATCGCCGGGCTCCAGGAGGAGACCCGTGAGATGGCCCGGACCCTGGCCCGCCTCGACAAACTCGACGTGCGGGACTGACCGGTGCGGGTGGTCTTTCTCACCCACAACTATCCACGGTGGGCGGGTGACGTCTCGGGCGCATTCCTCGCCACGCTCGCGGGCGGGCTGGTGCGCCGCGGGATCGAGGTGCGCATCGTCGCGCCCAGCGACGAGGGCAGGGGCGGCGAGGACGAGCTCGACGGGGTCCCGGTGCGACGGGTGCGGTACGGGTCGGCCCGGGCGGAGACGCTGGCGTACCGAGGCACCATGCAGGCCGCGCTCCGGGCGCCCTCCGGGATCCGGGCACTCGCCGGTCTCTGGCGCGCCTTGCGGCGCGCGGCGAGCGAAGAGGCGCGAGCCGGCGCGGATCTCTTCCACGCCCACTGGTGGGTGCCCGCTGGGATGGCGCTGCCGAGCGGCGCGCGGAGCGTCCTGACCGTGCACGGCACCGACGCCGCGCTCCTCCGCGGCTCGCGCATCGCCCGTACCCTGGCTCGCCCGGTCTTCCAGCGGGCGACCGTCGTGACGGCGGTCTCCCGCGAGCTGGCCGGCTGGGTGCAATCGGGCGCCGGCCGATTCGTGGACCCCTCTCACATTCAGCCGATGCCGGTGGATAGCCGAGACCGCCCCTGGTCGGTCGGCGGTGGCGGCGCCATCGTCGTTTCGCGGCTCACCCCCCAGAAGCGCGTCTCCCTGGCGATCGAGACCGTGGCGTTCCTCGCCTCCTGCGGCCACGAGATGCCGCTCACCGTCGTGGGCGACGGCCCCGAGCGCGCGGCGCTCGAGCGCCTGGTGGACAAGCTCGGCATCACCCCCTTCGTGACCTTCACCGGGGCCGTCCCCTCGGCTGAAGTCCCGAGCTACCTTGCCCGGGCCGACCTCATGATCTTTCCCGCGCAGGGCGAAGGCTTCGGTCTGGTGGCCGCCGAGGCGCTCATGGCGGGCGTGCCGGTCGTGGCCTGCTGGGACGGCGGAGGCGTCCTCGACGTGGTGCCTCCCAACGGCGCCGGCCGGCTGACGCTGCCGGCGCCCGAAGCGATGGGGGATGCCATCCTCGGTCTTTTCCTGGAGCCGGACCACCGCGACATGGCTCGCCTGGTGGGTGAGTCCTGGCGCGCGCGGCTCGCGCCGGACCACGTCGCCGAGATCTGTGAGGGCTGGTATCGCGAGGCCTTGGGTGGCTGACCGGCGGATTCGCGCGATCCAGTGGTTGCTCGGCATCACCATCGTCGGCCTCGCACTCCGATCGCTGGTGCGGAATTGGGATCAGCTCAGGGCGCAGCCGCTGGATTGGAGCATCGAGCCGGGCTGGCTGATCCTGAGCGCGATGGTCGTGTGGCTGATGTACGGCCTGCTGATCGCCGCCTGGCGCATCACGCTCACAGGGTGGGGCAGGGGTCTCGACTTCTGGTCCGCCGCGAGGATCTGGACCGTCTCCAGCCTGGGCAAGTACCTGCCGGGCAAGGTGTGGGCGGTGGCAGGCATGGCGGTCATGGCCCAGCGGGCCGGGGTCGGAGCCGGACCTGCGACCGCTTCGGCGATCATCCTCCAGGTGCTGGCCATCGGAACCGGAGCGGCGGTGGCGGCGCTGACTGGCTGGAGCTCCCTCCGATCGGCGTATCCGGGGGCGGAGGGCGGACTGCCGGCGCTCCTGCTGCTCTCGTTGCTGGCCGTCGTGGTGCTGTTGCGGCCCGACTGGGTACGCAGGCTGGTGCGGATTGCCGCGCCCGACGTGAGTGTCTCGCTCACCCCGCCGCCCGGGGCAGTGGCGTTCGGCGTCCTCGCCAACACGATGGCATGGATCGGGTACGGTGGGGCGCTGTGGCTGCTGGCGCGGGGGCTGCTCCCCGAGGCGGGGCTGGGTCTCATGCCGGCCATCGCCGTGTTCACGACGTCGTACCTGGCGGGATTTCTCGCGCTGTTCGCCCCCGGCGGCATCGGGGTTCGGGAGGGGGTCTTCATTCTGATGCTTCAAGGCTCGATCGGGATCGGCGCCGCGACGGCGCTGGCGGTCGCCTCCCGCCTTCTGCTCACCGTCACCGAGCTGGGGGCGGCCGTGCCCTTCCTGCTGTTCCCCGGGGAAAAACCCAGTGTCGCCCACTGAGCGACCTGAGAACCTGCTCGAGCCGAAATGGCCTAAGGCATTGGCGTTGGCCATCTTCATCGTGGCAGCTCTGACCCTGTGCTGGCCCATGCTCGGCGGCAGGTTCCTGCTCGGCGACGACCAGTACGTCGCGGGCTACAGCTTCCGCCTCTACGGTGCCGAGACGTTCCGGGAGACAGGGCACATCCCGCAGTGGAATCCATACCTGTTCGGCGGCCTGCCGTTCATCGCCGCCATGCACGGCGACATCTTCTATCCCACCGCCTGGCTCCGGTGGTTCCTGCCGGTGGACACCGCGATGAATCTCGGATTCGCGCTCCATCTGGTGCTGGCAGGGTTTGCCATGTACCTCCTCCTGCGCGCCCTCGGAGCGTCGTGGGCCGCGGGTGTCGTGGGCGGCATCGCGTACGAGCTGACCGGGATCGTGGCCTCACTGGTGAAGCCAGGTCACGACGGCAAGCTCTTCGTCTCGGCGCTCGCGCCGCTCGCCTTTCTGGCGGTGGTGAAGGCGGTGCGGGACCGCCATCCCGGTGGCTACGCACTGCTCGCCTTGGTGGTGGGGCTCGGTCTCCTGAGCCCACACTATCAGATGACCTACTACCTGCTGGTCGCCGCCGGACTGTGGACGCTGTACCTCGCGTTCTTCGCTCCCGAGCGTCCGTCCCGCCGTGACGGGGCCGTGAGCGTCGCCCTCGCCCTCGGCGCGGTGCTGCTCGGCGTCACCCTCTCCGCGGTGCAGGCGCTTCCGTTCCTCTCCTACATCCCCTTCTCACCGCGCGCCGAAGGCGGGAGCAGCGGGGGCTGGGAATACGCGGTCAGCTACTCGCTGCCCCCGGAAGAGCTCTTCGCCACGATCCTGCCACAGTTCAACGGCGTGCTGGAGAGCTACTGGGGCCGGAACTTCTTCAAGCTGCACACCGAATATCTCGGGGCCCCGGTGGTGGTGCTCGCGGTCCTCGGCCTCGGCGATCGCGCACGCCGCAGCGTGCTCCGCGCGCTGGGCATCATCGCGATCCTCTTCCTGCTGGTCGCGCTCGGGGGCCACACGCCGTTCTACACCTTGTGGTACGAGGTGATGCCGATGATGAAGAAGGTCCGGGCCCCCGGCATGGCCTTCTTCCTCGTGGCGCTGGCGGTGGCGGTCTGGGCCGGCTTCGGGGTCGACCGGGTGCTGCGCCGGGAAGTCACGACGAAGGCGCTCGCCATCCCGCTCGGGGTGATCGGCGCGATCGCGCTGCTGGGTGCGATCGGGGTCCTGGGCAGTGTGGCCACCCTGTTCGCCTCCGAGCAGCAGGCCCCCAGGCTGGCCGCGAACGCACCGGAGCTCCGGATCGGCGCTCTCAGGCTGCTGGTGTTCACCGCGCTCGCCGGCGCGGCGTTCTGGGCGGTCGTGGCGGGGCGGGCGCGTGGACTCGCGGCGGTCGCGGCGCTCGCGGCGGTGGTGGTCGCCGACCTCTGGAGCGTTGACCGCCGCTTCTTCGACTACAAGCCCCCGGCCTCGAAGCTGTTCGCCGACGATCCGATCACCACCAGGCTGAAGCAGACGCCCAAGCCGTACCGGGTGCTCGATGCCGGCGTATACCAGGGGTCGGTGCTGATGGCGCACTCGGTGCAGAGCGTGCTGGGATATCACGGCAACGAGCTCCGCTTCTACGACGATCTCATGGGTGGGAAGAACGTCTGGAGCAACATCGGCAACCCGAACCTGCACGACCTGCTCGCCGTGCGCTTCCTGGTGCTGCCGGACACGCAGTCGGTGCCGGGGTTCCGCCGGATCCTGGAGCCGACCCCAACGACGCACGGATCGGTCGGCGTGCTCTATGAGCGGGACACCGTGCCGCCCTATGTTCGAGTGCTTCCGGCAGCCGCCAAGCTGCCCGAGG
>Ga0075325_1000111_pt1 | contig 11353 bp, 12 predicted proteins | sample MayberrySE_Catta_5_FD_120048 | JGI IMG/M metagenome (GOLD analysis project Ga0075325, IMG submission 120048) | Natural and restored wetland microbial communities from the San Francisco Bay, California, USA, that impact long-term carbon... | ecosystem: Environmental > Terrestrial > Soil >... | reverse complement strand
CACGTGCATCCCCCAAAGCGGCCGCGGCGGCCGCTGCTGACTGCACCCAACCGTCCCGATCACCGGCGCGCAAGTCCCGGGCCACTAAGGCTTCCGGCGCACCGACCTTAGGAGGTCTCCCGATGTGGGCCGGCCGCGGCGGGACGAGGCTCCTGGCCAGACCTCGAGAGGCGAGGTCACACCCCGGAGGAGTCGTCATGACCCGCAACATCACCAAGCGCCTCGCCGCCAGCACCGTGCTCGCCGGCTGCGCCGTTCTCGTCTCGGCGCCGGCGTACGGCGCCGTCGCACCCGAGCCGGAACCGCCGAGCGCGGCCGGCCAGCCCTCGCAGGGAGTGATCGACCACTACCTGGCCGACACGACCAGCGCCACCTCGGCGGGCCACCAGAGCCGGACCTTCCCGACCGCGGCGGAGCAGCCGCGCAAGGCCATGGTCGAGCACGCCGAGCGCTCCGCGGCGGCCGACTCGTCGGTGCCCGGCGTGCTGTCGGCGCAGACCAAGGCCCAGGTCGAGCACCTCGAGGCCCTGGCCGCGCAGCAGGAGGCTGCCGCCTCCACCACCCCGGCGACCGGCTCGACGTCGGACGACGACGGCGTGTCGGCTCCGCTGGTGGTCCTCGCGCTGCTGGGTGGCGGGCTGATCACCGGAGCGGCCACCACGTACACGCTGCGCCGGGCGCGGCACAACGGCCCGATCAGCACCGCGACCGCCTGAGCGTCGACACCCGACGGGGGGCGCGGCCGGGTCCGGGCGCCGGGGCATGCAGGGGCATGGCCCGGGCCCGGCCGCGGGGCACCACAGACACCTCCGAGGAGCCGGGGGGCTCAGGGGACTCGGAGGACGACCCGCGGACCGCGGGGGGCACGAGGGGAGCGCGGTCCGTCGGGAAGCGGCCGGTCGGGGGACCGGCCGCGCAGGGGGGAGGTGGCCCGGCCCGCATCACGCGGGCCGGGCCACCCGTGCGTGCGCGCCCCGAGTCGACCCGGGGATGCCGGCCGGGGGGAAGCCGGCCTGGGGGAAGCCGGCCGGGGGGAAGCCGGCCTGGGGGAAGCCGGCCTGGGGGAAGCCGGCCTGGGGGAGCCGGCCTAAGGGATCCGGGACCCCCGACCTAGGCAGTTCCCCGATGTCGATCTTCCGTGCCCGGCCGAGGCTCGGACCAGACCTCGAGGGGCGAGGTCGGCAGGGGCGGGAGACCACGATGACCAGGACGCCGAGCACCAGCACCACCGCACTCGCGAGGGCGGCCACCGCCGCCGCCGTGCTGGCCGGGACGGCCCTGCTGGGCACCGCAGCGGCCTACGCAACCGTGGAGGACGGCACCCCGGAGCCATCCACCACCACCCGGGTCGAGACCGCGCGCCACGGCGCCACCGACGGCCTCGAACCGGTGCAGCTGCAGCGGGTCTACCGGGTGCCGTTCGCCCAGCTGGCCTCGACCGGCGGGCGGTGACCGGCGGTGCGAGCGGCGGACGTCGGCTACCCGCGGGCGACCACGGCCGAGGCCGGTGCCTCGCTGGCCCTGCGGGTCATGGCCGACGACACCTGGACGGTGAGCCGGTCGACGACGGTCGCCCTGCCGCCCGACCAGGTCCACGCCCGGGCGGCCTCGGGCTGGCTCGTGGGACCGGCACGCGGACGGGTGCGCACCGAGGTGTCCGTCACGACCGGCTCCGCGGCCCTGCGGGTCGACGTCGTGCTGGAGAGCCGGCTCCACGGGCGTCGCTGCACGACGCTGACCATCCGCCCCGTCGGCGCCGGCTCCGAGGTGACCTGCAGCGTGACCGGGCGGCACACGCCGCTGAGCCGGCTGGTCGGCGCGGTTGCGTCGATGGACGCCCTCGTCGGCCCGGACGTCGAGCGGGCACTGGCCCGGATCACGACGCCCGCCGCCGTCTAGTGCAGCTCGTACGCCGCGCGAGCCAGCCGGAAGCCGTGCCCGCTGCGGTTGCTCCAGCAGACCATGCCGGTCAGCCGGCTCAGGCAACGCATCCGGCCGACCACGCTGGTGGTGCCGTAGGCCAGAGCACCACCGGACGGCGCGACCACGCCGGCCTCGCACGGGCCGATCCGGGCCGGACCTGAGACGCCGACCTCGAGCAGCGGCAGCCAGCGGCCGGCGCACCCGTCCGGCCGGTCGCCCGCCGGGTAGTCGTGCTCGGCGATGACGCACGCCGCGGCGTCGCGGCGCAGCTGGCAGGTGATGTTGCCGGTCGGCGAGCTGAACTGACGACGGTGGACGACCACGGCACTGCGCACGGGTGGGAAGCCCGGCGCTGCCGGGTCGACCGCCGGCTGGCCGGACGCCGGCTGGCCGGACGCCGGCTGGCCGGACGCCGGCTGGCCGGACGCCCTGGCCGGGCCGGCGGACGAAGTCGCGGTGCCCGCCGTCCGGGTGCCGTCGGCGTCGCGGGCGCCGGACGTACCCGCTGCCCCGTCCCCGCCGCAGCCGGCGAGCAGGAGCACCGCCGCGGCGAGCACGAGCCCGGTTCGTCCCACCTCGGCACCATATGACGGCGCGCGGCCTGGCCGACTGTCGGGGATTCCGCACGATCATCGCGCCGATTCCCCGACAGTCCGGGTCAGGGCGACGAGCCGGTCACCTTGGCCGACGCGGCCGCGGTCGAGGTCGACGCGCTGGTGCCCCCCAGGTAGAGGCTGGCGATCTCCGGGTGGTTCACCACCTCGGTCGCGGTGCCGGTCAGGCGCACCTTGCCGCCCTCCATCACCACGCCGTGGGTGGCCAGCCCGAGACCGAGCCGGACGTTCTGCTCGACCAGCAGGATGGTCACGCCGTCGTCGTGCAGCCGGTGCACCAGGTCGGCGACCGCGCCCAGGGAGCGCGGGTCCAGCCCGAGGGACGGCTCGTCGAGCAGCAGCACCGTGGGGTCGAGCATCAGGCAGCGCGCCACCTCGACCATCCGCCGCTGGCCGCCGGACAGGTTGCCGGCGTGCTGGGCCGAGCGCTCGGCGACGATCGGGATCAGCGACTCGACCTCGGCGTAGCGCCGGGCGAGCAGCTTCTTGTCGCGGCGGATGAGGAAGCCGCCCATCAGCACGTTCTCCCGCACCGACATCTGCGGGAAGAGCGCGTGCGACTGGGGCACCTGGGTCACGCCGGCCCGCAGCACCGCGGCCGCCGACTGCCCGGACAGCCGCTGCTCGTCGAGCACCACCTCCCCCTCGGAGCAGGGCAGCAGGCCGCTCACGACGCGCAGCACCGTCGACTTGCCGGCGCCGTTGGGCCCCACGATGCAGGTGATCGAGCCGGTGTCGCAGACCAGGTCGACACCCTGGAGCACTGCCCCGCCGCCGTAGCCGGCGACGACGCCGGTCATCGCGAGCACGTCAGCGCACCTCCTGCGGTGCGTCCGGGGCCGCTCCCGGCCCGGCGGCCGACGCGGCAGGCGGCCGCCACTCGTCGCCCAGGTACGCGTCGAGCACAACCGGGTCCTCGCGGATGGTCCGCGGCGGCCCTTCGGCGATGGCCTCGCCGCGCGAGAACACGACGACCGGGTCGCACAGCTCGAGGACCATCGGGATGTTGTGCTCGACCACGAGGAAGGTCACGCCCTGCCGGTTGAGGTCGCGCACGATCTCGACGATGCGGCCGACCAGCGACGGGTTGACGCCGCCGGCGGGCTCGTCGAGGAGCACCAGCCGTGGCTCGAGCATCAGCACCTGCGCGAGCTCGACGAGCTTCTGCTGGCCGTACGACAGCGAGCCGGCCGGCTGCGAGACGAAGCGCGCCATCCCGACGAACTGGAGGAGCTCGCGGGCCCGGTCCGCCTCGCCGCCGGCGACCGACGCCTTGAGCATCGTCGACCAGCGCGCGTCCGGGAGCGGCGCGACCATGTTCTCGAGCACCGTCATGCTCTTGAACAGCCGCGTGGTCTGGAAGGTGCGGGCGAGACCGAGATGGCCGCGCTGCCAGGGGTGCATCCGGTCGATGCGGGTGCCGTCGAGCCACACTTCGCCGGCGTCGGCCTTCATCGCGCCGGTGACCAGGTTGAAGAGCGTCGTCTTGCCGGAGCCGTTGGGGCCGATCAGCGCTGTGATGCTGCCCGGTGCGACCGTGAGGTCGGCGCCGTCGACGGCGGTGATGCCGCCGAAGTTCTTGCTCGCGCCCTTGACCTCGAGCATCGGGTGCGCGACCGGCGCGGTGGCCGCCGCCTCGACCGTGCCGGCGACGACCGCCGACGCAAGTGCCCGGTCGCGCACCTGCAGCGTCCCGGACCCCAGCGCGCCGGCCTGGTCCTGGTACTCGGTGCCTGTCGTGTGCCGGCGGCGCCACCATGCCTCGACGGTCGGCAGCAGCCCGGCCGGCAGGAACAGCACGATGAGCATGAGGGCAACGCCGAAGAGCAGGACCCGCGAGCTGCTGCCGCCGTACACGGTGGCCATCTCCTGACCGATGCCGACGATGAACGCGCCGACGACGGGGCCGTAGAGCGTGCCCCGGCCGCCAGCCAGGGCGGACAGCACGATCGTCACCGAGCCGAGGATGGTGAAGGCCCCGATCGGGTTGAGGAAGGTCAGGAAGTAGGCGTAGACGCCGCCGGCGACACCGATGAAGAACGCGGACGCGGCGAAGGCGGTCACCTTGTAGCGCGTGGTGTTGACGCCGATCGCAGCCGCCTTCCCCTCGTCCTCACGGATCGCGACCAGGCCGGTGCCGAGCTTCGTCCGCCGGATCATCGCGCTGAACACGACGGTGAGGAAGAAGAGGCCGAGGAACACGTAGTAGAAGGGCAGGTTCTGGATGTCCCGCGACCACGGCGGCAGGTCGAGGGTGATGCCGTCGGACCCGTTGGTGAGGCTGCGCCAGTTGACGGCGACGATCTGCGCAGAGAGCAGCAGCGCGATGGTGATGATGACGAAGGCGTGCCCGCTGGTGCGTAGCACGACCAGGCCGAGCAGCGTGGCCATGACGACGGCGACGACGCCGCCGATCGGCGCCATCCAGAGCGGGTTGACACCGGCGCGTTCGGCGATGATCGCGGCGGTGTACGAGCCGATGCCGAGGAAGGCCGAGTGGCCGAGGGAGACGTAGCCGGCGTAGCCGCTGATGATGTTCCAGCTGACCGCCTGCACCCCCAGCAGGAACGTGATGCACAGGACGGTCTGGTAGTAGGTGTCGTAGGGCCGGAACGCCGGGTAGAGCACCAGGGCCAGGAGGGCCAGCAGAGCGACGGCGTGGCCTTTCGGCACCCGGTCGAGCCACCGGGGAGCCGTCCCCGTCGGACCGGTCATGCCGTGACGTCCTCGCGCAGCCGGATGCCGTAGAGCCCCTGCGGCCGGAAGAGCAGGACGGCGAGGATCACCAGGTAGAAGACGAGGGTCGCCCAGCGCAGCGAGCCGTACGTCGCGGTCAGCGTCTCGGCGAGGCCGAGCACCAGGGCGCCGACCAGCGCACCGGGCAGGGAGCCCATGCCGCCGAGCACGATGATGCCGAGCAGCCGCGAGATCCAGTCGTAGTGCGACGCCGGGAAGAACGGGTAGAGCACCGACAGGATGGACCCGCCGACACCGGCGGTCGACGAGCCGAGGGCGAACGCCAGGGCGGCCGTCGAGGTCGCACCGACGCCGACCAGGGCGGCACCCGACGGGTTCTGCGACGAGGCCCGGATCGCCCGGCCGGTCCAGGTGCGGGTGAGGACGACGTACAGCGCGGCGAGGACGAGCACGGCCGCGAGGAAGCCGTAGACCTGCGGCTTGGGGAACGACAGCGACCCGATCCGGAACGACTCCTCGAAGTAGCCCGGCGTCGTCGACTTGAACTTGTTGCCGGCAGTGATGTTCAGGACGCCCTCGATGGTCAGCGCCAGGCCGAACGTCAGCAGCACCGACATCGAGGGCGACCAGCCGCGGATCCGCACCATGACCGTGCGGTAGAGCACCCAGCCGAAGCCGAACATCATCGGCGTCGTGATGACCGAGGCGAGGATCGGGTCGATGCCGGTCTCACGCCAGAGCCACCAGGTGAAGAACGCCACCATGATCAGGAAGGCGCCCTGTGCCACGTTGATGATGTTCATGACGCCGAAGATCAGCGTCAGGCCCGACGCCATCAGGGCATAGACACCGCCGATCAGCAGGCCCAGGACCACCGCTTGCACCAGCTCGGTCACTCGGTCTCCTCAGGCCGTCGGCACAGTACTGGACTGTGGGCCCGGTGGGGGCGGGGCGGCTCAGGCTGTGGGCACCCTCGACCTGGTCAGGATCCCGCCCCCACCAGAGTCACTGCCAGTCCGGCTTCGGGTAGACGACGGTCTCGGTCGTCGCCACCTCGGGCGGCCCCACCACCTCGACCGCGCCGGACTGCCACTGGCCGAGGATGAAGTCGCCCTGCGGCTCGCCCTTCTCGTTCCACGAGAGGGGGCCGAGGATCGTCTCCACCTCGTTCTCGTGCAGGTAGTCCTTGATCGCCGCCTGGTCGATCTCGCCGACCTCCTCGACGGCCTTCTGCAGGACCTGGGCGGCCGCGAAGGCGTCCGCGGCGTCCTCCGCCGGCGAGGCACCGTCGTAGGCCTCGCCGTAGGCGGTGACGAACTCCTCGTTGAGCGGCGTGGTCGCGTCCTCGTGCCACGACACCGTGTAGAAGACGCCCTCGGTGTTGGCCTCGCCGACACCCTCGCTGTACTGGCCGGCGTTGCTCGGGGCCGACGTCTGGAAAAGTGCCTTGGGGTTGTAGCCGAGCTGCTTGAGCGACCGGACCAGCCCGACGCCGTCCTCGAAGACGGCGCCCTGGGCGATCAGGTCCGGCTTCTTGTTCTTCAGGGTGTTGGCGATCGTCTGGAAGTTCGTGGTGTCGGCCGGGTAGACCGAGGAGTAGACGGTCTTCACGCCGAGGTCCTCGAGCTGTTGCTGCATCGACTCGATGACCGGACGGGTGAACGGGTCGTCCTGGGTCGGGTAGGCCGCCGTCTTGGGCCGGTCCGCCTCGGGAAGAGACGTGAACCAGTCGACGAAGACGTCGGCCTGGTGCGGCGCAGTGGCCGGCTGGGCGAAGAAGAGGTACTCGAAACCACGGCTGAACATGTCCGGAGCCCCACCGGCGGGCTCGACGTAGACGTAGGCCTGCTTCTCCGCCACAGCCGACGCGGGGTAGTTGAGCAGCGACGAGAACGTGCCGAGGATCAGATCGACCTTGTCCTGGGTGATCAGCTTCGTGTAGTCGGACACCACCGTGTCCTGGTTGCTGGCGTCATCGACGATCTTGAGCTTCACCTCGCGGCCGAGGATCCCCCCGTCCTCGTTGACCATGTCGCGCCAGACCTCGTACCCGCGCTTCGCCTCACCGCCGGGCTGCGAGAAGTCCCCGGTCAGCGGCAGCGAGATGCCGATCGTGATCGGCTGGTCGGAGCCGCCGCCGTCGCCCTCCGCACCGGAGTCGTTCGGGTTGTCCTGCTGGCACCCGGTGACCAGCAGGGCTGCGACGGCGAGGCCGGCGGCGACCCTCCCGGCGCGGGGGAAACGGCGGATGAGGGCGGTTCCACGGACGGACATGCGCACTCCAGGGGGTCCGGAGGGGTCGTCGCAATCGATTGCGACACCGGCATCATCGGAGCGGCGCCGGAGCGTGTCAAGGACGTGAGCCGACTTTCGGCGCCGATGCCACAAACGATTGCGGCTATCGTTCGGAGCGTGATGGTCGCCAAGCTCGAGGTGCCGCCGGGCCCGGTGCTGCGGCGTGCGGCGGCTGCGTCCCGCCGCACGGCGTCGGCGCGACAGCGAGCACTAGGGTGACCGCCGTGCGGACACCGACGCTGCGCGACGTCGCTCAGCAGGCCGGCGTCCACCCGGCCACGGCGTCGCGGGCGCTCAACCCGCAGACCCGCAGCCTGGTCAACGAGGAGACCGCGAGCCGGGTCATGAAGGTCGCGGAGGAGCTGGGCTACCGGCCCAACCCGATCGCTCGCAGCCTCAAGACCGCACGGTCCGGCACGATCGGCCTGGTCATCCCGGACCTGACGAACCCGCTGTTCCCGCCCATCGTGCGCGGCATCGAGGACGTGCTGGGGCCCGAGGGCTACAGCGCCTGGATCGTCAACACCGACAACGACCCGGACCGGGAGCGCTCGCAGATCGAGTCGCTGCGGTCGCGGCACGTCGAGGGCCTCATCGTCGCGACGGCACGTCTCGAGCACGCGCTGCTCGACGAGCTGCACGAGCAGGGCATGCCGATGGTGCTGATCAACCGACGGCTGCAGAGCAACGAGGTGCCGTCGGTGACGCCCGACGACGCCGCTGGCGCCTCGATGGCGGTCGAGCACCTCGTCTCGCTGGGCCACACCCGCATCGCGCACATCGCGGGTCCGCAGGACACCTCGACGGGACTGGTGCGCACCCGCGGCTACCGGGAGGCCATGCGCGACCACGGGCTCGACGACGAGCCGGCGCTGGTCGCGACCTGCTCCTACTGGACGGAGGCTGAGGGCGCCCGGGCACTGCGCGAGCTGCTCGACTCGGGCCCGTCGTTCAGCGCCGTCCTCGCCGGCAACGACCTGCTCGCGCTCGGCTGCTACGACGTGCTCGAGGAGCGTGGCCTCGCCTGTCCGGGCGACCTGTCGGTGATGGGCTTCAACGACATGCCCTTCATCGACAAGCTGCGGCCACCGCTGACGTCGGTGCGGGTGCCGCACTACCAGGTCGGCGCCGAGGCGGCCCGGATGCTCGTCGAGACGCTGCAGGACCCGACCCGGCACCCGAGGTCGGTGCTGCTGCCCCTCACCATGAAGGTGCGGCAGTCGACCGCGCCCCCCGCGGCCGGCCGCGTGACCGCGTCCGGCGTGCTCAGCGGGTCTTGACCTCGGTGCGCTCCTCGGCGTCCGCCACCTTCTTCGTGTCCCGTGGCGGCAGCTGGATGGTGCGCTCGGCCTCGGCCATGCCGGCCTCCAGCTCCCGGCCGCGCTCCAGCTCGGCATTGAGCTCGGCGCCGAAGAGCACCGCGAGGTTGGAGATCCAGAGCCAGACGAGGGCGACCACGACGGCGGCGAGCGAGCCGTAGGTCTTGCTGTAGGACGCGAAGGTCGCGACGTAGAGGGCGAACAGGGCGGACGCGACGATCCAGGTCACCAGGGCGACGACTCCCCCGACGGTGAACCACCTGAACCTCGGCTGCTCGACGTTGGGCATCGCGAAGTAGAGCAGCGAGAAGATGAACGACACGACCAGAGCCATCACCGGCCACTTGGCGATGTCCCACGCGGTGAGGGCGGCGTCGCCGATGCCGAGCGCGTCACCGATCGCCTGGGTGACCGGGCCGGTCACGACGAGGGCTAGCGCCACCGCCGCCAGGAGGATGACGCAGACCAGGGTGACCAGCAGCTGCAGCGGACGCAGCTTGTAGAAGGGCCGGCCCTCCTCGACCTCGTAGATCGCGTTGGCCGCCCGGCCGAACGCTCCGACGTACCCGGATGCCGACCACAGGGCTGTGGCGAGGCCGATCACCAGGGCGATACCGGCCGCCTGCGGCCGCGACGCGATCTGCTCGATCGGCCCGGCGAACGTCTCGGTCGCCGAGGACGGTCCGAGGGTGTCCACGATCTTCAACAGCTGGTCGGTCGTCTTCTTGGGGTCACCGACCAGGCCGATGATCGAGAGCAGCGCGATCGCGGCCGGGAAGACGGCCAGCACCCCGTAGTAGGTCAGGGCGGCCGCCCAGTCGGTGCAGTTGTCATCCTTGAACTCGAGGGCGCTGCGCTTCAGGACACCGAGCCACGAGCGACCTCGCAGGTCCGACGGGGCGTCCGGCTTACGGGGGTCGTCGGGGTCGGGGTACGAGCTCGTCGAGTCCGGCATGGTCGGCTCCGTAGTGGTGGGCGAGGCGGCCCAAGAAGACCAGATCAAGACGGGCAGTCTCACCTGTCTCAGGCCGCTCAAACGAGGCGGCGGCACCAGCCGGCGAGGTGATGCGGACCACTGCTGAGCCAGATGGCCAGAGGTGGTTTCGGTGCTCTGGCTGGGGCTACCGGCAGTGTCAGCGAACGCCGCCCACCGTGGGCGTCGACCGAGAGGAGATCGCTGATGACGACCGATCAGTACGGTGGCTACCAGCCTCCTGCGGGGGCCCCCACCGAGCCCTACACCGCCGGTGAGCAGTCGACGACGGCCCAGGCGAAGGACAAGGCCGGCAACGTCGCGTCGACGGCGAGCGACCAGGCCAGGAACGTGGCAGGCGAGACCAAGGCACAGGCCCGCAACCTGCTGCACGAGACGCAGGGTCAGGTCCGCGAGCAGGCCGGCCAGCAGAAGCAGAAGGCGTCCGGCGGGTTGCGCAGCCTCTCCGACGAGCTGCGCAGCGTCGCCGACGGGACCCAGACGTCACAGAGCGGCATGGTCAACGACCTCGCCCGCCAGGCGTCGGACAAGGCGCAGGAGCTCGCGACCTGGATCGACGCCAGGGAGCCCGGCGACCTGGTCAACGAGCTTCGTGACCTGGCGCGACGCAAGCCCGGGACGTTCCTCCTCGGGGCAGCGGCTCTCGGTGTGCTCGCCGGGCGGCTGACCCGCAGCGCGGTGGACGTCAAGCGGGACGAGAGCAGCGCCGGCACCGGTGACTACTCGGGTAGCACGTACGGCGGCAGCACCCCGGCCGCCGGCTCGCAGTGGGCGAACGCGACCGGCACGAGCGACCCTGCTGCCGGGCAGGCGGTCGTGGTCGAGGAGGTCGACGTGGTCGCGATCGACGATCCCTACGCGACCACAGGTGGCCGCCACGCAGGTGGTGACGTCCGGTGAGCCATACCAGCACGCCCGGCGTCTCCGGCACCGACATGCCCCGGGTCGTCTCGGGCACCCAGGAGGAAGACGTCTCGCAGCGGTCGGTCGGGTCGCTGATCAGCGAGGTGACGACCGACCTCTCGACCCTGATGCGTCAGGAGCTGGACCTCGCGAAGGCCGAGATGAAGGAAGAGGCGGCCAAGACCGGCAAGGCCGCCGGGATGCTCGGCGGTGCCGGGTTCGCCGGCTACCTGGTGGCCCTCTTCCTGTCCCTCGCCCTGTGGGCGGCGCTCGCCAACGGCATGGACGAGGGCTGGGCCGCGCTGATAGTGGCGGCCATCTGGGCCGTCGTCGGCGCCGTGCTCTACGTGACCGGCCGCAAGAAGCTGCGCGAGGTGCAGCCGAAGCCGGAGCGCACCGTCGACACCCTCAAGGAAGTCCCTGACGCCCTCAAGGGCCGACCCCACACGGAGGCAACCCGATGACCACGCAGACCCCGGAAGAGATCCGCCGCGACATCGAGCGCACCCGCTACGAGCTGGCGAGCGACGTGGACACGCTGCACGAGAAGGTCAGCCCCTCGGCCATCGCGTCGCGCCGCACACAGGCGACGAAGAACCGCCTCGGCT
>Ga0075325_1000110_pt1 | contig 11384 bp, 9 predicted proteins | sample MayberrySE_Catta_5_FD_120048 | JGI IMG/M metagenome (GOLD analysis project Ga0075325, IMG submission 120048) | Natural and restored wetland microbial communities from the San Francisco Bay, California, USA, that impact long-term carbon... | ecosystem: Environmental > Terrestrial > Soil > Wetlands... | reverse complement strand
GAGATCGACCTGCTGGGTCTCCTCGTCGTAGCGCACGGTCTTGAGCACGACGAACAGCGAGTCCGCGAACTCCTCCACCTTGGGTCGCTGGTGCGCCTTGACCGCGTCCTCGACGGCGAGCGGGTGCAGGCCGAACTCGAGCGCGACCTTCTCCAGCTCGGCCTCGGTCGGCTCGTGCAGCCCGATCCAGATGAACGAGTCGCCGGTGGCCCGGGCCGTGGCGAGGGCCGCGCCGAGGTCGTCGAGGTGGTCGGCCACCGGCTCCCGGCGTCCCCGGTTGTAGAGCGCGCAGTCGACGATCACCCCGCCATTGTGTGCCCTGGGTGTGGGCTTCGTGCCGCCCCTGCTCCGGCGGGCGGAGCGACGTACGTCTCGTAGGCTCCCCGACGTGACCACGCTGCTGCTCGTCCGGCACGGCCGCACCACCGCCAACGGCGCCGGTGTGCTGGCCGGGTGGACGGAGGGCGTCTCCCTCGACGACGCCGGCCGCGAGCAGGTGACCGCCCTGGCACGACGCCTCGCGCCGGTGCCGCTGGCGGCGGTCGTCACCAGCCCGCTGCAGCGCTGCCTCGAGACGACCGACCTGATGCTCGCCGACCGCGAAGCGGTGCCCCGCCACCTCGACGACCGGGTCGGCGAGGTGCGCTACGGCGACTGGTCCGGCGAGAAGCTCTCCAAGCTCGCCAAGGACCCGTTGTGGAAGGTTGTCCAGGCGCACCCGTCGGCGATGACCTTCCCCGGCCAGGGCGGAGAGGCCATGCGCGACATGCAGGTGCGTGCCGTGGCCGCGGTGCGGGAGTGGAACGGTCGGCTGGGCGACGACGCGGTGTACGCCGTCGTGTCGCACGGCGACGTCATCAAGGCGGTGCTGGCCGACGCCCTCGGCATGCACCTCGACCAGTTCCAGCGGCTGGTGGCCGACCCCGCGTCGGTGAGCATCGTCACCTACACGGCGCTGCGCCCGTTCGTCGTGCGGATCAACGACGGTGGCGGCGACCTTTCTTTCCTCGCGCCGAAGCCCAAGCGGAAGAGCCGCCGCAAGACCGGATCGACGGGCTCGTCGTCGGGCTCGTCGTCGGACGCCGCGGTCGGCGGCGGCGCCGGTCCGCAGGCCTGAGACCACATAGGGTTTCCGGCATGGCGCGCATCGTCTTCGAGTACGACCCGCCGGACCGCTTCGTGGCCGGGACCGTGGGGGAGCCGGGGCAGCGCACCTTCTACCTCCAGGCCACGGGCGAGGGCCGGACGACCAGCGTCGCGCTCGAGAAGCAGCAGGTCGCGGCGCTCGCCGAGCGGGTCGAGGCGCTGCTCGACGAGGTCGTGCGCCAGTCCTCCGGGGAGGCCGCGGTGCCGGCGGTGACGCCGGGGGACGTGACCGACAGCGACCCGCTCGCCAGCCCGGTGGAGGAGGAGTTCCGGGTCGGCACGATGGCGATCGCGTGGGACGCCGACGACGAGGTGGTGGTCATCGAGGCGCAGGAGATCACCGAGGACGAGGACGACGCCGAGACCCCGCTGATCGACGACGAGGCGGACGAGGGGCCGCCGCTGCTGCGGGTGCGGATCACCGGAGCCGCGGCTCGGGCGTTCGTCTCGCGGGCGCAGGCCGTCGTCGCCGCGGGCCGGCCGCCGTGCCCCTTCTGCGGAGGACCGCTGGACGCGGGCGGGCACGTGTGCCCGCGGGCCAACGGCTACCGCCGGTAGGCAGCCGGCCGTGAGCGCCGCTGACGACCGGCTCGACGTGGGCTCCGCCCTGACCCTCCTGCGCGACGGCGAGATCGAGGTCGAGGGCCGGCTGGTCGACGCGTCCAACGCGACGCTGTTCTGCCTGCTGCGCGGTGGCGGCATCGAGGCCCGCTGCGTCTACAAGCCGGTCGCGGGGGAGCGGCCGCTGTGGGACTTCCCGGACGGGTCGCTGGCCGGCCGCGAGGTGGCGTCGTACGTGATGTCCTGCGCGACGGGCTGGGACGTCGTCCCGCCGACCGTGATGCGGGACGGGCCCTTCGGGCCCGGCATGTGCCAGCTCTGGGTCGACACCGACCCGGCCGTCGACCTGGTCGACGTCCTCGCGCCGGCGGCCCTGCCGACCGACTGGCTGCAGGTGCTGGACGCCCTCGGCGCCGACGGGGAGCCGGTGGTGCTCGGCCACGCCGACGACGAGCGGCTCCGGCGGATGGCCGTCCTCGACGTGGTGCTCAACAACGCCGACCGCAAGGGCGGGCACGTGCTGCCTGGGCCCGACGGCCACGTGCGCGGTGTGGACCACGGCGTGACCTTCCACACCGAGCCCAAGCTGCGCACCGTCCTCTGGGGGTGGGCGGGGGCGCCGCTCAGCGACGCGGAGCTGGCCGTGCTGGAGGACGTGAGGGAGCAGATCGAGGGCGACCTCGGCGCCGAGATGTCCCAGCTGGTGGCCCCGGCCGAGGTGCGGGCCTGCCGGCGCCGGGTCGAGCAGCTGCTGCGCCAGGGCGCGATGCCCTACCCGGCAGACGGCTGGCCGGCCATCCCGTGGCCGCCGTTCTGAGCCGGCGCCCGTAGGATCCGCGGGTGCGTCCCTGGCCCGCTCCGTTCGTCCCGGCCCTGCCCGGACGCGGTGTCCCGCTGCGGCTGCACGACACCGCGACCGGCGAGGTGCGGCCGACCGCGCCCGGCCCGTCGGCCCGGATGTACGTGTGCGGCATCACCCCCTACGACGCCACCCACATCGGGCACGCGGCGACGTACATCACCTTCGACCTGGTGCACCGCGCGTGGCTGGACGCCGGGCACGACGTCCACTACGTGCAGAACGTCACCGACGTCGACGACCCGCTCCTCGAGCGGGCACAGCGCGACGGGCAGGACTGGGCCGAGATCGCCGACCGTGAGGTCGCGCTCTTCCGCGAGGACATGACGGCGCTCGGGGTGCTGCCGCCCCGCGACTACGTCGGGGTGGTCGAGTCGGTCGACCTGATCGCCGGCGCCGTGGCCCGGCTCGTCGAGTCCGGTGCGGCCTACGACGTCGAGGGCGACACCTACTTCGCAGTGCACAGCGACCCGCGCTTCGGTTCCGTGGGCAGTCTCGACGACGACACGATGCTCGCGCTGTTCGACGAGCGGGGCGGCGACCCGCGCCGGCCCGGCAAGAAGCACCCGCTCGACTGCCTGCTCTGGCAGGCGGCCCGGCCGGGGGAGCCGTCGTGGGAGACCGGCGTCGCGCTGCCCGCCGGGCGGCCCGGGTGGCACCTCGAGTGCGCCGCGATCGCGCTGGACCGGCTCGGCCCCACCATCGACGTGCAGGGCGGCGGCACCGACCTGGTCTTCCCGCACCACGAGATGAGCGCGTCCGAGGCGCACGTCCTGACCGGCGAGTGGCCGTTCGCCCGGCACTACGTGCACGCCGGCATGGTCGGGCTCGACGGCGAGAAGATGTCCAAGTCCAAGGGCAACCTGGTCTTCGTGTCGCGGCTGCGCGCGGCCGGTCGCGACCCGATGGCGGTGCGGCTGGCGATCCTCGGCCACCACTACCGCACCGACTGGTCGTGGACCGAGGACGACCTGGTCGCCGCCGAGGCGCGGCTGGCGCGCTGGCAGGACGCCGTCTCGCGGCCCGGTGGCCCGGCTGCCGACGACACCGTCGAGGCGGTGCGGCGGCACCTGGCCGACGACCTCGACGCGCCCGGAGCCCTCGCCGCGGTCGACCGGTGGGTCGCCGAGGCCGAGCGCAACCGGGGCACCGACGAGGCCGCACCCGGCCTTGTCAGCCGTGCCGTCAACGCGCTGCTCGGCATCCGCCTCTAGCCTCCCCCCGGAGATCGGCAGGTGCGCCGGTACGGCGTCAGCGACCCAACCGGGCGTACGTCGCCTCGGCGCTCTCCTTGGCCCCGCGCCACCAGTCCTCGTGGCTGCGGTACCACGCGATCGTCTGCTCCAGGCCGGCCCGGATGTCGCGGTAGCGGGGCGTCCACCCGGTCTCCTCGCGCAGCTTGGTCGAGTCGATCGCGTAGCGCAGGTCGTGGCCCGGCCGGTCGCTCACCAGGTCGTACCAGTCGGCCGGCCTGCCCATCAGCTCGAGGACGGTCTCGACGATCTCGCGGTTGTTGCGCTCGCCGTCCGCGCCGATCAGGTACGTCTCGCCGAGGCGCCCCTGCTCGAGGATCGTGACGACGGCGTCGTTGTGGTCGTCGACGTGGATCCAGTCGCGGACGTTGGTGCCCTGGCCGTAGAGCTTGGGCTTGATGCCCAGCAGCACGTTGGTGATCTGTCGCGGGATGAACTTCTCCACGTGCTGGTACGGCCCGTAGTTGTTCGAGCAGTTGGAGATGGTCGCCCCGACCTCGAAGGACCGGACCCACGCGCGCACCAGCAGGTCGGCCGACGCCTTCGTCGCGGAGTAGGGACTCGACGGGTTGTACGGCGTCTGCTCGCTGAAGCGGGCGGGGTCGTCGAGCTCCAGGTCGCCGTAGACCTCGTCGGTCGAGACGTGGTGCAGCCGCACGCCGTGGTGCCGGACCGCCTGCAGCAGCTGGTAGGTGCCGATGACGTTGGCCTCGACGAACGGCCAGGGGTCGTCCAGCGAGTTGTCGTTGTGCGACTCGGCCGCGAAGTGCACGACGGCGTCGGCATCGCGCACCAGCCGCTCGACGAGCGGCGCGTCGGCGACGCTGCCCTCGACGAGCTCGACCCGGTCGGCGACGTCGGCGATGTTGGCCGCGTTGCCGGCATAGGTCAGCGCGTCGAGCACCCGGACCTGCCAGTCCGGCCGGGTCTGCGCCGTCCGCAGCACGAAGTTGGAGCCGATGAACCCGGCCCCTCCGGTCACCAGCAGTCTCACGAGGTCTCCTCGGTCGTCGTCGTCCGGGTCGGTGTCGTCACAGCCGTCGGCGGGGCCGCTGTCGTCGTACGTCCCTCGGCGGCCGCGTCGCGCAGCCCGGGTGGCTCGCCCGCACCGGCTGCGGACCAGCCGGCGAACTCGACCTCGAGGCTGAACCGGGAGGCGAGGTAACGGTGGTCGGCCAGCGCGACGGGCGCGCCGGACGCGTCGTGCGCCACCCGTCGCACCAGCAGCAGCGCGCTGCCGGGCGCGACGCCCAACAGGTCGGCGTCCTCCTCGGTCGCCACGGCGGCGGTGACGGTCTGGCGCACCCGGTCGATGCGCGCCCCGTGGGCCTGCAGGGTGGCCCAGCTGCCGGGTTCCTGGGCGTCGGACCGGCTCACCCGAGCACCCAGCGCCCCGGGGACCCACTCGTGCGCGACGTCCAGCGGCGTGCCGTCGACGCTGCGCACCGACCGCACGTGCAGGACCTCGTCGCCCTCGCCCAGTCGCAGGCTCCCTGCCACCCGGTCGGGAGCCGGCCGGAAGCCGAACTCGACGACCCGGCGGCTGGCCCGCAGGCCCGCCTCGGCCAGCGCCGAGCCGGCGTGGCGGAAGGTGCCCAGCGCGAGCCGCTGGTGGACCGAGGCACCCGCCACGAACCACCCCGCACCGCGCCGGCTCTCGACCAGGCCCTCGGCACGGAGCAGGTCCAGCGCCCGCCGGACGGTCACCCGGCTGACGCCGTGCCGATCCCCGAGCGCGGCCTCGCTCTCCAATGCGCCGTTCTGGCCGACGTCACCGAGCGCGATCCGCTCCCGGAGGTCGGCCGCCACCGCGGCGGCCCGGGCTCCTGTCACATGGACGACCATACAGGTCGCATACAAGTCCATCGGCAGCTGCCCAGGCCGACCTGTCGCCGGGTCCGTCCCCGACTCCGGTCGGGTCAGCGGGGGTCGTCGCCGCGGCGGCGCAGGTAGCGCTCGAACTCGCGGGCGATCGCGTCGCCGGAGGCCTCCGGTGCGTCGGTGAGGTCCTTGGCCTCCTCGAGCGAGCGCACGTAGTCGGCGACCTCGGCGTCCTCGGCGGCGAGGTCGTCGACGCCGCGTTCCCACGCCCGGGCGTCCTCGGGCAGCTCGCCGAGGGGGATCGGCACGTCGAGCAGGTCCTCGATGTGCCGCAGCAGGGCCAGCGTCGCCTTCGGGCACGGCGGCTGCGCGACGTAGTGGGGGACCGCCGCCCAGATCGACAGCGCGGGCACGCCGGCCCGGGTGCAGGCGTCCTGCACGACACCGACGATGCCGGTCGGCCCCTCGTACCGCGACGGCTCGAGGTGCAGCGACCGGGCCACTCCCTCGTCCGACGAGGTCCCGGTCACCGGGACCGGACGGGTGTGCGGCGAGTCGGCCAGCAGGGCGCCGAGCGTGACCACCATCTCGACGCCGAGCTCGTGGCACACGCCGAGGATCTCGCCGGTGAACTGCTTCCAGCGCATGTTGGGCTCGATGCCGCGGACCAGGACGACGTCACGCCCTAGGTCGGGCAGTCGGGCGTAGGACACCCGGGTGGTGGGCCAGGTGACCTGGCGCCGGCCCTCGTCGGACATCGCGACCGTCGGCCGGTTGACCTGGTAGTCGTAGTAGTCCTCGGAGTCCATCTCGGTGAGCGCCTCGGCCCCCCAGAACTCCTCGAGGTGCTCGACGGCCGAGGTGGCGGCGTCACCCGCGTCGTTCCACCCCTCGAAGGCCGCGATGAGCAACGGGTCTACCAGCTCGGGGTAGCCGTCGAGCTCGATCACGTGCGCGACCTCTCCTCGTGGGGGACTGGGGGTCACCTGCCGGTCGCCGTCAGCGTACGTCGTCAGGTCGCCCGTAGACTCGCCCGCGATGTCTTCCTCCGCAGGCGTGTCGAACTCGGCCGCGGCTCTCCGTCGGGCCCTCGCCGAGAGGGTCGTGGTCGCCGACGGCGCCATGGGCACGATGCTGCAGGCCCAGGACCCCTCGCTGGACGACTTCGAGGGTCACGAGGGCTGCAACGAGGTCCTGAACGTCACCCGGCCCGACATCGTGCGCTCGGTCCACGAGGCGTACTTCGACGTCGGCGTCGACGCGGTGGAGACCAACACGTTCGGGGCCAACCTCGGCAACCTCGCCGAGTACGGCATCGAGAGCCGCATCGAGGAGCTCGCCCAGGCCGGGGCCCGCATCGCCCGCGAGGTCGCGGACGAGCGTAGCACCGACGGTGAGCCACGCTGGGTGATCGGCTCGGTCGGGCCGGGCACCAAGCTGCCGACGCTCGGCCACGTCGCGTTCGCCACCCTCCGCGACGCCTACCAGGCCCAGGTGCGCGGCATGCTCGACGGCGGGGTGCACGCCGTCCTCGTCGAGACCGCCCAGGACCTGCTGCAGGCCAAGGCCGCCGTGATCGGTGCCCGACGGGCCCTCACGGCGGCCGGCTCGGACGCCCCCCTGTTCTGCCAGGTGACGGTCGAGACGACCGGCACGATGCTCCTCGGCAGCGAGATCGGCGCCGCGCTCACCGCGCTCGAGCCGCTCGGTGTCGACGCCATCGGCCTCAACTGCGCGACCGGGCCGACCGAGATGGGCGAGCACCTGCGCCATCTCTCGCGGCACGCCCGGGTCCCGGTCAGCTGCATGCCCAACGCCGGCCTGCCGGTGCTCGGCAAGGACGGCGCCAGCTACCCCCTCACGCCCCAGGAGCTGGCCGACGCGCACGACCACTTCACCCGCGACTTCGCGCTCGCCCTGGTCGGGGGGTGCTGCGGCACCACGCCCGAGCACCTGCGCCACGTGGTGGAGCGGATGGGCGGCCGCGGCCTCACGACCCGGCGGCCGCGTCCGGAGCCGGGTGTCGCGTCGCTCTACCAGCACGTGCCGTTCCGGCAGGACACCGCCTACCTGTCGATCGGCGAGCGGACCAACGCCAACGGGTCGCTCGCCTTCCGCCGGGCGATGCTCGAGGAGCGGTGGGACGACTGCATCGAGATCGCCCGCGACCAGACCCGCGACGGCGCCCACCTGCTGGACGTGTGCGTCGACTACGTCGGGCGCGACGGTGTCGCCGACATGAAGGCCGTGGCCGGCCGCTTCGCCACGGCGTCGACCTTGCCGATCGTGCTCGACTCGACCGAGCCGGCGGTCGTCGAGGCCGGGCTCGAGCTGCTGGGCGGCCGGTCGGTCATCAACTCGGTCAACTACGAGGACGGCGACGGGCCGGAGTCGCGCTTCGGCCGCGTCATGCCGATCGTCAAGGAGCACGGCGCCGCCGTGGTGGCGCTGTGCATCGACGAGGAGGGCCAGGCCCGCACCGCCGACTGGAAGGTGCAGGTCGCGAGCCGGCTGATCGAGGACCTCACCGGCACCTGGGGGATGCACGTCGAGGACATCGTCGTCGACACCTTGACCTTCCCGATCACCACGGGCCAGGAGGAGACGCGCCGCGACGCGCTCGAGACGATCGAGGCGATCCGCCGGCTGAAGAAGGCCTACCCGTCGGTCCAGACCACGCTCGGCGTCTCGAACGTGTCGTTCGGCGTCAACCCGGCCGCGCGCATCGTGCTCAACTCGGTGTTCCTGCACGAGTGCGTCAAGGCCGGGCTGGACTCCGCCATCGTGCACGCGGCCAAGATCCTGCCGATGACCAAGATCGACGAGGAGGCCCGCGAGGTCGCCCTCGACCTGGTCTACGACCGCCGGCGCGACGGCTACGACCCGCTGCAGCGCTTCCTCGAGATCTTCGAGGGTGTCGACACCGCCAGCGTCCGGGCGTCCCGTGCCGATGAGCTCGCAGCGCTGCCGCTGGGGGAGCGGTGGGCCCGGCGCATCATCGACGGCGAGCGCAACGGTCTCGAGGCCGACCTGCAGTCCGCCCTGGACTCCGGGAAGTCGGCGCTCGACGTCGTCAACGACCACCTGCTCGAGGGCATGAAGGTCGTCGGCGAGCTCTTCGGCAAGGGTGAGATGCAGCTGCCGTTCGTCCTCCAGTCCGCCGAGGTGATGAAGACGTCGGTGGCGTGGCTCGAGCCGCACATGGAGAAGACCGACGAGGACGGCAAGGGCACCATCGTGCTCGCCACGGTCAAGGGGGACGTGCACGACATCGGCAAGAACCTCGTCGACATCATCCTGTCCAACAACGGGTTCAACGTCGTCAACATCGGCATCAAGCAGCCGGTCTCCGCGATCCTCGAGGCCGCCGACGAGCACCGGGCCGACGTCATCGGCATGTCCGGCCTGCTCGTGAAGTCGACGGTCATCATGAAGGAGAACCTCGAGGAGATGAACTCCCGGGGGCTCGCGGCCCGGTGGCCGGTCATCCTCGGCGGGGCGGCGCTCACCAGGCCGTACGTCGAGCAGGACCTCGCCGACGTCTACGAGGGCGAGGTCCGCTACGCCCGTGACGCGTTCGAGGGCCTCCGGCTGATGGACGCGCTCGTCGCCGTGAAACGTGGCGTCCCGGGCGCCGAGCTGCCCGCGCTGCGCCAGCGACGGGTCCGGACGGCCGGCCGGCCGGACCTGACGGCTCCGGACGAGATGCCGGCCCGGTCCGACGTGGCCACCGACAACCCGGTGCCCACCGCTCCGTTCTGGGGCGCCCGGGTGGTCAAGGGCATCCGGACCGCCGAGTACGCCGCCCTGCTCGACGAGCGGGCGACCTTCATGGGCCAGTGGGGCCTGAAGTCGTCGCGCGGCGACGGGCCGACGTACGACGAGCTGGTCGAGACGGAGGGTCGACCGCGCCTGCGGATGTGGCTGGAGCGCCTGCACGCGGACCGGATGCTCGAGGCGGCCGTGGTCTACGGCTACTTCCCGGTCGTCAGCGAGGGCGACGACCTGGTGCTGCTCACCGAGCCGTCGATCGACTCGCCGGAGCGCTACCGCTTCACCTTCCCGCGGCAGCGGCACGGCCGGCACCTCTGCCTCGCCGACTTCTTCCGTCCACGCGAGTCGGGCGAGGTCGACGTGCTCGGGCTGCAGCTCGTGACGGTCGGGGCACGGATCGCCGAGGTCACGTCGGAGCTGTTCGCGCAGAACGCCTACCGCGACTACCTCGAGCTGCACGGCCTCTCCGTGCAGCTGACCGAGGCCCTCGCGGAGTACTGGCACAAGCGGATGCGGGCCGAGCTCGGCTTCTCCGGCGAGGACCCGGACAAGGCCGAGGACTACTTCGACCTCCGTTACCGCGGGGCTCGGTTCTCCTTCGGCTACGGCGCCTGTCCCGACCTGGAGGACCGGGCCAAGCTGGTCGACCTGCTCGAGCCGGCGCGGATCGGCGTCAAGCTGTCCGAGGAGTTCCAGCTGCACCCCGAGCAGTCGACCGACGCGCTCGTGCTGCACCACCCCGAGGCGACGTACTTCAACGCCAAGTGAGCGGCGGCCCGGGAGCGGGCGGCCTCCCGGCGGCGCTGCTCTTCGACATGGACGGCCTGCTGGTCGACACCGAGGGCACCTGGTTCGTGGCGGAGGCCGAGGTGATGGCCGCACTGGGTGGCCCTTGGGACGAGGAGCACCAGCTCGCCCTGTTCGGTGGCCCGCTCGAGAAGGCGGCGCGCTACATGCTCGGCCTGGTGGACCGGCCGGACGTGACCGAGGCGTGGGTGGCCCAGGCGCTGGTCGACGGCATGGTGCGGCAGCTCGGCAGCGGCCCGGTCGCCTGGCGGCCGGGCGCCCATGACCTGCTCACCAGCGCTGTCGGGGCCGGCGTCTCCTGCGCCCTGGTCTCGTCGTCCCTGCGCCCGGTGGTCGACGCCGTGCTCGACGCCGTCGGGCGCCACCACTTCGAGGCGACGGTCTCGGGGGACGACGTCGAGCGCACCAAGCCGCATCCCGAGCCCTACCTGCTGGCCGCCGACCTGCTCGGGGTGCCGCCGACCTGCTGCGTGGCGCTCGAGGACTCGGCCACCGGGGCCACCTCGGCGCGTACGGCCGGCTGCCGCACGGTCGTCGTCCCGAGCCTGGCTCCGGTGGCCGACGAGTTGGCCGACCTCGTGGTCGGCTCGCTCGACGACCTGGACATCGAGGCACTCGGCCGGCTGGTCACCGCCCCCGCCGGAACCCCCGGGGCAGGGTCGTGACCGCCGTGCAGACGACGTTTCGTCTCCCGGGCAGCGGGGACGCGCTGAGGCGTAGCACGAAATCCCCCGAGCGGAAGGAGCACCAATGACGACCGCCCGCGACATCATGACCAAGGGCGCCGAGTGCGTGACCGAGACCGACTCCCTGGTCGACGCAGCCCGCAAGATGCGCGACCTCGACGTCGGCGCCCTGCCCATCTGCGGCACCGATGACCGGCTCAAGGGGATGATCTCGGACCGGGACATCGCCGTGAAGGCCGTGGCCGAGCAGATCGACCTGACGCAGCCGGTCTCAGCGTTCGCCCAGGGCAAGCCGGTGACGATCGGTGCCGACGACTCGGTCGACGAGGCCCTGCGCACCATGTCGAAGCACAAGGTGCGTCGGCTGCCGGTGATCGATGGCGACCGTCTGGTCGGCATCGTCTCCCAGGCCGACGTGGCACGGAGCATCGACGAGAGCAAGACCGGTGAGCTGGTGGAGGCGATCTCCTCCACGTC
>Ga0075325_1000109_pt1 | contig 11458 bp, 12 predicted proteins | sample MayberrySE_Catta_5_FD_120048 | JGI IMG/M metagenome (GOLD analysis project Ga0075325, IMG submission 120048) | Natural and restored wetland microbial communities from the San Francisco Bay, California, USA, that impact long-term carbon... | ecosystem: Environmental > Terrestrial > Soil >... | reverse complement strand
GTATGCGAGAAGGCCCTCGGGCGCGCGCCGGACGAGGTCTTCCTCGTCATCGACGCGACCACCGGGCAGAACGCCGTTCGCCAGGCCGAGGCATTCGGTGAGTGCGTCTCGCTGACGGGCGTCATCGTGGCCAAGCTCGACGGCACCGCCAAGGGCGGCATCGTGCTGGCGATCGCCGACGAGCTGCAAATCCCCGTCAAGCTAATAGGCACCGGCGAGACCCTCGAAGACCTGCGCCCCTTCGACCCCACCGACTTCGCCCGCGCCCTGCTCGCTCCGTAACCGCTGAGTTCGTCGTTTAGGACGCATATGCGTCCATAACGACAAACTCAGTCCCGTAGTCTGCGCTGACCGTGTTCGACCAGCTCTCAGACCGGCTGCAGGCGACGCTCTCCGAGGTCCGCTCGCGCGGCAAGCTGAGCGAGTCCGACGTCGACGCGGCGATGCGCGAGATCCGTCTCGCCCTGCTCGAGGCCGACGTCAACTTCAAGGTCGTCAAGTCGTTCACCAAGACGCTCAAGGAGCGCTGCCTGGGCGCCGAGGTGCTGGACAGCCTCGATCCCGGCCAGCAGGTGGTGAAGATCGTCAACGAGGAGCTGGCCAGCCTGATGGGCGGCGCCGGCAGCGAGTTGGCGATGGCCTCCAGCGGCCCAACCGTGATCCTCATGGCCGGCCTGCAGGGCTCGGGCAAGACGACGGCTTGCGCGAAGCTCGCCCGCTTCCTCAAGGAGTCCGGCAGGAAGGACGTCGCGCTCGCCGCCTGCGACGTCTACCGGCCGGCCGCTGTCGACCAGCTGGTCACGGTCGGCGGCCGGGTTGGCGCCCACGTCTACGAGAAAGGCGCCGACGCCGACCCGGTCGAGATCGCCGGCTGGGCGCTCGATCGCGCTAAGGAGGAGCGCCGCGACGTGCTGATCGTCGACACCGCCGGCCGCCTGCACATCGACACGGACCTGATGGAGGAGCTGGCCAAGATCCGCAAGCGGGTCAAGCCCCACGACGTGCTGCTCGTCGTCGACGCGATGACCGGCCAGGACGCGGTCGGCGTCGCCGAGTCCTTCGCCGAGGCGGCCGAGTTCGACGGCGTGGTGATGACCAAGCTCGATGGCGACGCCCGCGGCGGCGCGGCGCTCTCGGTCAAGGCGGTGACCGGCAAGCCGATCCTCTTCGCCTCGACCGGTGAGAAGCTCGACGCCTTCGACCGCTTCCACCCCGACCGCATGGCCTCGCGCATCCTCGGCATGGGCGACGTGCTCAGTCTGATCGAGAAGGCCGAGGAGCAGATCGACGAAAAGCAGGCACTCGACCTCGAAGCGAAGCTGAAGAGCAACCAGTTCACGCTCGAGGACTTCCTCCAGCAGATGAAACAGGTGCGCAAGATGGGCCCGCTCAGCGGCCTGCTGGGCATGCTGCCGGGCATGGGGGCGATGAAACAGCTGAAGAACGCCGACATCGACGAGTCCGAGCTCGACCGGGTCGAGGCGATCATCCTCTCGATGACGCCCGAAGAGCGGGCCAACCCGACGCTGATCAAGGGCTCGCGCCGCAAACGCATCGCCAACGGCTCGGGGACCAAGGTCCAGCAGGTCAACCAGCTGGTCAAGCAGTTCGACCAGATGCGCAAGATGATGCGCCACATGGCGTCGGGCAAGATGCCCGACGCGCAGCAGCTGGCCCAGATGAGTGGGGGAGCGCCGCGCCCAAAGGTCCGCAGGCGCTAACCTGCCGCAGTCCAATGGCAGTTCGAATCAGACTAAGACGCGTCGGGTCGAAGAAGAACCCGATCTGGCGAATCGTCGTCGCCGACAAGCGCTCTCCGCGTGATGGGCGCACGATCGAGACGATCGGCCAGTACAACCCGCAGACCGAGCCCTCGACGATCGTGCTCGACGAGGAGCGCGCCAAGCACTGGCTCGAGCACGGCGCCCAGCCCTCCGAGACGGTCGCCACCCTGCTGCGCACCAAGGGCATCCCCGCCTCGGGCAGCTGAGCCCGACGTGACCGAGCTGCTCGAGCTCCTGGTCAAGGCACTGGTCGAGGACCCCTCGGCAGTCGTCGTCGAGGAGCTCGAAGAGGACGGCGACCTGATCTACGAGATCACTGTTGCCGAGGATGATCTCGGCCGGGTGATCGGCAAGGGCGGGCGGATCGCCAACGCGATCAGGACGATCGCCAAGGCCGCCGCGGTGCGGCTCGACCGCCGTGTCATAGTCGACATCCTCGATTGAAGCTCGACGTATTCACGCTCTTTCCCGAGGCGTTCGACTGGTTTCAGTCGCAGCGGTCGGTGCAGAACGCGTTGGCTGAAGGGAATGAGCTTCAGCTCTTCAACTACCGGGATACGACTCCGCTGGGGGCGGGGCAGGTTGATGATGCGCCCTACGGCGGGGGGGCTGGGATGGTGCTGCGGGTTGACGTTGTCGATGCGGCGCTCAAAGCCGCCTACCCGAGCGGGGAGAAGCCGCGGGTCGTGTTGCTCTCGCCGGCGGGGCGGCTGCTCGACGACGAGCTGGCGGATGAGCTGACGCGGGAGCCGCATGTGGCGGTGCTCTGTGGGCGCTATGAGGGGTTTGACGAGCGGGTGCATGAGCATCTTGCTGACGAGGAGGTCTCGATCGGCCGCTACGTGCTGGCCGGCGGCGAGCTGCCGGCGATGGTGCTCGCCGACGTGGTGATGCGCAAGCTGCCGGGAGCCCTCGGCCACGAGCACAGCGCGGTCGAGGAGTCGTTCAGCCAGACCCTCGAGGGCATGCCCGAGTACCCCCACTACACGCGCCCGGCCGAGTACCGGGGCTGGGGGGTGCCGGACGTTCTCGTCTCCGGCGATCACGAGCGAGTGCGGCTCTGGCGCCAGGAGCAGAGCCGCGCCCGAGCTGGGCAGCTCGAAAAAGACCCCGAGTAGGTACGATTCCCCGCACCGCGCGGCGCCCGGCCCGGGCCCGGCGGTCTTTTTTCGCCAAATGAGCAGCGTCATTCAAGACATCGAGCGCAGTCAACTGAGGAAGGGACTTCCCTCCTTCGACCCAGGCGATCGCGTGCGCGTGCACTTCCAGGTGGTCGAGGGCAGCCGTCGCCGCACCCAGGTTTTCGAGGGGATCGTCCTGCGGCGTCAGGGCTCCGGCGTGCGCGAGACCTTCACGGTGCGCAAGCAGTCCTTCGGGGTCGGTGTCGAGCGAACTTTTCCGCTGCACTCGCCGAAGATCGAGAAACTTGAGATCGCCGCCCGCGGCGCCGTGCGCCGCGCCAAGCTCTACTACCTGCGTGGCCGCATCGGCAAGGCCGCCCGCGTCGCCGAGCGGCGCTGGGGGATCGACGAGGAGCTGATCTCGGCGCCGACCGCGGCGGCTGAGCCCGAAGCTGTGGATGCCGAGGGGGTTACCCAGGCCGAGGAAGATGCAGCGGCGCAGGCTGAGGGCGCTGAGGCCGCGGGTCCTGTCGCGGAGGAGGACTCCTCGTCCTCGCAAGCTGCGGGCGAGGAGCCTACCTCCACGCCACCCACGGCAGAGGCGGATGAGGCTGACGAGGTTGCGCCCGAGGCGGTTGCTGAGGAGGCGCCCGAGGCGGGGGAGACCGAGGACAGTGTTGAGGCGGGGGATGCCGAGGATGAGTCGCCGGACGAGAAGTCCGACGACACCGGCAAGGACTCGGCCTGAACCCTTCGATCCCGAAGCCGCAGACTCGTGCCGGCGGGCTGATCGAGCTGGTCGTCATCGTCGCTCTTGCGCTGGGCCTGGCGCTGGCGATCCAGGCTTGGCTGATCAAGCCCTACCAGATCCCCTCGCAGTCGATGGAACCGACTCTCGACGTCGGCCAGCGGGTGCTCGTCAACCGCTTCCAGTACCACCTCAGCGACCCGGGGATCGGCGACATCGTCGTCTTCCACCCGCCGCTCGGCGCCGACTCGCAGCCGGCGATCTGCGGCAGGAAGGTGAACGGCCGTCCGCCGATCGACATCGGCATGCCCTGCCCGCAGCCGACCAGCGGCGAGTCGAGCCAGAACTTCATCAAGCGGATCGTCGCCGGTCCGGGCGACACGCTCAGCGTGCGCAACGGGCACCCGGTCGTCAACGGCGTGGAAAAGTCCGGCGAGTCGTTCATCAAAGCCTGCGGCACGCTGCCCGCCTGCAACCTTCCGAAGCAGATCACGATTCCACCCGACCACTACTTCATGATGGGCGACAACCGTGGCGAAAGCGACGACAGCCGCTTCTGGGGGCCCGTCCCTCGCGACTGGATCATCGGCAAGGCCTTTGCGACCTACTGGCCCCCCGATCGCGTCGGAATCTTCTAAAGCGCCGGCCAAGGGCAAGGCCCACCAGCGTCGCCTGGCCCGCACGCGGCGCCTCTTTGCCTTCGACCGCGCGCTCGACTCGCGCTTGGTCGCCGGCGCCGACGAGGCCGGGCGGGGGTGCCTCGCCGGGCCGCTGGTCGCCGCCGCGGTGCTGATCGACTACGAGACGCTCTCCACCGCCGACCGCCGCGCGCTGGCCGGCCTGCACGACTCCAAGCAGATGAGCGCCGAGAAGCGGGCGGAGCTCTTCCCCTGCGTGCTGCGCGCCGCCGAGCGGGTCAGCGTCGTCGTGCGCAGCGCCCGCGGCATCGATGATCGCGGCCTGCACGTGACCAACATCGAAGCGCTCTCCGTCGCCCTCGAACGGCTGCGCCTGGACAGCGCGGCGACCTGCCTGGTCGACGGCTTCGCCCTGCGCCAGTGCACGGTGCCCCACCGGGCCGTGGTCGGCGGCGACGGCGCCAGCGCCGCGATCGCGGCCGCCTCGGTGATCGCCAAGGTCACCCGCGACCGCTACATGCACGGCGCCGGCAACGAGCATCCCGGCTGGGGCTTCGAGGAGCACGTCGGCTACTCGACCCCCGAGCACCGCGAGGCAATCGAGCGCATCGGCATCTCGCCCCTGCATCGCCGCTCGTTCCAGTCGGTGGCTTACGCGCAGCTCGAGCTCGCCGGCTAGGTAGGCGGCGGATTCGTTCTCCCTACTTTGCGGAGATGCCGATCGCAGGCATCCGACTGCGACCTTAAAGTGGCCCAGATGACTGCCGCGCAGCAGACGCGAGAGGAAGGGCATTTCCGCCAGGTCGAGGGAGCGATGCTCCATGTCGAAGATGCCGCCCGCCGGCTCTCCGAAGCTGCCACTGCGCTTAAGAAGGACGGCGCCTCGGCGCATCTTGTCGCGGCGCTCGAGACAGCTGCGGGAGCAGTGAGGGCTGACCACGCTCGCCTGATGAAGTCCGTCTACTGGCAGGCGCCCTCCAGCGCCCAGGGTGAGCTGGCAGTAGCCGAGGACGGCGAGCAACGCCGTCTCGCTTCGTAGTCGGCGTCCAATGCCGCTCACGGGCGAGGAGATTCGGGCGAGCCTGACTCGGCTCGTCGCTCGCTGGAGCGTTCGCGATGGCAATGAGCGTGGTGAGGCGCAGACATTCCTCACCGAGCTTTTCGCCTGCTACGGGCAGCGGCTCTCGGATGTGGCCGAGTTCGAGCGCTTTCAGAAGGGCGGTTTTCTCGACCTGATCTGGCCACGGGTTTGCATCATCGAGATGAAGTCGGCAAGCGAGTCCAAGCGCCTGGCCAAGCATCGCAAGCAGGCGCTCGACTACTGGCGGGGCGCGGCGAATCCGGACGAAAACGTCCCAGCGCCCGAGTACGTCGTGCTCTGCTCTTTCAAGCGCTTCGAGATTTGGGAGCCGGGCCGGTTTCCCGATGCCCCGCGGGTCGAGTTCGAGCTCGAGGAGCTGCCCGATCGCTATACGTCGCTGCTCTTCTTGGCCGGCAACGAGCCGGTGTTCACCGCCCGCCAGGAGGCGGTGACCCTCGAGGCGGTCGGCAAGCTAGCGGAGCTGTTCCAACGCCTTGAGCAGCGCGGCGAGGGCGACCCGCAATCCCGCCGTCGCTTCATCCTGCAGTCCGTCTGGTGCATGTTCGCCGAGGATCTTGGCCAGATCCCCGGGCAGGGATTCACCAGAATCATCGATGACCTGATTGCAAACCCACGTCGCTCCAGCGCCGATGACCTCGGTCGGCTCTTCGAGTACCTCGATGACCCGAGCCCCGAGCGCCCAACCCACGGTCTCTATGCCGGTGTGCCATATGCGAATGGGTCCCTGTTCAGTGAGCCGAGCCGGATCGATCTCGTGCCCGACGAGCTGTCGCTGTTTCGAGAGATCTGCTCCTCGAACTGGAGGAAGGTCCAGCCATCAATCTTCGGCTCGCTCCTGCAGGGGGTTTTCGGCCACGACAAGCAGTGGCGACTCGGTGCCCACTACACCCACGAAGCGGAGATCCAGAAGGTGGTCGGGCCCACTGTCACCGAACCGTGGAAAGAACGGATCGAGGCGCTTGGGCGCTACGACGACGCACGCCGTGCACAGGCCGACCTGCTCAACTACATCGTGCTCGATCCGGCCTGCGGTTCGGGCAACTTTCTCTACGTCGCCTACCGCGAGCTACGTCGTATCGAGGCTGAACTGGCGGCTCGTGCAATGGAGCTGGCGCAGGCCGAGGGCCGTCCAGCCCAGCAGGGGCTCAGCGCCTTCTTTCCTCTGCAGAACATGCGCGGCATCGAGATCGAGCAGTTCGGGGTCGATCTGGCCCGCGTCACCCTCTGGATGGGGCATCGGCTGGCCGTCGAGGAGCTCGACCTCGACGAGAGCACGCTTCCGCTTGCCGATCTCTCGGGCATTCGACGCGCCGACGCGCTCCAGGTCGATTGGGACGAGGCGAACGCGATCATCGGCAACCCGCCCTACCACGGCTCGCAGAACCTGCGCGGGGTGCTTGACGAGGACTACGTCGAGTGGCTGAAGGGTCATTTCGGTGCGGGTCTCAAGGATCTCTGCGTCTACTGGTTCAGGCGGGCGGCCGATCAGATGCGTCCCGGTGACCGTGCCGGCCTGGTGGGAACCAACTCGATCAGCCAGAACCGCGCCCGCGGGGCCAGTCTCAACTACGTCGTCGAGCAGGGTGGGGTGATCACCGATGCGGTCTCGCGTCAGCAATGGCCCGGCGAGGCGGTGGTCAACGTCAGCATCGTCAACTGGGTGCAGAAGCCGGCAGAGTTTCCACAGCGCTTTGTTTTGGACGGCGAGCCGGTCGAGGGGATCAACACCCGCCTGCGCGAGTCGAAGCTGGCGATCGAGGAGTACGAGGCGCTGGGGGTCAACCTCGGCCGTTCGTTCCAGGGGCCGATTCCCGCGGGAAGCTTCTATCTGGAGCCCGAAGAGGCGGGCGCGATCCTCAATCGCAAAGAGGCGCGGTATGCGGACATCATCCGTCCGTACTTGGTCGGTGACGACATCACCGAGGAGCCACGGCAGCAACCGAGGAGATTCATCGTCGACTTCGGGTTCAAGACGCTGGAGGAGGCGATGAAGTACCCGGCAGCTTTGGAGCTCGTTCGCGAGCGGGTAAGGCCCGAGCGCGATCAGAATCGGGATAAAGGCTTCCGTGAGAAGTGGTGGCGGTTTGGCCGGCCTCGGGGCGAGATGCGAGAGGCGCTTCAACCTCTATCGCGCTATATCGCTGGCAATGCGCAGGGCAAGCGCTTTCTCTTCGCTTGGACTGACCCATTGGTCTGTCCAAGCAATCTCACTAACGTCTTTGCCTTCGACGACGACTACGCGCTGGGAGTGCTTACCTCTTCGATCCATCAGGCATGGGCGCATTCGGAGTCCTCCACGCTCGAGGATCGGCCCCGCTACACACCCACCTCATGCTTCGAGACCTTTCCCTGGCCGCAGCCCGACGAGGTGGTCCGCAAGGAAATCGGCTCGATCGCGGCCGAGCTGATCGCCGCTCGCCAGGCGATCTGCGTTGAGAACGAGATCGGTCTCACCGTGCTCTACAACCAGGTGGACGACGGTGCCTGGTCTGACCTGCACGAACTCCACCGGCGGCTCGATGAGGCTGTTGCGCGCGCCTACGGATGGCCGGTCAGCGTTGCTTACGACGCGTTGGATGCGAAGGCGCGCCTTGCTGAGTTGCACGCGGGCATCGTCGCTGGGGCTGCCTACGACCCCTTCGAGTAGTCGGGTGGGAAGCCCTCAGAAGGCGCCGCGGAGGTGCTCGACCTCGAGCGGGCGACCGTCGCGGTCGTAGGTGACGCCGACGGCGTCGAAGCGGATCTCGGTGTAGCGGGGGACGCTGCGACGTTCTGACATCCAGGCCGTCGCCAGGCGGCGGATGCGTTGTTGCTTGCGCCAGTCGACGGCCAGAACCGGTCGCTCGGGGCCGAAGGCGGAGCCCTGGCGGCCGGCCTTGACCTCGACGAACACCAGGGCACGGTTGTCGAGGGCGACGATGTCGAGCTCGCCGTGGCGGGTGCGGGCGTTGCGCTCGAGGATCTCCCAGCCGGCGGCCGCGACCCGGGTGGCGACGAGCTCCTCGGCGGCGCGGCCGAGGTGTTGTCTCTGGGCGGTCATCGCGGCCGACCCTAGGCTCGGATCACAGCGATTCGGGCCGCTGCGCGCCTTTCGTCGCAGAGGCTGCGCAGTCGCGCGTGACAGTGCGCGCCACAGGTCGGAAATGCCTCCCTAGCGTCCTTCCCATGCTCGCCACGACGCAGACCTTCACTCTCGACGGCATCGCCGCCCGGCCTGTGCGGGTCGAGGTCGACGTGCACCGGGGCCTGCCGGCCTTCTCGGTCGTCGGCCTGCCCGACGCCGCGGTCCGCGAGGCGCGCGAGCGGGTGCGGGCGGCGCTGGTCAACTGCGGCTTCGAGTTCCCGCTGCGCCGCATCGTCGCCAACCTCGCGCCGGCAAGCTTGCGCAAGGCCGGTCCCGGGCTCGACCTGGCGATCGCCGCGGCGCTGCTCTGCGCCTCCGAGCAGCTCGATCTGGGGCGCTTGCCGAAACTGGCCCTGGTCGGCGAGCTCGCCCTCGACGGGACCCTGCGGCCGGTCCCCGGGGTATTGGCGATCGCCGAGGCGGCGCGCGAGCAGGGCGCCGAGGCGATCGTGGTGCCGGCGGAGAACGGCCCGGAGGCTGCCCTGGTCGGCGAGGTCGAGACGATCTGCCTGGAGAGCCTCGATCAGCTGGCGGCGCTGGCGGCGGGCGAGTGGTCGCCGCCGCGACCGCAGCCGATGTCGCTGCGGCTCGACTCGCTGGGCGAGGGCCCCGACCTCGCCGACCTGCGCGGCCAGCGCCACCTGCGCTACGCGCTCGAGGTGGCGGCGGCCGGTGGGCACAGCCTGCTGATGGTCGGGCCGCCCGGCGCCGGCAAGTCGCTGGCGGCCAGCCGCCTGCCCTCGATCCTGCCGCCGCTGGCGGCGGAGGAGGGATTGGAGGTGGCGCGCATCGCCAGCGCCTGCGGGCGGCTTGGCGAGGGACGGGGCGGCGGCCGGCCGTTCCGGGCGCCCCACCACACGGTCAGCCCGGCCGGCCTGGTCGGCGGCGGCAACCCACCGAGCCCCGGAGAGGCGACGCTTTCCCATCGCGGTGTGCTTTTTCTCGACGAGCTCTGCGAGTTTCGCCGCGACACGCTGGAGGCGCTGCGGGCGCCGCTGGAGAGCGGTTGGGTGGCGATCGCCCGGGCCGGCTCCTGGCGCCACCTTCCCTGTCGTTTCATGCTGATCGCCGCCGCCAACCCCTGCCCCTGCGGCCGTGGCGAGGACGACCCCGAGTGCAGCTGCGCGCCGTTCGCCGTGCAGCGCTACCAGGCGCGTCTCAGCGGCGCCCTCGCTGATCGCATCGACGTGCTGGCGGCGATTCGCCAGCCCAGCGCCGAGGAGATCGGTGGGCCGCCGGGCGAGCCCTCCCTGGCCGTGCGCGAGCGGGTCGCGGGCGCCCGCGAGCGTCAGGAAGCCCGTCTTGGCCCGGGTCGCTGCAACGCCGAGATGACGCCTTCAGAGCTGCGCGAGTGCGCGCTGGAGGCGGATGCCGCGGCGCTGCTGGCCGAGTCCTACTCACGACGGCGCTTGAGCGGCCGTGCCCACGATCGCGTGCTGCGCCTCGCCCGCACGATCGCCGACCTGGATGGCGCGCAGACGATCGCGCGCGAGCCGATGGCCCAGGCGCTGCAACTGCGACGCAGGGACCAGGCATGAACGATCCCCAGGCATGCCCGGACTGCCTGCGTCGCGCGCGGCTGCTCGCCCATCTCGCCCCCTACATCGAGAAAATCGCCACGGGGACGGTCGGCTCGCGCTCGCCTGAACTGCTGCGGCTCTCCAGTCAGAACCTGGCCGCTGCGGCGGCGCCGAAGGTCGCGGGGCAGATCCTCGCCCAGGTGGAGGCGGTCCCTGAGCAGCGGCTGCGGGCGGACCTGACGGCGGCGCGCTGCTGGGCGGTCTGCCGTCACAGCCCGCGTTTTCCGGCTGGGCTGCTCGACGCGGCGGACGCCCCCTGGGCGCTGATCGGCCGGGGCGACCCGGATCTGCTCGATCGGCTCGAGCCAGAGGCGTGCGTCACGGTGGTCGGCGCCAGGCGGGCCAGCACCTACGGACGTGAGATCGCCCGCGAGCTGGCCCGCGAGCTCGCCGCCGCCGGGCTGGTCGTGATCAGTGGCCTGGCCTTCGGCATCGATGCCTGCGCTCATCGCGGCGCGCTCGACGCCGGGCGCACCGTCGCCGTGCTCGGCTGTGGCGCTGACGTTGCCTATCCGGCTTCGCATCGGTCTCTTTGGCGGCGAATCTGCGAGCAGGACCTGGTTCTCTCCGAGCTGCCGCCGGGCACCGGCGCCTGGCGCTGGAGCTTCCCTGCCCGCAACCGGATCATGGCGGCGCTGGCTGGGATGACCGTCGTGGTCGAGGCGGCGCAACGCTCGGGCTCGCTGATCACCGCCGACCTGGCCGCCGACCTCGGTCGCGACCTCGGCGCCGTGCCGGGCCCGGTCAACGCCCGCGGATCGGCCGGCACGAACGACCTGCTCGCCGGCGGCGCCTGCCTCGTCCGTGGCGCCCAGGACGTGCTCGACGCGATGCTGGGTCCGGGCGTGCGCAAGGCTGAGTACCGCGGTCCATCGCTGGAGCCCGAGTTGGTGGCCGTGTTGGCGGCGGTCGAGGGCGGAGCGGAGACCAGCGACGCGCTTGCCGCCCAGCTCGACCTGAGCGGCGCCGAGTCGGCCTCGGCCCTGGCAACGCTGGAGGCGCTTGGCTACCTGCGCTGCTCGCTGGTCGGTGTCTACTCGCGGACCCTGTTGAAGGCGCCCGGTGTCTAGGCTCTCCGGCGTGAGCGAGGAGCGCATCCCGGCCGTCCTCTCGATCGCCGGCTCGGACTCCGGCGGCGGGGCGGGCATCCAGGCGGACCTGAAGGCATTCGCGCGCTGCGGCGTGCACGGCATGACGGCGATCACGGCGATCACCGCGCAGAGCACGGTGGGCGTCGAGGCGATCGAGCCGGTCTCGCCGGAGATGATCATCGCCCAGATCGGCGCCGTCGCCGACGACATCGGGGTCGACGCGATCAAGATCGGCATGCTCGGCAACGCCGCGACGATCGAGGCGGTCGT
>Ga0075325_1000108_pt1 | contig 11467 bp, 10 predicted proteins | sample MayberrySE_Catta_5_FD_120048 | JGI IMG/M metagenome (GOLD analysis project Ga0075325, IMG submission 120048) | Natural and restored wetland microbial communities from the San Francisco Bay, California, USA, that impact long-term carbon... | ecosystem: Environmental > Terrestrial > Soil >... | reverse complement strand
CCCAGATCGCTTCCTGCGCCTTCCGCAGCACGGGCTCGGGCAGGACCGCGGGTCCGGCGGAGAAATTGAAGATTCGCTTGCTCATGGTCTAACGCCTCCCGTCGATCTCGCTGAGCTCCACGCTGATGATGTCCGCGTTGCCGGACTTGATCCGCTCCAGCGCGCCGTTGCCCGGCGCGCCGTCGAGGTGGATCCTCGCGAGCGTGGCCTGGGCGCCGTGATAGATGATGTTCTCGACCTCTTCCACGTTGATCTCCGCTCCGGCCAGCACCCCGAACACGTGCGCCAGCACGCCCGGACGGTTGCGGTGCCGGATCGAGAGCACGTGGCTCGCCGAGCTGCGGGCGAGCCGGTTGACCACGTTGGGCACCTCGCCGGTGGCTTGAAACGCCTGCACGATCCGGATCACCTCGTGGGCGATGGCGACCTGGGCCTGGTCCGTGGATGCGCCCACGTGGTGCGTCCCGTAGACGCCCGGCACCTGGAGAATGGGGCTCTTGAACTCGCCCGTCGCGCCCGCCGGCTCGCTCTGGAAGACGTCGAGCCCGACCCGGAGCCTCTTGTCGACGACCGCCTGCGCCAGCGCGGCCTCGTCCACCACCGAGCCGCGCGAGGTGTTGACGAGGTAGGCGCCCGGCCGCATCGCGCCGAGGAACTCCGCGTTCACCAGGTGCTTCGTGTCCGCGTTGGCCGCCACGTTGATCGTGACGATGTCGGAGAGCCGCGCCACCTCGAGCGGATTGTGGGCGTAGGCGATGCCTAGGCGGTCGGCCTCCTCGTGGGTGAGCGTACGGGACCAGGCGAGCACCCGCATCCCGAACGCCTGCGCCCGCGCGGCCACTTCCCGACCGATCTGCCCCAGCCCGACGATACCGAGCGTCCGACCGTAGAGGCCCCGCGCCTTGGAGTACTCGCCCTTGCTCCACTTGCCCTGCCGGAGATCGGCGACCTGATCGGGGATGCGCCGGTCGCAGGAGAGCACCAGGCCCAGCACCAGCTCGGCGACGGCGATCGAGTTCTTGCCGGGACAATTGGACACGAAGATGCCGCGGCTGGAGGCGGCGGCCACGTCGATCGTGTCGATGCCGGCGCCGGCGCGGATCACCAGCGTGAGGGCGGTGCCCGCGTTGAGGGTCTCGGCGGTGACCTTGGTCCCCCGCACGATCAGGATGTGGGGGTCCACCTCCTTGACCGCCCCCGGCAGCGCCTGGGCGGTGAGATCGGGCTGCGAGACGATGCTGCAGCCGAGCTCCTTGAGACCGTCGATGCCGACCTTTTCGAACTTGTCGGCGATGAGGACCTTCATGGGGACTCCATGTGCTGATTTTGTCATCCTGAGCGAAGCCAAGGGGGCCATGCCGGCCTTCGGCCCCTTCACTTCGTTCAGGGTGACAGGGTCGTTCAGGGTGACAGGGTCGTTCAGGGCGACAGGGTCGTTCAGGGCGACAGGGTCGTTCAGGGCGACAGGGTCTAACTTAGCTCGTGCACGAACAGCCCGCTCCGGAGCTTGGGCTCGAACCAGGTGCTCTTGGGCGGCATGACGTGACCCGCATCGGACACCGCCATGAGCTGGTCCAGCGTGGTCGGAAACAGCGAGAACGCGATGGCCATCTCGCCCGAGCGCACCCGCCGCTCCAGCTCCGCCGTGCCGCGGATTCCCCCCACGAAATCGATCCGCTTGTCCGTCCGTGGGTCGCCGATGCCGAGGATAGGCGACAGCACCCGGTCCTGCAGCAGGGACACGTCCAGCGACGCGATGGGGTCGGACCGGTCGATCCCGGCGGGATCCAGCTCCAGGCGTCGCCAGCGGCCGTCCAGAAAGACACCGAGGACGCCGCTCCGCTCCGGCACCGGGTCCGTCGCCGGCGAGAGCTTCCCGAGACCGCCCAACCGCTCCAGGACTCGGGCCGGCGTCTGGCCCTTGAGGTCGCGCACCACACGGTTGTAGGGCAGGATCCGGAGCTGGTCGGACGGAAAGAGCACCGCCAGGAACCAGTTGTACTCTTCGTCACCCCGATGCGAGGGGTTGCCCGCCCTGAGCTCCTTGCCCGCCCGCCACGCGCTCGCCGAGCGATGGTGCCCGTCGGCGACGTAGGCCAGGGGCACCGGGTCGAAGGTCCGGGCCAACGCCCACGAGTCCGGCACCTGCCAGACCGTGTGCCGGACACCGTCGGGCGCGGTGAAGTCGTAGAGCGGTGTCGTCGGTGTGATCGCCTCGACCATCCGGTCGATCTCCACCCGCCCGCGGTAGGTGAGGAAGACCGGCTCCGCGTTGGCATTGAGCGTGAGGACGTGGCGGGTGCGGTCGTCCTCCTTGTCCTGCCGGGTCTTCTCGTGCTTGCGGATGACGTCGTGCTCGTAGTCGTCCACGTGCACGCAACCCACCACCCCCGTCTGCGGCCGGCCGTCCATGATCTGGCGATAGACGAAGAGCCGCGGCTCCGGGTCGCGGAGCAGTGTGCCGCGCGCCAGCAGCTCGTCCAGCGCCTCGCGGGCGCGCCGGTAGATCCGCGCGTCGTACGGATCCAGGTCCTCCGGCAGATCGATGTCGGAGCGACCGACGTGCAGGAAGCTGTGCGGATTGCCTCGGGCCAGCTCGGCCGCCTCCCCGCGGTTCACCACGTCGTAGGGGACGGAGGCCACCTGAGGGGCGAGATCGGGTCGTGGACGGACCGCGGGGAACGGGTTCAGGCGCATGGCGGGCCCTATCCTACCCGGACGCGCGAGCGGGCGTCAAGCGCGGGTGCGGCCCGCTACACCGCCGGACGCACCACCCGCTCGACCCCGCCCAGCAACCCGTCCACCCCGAGCGCCAGCAAGGCGGCGGGGATGGCGCCGGAGAGGATCATGTGGGTGTCGGACAGCGCCAGACCGGCTGCGATAGGGTCGCCCAGCCCACCCGCACCGATGAAGGCGGCCAGCGTGGCCGTCCCCACGTTGATCACCCCCGCCGTCCGGATGCCGGCCATGATGACGGGAGAGGCGAGGGGCAGGCGTACATGGCGGAGGACCTGCCCCGGCGTCATGCCGAGTGCGGTGGCGGCCGCGACCGCGTCGGGCGCCGCGTCGCGCACGCCGGTCCAGGTGTTCCGCAGGATGGGATAGAGCGAGTAGAGGAACAGCGCCACTACCGCCGGCAGGACGCCGATGCCCAGCAGCGGGATCATGAACGCAATCAGCGCGATGCCGGGGATGGTCTGGAGCAGGCCCACCGCGCGCACGGTGGTCTCCGCTCCCCGGGAGAAGCGCTCGAGGCCGACGCCGAGCGGCACGGCCACCGCCACGGCCCCGGCGAGCGAGAGCGCCACTAGCAGCAGATGCCGCGCCGTCATGCGCAGCAGCTCGCGCCGACGATCGAGGAGATAGCGCGCGAGGCCCTGCCTGTGGCTCTCGGCCGCCGTGGTCGGCTCACCGACGAGCGCGGTGAGTCCCAGGTCGGCCAGCGCATCGGCCGCCACGCGCTCCACCGGCTCTCCCTCGACCTCGAGCCGCTGGTTGAGACCGCGCATGGTGGCCACGTCCAGCCGTGCGCTCAGCTCCGTCAGCGCCGCAATCGCGTCGGGGCGCCGCTCCGCGAGACCGCGACCCACCAGGGCCGCCGCCTCGTACGGCGGGAAGAACCGCCGGTCGTCCTCCAGCACCGCCAGATCGTAGCGCGCGATCAATCCGTCGGTCGAGTATCCGTCGATCACGTCCACCTTGCCGGCGGCGAGCGCCTGGTACTTCACCGCGGGGAGCAGGGCGCGCACTTCGGCGAAGCGGAGGCCGTACGCGCGCGCGAGGCCCGGCAGCCCGTCCGGGCGGCCGATGAAGTCCGCCGTGAGGCCGGCACGGAGCTCCGGACCCACGCGGGCCAGGTCGCTCAGGGTCTCGAGCCGGTATCGCTCCGCGGTCTCGCGCCGCACCGCGACGGCATAGGTATTCTCGAAGCCCAGTGGCGGCAACCAGCGGATGCCCCAGCGGCGGCGGAACTCGCGGCTGACTCGATCGTACACCTCGCGAGGATCGCGCCTGGGCCGCTCTCCCAGAATTGCGAGCAGCCCGGTGCCGGTGTACTCGGGATAGACGTCGATCGCCCCACCGCGCAGCGCTTGGAAGGCGATCTCGGTCGCGCCGAGGCCGGGACGGCGATCCACCGCGACTCCGCGCGCCTCCAGCAGCTGGGCGAAAATCTCGGCGAGGACGTACGACTCCCCGAAGGGCTTGGACGCGATCACCACCGGCCGCGACGGCGCGGCCTGGATGGCGAGCAGCAGGAGCAGCGCCGTGGTCCCCATCAGGCGACGCGAGCTCGCTCGAGCAGCTCCCGCACGTACGGCGTGGCGGGCGTGGCGCGCAGCTCGGCGGCGGTGCCGACCTGCTCCACTCGTCCCGCCCGGAGCACGGCGATCCGGTCGCCCAGGAGGAAGGCCTCCGCGAGATCGTGGGTGACCAGCACGGCGGTCAGGCCCAGCTCGCGGCGGATGGCGAGGAACACGGTCTGGAGATCGGCGCGGGTGATCGCGTCGAGCGCGCCGAACGGCTCGTCGAGCAGCACCACCTCGGGACCGGCGGCGAGCGCGCGCGCGACCGCCACCCGCTGACGCTCGCCGCCGGAGAGCTCGCGGGGCCGGCGGTCCCCGAAGCGCTCGGGCTCCAGGCCCACCAGTCGCATCGCGCGCTCGGCGGCGTCGTCCGCCTCCGCCGAGCCGCGCAGCCAGGGGACCAGCGCGACATTGCGCCGCACGGCCCAATGCGGCAGCAGCCCGCCGTCCTGGGGGACGTAGCCGGTGCCACGCCGCAGCTCGATGGGATCCAGCGTGGCCGCGTCCGCGCCGCCCACCAGGATGCGACCCGCGTCGGGTTCGACCAGCCGGTTGAAGCAGCGCAGGAGGGTTGTCTTCCCGGACCCGCTCTCGCCGATCACGCCGAGGCACTCTCCGCGCCCCACCTCGAGCGAGACGGCGTCGAGGGCGACTACGGCGCCGAAGCGCTTCACGACCCGCTCGGCGGCGAGCGCGCTCACCAGCGGGCGCGGCCGGCGGAGGGAGCCTTCATCTCGTGCAATCTACGAGAGCGCTCGTCCGGCGCGAGCGGCGCGCCCGGCAGGGCCGCGGTCGGTGGGCGGTACGTCTAACATGAGCCCTCGCCGTCAGTTCTGTCGGACGCGGGCGATCCCGGAGGGGGCCGGATTCGAGCCTGAATTCATGCAGAAACATGCAGCGACCCCGAGCATGAAATTGGCGTCACTCGCGTGACCCCACGGGCAGCGCAGAGGACGGATTCATGTACCGGATCGAAGTCACTCCAGGCGAGGAGACCGTCTTCCGTACCATGGAGGAGCTGGCCGTGGCCATCCGGAATGGATTGGTCACGCCGCGCGCCCGGATCTATCACAACGCCTCGCAGAAGTGGCTTCCAATCGGGCTCCACCCGCACTACAGGAAGGCGATGGAGCTTCCCGCCGCGGGCGCCGCCCACTCCCCGAGGCCGACGCCTGTGCCCGTTCCGTCGCGCAGCAAACCGCGCGTCGATCCGCATCCCCTCGAGCATCGTCCCGAGCCGAAGCCAGCACCCGCGCCGAAGGCCCCAGCCCCGAGGGTATCGCCGGTGGTCGCGATGCAGCAGGAGGTGCTCCGCGATCTGCCCGTCGTCGTCATCCCCGAGCCGCTCCCCTGGTCCACGCGTCCATTGTCGGCCGAGCCCATCGCGCCCGCGCCCGAACCGGCAGTTCCGATTGTGCCGCCAGTGCAATCCCAGCCGACTGCGACCGTGACGTACACGCCGTCGCCCCAGCCGGAGTCCGTCCAGCCCGAGCCTGTCTCGCCTTGGCCGCATTTCGAGCCGGTGGTGGAAGAAGCGCACGCACGGCCGACCGCTCGGCGCTCGAGGCGCGCGCGTGGACGACCGCTGCTCCTGATCGGCATCGCCGCCGCGCTGGTGGCGGCCGCACATTTCACGATGACCGCCACCCGCTCCCTCTCCGCTGATTCATCCGACGGCGAGGAGTCCGAGGAGGAACTGCTGACCGAGCCGGTGGGGGCCGATGCCGCCACCGAAGAGCCTGCGGTGCAGGTGACTCCCGCGCCCGGCGCGGCAGCGGCGCCGCGCGTCACCAGCGCGCCCGCGCGGGTGCCCATGACACCCGGGCCGGCCTTCGCCGCCTCGGCGCCGGTACCGCCCGGCGCGGACACCATCGCTCCGCGCGCCAGGACGCCGGTCGCACCCGCAACACCGACGAAGGCCGAGCCCGCGGAGACCGCTCCGTCCCTCGCCCCGGCACCGGTCGAGCTCGACCTCGCGCTGCCCGACCTGCAGACCGACTCCATCGCGACCGCCCGCCGGAGCGACACGACGGCGATGAAGAAGATCCTGCGTGCGCTGAATGGATCGAAGCCCTAGGAGGCCCCAACCGCTCCGACTTGCGTGTGACTCATCCCACAGCGATCGTCCCCCCTGGCCGCCAATCTAGATCGTCGTAAGTCATTGTTTATCAACAAGTTATGTTGATAAACCTGTGGATAATCTTCCCGCGGTGTGGAAAAGTTCCCGCGGATGACCCGACTGCGTGGGAGGCGGGATGGCAAGAGCGATCTGGAGCGGCTCCATCGCGTTCGGGATGGTCAGTATCCCGGTCAAGCTCTATGGAGCCACCGAGAGCAAGGACATCTCGTTCCACCTGTTGCACGCCACCTGCGGCACCCGGCTGAAGCAGCTCCGTTGGTGCCCGACCGACGAGCAGGAGGTGCCCTGGAGCGAGATTGTCCGCGGCTACGAGTACGCCAAGGACCAGTACGTCACGCTCACCGACGAAGACTTCGAGCAGCTTCCCCTCCCCAGCAAGCACACCATCGAGCTCAACGCGTTCGTGAAGGAGGACGAGATCGATCCGGTGTACTACGAGCGCAGCTACCATCTCGCGCCGGACGAGCGGGCTGAAAAGGCCTACACGCTCCTGATCCGTACGCTGGAGAAGAAGGGCCTCACCGCGATCGCGAACATCACCATCCGCAGGAAGGAGCAGCTCTGCGCCCTGCGCCCCAAGGAGGGGGCGCTGATGCTGGAGACGCTCTACTACCCCGACGAGATCCGGGTCCGGCCGGAGATGGACCTCGAGAAGGTGAAGATCAGCGATCGCGAGCTGGAGATGGCCTTCGCGCTGATCGACCTGCTGCGAAAGCCCTTCGATCCCGAGGAGTATAAGGATCACTACCGCGAGGCCCTGAACCAGCTGATCGAGGCCAAGCTCGAGGGCCGGGAGGTGGTGGAGTCGCCGGCGCCGAAGGAGTCCAAGGTGATCGATCTGGCGGACGCGCTCAGGAGAAGCGTGGAAGCCGCGAAGAAAGGCCAGCCGAAGCGTGCGGCGCGGCCGAAGGCCCGCCCGGCGGCGCGCCGGCGGGCAAGGAAGGTGAGCTAGGCGCGTGCCCGCCGCGATCCCCGCAGCCGGCAGCGTGCGCGACGTCGTGAAGCAGCTCGACGCGGCGCGGGACCGCGTCGTGCTCCACGCGGACGGACACGACGTCACCGTCAGCAACCTGGACAAGGCGCTGTGGCCCGGCACGCCCACGCGCCGGCCCTTCACCAAGCGTCACCTCCTGCGCTATCTCGCGCGGGTGTCGCGCTGGATGCTGCCCCACCTCGCCGACCGGCCGCTCTTCGTCACCCGGTTTCCCGGCGGCATCACCGGAAAGAGCTTCTACCAGAAGCACTGGGACGATCCGCCGGCGTTCGCCCGGACGGTCGCGATCTACTCCAGCCACGGCGAGACCGACGGCGAATATCTCATCTGCGAGAACCTCCCGACGCTCCTCTGGCTGGGCCAGATGGCGAGCCTCGAGCTGCACGCCTGGTACAGCCGCACCGACCCCGAGCCGGATGCCACGGCGCGCGGGCGCCGCTTCACCGGCTCGGAGGCTGAGCTGGAGCGCTCGGTGCTCAACTATCCGGACTTCGTCGTCTTCGACCTCGACCCCTACGACTACTCGGGGCGCGAGGCGCGCGGCGCGGAGCCGGAGCTGCACCGGCGCGCGTTCACGCGCACCCGCAGGCTCGCGCTTCAGGTGCGGGAGCAGCTGGAGGGCCTGGGCCTCACCACCTACGTGAAGACCTCGGGGCGGACCGGACTCCACCTCTATCTCCCGATCGTGCGCGATCTCGACTTCGACGCCGCCCGCGACGTCGCGGAGACGATCGCCAAGCACGCGCTCCGCGAACGGCCGCGGGAGGTGACGATCGAGTGGGCGGTCGAGCGGCTGCGGGGGAAGATCTTCTTCGACTACAACCAGAACACTCGCGGCAAGTCGCTCGCGGTGCCCTACTCCACCCGGCGCCATCCCAACGCCACCGTGTCCACGCCGGTGCGCTGGGAGGAGCTGGAGCGGATCTATCCCACCGACTTCACCATCCGCACGGTGCCCGACCGCCTCGAGGCGGACGGCGACCCGTGGGACGGCATTCTGTCGGCGAAGCAGGACCTCGGCACGATCCTCGGCGTCGGAGGTGCCGCATGAGCCTCTCGCGCGACGCGCTGTCGCGAGCGCGGGGACGGCTCCGTTACCGCGCGCAGCCCGGATGGATCGCGCCGATGCTCGCCACCCTGACCGATCGGGCGCCCTCGGGCGGCGGCTGGGTCTACGAGCCCAAGCTGGACGGCGTGCGGGTGCTGGCGTACGTGGCGGGCGGATCGGTGCGCCTGTTCTCCCGGAACCGGCGTCAGGTGGAAGGCGGCTACCCCGAGCTGGTGGAGGCGCTCTCCCTCGCGGTGCGGGGCGACGCGGTGCTCGACGGCGAGATCGTGGCCCCGGATCCGGCGACCGGCCTCTCGTCCTTCGCGCGGCTGCAGCAGCGGATGCACCTCCGCGACACGGTGCGGGTGACGCGGACCGGCGTCGCGGTCGAGCTGTACCTGTTCGACTGCCTGTTCTACGAGGGGATCGATCTCACCGGCATGCCGCTGCTCGACCGGAAGAAGGTGCTGCGCGACGTGGTGTGGTACGACGGCAAGATCCACTTCACACCCTATCGCACGTCCGGCTCCGCGGCGATGTACCGCGACGCCTGCGCCAAGGGCGCGGAGGGCATCATCGCGAAGCGGGCCGACTCCACCTATGTGAGCGGCCGGTCTGCCGACTGGCTCAAGATTAAATGCGTGCTTCAGCAGGAGTTCGTCATCGGCGGCTACACCGCGCCCCAGGGCGCCCGGGCGCACCTCGGCGCCCTCCTGGTCGGCTATTACGATGACGAGGGAGCGCTCCGGTTCGCGGGCAAGGTCGGCACGGGCTACGACCAGGACACGCTGGAGCTGCTCCGACGCCGGCTCTCACCCCTGCACCGCCGCACCTCTCCCTTCGCGCCGGGGCCGGTTCCTGCCGGCGAGGTCCAGTGGGTGACGCCGAAGCTGGTGACGCAGATCGGATTCGGGGAGTGGACCGAGGCCGGGCTGCTGCGGCACCCGCGCTACCTCGGCCTCAGGGAGGACAAGACCGCGCGGGAAGTGCGCCGGGAGCAGCCCAAGACCACCGGAAGCGCGGCGAGACGGCGCGGAGGACGCTGACCGCCTCTACCTGTAACCGCTTGAGAGCAGAAGCTGCAACATTTGATGGTCACTGATGCAGAGCGCTGCCGGATTTAGTGGAGATGTTCATGGAAATGTGCATAGATTGCCTAAACTCATTGACACCAATACACCAAAACCCTAGCTTCCCGTCGCACCGGTGAGCCAAGCTCGCCGGGCTGGCTGGGGCGCAACCGCAATGCATGGCCACCGGGGCAAAAAAGCGCGCCGTCCGAACGGACGGCGCGCTCGTTACCAGCGACCTTCGTGGGTCAAGGCTCGTTCGCGTCCGCCCGACCGCCCAGGCCGATCTCGAGACCCAGCGAGGCGATGACGTCGTTCTGGAACTCGTCGCCGCCGCCGAAATCCCCGTTGTAGAAGTAATCCTCGACGTCGAGCCGCAGCGCGGTGCGGCCCGTCTCGCCAAGGGCGAACCGCAGGCCCGCGCCCGCCGTCCCACCGAAGTCGGTGCTGCTCTGATCGCTGTCGAAGGTGTCGTGGCCGCGGGTGAGGAGGGCCGGACCCGCGCCGATGTAGAAGCCCACCGGGTTGGTGATCGGGCTCAGCGCGAGCAGCAGCCGCCCGCTCGCCACCAGGAGATTGGTGTTTCTGGTCTCGTTGATGGTCTCATCGGCGATCTTGGCCGGAGCGTATCCACCCGTGGCCTCGAAGCCCAGCATGCCGGTACCCCAGAAGGTGAGCCTCGCGCCACCGATGACGCTGACGTCCCGACTCAGGGCGTTGTCGAGATCCGAGATCTCGTTCTTGGTAGGGATATAGGCGCCGGCCCATGGAGTCAGTGCGACACCACCCTGGGCCACCGCCGTGCCGGGCACCGCCACCGCCAATCCCGCGGCAATCAGGAGCGCCGGAACAATCCTACGCAGCATCGAATGCGACATAGTCTCTCTCCAGGAAAGTTCACCGCTTTCCCCGGCTTTCGGGGCTGACACGGGCTAGGCCCGGGCCTCGTACCCACAATAGGGAAAACCGGATACGCCGCTGTGAAGCGAACGGCTTCCCGGATGTGAGTCGGCCCACGCCGACCCGCTATTGGGTGACCCCGCAACGACTTCGTCGTCGGCGTCAGCTACCGCGACCGTTTCCGCCCGCCGCTGGCCGCCCGGCGCTTCCGGGTGGCCGCAGCCTTGCGCGCGGAGGCCGAGCGCGCGGCCTTGGGACGTCGGGCAGCGGCCTGGCCGCCCTTCTTCCCGCCCTTCCGCGCCGGCGCCAGGTTCACCTTCCGGCCCCGCCCGGAGCCGCTCTTCTTGCCGCCACCGGTCTCCGCGTTCACCGTGGCCCACGCGCGCCGCGCCGCTTCCCTCCGCGGCAGTCCGCGATCCTCGTAGCCTTCCTCGATGTGCCGGGCCTGACGCTTCTGTTTCTGGGTGTAGGACGACTTGTCGCCGCGGGGCATGGAGCTGCTCCATCTGAGAGTTGCTGCACGCTCGTCCCCGACGGTCGCGATCGCCGTGGGACGCGTCACCTGTCCTTCGTGCCTTTTCGAAAGCCAGGGCTCACAGAAAGGTGGGTGGAACGGGCCCCGAGGCCCGTTCCCAGCGAGATGGATTTGGGAGAAGGGGATGAGTGGGGATAAACAATGAATGCAGCGGGTCGGTGGCTCGTCCGGCCTCAGAGCAGGGACTCAGGGCTGGTACTCGGACGTCTCGCAGTTCACCGCCTGACCATACACTCACTGGGTCGCAAGATAGGTCACACGGGATGTCCCGCTGTGCGGTGGATCACACCGATTGGGGCGGGACGTGCTGGTCCTTGAGGTCCGCGAGGGCCCGGCGCAGCCGGCGCACCGAGGCGTGGCGCGGATGGCGATCGATCAGCCGCCGAAGCTCCGCCATCGCGTGGCCCGGGTCCCCCAGCCGTCGCTCGTAGAGATCCACGAGCGCCACACCCACCGTCAGGTCCTCGGCCGTCGTG
>Ga0075325_1000107_pt1 | contig 11534 bp, 11 predicted proteins | sample MayberrySE_Catta_5_FD_120048 | JGI IMG/M metagenome (GOLD analysis project Ga0075325, IMG submission 120048) | Natural and restored wetland microbial communities from the San Francisco Bay, California, USA, that impact long-term carbon... | ecosystem: Environmental > Terrestrial > Soil >... | reverse complement strand
TCTTCCGGATCGCGGGCCGGACGAAGAGCTCGAAGGTCACCATGGTGCTCACCGGGTTCCCGGGCAAGCCGATCCAGGGAATGCCCTGAAGCAACCCGAACCCCACCGGCGCGCCCGGCCGCATACGGAGCTTCCAGAACCGCTGCTCCGCGCCGAGCTGGTCCAGCACGGCCCGCAGGTAGTCGTGCTCGCCGACGCTGATCCCGGCGGTGGTCACCAGCAGGTCGGCGTCGAGCGCCCGGGTAAGCCCTTCCCGCAGGCTCTCCGGCGTGTCCCGGGCAATGCCCAGATTGACCGGCTCCGCGCCCGCGCGGCGTACCATGGCGAGCAGCGTGTGCGTGTTGCTGCTGGCGATCTTGCGGCCGCTGAGGATCTCCTCGGGCTGATCCACGTCCACGATCTCGTCGCCGCTCCCGAGGATCGCGACCCGGGGTTGCCGGTACACGAGCGGGCTCGCCACCGCGAGCGACGCGAGCACGCCGAGCTGAGCGGGGCCGAGCTCGGTCCCGGCCTGGAGCACCGTACGGCCCTTCCGGATGTCCTCGCCGGCGCGCCGGATGTTCACCCCGACGTCGCGGTCCTTGTAGATGGTGACGACGTCGGCGCCGTGATCGGTGTCCTCCTGCCGCACCACCGTGTCCGCGCCTTCGGGGAGCGGCGCGCCGGTGAAGATGCGGGCGCATTCGCCCGGGGCGATGGGCCTGGTGGGAAATCGGCCGGCGGGGAGATGCTCGACCACGGTCAGACGGACCGGTCGCTCCTGGGTCGCGCCGCGGACGTCGTCGCCGCGCGTGGCATAGCCGTCCATCGCCGAGTTGGTCCACGCGGGAATGTCGAGCGGGCTGACGATGTCCTCGGCGAGAACGGCGTCGAGCGCGTCGTCCAGCGGCATCCGGAGCGCGGGCTGCCGCCGCACGTCCTCGAGGATGCGGCGCGCCGCTTCGGCCGCGGCGAGCGGCGGGGTCATGGCTCCAGCGTCAGCGCGTGCTCCCAGGCCAGGTTCGCCAGGAGCTGGAGCCACATGGTGTCGTTGAAGCGCAGGATCCGGACGTCGGCATCGAAGTCGTGGTCGTCGGTGACGATCGCCACCCACTCGCTCGCGTTGCTCCCGGCGGGATCGTACAGCGGACTGGGAGCGACCGCCCGGCGAAAGACCTCGATCTTGGGAATGGGTGCCCGCTTGAAGCCTTCGACCAGGACGATGTCGGCGCCGGGGAGGTACTCGCGCGCGAGGCCGATCGGATCGTAGTCCTCGGGCGCGCGGTGGAAGAGCGCCCGCATGTCGGGGCTCACCAGGAGCACCCGCTCCGCGCGGCCTTCGTGGAAGTGCCGCCAGCTGTCCACGCCGGGCTGGTCCACCTGGGCGGGGTGGTCGGCGTGCTTCATGGTCATGACCCGGTGGCCCCGGCGCACGAGCTCGCTCGCCAGGGCGACCGTCAGGGTCGTCTTTCCGGCGTTCTTCCGGCCGATGATGGAGATGATTCTCGTCGCCACAGCTCTTCCGTGCGCGCCAGGTCGTCCGCGGTGTTCACGTTGAAGAACAGGACCTCCGGGTCGCCGTAGCGGGCGACCTCGGACAGGGGGAGGATACCGACGCCGATGCGCTCATGGAAGGCGATGGCCCGGAGATCGCCCTGGTCGAGACACTGCGCGATGGCGTCGCGGCAGGCCGGACCGTACCCGGCGCACAGCGGCTCCAGGCCCCGGCGGCCGTCGCTCTGTGGCAGGAAGGCGTCGTGCCGGCGGAGACCTTCGCCCAGCCGGCGCAGCAGTCCCTCGGAGACGAAGGGCATGTCCCAGGCGACGAGGACCACGGGGGCGGGAGTCTCCACCACCGCGGTGTAGATCCCACCCAGCGACCCGAGGCCCGGCCGCACGTCGGGCACGACGCGCAGCTCCGGTCGCCAGCTCGGCGCCTCGGGGGCGTTCGCCACGAGCAACGGCGGCCCACCGAAGGCCGCCGTCATCACTCGCACCAGGCGGTCGAGGATCCGCTCGCCGCCGACTGTCTCGAGACCCTTCGGGCGGCCGCCGAATCTCGTGGCGCCGCCGCCCGCGAGGATCGCGCCCCGCACGCCGCCGCTCAGTAGCGCCTCCCCCGGTCCCGCTCGAGGATCACGTCGATGCCGATGAGCACGCTGAACATGTGCTTGAACACCTGCTCGTGGGGCGGCTCGAACCGCGGCGCGGTGGTCGGGCCGGTGACGGCGTCGATGCCCACGATGTTGTCGCGGACCTCCCAGCGCAGGTGATAGCCGTGGCTGATCTGCATCGACGCCCCGACGCCAAGCGCGAACGCAGGGGTCACGCTCTCCCGCTTCTCGTCCTCGTAGATGGTGAGCAGCACGCCCTCGTTGCTCACACCCTGCATCAGGATCGAGCTCTGGTTGGCGAACAGGACGCCGGCATTCGCACGGATAAAGGGAGAGATGAACTCGCGGCTGGCGAAGCGGTAGTTCACTCCGACCGCGAAGGTCACCGCGGCCGCGGATTTGTCCTGCTCCTGGATGTCCTCGCACACCTCCAGGTTGCGCCGACTCTCCGGAGCGTTCACGATCTGGCAGGAGTCGTCATAGCCGAGACCGAGGAGCAGGAAGTCCGCGGTGATCCCGAGATTCTCGCCGGGGAAGTAGGCGCCGGAGAAGCCCGCCCCGAAGTTCGACTTGATGCTTCGATTGAGGTTGAAGGTGTCCACGAAGGGCGGGTCCTGCACCGGCTGGTTGGGGACCGCCCAGAGTCCCCTGCCCCCGATGTACGCGCCCGAGACGGTGAAGATGATGCGTGACTGGTCTCCGGTCTTCTGGGCCATGGCCGCTGTCGAAGGAGACGCAAGCAGGGCGGCGACGGCTGCGAGATCCCGGATGCGCATCGAAGCTCCCGGCTAACGGTGGTCCTTCGTCTCGAGGCCGGTGGCCCCGTGCATCTGCGGCGCGCCGCTCACGGCGCGACCGACCAGCACCATCCCGCTCCGGCGGGCGATCTCCACCGCGAGGGTCGAGGGGACCGACGGCGTCGCCACCCACGCCAGACCGGCGCGCGCCGCCTTGAAGGCGAGCTCTGCGGAGATCCTGCCCGTCACCAGCAGCCCGAGCCCAGCCACCCTCCGCCCGGCGAGCAGCGCGCCGCCGATGGATTTGTCCACCGCGTTGTGCCGCCCGATATCCTCCGCGTGGGCGACCAGACAGGTATCGGCCTCCGCCCCCGGCGCGGCCGGCTCGACCAGCGCGGCGGCGTGGATCCCGCCGGTATCCTTGTAGCGCTCACCGCGGGCGAAGAGGGCCTTGAACAGGGCACGCAGGTGTTCGAGTGGGGGCGGCAGCCCCCGGAGCGGGCTGCCCTCGATCGTCGTGGGTTCCGCTAGAAACGTGGAGACGGCCCCGCAGCCCGATGCCAACACAGGTCGGCGGCCCTCCGCCTGCACCACCGCCACGCGCTCCGGCGGCACCTGCGCCCAGAAGCCGAGGTCGGTGGCGCAGGGCCGAAGCTGGACCTCGTCCACCCGGTCGATGTACCCCTCACCGTGCAGCCATCCCACTGCGAGCTCTTCGAGCAGCTCCGGCGTGCACATCCAGGTGACCGCGGGCCGCCCGTTCACCTCCAGCCAGACGGCGGTCTCCTCCACGGCCGCGAGCTCCGACATCCGGCCCCCGCGCTTGGGCGGCCGCTGGGGCTCAGCCGAGTCCGGTGCAGTCGGCATAGAGCGTGGGGTCCTCCATGATCCGCACTCGCTCGAGGGTGACGTCCCGAGGCAGACGCGGCAGCACGTGGCGGAACACGGCCAGCGCGATCGCCTCGCAGGTGGGGATCGTCCCTGCCAGGCTCGGCACGTCCTGGTTCAGGTGCCTGCCGTCCAGCCGGTCCACCACCTCTTCCTGAAGAATACGGTCGAGCTCGGCGAGATCGAACACCATCGCCATGTGCGGATCCACCGGCCCGGCGACGGTCACGGCGCAGCGGTAGTCATGCGGGTGGCCCGGCGGCTCGCTCAACGCGCCGAACGCGTCCCGGTTCCGGGCCTCGCTCCAGTCGGAGCGGTAGAGACGATGCACCGCGCGAAAGCCCACGGTCCGGGTCAGGGTAACCGGCATGATCTTACAGGGAGAAGCCGAAGCCCAGTCCGGCCTGGTACCATCCGGACGTGTCCCACTCGCTCGAGTTGGGATAGTTCAGCTTCCAGAACATGACCCGGGCGTCGCCGCGCAGGTGAAAGCGGTCGGTGAGGAAGAGGCGGAGACCGGCGTGCGGAGCAAAGTAGAACCTGGTGCCCAGCTCGAAGACGCCCCGGTCGGCGGGGGTGTCTTCGGCCCAGGCGAGTCCGATGCCGGCCCCGATGAACGGCGCGAGACGGTTCCAGGTCTTGCCGCCTGTGAGGTTCAACTGCAGATCCGCTTCGACGAACGTGGTGGATTGATCCGCCGTTCCCGTGACCTGCCCCTCCGCGACCAGAGAGTCCAGGATCAGCCGCTCCAACTGCCCATAACCCAGGAGCAGTCCCATCTGGACGGTGCTGCCGGTGCGGATGTCGTAGCGGAACCCATAGACCCAGCCGTCGTGGGGCGCGACCCCGAAGCGGCCCCCGTCGCCGGCGAAAAACGCGGCGAATGGGGTGAAGGTGTGGCCTTTCCGGATGTCGCGATAGGGCGATTTCCCCGGTGGGTGGCCCACCTGGGCCAGGAGTGCCCCCGGCGCGAGCAGCGCCAGAGCCAGTGTCACTGTCAGGGTGACACTCCGTCTCCCAACCCGTTCCCATACCCCCATCAGCACTCCCTCAGATCTCGGCCGGTCATGTCCGTCGGCGGCTCGAGCCCGAGCAACCGCAACACCGTCGGCGCCACGTCGCGCAGGGAGCCGCCTGCCCGCAGGCTGGCGGCCTGCGTCCCCACCGCGACGAACGGCACCGGATTGGTCGTGTGGGCTGTGTGCACGCCGCCGGTCACCGGGTCGATCATCATCTCGCTGTTCCCGTGATCCGCCGTGATCAGGATGCTGCAGCCCGCCTTGTCCGCGCTCGCCAGCACCCGCGCGAGGCACCCATCCACCGTCTCCACGGCCTTGATCACCGCCGGGAGGACACCGGTGTGCCCGACCATGTCGGCGTTCGCATAGTTGCACAGGAGGAAATCGTGCTCTGCGGTCTCGATGGTCCGGCAGAGCACGTCGGTGATGCCCTTCGCGCTCATCTCGGGCGCGAGGTCGTATGTCGCCACCCGCTGTGAGGGCACCAGGCGGCGCTCCTCGCCGGGGTAGGGCGGCTCATGGCCGCCGTTGAAGAAGTAGGTGACATGCGGGTACTTCTCGGTCTCCGCCGTCCGAAACTGGGTGCGGCCCTGATCCGCGAGCACCTGCGCCAGGATCCGGGCCAGGCTGAAGGGGGGGAAGGCCTGCGGAATCGGAAAGGTCTGGTCGTACTGGGTCATCGTCACCGCGAAGAGTCGGGGGCGGGAGCCGAGCTCGAACTCCTCGAAGTTCTCCAGCGTCAGCGCGGCGACGATCTGGCGCATTCGGTCGCTGCGGTAATTGAAGAACAGCACGCCGTCGCCGTCCTGCATCAGGGCCACCGGCCTCCTGTTGCGGTGGTGGACCAGGGGCTTGATGAACTCGTCGGTCTCACCCCGCTGGTACGCGGCCTGAACCGCCAGCACCGGATGCTCTACCGGCGTGCCGGCGCCGTGGACCATCGCGTCGTACGCCAGCTTGGTACGATCCCAGCGCCGGTCCCGATCCATCCCGTAGTACCGGCCCGTCAGCGACGCCACCTCGACCCGCGATCCCGCGATCCGCCGCATGTCCTGGAGCAGGGTGCGAACCACCTCCGCGCCCAGCGTCGGCGGCGAGTCGCGTCCGTCAAGGAATCCGTGGATGGCGAGGGCCGGGACCCGATGGCGCACGCCAAGCTCGACGCAGGCCAGCAGGTGCCGGTCGAGCGCATGGACGCCGCCCGGCCCCAGGAGCCCGACGAGGTGGAGGGTGCCACCCGTCTCCCGCAGCCGGGCGCAGAGCTCGACCAGCGGCGGAAGCTGGTAGAATTCACCAGATTGGATGCTCTGGGAGATGCGGACCAGGTCCTGGGGGACCACCCGTCCGGCCCCGATGTTCAGGTGGCCGACCTCGCTGTTCCCCATCTGGCCTTCGGGGAGACCCACCGCCAGCCCGCTGGCCTCGAGCAGCGTGCGCGGAAAGCCTTCCCACAACCGGTGCCAGATGGGAGTGGAGGCCAGCTCGATGGCGTTTCCCTCGCGCTCGCGCCGGTACCCCCAGCCGTCCAGAACCACGAGGACAACCCGGTTCCGGGGACGTCCGTTTGACATGGATCTCCGCGTGTTCTACAATGCCGGACTGTGAGTTACGCGCCGCAATCTAGTTCCGGCCTGAGCCGGCTACCAGCCTGCGTGGTGGCCCTTCTGCTCCTCGCCGGACCCGCCTGGGCGCAGGAGGAGCGGCAGCTCCAGGCCCCCACCGATCTCCACCGCGATCCCGATGGCACCCCCCTCGTCTCCCTTCCGGCCGGCGCCCCGGTGGAGGCTGGGAAGTCCGATGGCGACTGGCGCCAGGTCAGGGTGGAGGGTTGGATCTACCGGCCGTCCACCTCTCCCACCGAGCGCGATGGCTTCGACCTCGTAGTGACCTCGGACGAAGGCGAGAACCTCCGCCAGGCGCCCAATGGCCCAATCGTGGGCCGGGCCCGGGAGGGCACGCTGCTGGAGCGGGTGGGCGAGCGGGGCAAGTGGTTCCGCGTCCGGCGGGACGGGTGGGTGCCGCAGGAGGCAGTGCCGGCGAAGAAGGTGGCGGATACGACGCGGCGGCAGGGGCGGACAGGCGGACGGGCGGACCGGCGGGCGGCCGCGCGGCCTGACAGCGGGTCCGCAGTCGCCCGGACCGCGACGGCCGCGCCGGCACCTGCGTCAACGGAAGGTGTGGAGACGCTGCGGGAGACGGGCTTGAGCCGCCTGCCCGACAGCGGCGCGGTGACCACGCTGCCGGCGGGCACGCCGGCCCGGGTAATCGGTCGGTCGGGTGACTGGGTGCGGGTGCAGGTCGAGGGCTGGGTCCCCGAGGCGGACGTCAAGCCGGCGCAGGCCGGCGTGCTCGCCGGGATCACCGCGGCCGAGGTGCGGGCCACGCCGGAGAAGTTCGTGGGGCAGACGCTCGACTGGCGTCTGCAGATCATCGCCGTGCAGCTCGCCGACGAGCTGCGGCCCGAGATGCCGTCCGGCCAGCCCTATCTCCTGACCCGTGGTCCACTCCCCGAGCCCGGGTTCGTCTACGTCATGATCCCACCCGATCGGGTGGCCGAATTCCGGGCGTTGCCGGCGCTGCACGAGATGACGCTCCGAGTGACGCTCAAGGCGCCGCGGACCCGCTATCTCGAGACGCCGGTGGCGGAGCTGGTGGCCACCCCGGGTCTGGCCCGGGCAGGAGGATGAGCCGATGAACGACCTGCTCAAGCAGCGGATCGCGCGGGCGCTGGACGCACTGAGCGACGATCGTGGCTATCAGATCCTCGATTACATCGAGTTCCTCGAGAGCAAGTACGCCGAGCGCGCGCGGCCGGGCGGGATCTTCGCCAAGCTCACCGAGACGGTCGAGGACACGATGCGCGCCGGCAAGCTCCCGATCCAGGCGATCAGCGGCACGATGGGTTTGGTGGATGGGGCCGCGAAGGTGATGAAGGGCCTCGCCGCGGCGGGCCAGGCAGTGATGGACGAGGCCGTGAAGGCGGCGGAGGATGCCAGCAGGCGCCCGCCGACGGACACCCCCCCGATAGAGCCGGATACCGACAGTCGAAAGCTGTCACCCTGAACGAAGTGAAGGGGACCATGCCCGAGCTGGCCCCCTTCGCTGCACTCAGGGTGACACAGGACTCCTAACGCCGAGGCGATATGGCGGCTCCCGCCCAGACTGCGCCCCCGACCACGCCATCCACGGGGTTCATCCGCGGCATCGGTCCGCTGGCCGCGATCTCCCTGGTGGTCGGATCCATGATCGGCTCCGGGATCTTCATCGTCTCCGCGGATATCAGCCGCCAGGTCTCGCCCTGGGGGCCCGGCGGCCTGCTGCTGGTCTGGGTCATCACCGGGCTGATGACCGTGATCGCCGCACTCTCCTATGCCGAACTGGCGGCGATGATGCCGAAGGCGGGAGGACAGTACGTGTTCCTCCGAGAGGGCCTTTCACCGGCCGCGGGATTCCTCTACGGCTGGACGCTCTTCGCCGTCATCCAGACCGGCACCATCGCCGCCGTCGCCGTGGCCTTCGCCCGCTTCCTGAGCGTGCTGGTGCCGTCGGTGAGTCCCGATGTCTTCCTGCCGCTGGGACACGTCCGTCTGCCGGGCGCGCCCGAAGCAATCCAGCTCGGCCTGTCGCCGCAGCGCGTCGTGGCCATCCTCTCGATTCTTCTCCTTACCTGGCTCAACGTCCGCGGGGTGCGGCTCGGCGCGACCATCCAGACGGTGTTCACCGTGGCCAAGGCGGGCGCGCTGGCGGTGCTGGTGATCTGCGGCCTCACCCTCTTCCGCCAGCCTGCTGTCGCGGCCGCCAACTTCGCCGACTTCTGGGGCACGGGCGACTGGACCCTGGCGATGATCCCGCTGGTCGGCGCGGCGATGGTCGGCTCGCTCTTCTCCAGCGACGCATGGAACAACGTGACCTTCGCCGCCGCGGAGGTGCAGAACCCCAGCCGGAACCTGCCGATGGCGCTGGCGGTGGGCACCGGCCTGGTGAGCCTGCTTTACATCCTGACCAACGTGGCCTACCTGAACGTGCTGCCCTTCTACGGCGATCCGAGCGGACAAGACGCGCTCGCCCGCGGCATCCAGCACGCGGCGCAGGACCGGATCGGCACCGCGGCCATCGAGGTGGCGCTCGGTGGGGGCGCAGCGGCGGTGATGGCGATCGCGATCCTGGTCTCGACCTTCGGGTGCAACAACGGGCTGATCCTCGCCGGTCCTCGCGTCTACTGGGCCATGGCGCGCGACCGGCTGTTCTTCGAGCGGGCCGGCGAGCTCCACCCCGAGCACCGCACCCCGGTCTTCGGTCTGTGGGCCCAGGCGGTCTGGGCCTCGATCCTGTGTATCAGCGGGACTTATGGCCAGCTGTTGGACTACGTGATCTTCGCCGCGCTGGTCTTCTACTTCCTCACCACCCTCGCGCTCTTCCGCCTGCGGCGGCTCAGACCCGACCTCCCCCGGCCGGTCAAGGCGTTCGGCTATCCGGTGCTGCCGGGACTCTATCTGGTGGCGGTGTGCGCGCTGATGGTGATCCTGTTGTTCCAGAAGCCACTCTACACCTGGCCTGGCCTCCTGATCGTGGCGACGGGGATCCCGGTGTATCTGATCTGGCGGGGGCGGCAGACGGCTTAGGGCACTCGTCACAGACGAAGCGAGGCCCCGGCCCTACCGTGAGCGCACCGCCGTGCCGGTGGGCACGGCACTGACATCAGCGCGGGGGCAGCGCAATGCGCACACGCAAGCTCGATCACGATCTGGTCTTCATTTGGCTCGTGCCGGCGGTACTGGCCGTGCTGCTGGCGGCCTGCGGCGGTGGTGGTGACGGGGGAGGGGGCGGCTCCGAGACGGGGGCCGGCGGTGCGAGCGCCGGCGCGCCGCCACCACCAGCGGACACGGCACCGGCCGCGAATCCCGCTCCGGCCCCGGCGGCCGATACCGGTGCGGCGAAGAGCGCCGACGCCGGCAAAGCGACGGCGGCCGGTGGCGGAGGTGGGGACGCCAAGCTCATCGCCATGGGCGACAGCATCTTCCACGGCCAGGCCGGGGGTGGCACCTGCTACGTCTGCCACGGCCAGGACGCCAAGGGGTCGGCGGTCGGGCCCAACCTGACCGACGGGGAGTGGCTGAACAACGATGGCACGCTCGCGGGCATCACCGGCACGATCAAGAGCGGCGTGCCTCAGCCGAAGAAGGCCCCGGCACCGATGCCGCCGATGGGCGGCGCCTCGCTCAGCGACGACCAGGTGAAGGCGGTGGCGACCTACGTGCATTCGCTGGGTGGAGGCAAGTAGCGATTCGTCGGCAGGTGTCTTGCATTCGGCCGAACTCGCTTCTAGACTTGGAGATGGATCAGCCTACCTTCGGCCCGCCAGGCGCCCCGTCGGGGTTCGGGCGGGCCGTCGTGTATCCAGTCAGGACCCTGCGGCGGCTCCGGAGCGCATGACCGTCATTCGCCCCAAGCCGGGCCTCACCTTCGACGACGTCCTCCTGGTGCCGCGCTACTCCGCGGTGCATCCGCGCGAGGTCTCGACGGTCAGCCGCTTCACCCGCACGATCTCCCTCAACATTCCGCTGGTCTCCGCCGCCATGGACACCGTCACCGAGGCCGACATGGCCATCGCGATGGCGCGGGCCGGCGGCATGGGCGTCCTCCACAAGAACATGACGCCCGAGCGCCAGGCCGCGGAGGTGGACCGGGTGAAGCGGAGCGAGAGCGGGATGATCCTCAACCCGATCACGCTCGGTCCCGACCGCCCGTTGCGCGAGGCCTATGTCTTGATGCGGCGCTTCAAGATCTCCGGCGTCCCGATCGTGGACGGACAGGGGCGGCTGATCGGCATCATCACCAACCGCGATCTCCAGTTCGAGCGCAATCTGGAGCAGCCGATCCGCGACGCGATGACGAAAGATCGGCTCATCACCGCGCCGGTCGGCACCAGCCTCGACGACGCGGAGCGGATCCTGGCGCAGCACCGGATCGAGAAGCTGCCGGTGGTGGACGCCAATGGCGTTCTCAAGGGCCTGATCACCGTGAAGGACATCTTCAAGCGCCGCGAGCATCCCAACGCGAACAAGGACCGGCACGGCCGGCTCCGCGTGGCCGCCGCGGTCGGCGGCGGCTCGGATGCCACCGCGCGCGCCCGCTCGCTCGTCGGCGCCGGCGTAGACGTCCTGGTCGTGGATTCGGCGCACGGGCACAGCGAAGGCGTGCTGGCGACCGTCTCTCAGCTGCGGGAGGCGTTCCCCGATGTGCAGCTCGTCGCCGGCAACGTGGCCACCGAGGCGGGCGCGCGGGAGATGGTCCGGCGGGGGGTGGACGCGGTGAAGGTCGGCATCGGGCCGGGCAGCATCTGCACCACGCGAGTCGTCACCGGCGTGGGCGTCCCCCAGGTCACCGCCGTGATGGACGCCGTGCGCGGCGCCGACGACGTGCCGGTGATCGCCGACGGCGGCATCAAGTACTCGGGCGACCTGGTGAAGGCGCTCGCGTCCGGGGCGTCCTCGGTGATGATGGGCAGCATGCTCGCGGGCACCGAGGAGAGCCCCGGCGAGTCGGTGCTGGCGGAAGGACGACGCTACAAGATGATCCGCGGCATGGGGAGTCTCTCCGCCATGCAGGACGGCTCCGCCGACCGCTACTTCCAGGAAGGTGAGATGGCGCCCTCGAAGCTGGTTCCCGAGGGCATCGAGGGACGTGTGCCGTACAAGGGCCCGGTGGCCGACGTGATCTTCCAGATGGTCGGCGGGCTCCGGAGCGGCATGGGGTACTGCGGGGTGTCCTCCATCCCGCAGCTGCAGTGCGAAGTC
>Ga0075325_1000106_pt1 | contig 11580 bp, 15 predicted proteins | sample MayberrySE_Catta_5_FD_120048 | JGI IMG/M metagenome (GOLD analysis project Ga0075325, IMG submission 120048) | Natural and restored wetland microbial communities from the San Francisco Bay, California, USA, that impact long-term carbon... | ecosystem: Environmental > Terrestrial > Soil >... | reverse complement strand
CGCCCTGGTCCGCAAGAGCCCGGAGGACCCGGTGCCCTTCTCGGTCTGGTGGCGGGTCACCGACGCGCTCCGCGCCAGCACCGAGGTCGACCCGGCCGAGGCAGTCGCCGAGGTCGACGGCGCTCTTGCGGCGCTGCAGGAGTCGGTGGGCGGCCGGCTGCTGACACCGGTGTCGGACGGCTTCGCGCTGCTCCCGACGGATCCCGCCCGCGCCCTGGTGCAGGCCCAGACGCTGGTCGCCCGGCTGGTTCTCGGCCACACCGCCACCTCGCCGACGCTGCTCCTCGTGCGACTGGCCAGGCTGCGGCGCGCCCTGGTGGCGGTGGCCGAGCAGGAGTAGCCTCTCCGGCTCGTGCCCGCCGCTCGTGACGACTCAGCGGACCCGGTCGAGCCAGCCGATCCAGCCGACGGGGTGCTGGCCGCCGAACGCGCCTATCTCGCGGCCGCCCGCGCCGACCTGGCCGCCATGCGCGAGGCCACCCTCGCGCTCGACGCCCGCGGCGGCGACGCGGTGTCCGAGGCATTCCTCGCGGCCAGCCTGCACAAGCGGGTCCAGGCCCTGACCGACGACCCGGACACCCCGCTGTTCTTCGGCCGGCTCGACCTCCGGCGGGCCGCCGAACCCGGCACGGAGGATGGCGAGCGGTTCTACATCGGCCGCCGGCACGTGCACGACGACGAGGGCGACCCGGTGGTGGTCGACTGGCGGGCCGATGTCTCCACGGCGTTCTACCGGGCTACCCGCGATGCGCCGATGGACGTCGTGCTGCGCCGGCGGTTCGGCTTCGAGCGCGGCCACATCACCGCCTACGAGGACGAGCACCTGCTCGACCGCGCCGAGGCCGATGCGCGCAGCCGGATCCTCGCCGGCGAGATCGAGCGGCCCCGCGTCGGGCCGATGCGCGACATCGTGGCGACGATCCAGCCCGAGCAGGACCTCATCGTCCGGGCCGACGTCGCCCGGACCATCTGCGTGCAGGGGGCACCGGGCACCGGGAAGACCGCAGTGGGGCTGCACCGGGCGGCGTACCTGCTCTACACCTTCCGGGACCGGCTGCGCCGCGGCGGGGTCCTCGTCGTCGGCCCCAACAGCGCCTTCCTGTCCTACATCTCCGCCGTGCTCCCCGCCCTCGGCGAGGTGGACGTGCGGCAGGTGACGCTCGACGAGCTGGTCGGCGCCCGGGTGCCGATCCGCGTCGACGAGCCGGTGGAGGTGGCGACGCTCAAGGGCGACCCGCGGATGGCGGAAGTGCTCCGGCGCGCGGTCCACGCCGGCCTGGTCGCGCCGACCGAGCCGCTGGTCCTCCCGCGCGGCTCGCGGCGCTGGCGGCTGCCGGCCTACGAGCTCGCCGAGCTTCTGGCCGAGCTGCAGGCTCGCGACGTCCGGTACGGCGCGGCCCGCGCGATGCTCGCACAGCGTCTGGCGCACGCGCTCCTCAGCAAGATGGAGGAGGCCGGCGAGTCGCCCGACGACCGGGTGCAGGACGCGGTCGCGCGCTCGCAGCCGGTACGTCGCGAGGTCGACCGGCTCTGGCCCGCCGCCGACCCGGTGCGCGTGGTGATGGCACTGCTCGGCCACGCCGACGTGCTGGCCGCCGCGGCGGACGGCATCCTCGACGAGGACGAGCAGCGGCTGCTGCTCTGGGACAAGCCCGCCCGCGGCCCGAAGTCGGCGCCCTGGACCCTTGCCGACGCGGTTCTCGTCGACGAGGTCGCCGACCTCGTCGACCGTGAGCCGAGCCTCGGACACGTCGTGCTGGACGAGGCGCAGGACCTCTCGCCCATGCAGCTGCGCGCCGTGGGCCGCCGGTGCTCGACCGGCGCGGCGACCGTGCTCGGCGACATCGCGCAGGGCACGACCCCGTGGGCCACGACCGACTGGGCCTCGACGCTGCGCCACCTCGGCAAGCCGGACGGGCACGTCGAGGTGCTCCGCCGCGGCTACCGCGTGCCGGCAGCAGTGCTCGACCTGGCCGGTCGACTGCTGCCGCACATGGCGCCGGGCGTGGCCGCGGCCGAGTCGGTGCGCGAGAACGCGGGCACCCTGGACGTCCGACGTGCAGCGGACCCCGTTGCCGAGACGGCTGCCGCGGTCGGCGACGTTCTCGCCCACCCGGGCTCGGTCGGGGTGATCGTCGCGGACGACGACGTGGCTGCGGTGGCCCGCCGCCTCGGGGTTGGGCACGTGGTGCTCGGCTCCGGCGACGAAGGCACCGCCCGGGTGGCCGTGGTGCCGGCGTCGCTGGCCAAGGGCCTCGAGTACGACTACGTCGTCGTGGTCGAGCCGGCTCGGATCGTGGCTGCCGAGCCGTCGACGCAACAGGGTCTCCGGCGCCTCTACGTGGTGCTCACCCGGGCCGTCACCGGCCTCGTCGTCGTGCACGACCAGCCCCTCCCCGCCGAGCTCGCGGCATGAGCACCGGATGAGACACCTCGCCGACGCGTGGATCGCGCTCGCCCGCCGGGTCGGCGCCCGTGACGACGTCGCCGGCACCGGGGCGGCCCTGCTCGGCCGGTGGAGCGAGTCGCACCGGGCGTACCACGACCTGGCCCACCTCGACGAGGTGCTCCGCCGCGTCGACCTGCTCGCCGGTGAGGCGGACCAGCCCGACCTGGTGCGGCTGGCGGCGTGGTTCCACGACGCGGTATACGACCCGCAGGAGACCGACAACGAGGAGCGCAGCGCCGAGGTCGCGACCGTCGCACTGGCCGACCTCGGGCTCCCGCCGGACCTGGTCGACGAGGTCGCCCGCTTGGTGCGGCTGACCGCGACGCACGCCTTCGCGCCTGGTGACCGCGACGGCGCCGTGCTGTGCGACGCCGACCTCGCCGTGCTCGCGTCCGACCCGCTCCGCTACCAGTCGTACGTCGAGGGCGTCCGCCGCGAGTACGCCCACCTCGACGACCCGACCTTCGCCCACGGCCGCGCCGGGGTCCTGCAGCGCCTGCTCGACCGGCCGCGGCTGTTCACGACGTCGTACGGCCGGCGCGAGTGGGAGCAGCCTGCTCGCGCGAACGTCTCCGCGGAGACGCGGTCCCTCCTCGCCGACTGACCGGCGCCCTCGACGCCCGGCGTAGGGTCGCGACGCCCGGCGTAGGGTCGCGACGCCCGGCGTAGGGTCGCGACGTGGACATGGGTCCGGCGCCACTCCAGGAAATCGTGGAAGTCGGCCTGTGGCCGGTGGTCGAGACGTTCCTCCACTCGCACGACGCGGCGGGTCTGGCGGTCGCGGTGGTGCGCGACGAGGAGGTCGTCGCGCGGGGTTTCGGCGTCCGTGACGTCGGCAGCGGTGCGCCGGTCACACCCGAGACGATGTTCCACCTGGCGTCGGTGTCCAAGCCGTTCGTGGCTACCGCCATCGTGTCGCTGGCGACCGCCCGGGACGGCGGCGGACCGGTGCTGGACCTCGATGCGCCGATCACCGAGTGGGTCCCCGAGTTCACGCTGGCCGACGGTCGCGCAGCGGAGGTGACGGCGCGGCGTCTGCTGAGCCACACGAGCGGTCTACCCGACGTCTCGGAGTACGGCTGGCACGACCCCCAGCTCGGCGACGACGCCCTCAGCGAGTTCGCCCGCAGCCTGTCGGGCCGGCGGCTGCAGGCGGAGCCGGGCTCGGCGTTCTCCTACTCCAATGCCGGCTTCGAGCTGCTCGGGCTGCTGCTGTCCAGGGCGAAGGGCACGACGTTCGAGGAGGCCGTCCGGCAGCAGGTCCTGGCCCCGCTCGGGATGCAGCAGAGCACCTTCCTGCGCAGCGAGGTGCCCCCTCACCTGGCCGCCTCACCGCACGTGGGGAGGCCGCTCACGGTGCCCGGCGACGCCTATCCGTACACCAGGCGCCACGCCCCGAGCTCGACCCTGCACTCCAACCTGCCCGAGCTGTGTCGATGGATGGTGGCCCACTTCGAACCGGACCAGGCGACCGCTGGGGATCCCGGAGGGCGGTGGGCGCGGCTGGACGCCGGCCTCGTCGACCTCATGTCGCAGCCGGTGGTGCCGGTGGGCCGCCCACCGTGGGAGGAGTCTGCCGCGCTCGGCTGGGCGGTCGGCAGCTACGGCGGGCACCGGACGCTGGGTCACAGCGGCGCGGATCCCGGGTTCGGGTCGAGGATCGTGCTGGTGCCGGACCGGCGGACCGGGGTCGTCGTGCTGGCCAACTCCAACACCGTCCCCGCCTCCTACATCTGCGCAGCAGCGCTCGACGTCGTCCTCGCCGGACGTCAGCCTTCGACGACCTCCGGTGCGACACCGCAGGAGCCGGGCGAGGGAGTCGCGTCGATGCGCGCCCTGCTGCCATCGGTCGTCGGTCCCGTCGCCACGGCGCTGTCATCGTCGGGGCCGGACGCCGCCAAGGCGGAGTTCCACCGGCTGGCCACGATCGAGCCGGCCGAGTTCGACCTCGACGACGACGGGTTCGAGGGAGCGGTCTGGGGAGCGATCGAGCTGCACCGCACGGACCTGGTCTGGCCTCTGCTCCAGGTGTGGACCGAGGTGCGTCCGGACTCGTCCATCGCCTGGACGATGACCGGGTGGGCCCATCAGGTCGATGGTCGGTCCGACCTGGCGAGGAGTCTTCTCCGACGCGCCCTCGAGCTCGACCCCGAGAACGAGGACGCCGCGCTGATCATGAGCAACCTCTCCTCGGAGTGACCCGAGGCAGGTGCGCAGGCGATCCCTGCCTTCGACTGACGGCGGCACCGGCGCTGCCTTAGCGTCCCGACGAGATGTCCACGCCTTGTCAGGGGTGTCGCCATGTCCGAGCATGACCCGGCTGATCTCGTCGCCTCGCTGGCCGAGGCGTACCTCAACTCTCGCTGCCTGCACGTGATCGCGTCCCTGGGTGTGTGTGACGTGATGACCGACGAGCCGCTGCCCGTGACCGAGATCGCGGGGGAGGTCGGCGCCGACGCGGCGGCGCTCGGCAGGGTCATGCGCCACCTCGCCGCGTTGGGGGTCTTCGAGATGCTGGACGGGACGTTCCGGCACAACGAGGCGTCTCGGCTGCTCACGACCGACCATCCCAGCGGGCTGTTGCCGTTGACCCGTCTGCTCGGGCTCCCGATCTGCTGGGACTCGGTCAAGGTGCTCGAGGAGTCGGTCAGGACAGGTCGCCCGGGGACAGAGCTCATCGACCCGGACGGCTTCTTCGCCTACCTCGACTCACACCCGGCCGAGTCCACGACCTACCACGAAGGCATGACCGCGATGACGCTCCGTCGGATCGAGCGCATCGTGCCTCACTACGACTTCACGAGATTCGGCACCGTCGCCGACATCGGCGGTGGCCGGGGACACTTGCTCCGAGCCGTGCTCGACCAGGCACCGGGCGCCACCGGGATCCTGTTCGACCGGCCCCAGGCGCTCGCCCTGGTCGAAGGCGACGACCGCATCGTGCTGCAGCCAGGCGACTTCTTCAACGATCCCCTGCCCACCGCTGACTGCTACCTGCTCTCCAACGTCGTCCATGACTGGGGAGACGCCGAGGCGCTCACCATCCTCCGCGGACTGCGTGGAGGCAGCCTCCCGACCAGCACCCTGCTGCTCTTCGAGTTCGTCGTCCCGGAGGATGCCGAGCCCTTCGAGGCCAGCGACATCGACGTCTTCATGCTGGCGTTGGTGAAGGGCCGGGAGCGCACGCTGAAGGAGTACGAGCAGCTGCTCGAGGCCGCCGGTTGGACCGTGATCGCCGCCCTCCCGACGCCGAGCCAGACCATCATCGAAGCCAGGCCGCTGTAGCCCCGACCCCGGCTACCTTGAGGAGATGGCTGCTGCGGGGTCATCGGTGCAGGACGTCGTCAGGCGCCTCCGGCGTATCGACGACGAGCTGCCGCCCGACGACGGAGCCGGTGTGTTCAACCGGATGTACCTGACCGTGACGGAGGCGGTCGCGGCCGGGCTCGCGCACGGCACGGTGTTCACCGACCCGGCGTTCATGGAGCATCTCGACGTGACGTTCGCGTCGCTGTGGATCGAGGCGTACGACGCTGACGTCCACAACGTGCCGAGAGCGTGGGCAGCGCTCTTCGAGCGTCGGCACGACCGCTCAGTGCTGCCCGTCCAGTTCGCCCTCGCCGGGATGAACTCCCACATCGGGCACGACCTCGCTGTCGCAGTCATCCAGACCTGCCGACAGCGCGACACCTCGCCAGGGGCCCCCGGAGTCCGGGACGACTACGAGGCGGTGAACCATCTGCTCGCGGCGAGCGAGTCCGAGGTTCGCCGCTCGTTCCTCACAGCAGCCGGTCAGGAGGTCGACACCCACATCGGCCCGGCGGTCCACCTCGTCAACTCGTGGAAGATCGACAAGGCTCGTGACGTCGCCTGGGTCAACGTCGAGGCCATGTGGGCCTTCCGGCGCTCAGAGAGGCTGTCGGATCGCTACCGAGCCGCGCTGGCCCGCACGGTCGGCATGGGGTCGCGCTGCCTGCTGACACCGACCATGCCACGACTGATCCGACGATGACGCGCCCCTCGTGCCAGACGAAGTGGCCGGACCCGAACACGTTTGTGCTGCGGTCATCGCGCGACCTAGCGTTGGTCGCCGCTGCAGTCAGGGACGCACGGGTTCGGTGTCGTCCCTCGGTCGGAGGAGAACCGGTATGACACTGCGCCCCGTGGCTCTCTGCATCGACGCCAACGACCATGCCCGCCTCGCCCACTTCTGGGCCGGCGTCCTGCGCCGGGAGATGCTCGACGACCCGGACGACGGCCTGGTGCTCCTGCCCAGCGACGAGACCGACTTCCGGATCGAGTTCCAGACGGTCGAGGAGCGGAAGACCGGCCCGAACCAGATGCACTTCGACCTGACGAGCTCGTCGCCCGAGGACCAGCACGCGACGGTGGAAAGGGCCCTGGCCCTCGGCGCCCGGCACATCGACGTCGGGCAGCTGCCCGACGAGGAGCACGTGGTGCTGGCCGACCCCGAGGGCAACGAGTTCTGCGTCATCGAGCCGGGCAACAGGTTCCTCGCCGGCTGCGGCGTCATCGGGGCGCTCTCCAGCGACGGCACCCAGCAGGTCGGCTACTTCTGGAGCGAGGCGTTGGGCTGGCCCCTCGTCTGGGACCAGGACCAGGAGACCGCGATCCAGTCGCCGCACGGCGGTCCGAAGATCACCTGGGGCGGCCCGCCGGTGGCGCCGAAGACCGCGAAGAACCGGCTGCACCTCGACCTCGCCCCACCGGCCGGCGGCGACCAGGAGGCCGAGGTCGAGCGGCTGGTCTCCCTGGGGGCGAAGCGGGCCGACATCGGTCAGGGCGACGTCAGCTGGGTCGTGATGAACGACCCCGACGGCAACGTGTTCTGCGTGCTGAGCCCTCGGTGACTGGTCAGGACTGGCCGACCCGGTGGCTCCGGTGCCGGATCCGGTCGCGTTCCTGGGCCAGCCGCAGCGCCTCGAAGGAGATGAGCGCCGCCAGGACGAAGTTCAGCGTCGCCAGCGCCACCAGCGCGGGCACGGCGTGGGCGACCGGCAGCAGCGCCAGAAGCAACGCCGATGCCAGCAGCCGCTGCACGTTCCAGCCGCCGACGTTGCGCAGGCGCAGGGCTGAGAGAGCGACGAGGTACAGCACCGCGCCGCCGTAGAGCGCGACCAGCGGCACCCATGACAGCGAGTCGCCGAGGTCGTGGTGCTCGGTGTCGGCGACGTACTCGAGGACCTTCTTGACACCGAGCGCCAGGTAGACGATGCCGGCGATCATCGGGAAGTGCAGGTAGGTGTACGAGTCCCGCGCCAGTTGGCTGCGCGGCTCGCCCTCGAGCCCGGCGAGGACGCGCTCGGCGACCAGCGCGACGACGTCGAAGTAGACCCACCACAGCGCCACCGACACGAGCAGCGCCAGCATCGCCGCCACCACCACCACCGGGACGGAGATCGGGTCGTCCGCGACACCGGCACCGACGGCGACGACCGACTCGCCGAGGGCGACGATGATGATCAGCCCGTGCAGGCAGCCAGGAGGAACGGGCCGAAGAGTCCACCCGGCCGGTCCTCGAACGACTCCGGGATCGCGAGCGCGACGACGAACAACGCGCCCATCGTGACCACCATCGCCAGGCGCAGAACAGCTCCAAGGTGGTGACCCGGTGCGACTCGCCGGTCGACCGCACCACGAGGGCAGGGGCGCGCAGCACGGGCCGCCAGCGTGGCACCGGATGCCGCCCTCGTCATCCGGTGTCCGCTGACAGCGGAAGACGGCAGCCGCATCCGATGTCGGGTGGGGCGAGGAACAGCAGGCACACCTCTTCCCCTCCTCGAGGAGCACCGATGAGAGCACGCACCCTCCTGTCCATGACGCTCGGCGCCGCCCTCGCGGTCGCGGTCGTCCTCGCCACGGTCGCCCCGGCCAGTGCGGCACCGACGAAGAAGGGCCAGACCGTCGTCACGCTCGACCCGACGGCCGCCGGCGTCATCACCGGCCTCGGCGTCGCCGTCGCCCCGACCGGGCCCGCGAGCGCGTCCGGGCTCGCGTTCACCTTCCCGGTCGTCGGCCGCACCGGCGACGCGGTGATCCAGCACGTCGGCGGCCTGTCGCTGACCGCCGGCGAGACAGTCGTCACGCTGTCCAACTTCTCCATCGACACCGGGACCGGCGTCGTGTCGGGTGTCGTCGACGACACGGTCCGCGCCCCGCTGTTCACCCTCGGCGCTCAGACCACCGACGGCCTGGAACTCGAGCTGACCGAGGTGGCCGCGGACTACCTCAACGACGAGTTCGACGTCGACGTGTTCACCAAGGGCCTGGTCATCGGATACGGCGCACCGGCCGAGACGAGCTAGTCAGGGCAGCGCCTCCCCCGCACCGCCACGACCGGCAGGTCAGCGGCGGTGCGGGCGGCGCAGGCCGGAGGCGCGGAGCCGGGTGATCAGCTCGCGGCCGGTGACCGCTTGTGCTCCGAGCTCGATCGCCGCGTCGCGCAGCTCCTCCGGCAGGTCGTAGTGGTCGCCCTGGAAGGCCCGCCGTGGGATGCCCAGGCGGGCTGCGATCTCGTGCAGCTCGTCGTACGACGTGTCGCTCACCAGGTGGCACCACAGGCGGCCACGGGTGGGCCAGATCGGCGGGTCGACGAGGATCGCCATGACGTAGATGGTGTCCTAGACCCTGATGGACACGGTGACCGACGCCCTGCTGCAGGCCCGCGCGCGGGTCGTGCACGACCTGGCCGCGTGCGGCCAGGACACGGCGGCCTGCGTGTCCGTCGTCGAGGAGGCCGTGTCGTCACGGCGCTGGTGGGTCGACGAGTGGCCGGAGGGCGCGCAGTTCCTGACCTGCCTGGTCGCCCAGGACGTGCAGGAGGCGCTGCTCGACTCGACCGGCCGGTGGCCGCTCTGCCGGGCCGACCACACCGACGATGACGACGTACCCGAGCACGAGCTGCGGGTCACGCCCGACCTCGGCGAGGACCCGCACTGGATGTGCGAGGAGTCCGGCCTCGTCGTCGCCCGCGTCGGCGACCTCGGCCGCGCAGGCGGCGCGGGTTAGCGTCCCGAGGACACGGTGCGCGGTCCTCCGTGGCCCCGCCACTGCCGGACCCGCCAGCTGGTGTCGAAGGCCCATACGCCGATGCAGGTCGCGAGGAAGACGGCGAGAGAACCCCATGAGAGGGCGCGCCCGAAGACAGTCAGCAGGACCTGCAGGACGCCGACCTCGACCAGGATCACACCAGTCTGGATGGCGAACGAGTTCCAGCTCTCGGGCTTCTGGGAGCGCGTCATCGCGCGCTGCTCGGAGCGCACCACGTCCCAGGTCGTCATCGAGTCCCCTTGCCGTCGCGGCGCCGTGCCAGTCCAGTGAAGCACCCGCCGATGAGTTCCGGCAGGGACAGCGGTCGGTACCTGCACGGACCCGATCGGCGAAGGGGCATGAGAGCCGCATGACGAGCCAACCGACGACCACCAACCGTCCCGACCTGCACCCCGCCACCGAGGCGGTGGCCCGCCTCGTCGCGGGCGTGCGCGACGACCACCTCGGCGGTACGACGCCGTGCCCCGACTACTCGGTGGCCGCGATGCTGGACCACCTGATGGGTGTGTGCGTGGCCTTCACGGGTGCGGCGCACAAGGAGCCGATGCCGGCCTCCGGGGGTGAGCCACAACAGGTGGAGCCGACGGCGGACCACCTCGACCCGGCCTGGCGTGAGCGGCTGCCGGAGCGCCTGCAGGAGCTCGCGACGGCATGGGACGACCCGGCCGCCTGGGAGGGCGAGGCCACCGCGGGCGGCGTCACGATGCCCTCCGCGGCGATGGGCCTGGTCGCTCTCGACGAGGTCGCGGTCCACGGCTGGGACCTCGCGCGGGCGACCGGGCAGGGCTACCGGCTCGACGAGGCGACCACCGCGGCCGTCCTGGCGTTCACCGCCGAGTCCGCGACCCCGGAGAACGCGGAGCTGCGGGCCGGGATCTTCGGCCCGGTGGTCGACGTCCCCGCGGACGCACCGGCGCTGGACCGGGCACTGGGGCTCGCCGGGCGGGACCCGGGCTGGCGGCCGTGACCGGACGACTCCCCGGGACCGTCGGAGTCGGCCGGCGGCGCAGCGGGGGCCTGTGGACGACGGGCGCGGGCCGAGTGCCGACCTCCGTACGGTCGGAACGACCCGACCCGCACACCTTCCGGAGGCCCACCGATGACCGCCTTCCGCGTCACCCCCGCCGAGCTGCTCGGCCTGTCCCAGCAGGTGCAGACAGCCGCCGGTCAGATCGAGTCCGAGCTGGCCGGGCTGCGGGCCCGCGTCCTGCCGATCGGTGCCTCGTGGAGCGGCCTGGCGCAGGATCGCTTCCAGGCGCTGTACGACGACTGGAGCCGCAGTGCGCACGGTCTGCAGCAGGCGCTCGGCGGCCTCAGCCAGCTGCTGGCGCACGCCGGTCAGACCTACGACGAGGTCGAGCGGCAGGTCGCCACCAGCTTCGGCGCCCGCTGAGCGTGCACCCCTCCGCCGGGCCGGGGTCGGCCCGGTGAGCCGCCTCGTCTACGGCGCCATCGCGTCCCTCGACGGCTACGTCGTCGACGCCGAGGGCAGCTTCGAGTGGGCCGCCCCCGACCCCGACCTGCACGAGGCCGTCAACGAGGCCGAGCGCCCGCTGGGGACCTACCTCTACGGCCGGCGGATGTACGAGGTGCTCTCGGCCTGGGAGACGATCGACGGCGGCGACGACCCGGTGATCCGCGACTACGCGCAGATCTGGCGCGACGCCGACAAGATCGTCTACTCCACGACCCTCGACCGGGTGACCACGGCCCGGACCCGGCTCGAGCGGCGGTTCGACCCGGGCGAGGTCCGCCGGCTCGTCGACGCAGCCGAGCGCGACGTGTCCGTCGGCGGGCCGACGCTCGCGGCGCACGCCCTGCGGGCCGGCATCGTCGACCAGCTGCACCTCTACCTGCACCCGGTCGTCGTCGGCGGCGGCACGCCGGCCCTCCCCGGAGGGGCCCGCCTGCGGCTGCGGTCCGAGCGCCGGTTCGCCGGCGGGGCGGTCCACCTGGCCTACGACGTAGGTCGCGAGACCGCCCCTCGGGGTTGACGGGGCGGTGAGCCCGTCGCCGGAGCCGCAGCGTCCCGGCAGGATCATCCCCCTGCGGTCTCCCGG
>Ga0075325_1000105_pt1 | contig 11681 bp, 11 predicted proteins | sample MayberrySE_Catta_5_FD_120048 | JGI IMG/M metagenome (GOLD analysis project Ga0075325, IMG submission 120048) | Natural and restored wetland microbial communities from the San Francisco Bay, California, USA, that impact long-term carbon... | ecosystem: Environmental > Terrestrial > Soil >... | reverse complement strand
GGGCGAGGTACCGCTTCAGCGTCGTCTGCGGCATGCCGAGGTCGCGCGAGAGGCCGGCGTAGTTGAGCAGCCCCGTCGCGCGCGAGGCCAGCAACGCCATCAGGCGCGGCAGCTCGGTCAGGCCGGCCACGTTGGCCAGGTCGCGCACCTCGCGCTGGAGCATGGTGTCCAGGTAGCTGTCGAACCACCTGCCGCGGCGGACTCCCTCGCGCTCGAGGGCCTCCGGGAAGCCGCCGGCGACGATCCGCTCCAGCAGCCCCTTTCTGGAAGGGTGCGCGGCAGACCCGGCGAGTCGCTCCGGGGCGCCGGCGAGAAGAGCGTCGAGGAACCCCTCGCGCCTACCCTCGATCTCGCCTTGGGAGAGAGGCCACAGACGCAGCACCTCCATGCGCCCGGCCAGGGTCTCGGCCACACGCGGAAGGCTCAGCACGTCGGCGGACCCGGTCAGGACGAAGCGTCCGGGCCGTCGGTCGGAATCGACGCTGGCCTTGATCTCCAGCAACAGGTCAGGGGCACGCTGAACCTCGTCGACGACCAGAGTGCCTGGGCCATCGGCGACGAACGCGGCGGGATCGTCGCGGGCGGCAGCGAGGCTGAGGCCTCGATCCAAGCTGACGTAGCGACCGTCGTCGAGCTCATCCGTCAGCGCCTGGATCAGGGTGCTCTTGCCACTCTGGCGCGGGCCGACCAGCATCGTCACAGGGGTGTCCCGCAACGCCTCGCGCAGGTCGGGCAGCAGATGCCGTTCGAACATCTCTGCATTCTAACCACTTAGCGGCTGAATTTCAGCCACCAAGTGGATGATCTACAGAATCAGCTTTCCTTGGCCAGCTTCGCCGCCTCGGCGCTGCCGAGGTACGGCGTCAGGGTGAACTCGACCAAGTCGGGGAGCAGCTCTTCCAGCTCTTCGGCCTTGCCGGCGATGATGCGGCGGGAGATCAGGGAGACCATGCCGCCGACCAGCGCTTCCTCGGTGGTCGGCGAGAGGCGGGAGAGGACCTCGGGCGAGCGGCCCTCGCGGCCCTCCTGGAAGTAGGGGACGAAGCTCTGGATCGCGGCGTCATAGCGCTCGACCACCGCCGGGCCGGCGACCAGCGCCTCGACCATGCAGAGGCGGGCCAGGTTGGGCTCGGCGGCGAGGAAGCCGAGCATCGCGCCGATCCCGGCCTTGATCGCGTGGGGCCAGTCGTCGTTCTCCTCGAAGGCGGCGGTGACGCGCTCGCGCAGCTCCACCATCACCGCGTCGTAGGCGGCGACGAAACACTCGTCCTTGCTCGAGAAGTGCTCGTAGAAGGTGCGACGGGAGACCGCCGCGGCACGGGTGATGTGGGCAATCGTCGTACCCGAGTAGCCGTGCTCGGCGACCGCCTCGGCGATTCCGGCGATCAGCCGCTCCCGCTGGTTATGAGTGACAAACTCGCGAGGTAGCCCATGCCGACCCGGGGGCAGGCGGGCCAACTCGGGCGGGTAGTCCTCCGCCCCGTCGTCGGCGGGCTTGCTGGTTTTGTCAGTGCGTTTCCTCGCCACCCCGCGACCATATCGCTCCGGGCCATCGGAATCGCGGCTCAACTCCGCCATAGCCGCCTCGATACCCAAATACGGCATAACCGCGGCGGACATCAGCTGCGGCACCAGATCGGGCAGCTCGTCGACGGCGCCGCGGACCACCCGCGAGTAGATCTGGCCGTAGGCCGAGCCGGCCAGGGCCTCGGCGGTGCTGTGGGGGACGGCTTCGGGGTCCTCCATCTCCTGACGGCCGGCGTCGATCAGCGAGGCGATCACCCGCATCGTCATGTCGCGGCGGGCGCGGGCGGCGTCGCCGGCGGCGAGCACCTCGACCCCAAACGAGGCCCGGCTCGGATCGTGGCGCAGCCCCTCGATCACCTGGTAGGCGACGGCGCGCAGCCGGTCGGGCCATTCCTCGCAGCTCTCGTAGGCCCGCACCATCGTCTCCAGGCACTCATCGTTGAGCTCCTGCCAGGCGGAGAGGAAGCAGTCGTACTTGCCACGGAAGTGGCGGTCGAAGGCGGCGCGCTCGACGCCTGCCCGCTCCAGCACCATCTCGATCGTCGTTTCGCCGTAGCCGTGATCGGCGGCAACCTCGATCAGGGCTTCCACTATCTGGGCGCGCTCAGAGGCGCCCGTGCGGTCGCGGGTCTCGGTGTCGAGCACTAGCGCATGGGACCTCCGATCCCTGCCCTGGCTCTCAGCCGCTCGGCGCGCACGGCGCTTCGGCGGCCGCCCGCTTCGCGGCCTCGGCGCCGACGTACGGGGTGAGCGAGAACTCGACCAGCTCCGGCAGGAGCTCCTCGATCTCCTCGACCTGCCCCATCACGATCCGCTGGTAGATGATCCAGAAGATCCCGCCGACGATCGTCTCCTCGAGTGTCCCCGGCAGGTCCTCGCCATTCGGCGCCACCTTGCGGCCCATGCGGAAGAGCGGCACGAAGGCCTGGATCGAGCGTTCGTAGCGCTCGACAGCGGCAGGCCCCGCGGAGAGCGCCTCGACGACGCAGGTGCGGGCAAGCGCCGGCTCGGTGGCGACGTAGTGGAGGAAGGCGTTGAGGCCGGCGTTGACCCGCGCGGGCCAGGTGTCGACCTTGCTCGCCGCGTCGACAACACGCTGCAGCGCCTCTTTGACGGCGAACTCGGAGGCGGCGAGGAAGCAGTCCTCCTTGGAGGAGAAGTTCTCGTAGAAAGTGTTGCGCGCGATCCCCGCGCGGCGCACGACGTCGGCGACGGTGACCGAGCGGTAGCCCTTGTCGACGGTCTCCTCGGCTAGGGCGGCGATGATGCGGGCGCGCTGGTGCTGGGTGATGAACTCGCGGGGGAGCGGGTGCCGTCCTGGCGGCATTCGGATCGCCTGGGGTACACGCTCAGCCACAAAATCCAGGCTACTCGCCGTCCGTCGAGATTCAAGCTGGACGAATTGGCGATATACCGCTACAGTACCGGAGTCCAGACAAGCTGTTCCCTAGATCACCAAGGAGGGGAAGTCATTGGGGAAGCTGGCCGCAACCAACGTCCAGGCAGGGGCCGAGGGGACCGGCGCGATCCGTGAGAAAGGGGTACCGCCTCACGCTCCCAGACTCGAGCTTGTGAACTCTCCCAAGCGCGAAAAGATCCTCGAGGGTATGCTCGAGGCCGTCGGCACCGAGGGCTACGACACAACCTCGGTACGCACGGTTCTCGACCAGACCGGCCTCTATCGGCAGGCCTTCTACGACAATTTCGCCGATAAGGACGCCTGCTATCTGGCGGCGCTCCAGCTCGGAATCGCGCGACTGGAAGCGCTCGTCGCCAGGGAAGCGGCGAGCGAGGAGGGCTGGCGGGCAAAGCTGCGGGCGGGCCTCGGCGGCCTGCTCGATCAGCTCGACGAGGAGCCGGCGATGGGCCGCGCGGTGATCGTCGAGGTGCACGCCGCGGGGCCCGAGGCGCTGGCAATCCGCGCCGAAGCGATGAAAAGGGCGGCGGATTTCATCGATCTGGCGCGGCTGGAAGCGGACGAGGCGGAGTCGCCGCCCCAGATCGCCCCCGAGGGCATCGTCGCCGGCATCCACGCGATCGTCCATTCGCGGCTCTCCACCGGGGCAACGGACGGTTTTCGACGCCTCCTGCCCGAGTTCATGTACTTCGCGGTGCTGCCCTACTTCGGCGCCGAGGCGGCTGGCGCCGAGATGAAGGCCGCCCGCGCCTAGCCCGGAAAGGCGTTGGACAGGCCTGCGGTCCTGCCCTACATTGGGATTGCGTGGATTCGTCATCGACATCGAATCCAGAACGAGCCTCAGACGAGCTCGGGTTGCCCCGTGGATACGTCGCCCGGTCAGAGCGCGGGCGGCTGCGGGAGGCGACGGTGAGGATGGCGGCGGCGAAAGGCTACGAGGCGACAACGGTCGCCGACATCGTCGAGTACGCAGGGGTCTCCGAAGAGACTTTCTACAAGCATTTCGAGAACAAGGCGACCTGCTTCCTCGAGGCCTACGACGCGGTCTTCGACATCCTCGTCGCACACGTGACCGCGGCTTTCGAAGCCGCCGCGGACGAGCCCTGGCCGGAGCGGGTCTGCGCCCTGCTGCGGGCGCTGGTCGAGATGCTCTCGCTCGAGGCCGAGATCGCGCGGATGGCGATGGTCGAGGTGACCGCCGCGGGCGAGGACGCGCGCGAGCGCTACCGGGCGATGCTTGCCCGCTTCACCCCCTTCCTCGAGGAGGGGCGCACCTATTCGGGCCAGGGCGACGGCCTGCCGGCCGACACGGCGCGCTTCGCGATCGGCGGCGCCACCTCGATGATCTTCGACGAGGTCCGCGCCGGCCGCGGACCGGAGCTGAAGCGGATCCTCCCCGACCTCGTCTTCGCGGTACTGATGCCTTACCTGGGGCCGGAGGCGGCTGAAGACGAGATGCGCCGCGTCGTCAAAAGCGAGGGCTGAGTCAGCGGCGGCGCTCAGATGCCGGCGCCGTGACGGCCCTCGCCGCCGGCGAACCGGGCGGCGCCCCTCACCGCGACGTCGAGGACCTGGTTGCCGAGCTCCTTCTCGAGGGCGAGGCCGTCGGCTAGTGGCCGGCCAAAGCCCTCGATCGCGGCGCGGCGGTCGGCGAGCATCGTCTCCTGGGGGAAGGAAGCGATCTTCTCGGCCAGCTCGAGGGCACGCTCCAGGTGGGCGCCAGGGGCGACCACCTCGTTGACGAGGCCGATCCGGTGCGCCTCCTCGGCGCCCACCGGGCGGCCGGTGAGGATCAGCTCGAGGGCGCGGCCCATACCGACGACGCGGGGCAGGCGCTGGGTACCCCCGTCGAGCAGCGGCACCCCCCAGCGGCGCTCGAAGAGTCCGAAGGTGGACTTGGGCGTGGCGATCCGCATGTCGCACCAGAGCGCCAACTCGACCCCGCCCGCGGTGGTCCAGCCATCGACCGCGGCGATCGCCGGCTTCGCGGGGGTGAGGCGGGTCGGTCCCATCGGCCCCTCGACGTGCTCGACGTCGAGGTTCATCGCCTTCAGGTCGGCGCCGGCGCAGAAGGCCTCGCCGCCGGCCCCGGTGAGGACGAGGACGCGCGCATCGTCGTCGGCCTCGAAATCGCGCAAGCCCTGACGGAACAGCTCCGCCGTGGCGGCGTCGACCGCGTTGCGGCGCTCGGGCCTGTCGATCGTCAGAACTGCCGCCGACCCCACCCGCTCGTAACGCAGCTCGTCGCTCATCGCGGACAAGAGTAGGGAGTGGGCGGGCTAGTTGTTGGGCGAGCTCACGGGATTCACCAACAACGCCCGACTCCCGAAGGCGCCCCGGCGCGCGAGGTCATCGAGGGCAGGCGCTCGACTGACCGCCGCCGAAGCTACGGACGGCGGCGGACAGAACCTGATCCGAGGAGACAAAGAAAACGCGACCGGGGACGGCGCTCAAAGCCTGCCCGCGCGTAGCCTTCGCGCTAGAAGCTCTTTGCGCCACCTTCAAGACGGTGTCCCGCTGGCTTCCGCGGGGCCTGCCTTTCCCAGTCGCAGACCTAACTTAGCCCGGCGCCTCCGTGGCGTCTAGAGGTGGACTGGCGACGATCCCGCAAACTCCGGGTAAATCGGTCTACCCTGCGCGGATGCACATCGACGAGATCCTCGCCGCGAGACGGCCGCTCTTCTCGGTCGAGTTCTTCCCGCCCAAGAGCGAGGACGCCACCGAGCAGCTGTATGCGACGGCGCGCTCGCTGCGTGAGCTCGAGCCCGACTTCGTCTCCGTCACCTACGGCGCCGGCGGCTCGACCCGCGAGGGCACGGTCGAGATCACGCGGGCGCTGAAGGACGACCTGGGGCTGGAGACGATGGCGCACCTGAGCTGCGTCGGCGAGACCGCCGAGGGGTTGGCGGAGACGCTCGACCGGATCGCCGTCGCCGGGATCGAGAACGTCTTCGCCCTGCGCGGCGACCCACCGCGCGGGCAGGCGGACTTCGTCCAGCCCGAAGGTGGCCTCGGCAGCGCCGCCGAGCTCACCGAGTTCATCTCCTCGCGTTGGGACTTCACGATCGGCGGCGCCTGCTTCCCGGAGGTGCACCCCGAGGCGCCCGATCTCGAGACCGACCTCGAGTACCTGAAGACCAAGGTCGATGCCGGCGCCTCCTTCCTGATCACCCAGCTCTTCTTCGACAACCAGGTCTACTTCGACTTCGTCGCCGCGGCGCGGGAGAAGGGGATCGAGGTGCCGATCCTGGCCGGCGTGATCCCGGTCGCCGGCTTCGCCCAGACGAAGCGGATCTGCGAGCTCTGCGACGCCTCGATCCCACCGCGCCTGGAAGCCGCTTTCCGGGCCGCCGAGGGTGACGAGGTGGCCGAGTTCGAGCTCGGGGTCGCTTACGCCGCCCAGCAGTGCGCCGAGCTGCTGATCGCCGGCGCTCCCGGCATCCACTTCTACGCGCTCAACCGGGCGCCGGCGACGCGCGCCGTGCTGGGGGCGCTGCGCGCCTCCCGGCCCTGGGAGCGAACCCGCGGCGCGATGGTCGACCCGGTCGCTGAGACTAAAACTATTAGAGCTATGGAAAGATAGGGACGGGACGATGACCAATCGCAGGGAGGAAGAGAGAGAGCGACTGCGGCAGGCTCGCCAGCATCGCGAGTCCAAGGAGGATCGCTCGGGCAAGATGCGTGCCTACGCTGTCTACGCGGTGGCCGGCCTTGTCGGCCTCCTCGTGCTTGGCGGGCTCGTCTCCGTGATCGCCTCCTCCGGTGGTGACGACGCCAGCAGCAGCGCCCACATCCTCCAGGCGACCGGCTCGACCAACGGCTTCGAGCCCGACGAGCGCGAGGGTGTCGAAGTTGCGGCAGCCAGACAGACGAACCTGGAGAAAGCGGCGAAGGAAGCCGGCTGTGTGCTGCGGTTGGAGCTCAAAGACGAGGGCCATGACCACCTGGCGCCCACCGCATCGACTCCCGATTACAAAACCAACCCGCCCACGTCGGGCAACCACGCGACGTCGCCCTACCAGCAGGCCGACGGCGCCTACAGCGAGATGCCGGACGAAATCTTCATCGTCCACACGCTCGAGCACGGCCGCATGCAGATCCAGTACAGCCCTGACCTGCCCGAGGAGGAGCAGCTGGAGCTGAAGGGCCTCTACGACACGATGTACGGGGGCACGCTGCTCTTCCCCAACCCCGACATGGACTACGCGGTCGCGGCGACGACCTGGACCAACCTGCTCGGCTGCCCCGAGTACAAAGGCGCGGCGACCCTCGACGCGATCCGCGCCTTCGGCAAAGAGACCTGGGGCAAGTACGGCGGCGAGCCGGTGAACGCCTTCGGGCTCAAAGGCCCGACCCCGGTCGAACCCGCCAGCTAAGCCGGAGCGCGGTAGGCAGGGAAGAAGCCGGTCGCCGAGCGGCCGGCGGAGAGACGCTCGTACGCCTCGGGGTCACAGACGACCTCCGAGGTAAACCAGGGCTGCTCGCGGTTGGCGAAGCCGCGCTTGAACTCTTCGAGAGCGTCGCCGTGGGAGATGCCGCCGCCGAGGTTGAGCGGCAGGCCCAGCCCGGCGGCGTGCTCGATCAGAGCGGCGACGATGTTCTTCATCGGCGAGTCGCGCAGCTGGGCGTCGGCGCTGCCGCTGAGGTAGTAGTGGAGGAAGCCGTCGCTGCGGGCCGCGAGCGAGGCGGCGGCGACCTCGCCGCCGGGGGCGAGGGCGAGGGCGAGCCAGGTGCGGTCGGACTCGAGGATGCGATCGAAATAGGCGGCGCCGAAGAAGTAGCGCTCGGCGGCGCCGGTGCGGCGCATGGTCTGCTCGTAGGCAGCGAGGAAGCCGGCCCGCTGTGTCGCGCTCGTCTCGGCGCCGGGGACCACCAGTGCCTCGTAGCCGGCCCGGCGGTTCTTGTTGATCCGGTTGCGGTCGCTGCCGCGGCTCTTCGGCGGCAGCTCCGGGTCGGCAATCTGGACGACGTTGCGCGGGGTGGAGCCCGCCAGCGGCGGCTCGCCGAGGGTGTGGCGGACGAAGGCGCTCACCAGTCCCGTCGCCGAGAAGTCGACCTCCTTGACTCCCAACGCAGAATGGAAGGTTGAACCCCCCATAGGGGCATCAACCTTACATTCTGCGTTGGGAGGAGGGGGGGGCGGGACGATGCCCGGGTAGCCGTAGGGGGAGACGGCGTCGAGTCCGTCGCCGCCGGGAACCTCGCGGACGACCAGCGGCGCCAGCAGCTCGGCTCCGCCGGCGGCGATGCGCAGCGTGTGGGTGACGCCCTCCGCATCGAGGAAGGGGCGCGAGCGGAAGAACTCCCCGCTCTCCGCCGCCGCCCCGCGATCGGCGATCAGCTCCGCCCGCGGGGTCACGGAATCAGGTCCGCGGCGGCGGCGCGGAACTCGTCGGGCAGCACGCCCCAGACCTCGCAGTCGTCGACCCCGTCGGGGCGGCGCAGGTGGCCGCGCATCGTCCCCTCGTGCACCCAGCCGAGCCCGGCGACGGTCTTCTTCGCCACCTCGTTGCGGGCCGGGATGCGGCCGTAGACGCGGTGGGCGCCGAACTCGTCGAAGGCCCTGGCGAGGGTCAGGGCCTCGGCCCGGCGGCCGACCCCCTTGCCGCGCACGTCGTCGCCGATCAGCGCTCCCAACTCCGGCGCCGTCTGGCGGAAGAGGCCGTAGAGGGCGGTGAAGCCGACCGGCTCCCGATGGCCCTCGACCACGATCGCGTACTTGCGGTCCTCGCCGGAGTCGTCCATCGCCCGCCCCACCCAGGCCTCGGCCTCCTCGGGGGAGAAGCCCTCGCGCTGCTCCATCAGCGTCGCGGTCGCCCCCGGGTTGTTGAACCAGCGGTGCACGGCCGCGGCGTCGCCGGGCTCGAATGGGCGCAGGGAGACCGCGGGTCGATCTGCCACGCGAAAACCCTACCCCCCACCATGCGGTCGTACTTTCCTCCGCATAGCGGAAAGAACTACGACCGCAAACGGTCAGTCGGGGGCGAGGCCGTGGCCGGTGAGCAGCAGCCAGGCGGTCTTGGCGAGGATGCGCAGGTCGAGGGCGAGGCTGCGGCGGTCGACGTACTCGACGTCGAGCTCGATCCGCTCCGCCCAGGGGATGCCGGCGCGGCCCTGGACCTGGGCCCAGCCGGTGAGGCCGGGGCGCACCTCGTGGCGGCGGTGCTGGCGCGGCGAGTAGTCGACCACCTGGGCGGGAATCGTCGGGCGGGGGCCGACGATCGCCATCTCGCCGCGCAGGACGTTGACCAGATTGGGGATCTCGTCGAGCGAGGTGCGGCGCAGGACGCGGCCGGCGGCGGTGACGCGGGGGTCGTCGCGGGCGACGACGGTGCCGACGCCGACCGGGTCCGATCCCAGCTCCATCGTGCGCAGCTTCAAGAGCTCGAACGCGCGGCCGTCCTTGCCGACCCGGCGCTGGCGGTAGATGACCGGCCCACGACTGCCCAGCTTGATCGCGACCGCCGCGACCAAGAGGACGGGTGAGAGGACGAGCAGGGCGAGCGCCGCGATGACGATGTCGAAAGCGCGCGGCATCAGCGGGTCCCCGCGGCCTTCTCCCAGGTGCCCGGCGCTCCGCGGCGAGCGCGGTCCCAGAGGCCCGCGGCAATCGAGGCGGTCGTCATCACGTAGTAGCGAGCGACCCGCAGCGGCGCCAACGGTAGCGCTCTGCCCAGCAGGGCCCCGGCAAGGAGGGCGAGCTGCGCGGCGAGGGTAGCGGTGTAGATCCAGCCCTGACCGAGCAGGGCCACATTCGCCGCCAACGCGACCAGATGCAGGAATGGAGTCGCGTAGCGGAGCAGGCGATGCGAAGCGATCTCGAAGGCGTACAGCGGCGGGTAGCCGCGGGGGCGCAGCATCCCTTCGCCGACGACGATGTCCCAGAGGCCGACCATCATCCGCCGCTTGCGGGCGAACTCGCCCTCCAGCGTCGGCACCATCTTCTCCTCCGCCCGCGCCCAAGGGACGTAGAGCGGGCGCATCCCCCGCTTCGCCAGGAGAAAGGGGAAGGAGAGATCGTGGCTGCCGGCGGGCGGCAGTGGGACGTAGGCGTCGCGGCGAACCGCGTAGATCGCGCCATTGCCGGCGGTGACTCCTGCCAGAGCCGACTCCATCTCCCGTACCGCCATCTCGTAGCGCCAGTAGGAGCCCTCGAGGTTGCCGCCGCCGGAGTCGAGGAAGCGGACCTGACCGCAGGCGTAGCCGACGGTGGGGTCGGCGAAGGGCTCGATCAGGTGGCGCAGGGCGTCGGGCGCCCAGGCACTGTTGGCGTCGGAGAAGGCGAGGATCTCGCCCGAGGCACGCTCGGCCGCGGCGTTCTGGGCAGCGATCTTGCCGGCGCGCGGCAGCGCGAGCACGAGGTCGGCGCCGGTCGCGCGGGCGCGTTCGGCGGTGGCGTCGGCGGAGCCGTCGGAGGCGACGATGAGCTCGAGCCGGTCGCGCGGGTAGTCGAGCGCCAGGGCGTTGGCAAGCTTGGCCGCGATCGAGTCCTCCTCGTCGTAGGCGGCGACGATCAGCGAGACGCGGGGGAGCTCGTCCCAGGTGCCCGGGCTGAGGGTGGGTCGGCGGCGCAGGGCGAGGAGGGCGCGCAGGGCGAGCGGGTAACCGGCGTGCGTGTAGAGGACCAGGGCGACGCAGGCCCAGAAGAGGAAAGCGAGGGCGATCACAGGGGCGCCTCCAGCAACTCCTCGTAGAGGGCGATGGTCTGCTCCGCCGCCTCGTCCCAGGAGTACGGGCCGGCGGCGGCACGAGCTGCGGCCTCGCCCAGCTGGGCCCGGGCGCCGGCGTCGCCGGCGAGCTCGGCGAGAGTGGCCGCGAGCCTCCCCGGATCCTCGGGCGGGACGAGCAGGGCGGCACCCTGGTCGGCGACCTCGGGGAAGCCACCGACGGCGCTCAGCACCAGCGGCTTGCCGAAGGCGAGGCCGGTGTAGAGGACACCGGAGTGCTCGGCGTCGCGGTAGGGCAGGACGACGACGTCGGCATGGCGGAAGATCGCCGGGATCTCGGCCTCCTCGACGAAGCGGGTGAGGAAGCGGACGCGACCCGGTGCCTCGGCGGCGAGGCGGCGCAGCGGCTCGACCTCCATCCGCGGGTTGCCGACGATCCACAGCTCGGCCCCCTCGACGCGGCGGAACGCCTCGAGCAGGGTGTCGAGGCCCTTGTAGGGGCGCAGGAGGCCGAAGAAGAGGATGACCGGGCCTTCGGCCCCTGCCAGCTCGGGGGGCAGTGGCTTCTCCTCGGGCAGGCGGGTGAGGTAGTCGAAGGCGCCGTGGTGGATGACGCGGATCCGGTCCGGGGCGAGCCCCACCTCGCGCAGCCGGCGGGCGCCGTGCTCGGAGTGGGCGACGACGGCGTCCATCGCGGCAAAGGTGCGGCGGGCGGCGCTGAGCTGGCGGCGACTCGGGTGCGGCGGCAACACGTAGTGCGCGGTCATCACCCGCGGCCGGCGGGGCGGCAGCAGCAGCGGGTCGAGCAGCGGCACCGTCAGCCACTGGTAGTGGACGACGTCGGCGTCCACTACGCCGCGCAGGCGCAGCATGTCCGGGACGTGCTCGGCGAGCTTGAAGGCGCGTCGACCGGGGGCTCGCAGACCGCGGGCTGCAGTGCGACGGTAGAAGACCTCGCGCACCCGGTAGCCGACGGCTTCCGGCACCTGTCCATGGAGGAAGCGGCTGGTCAGCAGCTCGACGTCGACGTCGGCGCGGGCGAGGGCCGCGGCGAGGGCGCGGTCGTAGGG
>Ga0075325_1000104_pt1 | contig 11684 bp, 10 predicted proteins | sample MayberrySE_Catta_5_FD_120048 | JGI IMG/M metagenome (GOLD analysis project Ga0075325, IMG submission 120048) | Natural and restored wetland microbial communities from the San Francisco Bay, California, USA, that impact long-term carbon... | ecosystem: Environmental > Terrestrial > Soil >... | reverse complement strand
GCGGGTGTTCGACCAGGGAGAAGTCGCCTCCCGCGTCCTCGCCGTCGATCATGAAGCGCACCCCGATGCTGCCGAGGAAGCCCGCCTTGCCGTCGCCGGGACCGATAACCGTTGCCATCTCCATCTCCTTCTCTAATTGAACGAACAATAGTGTCGCGTGAAAAGTAGCGGGCCTTGACGGATCTGTCAATATTGGCCGTACACCCATGTCCCAGCAAAAGCGCAAGTACGAGAAGAAACAGCGCGCCGAAGCCGAGGCGCAGACCCGTCTGCGGATCACCGAAAGCGCCGTCGAGCTGCACGGCTCGCTGGGCCCGGCGCGCACCTCGATGAGCGCCGTCGCCGAGCACGCCGGCGTCCGCCGCTCGACTCTCTACCGGCACTTCCCGGACGAGCGCGCTTTGTTTGGCGCCTGCTCGGCGCACTGGGCCGCGGCCAACCCACCCCCTGACTTCGGCGCCTGGGCCGCGATCGAGGACCCGGCGCAGCGGCTCGAGACGGCCCTCGCCGAGCTGTACGCCTACTACCGCGCTACCGGGGGGATGCTCGACAAGCTGCTCCGCGACGCGGCCACGGTGCCGATCGTCGACGAGCTGATGGGCGGCTTCCACGCCTTCCTCGAGCAGGCCGGCCGGGTTCTGATGGCGGGCAGGGGCCTGCGCGGCAACGCCGCCAAGCGCACCCGTGCCGCGATCGGCCACGCGCTCGCCTTCCGCACCTGGCAGGACCTCAGCGCAGCGCAGGGCCTCGATGACCGCCGCGCGGTCGAGCTGATGTCGCGCTTCGTCGCGGCGGCTGGCTGAGACCGACCGCGGCCGGCCCGCGGTCAGCCGCGCTCCCAGCCCGCGAGGCGGACGACCTTCCGTCGTTCGGCCAGGGCGCCGTCGGCGTCGGTCGCCACCACGGTGATTTCCGCGCGCAGGCTCTCCGACGGCGAGATCCGGCCCAAGCGCCGCTTCACCGTCCGCGGCAGCGCCATCCGGAACGTCCCGGGCTCGCCGGGCACGACCTCCTTCGTGCTGCCGCGCAGGCCGACGATCAAGCGCGTCGGTTTCGAGTGGCCGGGCGAGCGTTTGCCCTTCGCCTTAAAGCCCCAGCCGACCTGGCCGAAGACCTGGGCCGAGACTTCGATGTCGGCCGTGACGCGGACTCGGATCGAGCGTTTCCTGGCCTCGGCCCGAAGCCGAAGCCGCACGGGCGAGCAGGCGTGGCGATGGAACTTGGCGCTCTCGGGGCAGCGGTCCTGCGTCTCGTCCCCGTACCCGTCCCTGTCGGCGTCCGGCTCGACCAGGGCGCTCACCGGCGTGCCGACTCCTTCGCGCGGCTTGAAGCGCCTCGCCTCGCCGACCGAGACCTCGCCTCTGTATGCCCAGGAGACGTCCGCGCCTCCGTTGCAGAAGTAGGTCCCGGTGAATCCGGAGAGCCCGAGGCGATCGCCGGGCCGTACGGAGATCCGGGTGCGGAATTCGTTGGCGCCGGGGTCGACCAGCTCGGTTTCGCTCTCGTCGACGGCCGAGAATTCGCCGGCTTTCTCGCCCGCCCTGAGGATCGTGAGGCGCTGGGGCAGGAGGTCCCTCTCCGCCTCCACCTGAATCTTCCAGCGGGTCACGACTCCTGCCGTGGTCACCGCGAGCGGAAAGGGATTGGCCGGCCGCGAGAAGGCGACGACGGTCAGATCCTCCGCGGTCGCGTTGGCGACGCAGTCGCCGCCCACCTCAATCGCCGCCGGGGCGGCCTGAGCGAAGAGCAGCGAGGCGGCAAGTATCGCCAGCGCCGCTCCCGATTGCCTTTGCATCGCCTGCAAGCCTAGCCGTCGAAAGCGCAATAGCCTCTTCCTCTCATGCGCAGGACGATTCTTTTAGTCGCGGCCGTTACCTGCCTGCTGCCGATTGTTCCGGCCAAAAGCGCGCCGGTCTTCCAGGTCGAAGAAACCTGGATCCAGGGGAGTACTGACTTCTCGCTGCGCGCCACCGATGGCTACACGGTCTCGATCGAGCGCCGGGGCCGGCAGGTCACGCTGACCGCGTTTCGGTCCGGCAAGTCTTTCGTTGCGGTCAGCTACACGGTTCCGGGATCGTCGTCTCCAGACAGGATCGAGGCGAGGTTCGGCAAGCTCGGCAATGTCTCGGTGAAGTTCAGGGCAAAGCGAGCCAAGAGAATCGGGCCCCGCAAGGGATGCACCGGCAAGCCGGCGCTGGATCGCACCGGAGTCTTCGTCGGCACGATCAGATTCAGGGGAGAGGGCGGCTACACGACGGTCGCTGCCCGGCGGGCGCAGGGCAGGGTGGTCGACACGCTCAGGGAGAGGTGCGAGTTTCCCCACACCAGGAGAGGCGCAAGAGCCAGCGCGTCACCACTGGACCCGCCGGTGCTGGGAGCGTCGCTGGGCAGCCGCCGTGGGTTCGGCGCGAGCGTCGTCCGTAGAGCGGGTAAGCGCTCGGCCTTCTACGAAGCAGTCTCACGCGAGCGGCGCGGTCGCATGCGGATCCTCCGCATGGTGTTTGTGCAGGGCCGGGAGGACAGCTTCACTTACGCCGGAGACCTCTCTGCGGCGACGGTTAAACCGCCAGCGCCCTTCGACGGCGAAGCGACCTTCCTGCGCGAGCGCCGCGGGAAGGGAAGTTGGCTGGGGCCGCTCGAGGTCTCCTTCCCCGGCCGCGCGAGCGTCCCGGTGGCAGGGCCCCGCTTCGTCGGGAAACTCGGCCCGGAAGACTGACCGGTTGCTCCCTGGCGCCGCCGAGGTAGCCATTGCGGATCGCGGCCCTCAGGAGAGCCCTATTGCGGGGGCCGGGCTACTTTCCGTCGCCGCGGATCTCACTGCGATCGAGGAAATGGCGCAACGAGATCGTGAACACGATGCAGAACATCATGAAGGCCGCTCGGGCACCATCCGCATCGCGCAAAAGCACCATCCCCACTGTCGCCACCGTCACGCCTACTCCCAGGCTGATCCACATATTGCGGAATGGGTGATTCATATCGATGTAGCGTAAACGATGCATAGGTCGAGGATCGAGTGTGTGACGGCGTCGCCGCGCTGCGGTTACGCCTTGCCCAGCCGCTCGCCGCTCTCGGCGTCGAAGAGGTGGAGCTTGGCGGTGTCGGCCCATAGCTTGGCCGTGTCGCGGCGCTTGATCCTGCTGGCCGGGTCGAGGCGGGCGACGATCTGCTCCTGGCCCTCGCGCACCTCGGGCACGCCGGTCTCCTCGAGCCGTTCTTCGACCAGGTCGGCGAGCTGGTCGGACTGGACGCCGCCGGACTCGATGTGGAAGTAGGCGTAGAGGTCGGAGCCCAGCGACTCGACCAGGTCGATCTCGGCCTCGAAGACGACGCCGCGCTCGTCGCGCAGCTCGCCGATCATCTCGGCGTCTTCGAAGCTCTCCGGGCGCAGGCCGGCGATTACCTGGCGATCGCCGGTCTCGCCCATGCCCTCGGGCAGGTCGGCCTCGCCGATCGGCAGCTTGACCTTGCCGCCGCTCACCTCGGCCGGCATGAAGTTCATCGCCGGCGAGCCGATGAAGCCGGCGACGAAGAGGTTGACCGGCTCCTCGTAGAGCTCGGCAGGCGTGCCGACCTGCTGCAGGACGCCGCCCCGCATCACCGCGACGCGGTCGCCGAGGGTCATCGCCTCGACCTGGTCGTGGGTGACGTAGACGGTCGTCGTCTCCAGCTGCGACTGCAGCCTGGCCACCTCGGTGCGCATCTGCACGCGCAGCTTCGCGTCGAGGTTGGAGAGCGGCTCGTCCATCAGGAAGGCCTTCGGGTCGCGGACGATCGCCCGGCCCATCGCCACCCGCTGGCGCTGGCCGCCGGAAAGGTTGGCCGGCCGCCGGTCGAGGTGCGGCTCGAGATCGAGCGTCGCCGCGGCGTCGGTGACCTTGCGGTCGATCTCCTCCTTGTCGACCCCGGCCAGCTTCAGCGCGAAGCCCATGTTCTCGCGCACGGTCATGTGCGGGTAGAGCGCGTAGTTCTGGAAGACCATGGCGATGTCGCGGTCCTTGGGCGCCCGGTCGTTGACCAGCTCGCCGCCGATCTTCAGCTCGCCGCTGGTCACGTCCTCGAGCCCGGCGATCATGCGCAGCGCGGTCGACTTGCCGCAGCCCGAGGGCCCGACGAGGATCATGAACTCGCCGTCGCCGATCTCCAGGCTCAGGTCCTTGACGGCTTCGGAGCCGTCGGCGAAGACCTTGGTGATTCCTTCGAGGGTGATCTCTGACATTGCGGGCTCCTTATCCCTTGACGGCCCCGGCGGTCAGGCCGGAGACGATGCGGCGCTGGAAGAAGAGGACGAAGACGATGATCGGCACGGTCACCACCACCGCCGCGGCGGCGATGCTGCCGGTCGGTTCGGTGAACGAGGACTCGCCGGTGAAGAAGGCGAGCGCGGCGGGCACGGTGCGCGAGGCGTCGGACGAGGTCAGCGAGATGGCGAAGAGGAAGTCGTTCCAGGCGAAGATGAAGACGAGGATCGCGGCGGTGAACATGCCCGGCGCGGCGAGCGGCACGATCACCTTGCGGAAGGCCTGGAAGGGCGTCGCCCCATCGACCTGAGCGGCCTGCTCGAGCTCCCAGGGGATCTCGCGGAAGAAGGCGACCAGGCAGTAGATCGCCAGCGGCAGGGAGAAGGTCAGGTAGGGGATGATCAGCCCCGGATAGGTGTCGTAGAGGCCGAGCGCCCGCCACATGTCGAAGAGCGGCCCGATGGTCGAGATCGGCGGGAACATGGCGATCGCCAGGGCGCCGGCGAGGATCAGGCGCTTGCCGGGGAATTCGAGCCGCGCGATCGCGTAGGCGGCGAAGGAGGCGAGCACGATCGAGATCACCGTGGTCGAGAGGGCGATGAGGATCGAGTTGATCAGCGGCTTGATGAAAGGGCTCTCGTCGATGCCGCCTTCGAAGAGGCTCTTGTAGTTGTCGAAGGAGACCTCGCTGGGGATGAAGCGCCCGTCGGTGATCGCCTCCGGCGGCTTCAGCGAGACCGAGATCAGCCAGAGCACGGGGATCATGGCGAAGATCAGCACCACGGCGATGCCGATGCTCCAGAGGGCGTATTCGCGGCTGCCGCGTTCCATCTACTTCACCGGCCTTCCTTCTTCGACCCGGGTGCCGAGGACGCGCACGTAGAGGAAGGCGATCGCCAGCACGCAGATGAAAATCAGCACCGAGACGGCCGAGCCGAGGCCCAGGTTGAGCCGCGAGATCAGCTGGTTGAAGCCGAGGATCGAGACCGATTCGGTGTCCTGGGCGCCGGCGGTCATGATGTAGATCGTGTCGAAGATGCGGAAGGCGTCGAGCGTGCGGAACAGCAGGGCGACGAGGATCGCCGGCTTCATCAGCGGCAGGGTGATGCGGGTGAAGCGCTGCCAGGCGCTGGCCCCGTCGACCTTCGCCGCCTCGTAGAGCTGGCCGTCGATCGTCACCAGCCCGGCGAGCAGCAGCAGGGCCATGAAGGGCGTCGTCTTCCAGACCTCGGCCATGATGATCACGGCGAAGGAGCTGAAGCGCTCGCCGAACCAGTCCATTTCGTCGGAGATCAGCGGCAGGTTGTTGACGAAGCCGCTGTCCGGCGCGAAGGCGAACTGCCAGGCGAAGGCGGCGACCACGGTGATGATCCCGTAGGGGATGAGCACCGCGGTGCGCACCACGCCGCGGCCGAAGATCGCCCGGTGCATGACCAGGGCGATGATCATGCCCAGCACCAGCTCGATCGAGACGGTGACCAGGGTGAGGAAGACGGTGTTGAAGAGGTCCGTCCACCAGAGGTCGGAGCTGAGCACCGAGGCGTAGTTGTCGAGGCCGACGAAGCCGCCCTCGTCGGGGAAGCGCAGGTCGATCTGCTGCACCGAGAGGGCGATCGCGTAGCCGATCGGGTAGGCGGTGACGGCGAGCATCGCGATCACGGCCGGCGCGCAGAGCAGCCAGGCGAGCCGGTGCTCGGAGCGGGTGCGGGCGCTGGCGCCCGCCGTTGTCGCCCCCTCGCTCACAGCAGCCCTTCCCGGTTGACCGCGTCTTCGAGGTTGGAGCGCAGTTCCTCATAGACCGAGCTGGCGTCTTCGGGGTCGATCTTGTCGGGCGGGTGCAGCGAGCGCTGCACGGCGAGGCTGACGTCCTGGTAGGCGGCGGTGCTCGGCCGCGGCCCGGCGTCTTCGATCGACCGCTTGACCAGCTCGGCGAAGCCGGGATAGGCCTCGGTCACGGCTTTGGTTGCGTAGAGGTCGGCGCGCGAGGGCGGCAGGCCGTCGAGTTCGACTGCGGTCTTCTGGCTCTCCCGTCCGGCGAGGCAGGCGGCCGCGTCGAAGGCGATGTCCTTGTTCTCCGAGAAGGCGCTGACCGCCAGGTTGAAGCCGCCCAGCGGCGGCTTGCTCGGCCGGCCGGCGTCGATCCGCGGGAAGCGGGCGAAGCCCATGTTCTTGGCGATCTCCGGCGCTTCCTCGGAGGCGCTGGCATAGGCGAAGGTGTAGTTGGTCATGAAGGCCGATTCACCCGACTCGAAGCCGATCCGGGCGCTGTCCTCGTCGGAGGTCGAGAGGCTCGGCGGCGCCGCCGAGGAGTTGGCAAAGCGGCCGATCACCTCGAGCGCCCGCGTCGTCGGCCCCTCGGCCAGGTCGACTTCCTCCGGACTGGAGAGCAACTGCGTGCCGGCACTCTCGATCAGCGCGTTGGCCCAGACGGTGAAGCCCTCGTAGCGGTTGGCCTGCACCTGGATCGTGCCGCCGTTGCCGCGGCCCAGTCGTTCGGCCTGGTCGATCATCTCGTCCCAGGTGCGCGGCGCCTGTTTCACCAGGTCCTTGCGGTACCAGAGCAGCTGGGTGTTGGTGTTGAACGGCGCCGCGTAGAGCTTGCCCTCGAAGGAGGCGGTTTCGATCACCCCGGGGAAGACCTTTTCCGTCACTTCTCGCTTGCGCTTGCCGGTCCACTCCTCGACCCAGCCGGCATTGGCGAACTCGCCGGTCCAGATCACGTCCATGCCGACGATGTCGATCGAGGGGTCATCGGCCCCCAGCCGGCGAACCAGCTGTTCGCGCTGCTGACTGGCGTCGGTGGGAAGGAACTCCGGCTCGACCGTGTAGCGGCCGTTCGACTCTTCCGAGCAGCGTTTCGAGACTTCCTCGATCGAGCCCCCCGGCTGGATGGCGACGAAGAAGGTCAGCGTCCGCCCCCGCGACGCCTCGGAGTCGCCGCCGGAGGCGAGCAGGACGACGACCAGAGCAACGGCGCCCAGAAAGACCAAGCCGATCGCAGCTATACGAGCCGTCAATTGCATCCCTCCGTCCCGGCCCTCGCCAGCAGCGGGGGCGCACCGGTAGAGATGCCCGGTTACGACGAGCTTGAAACCGGCTCAGCCAGCCTCTGAACGACGAAGCCCGGCGAGACCGCTACTGCGATCCCGCCGGGCTTGAAATGCCTACGCGACTGCCGGGCTCAGCCCCGTTTGCCGCCTTTGCCTTTTTTACCTTTGCGAATGGGTTTCTTCTGACCCTTGACTTTCGCTTTCAGCGTTTTGACGGTCGGCGCGCCGACGACGTTCGATGCAGTCGCCGTGAGATTGAGCCGGAGGGACCGTTTGCGGCTCAGCTCTTTGAGCTTTTCCTTCAGCTTCGCCGGGAAGATCAGCGTGAATTTGGCAATCGTCCCCGGCGCCACGACCTGCGTGCTGCCGCTCAGCTTGGCCGTTTTGCCTTTGCCCAGGTTGACTTTCCCGGCAACCGTCACCGGGCCCTGAACGCTGCTCGTCACCAGGACCCGCACAAAGCTCTTCCTGACGACCGAGGAGACGCTCAGCGCGGCCACCGGGCAGGGAGTCTGAACAGCGGCGTTCTGGGGGCACTGGTCCTGTGTCTCGTCGCCGAAGCCGTCGTTGTCGGCATCGGGCTCGACAACCGCGGTCACCGGAGCCTGAGCGCCTTCTGACTCCGCGATGCTCGTCACCGGGCCAATGGTCGGACTGCCGAGAAAGACGGCAAAGCGATCGGCCGGGTTGCCTGTGATGCAGAAGAACGTGTACACGGTTCCCGAATATGTGCCGGAGGCACCCAGGAAATCACCGGCTTGAACCGGGATCCTCGTATTGAATGTGTTGGTGCCCGTCGAGACGGGGCTCGCCGCGCTTTCCCCGATCACTTGGTACTGGGTAGGGGCGCCGGCAGGGCGGAAGACCTTGAGGGACTGACTCAGAACACCAGGTGGGAGGGGATAGCTAGTCCTGAGGGTCCAGCTCGTGATTACTCCCGCGCTGGGAACCGTGGCCGGGATCGGTCCTCCGCTGGCAAGAGAGGCAAAAGTCACTTCTTCGGTGAGTTCTTCTCCTACACAGGGATTGCCAACTTCAGTCGCGGCCGAAGCGCTTGCCGAGCCAAAGGCCGCAAGCGCAAGCAAGGCCGTCGCCAATATCCCAATAAATTTCGCTCTCATTTCACCCTCCTGATCGCTGATCGTGGTGGGCAGCATAGTCCGATCCCGCGTGGTGGGAGCGGAAAGTCAGCGATCCAGATAAGAAATCTGGGCATGGAGCGCAAGTGGCGGCTGCGATCGGTAAACCATCTCGAAACTAACTCCTTAACGGTGCACGAGAGACGGTTTGTTGCACCAAGTCGTACAGGCCTTGGGCTGCCATGCAGACGACATCAACGAAGAAGAGCCCGGTGGAATCGCTCCGCGATCCCACCGGGCTCGGTATGCCTATGTGGCTGGCGGGTTCAGCCCCGTTTGCCGCCTTTGCCTTTTTTACCTTTGCGAATGGGTTTCTTCTGACCCTTGACTTTCGCTTTCAGCGTTTTGACGGTCGGCGCGCCGACGATGTTCGCCGCAGTCGCCGTGAGGATGAGCCGCAGGGACTGTTTGCGGCTTAGCTCCTTGAGCTTCGACTTCAGCCCCGCCGGGAAGATAAGCGTGAATTTGGCGATCGTCCCCGGGACGACGACCTGCGTGTTGCCGCTCAATTTGGCGGTTTTGCCTTTGCCCAGCTTGACTTTCCCGGCGACCGTCACCGGCGCCTGGGTGCTGCTTGTCACCAGGACCCGCGCAAAGCCTTTCCTGATGACCGAGGAGACGCTCAGCGCTGCCACCGGGCAGGGGGTCTGAACGGCGGCGTTCTGCGGACACTGGTCCTGTGTCTCGTCGCCGAAGCCGTCGTTGTCGGCATCGGGCTCGACGTTTGCGGTGACCGGGATTTGAAGCCCTTCTTCTTCGCCCACGCTGGTGGCGGTCGTGCCGTTGGTCACGTTTCCGGGAAAGACGGCCACGCGATCACCAGGGTTGCCAGTGATGCAGTAGATCACGATCACTTCCCCTTCGATTACCCCCGAGAGGCCGAGATGGTCACCCGCCTTGACGGGAATTCTCGCAGCGAACGTGGTCAAGCCGCTATTAAGTGTGCCTGGGCTTTCGCCAACCGCTTGGAACTGGTTTGGTGCTCCGGTGGGACGGAATACCTTGAGAGTCTGGTTGTAGACCCCCGAAGGGATAGGCACGACGTTGAACGTCCAGCTGGTGATGACGCCGGCACTGGGTATCACCGCTGGATAGGGGCTGCCGGGCGCGTTCGCTGTTGAGGCGAGCGTGACATTCGTGGCCGAGGTATTCCCCTGACATTGGCTGCCCACCGTGACGGCTGCGGCTGCGGGCTGGGCGATTACCAGGGGCATCGCTACTGCAAGCAGAGCCAAGAGCTTGGGTTTCATTTCGTGGTCTCCTTCGGTCGGTGCGGACTGCGTCGAGTGGTCAGAGCCTATCCCCAGGATCAAGGCCGAAGGCGTTTGCCCAGCGAGCGCCAGGCGCTCGCGGCGCCGTCGAGCCCGACGGTGAAGCTGCGGTCGCCGGCGGCGATCTCGATCGTCGTGCCGCCGACCTTGCCGATCACGATCGCGCCGATCGTCTCCAGTTCGGCCGGGTCGCCGCAGAGTAGGAATCCACCGGGCCCTTCGCCGAAGAGCGCCTCCTCGGGAGAGCAGCCGCGTTCGCGCAGGGGCTGGACGTCGACGCTGGCGCCGATGCCGCCGGCGATTGCGCACTCGGCCAGGGCGCAGGCGAGGCCGCCGTCGCTGATGTCGTGAGCTGAGGAGAGCTTGCCGGCCCGTACCGCCGCGCGCACCGTGGCGCAGGCGGCGGCGACCGCGGCGATGTCGGGCTGAGGGAGGCCCATCGCCAACTCGCCGCGCAGCTTGGTCAGCTCCGAGCCGGCCAGCGAGGGGGAGAAGGGTCCGAGCAGAGCGATCGCGTCGCCCTGTTTGGCAAAGGCATTGCTGCAGGCGCGAGCCGGATCGGGCAGCTCGCCGACCATGCCGACCACCGGGGTCGGGTAGATCGGGCCTTCCGGTCCCTCGTTGTAGAGCGAGACGTTGCCGCCGACGACCGGCACGCCGAGCGCCTCGCAAGCGTCGGCCAGGCCGCTGACGGCACGGTCGAGCTGCCAGGCGGGGGTCGGTTTCTCCGGGTTGCCGAAGTTGAGGCAGTTGGTCAGGCCGAGCGGCTCGGCGCCGACGCAGGCGAGGTTCTGGGCGCACTCGAGCACCGCCTCGACCGTGCCGGCGTAGGGGTCGCAGGCGACGCGGCGGCCGTTGCCGTCGATCGAGACGGCGATCGCGTTGCCCGCCTCGGGGACCTGCAGCACGGCGGCCTCGGCGGACTCGGGTCGGCGCACGGTGCGCGAGCCGACCACCGAGTCGTACTGCTCGAAGGCCCAGCGCTTGGAGGCGACGCTGGGTGCGGCGAGCAGGGCCAGCAGGGTGTCCTCGGCCGAGGCCTCGGCGGCGAGCGTCGCCCGGTTGCCGTAGATCCAGCCATCGGGCTCGGCCGGGCTGAGGTCATAGAGCGGGCAGCCGTCGACCAGGGCGTCGACGGGCATCTCGCCGACCAGCTCGCCGTCGCGCAGGACGCGCACCCGACCCGTGTCGGTGACGATGCCGATCTCCGCCGAGCCGGTCTGCCATTTCTCGCAGAGGGCCAGCACCGCGGGCACCATGGCCGGCTCGACCACCGCCAGCATGCGCTCCTGGGACTCGGAGACCATGATCTCGAAGGGCTCCATGTCAGCCTCGCGCAGCGGCACCCTGGCCACGTCGAGGTCGATGCCGACCCCGCCGGCCGAGGCCATCTCCGCCGCCGAGGAGGTGAGGCCCGCGGCGCCCAGGTCCTGCAGCGAGACCAGCAGCCCCTTCCCCAGCAGCTCCAGGCAGCACTCGAGCACCTTGGACTCCTCGAAGGGGTCGCCGATCTGCACCGTCGGCCGCTTCGCCTCATCGCCCTCGCCGAGCTCGGCCGAGGCCAGCACCGAGGCGCCGCCGATCCCGTCGCGCCCGGTCGAGGCGCCCATCAGCACGACCGCGTTGCCGACCCCGGCGGCGGCGGCTCGCACCATGTCCTTCGTCTGAGCGATTCCCACGCACATCGCGTTGACCAGGCAGTTGTGCTCGTAGGGGGCCTCGAAGTAGATCTCGCCGCCGACGTTGGGCACGCCGATCGAGTTGCCGTAGTGGCCGATGCCGCGCACCGCGCCGTCGAGCAGGTGGCGCGAGCGGACCGAGTCGAGCTCGCCGAAGCGCAGCGAGTCGAGCACCGCGATCGGCCGCGCCCCGAGGGCGAAGACGTCGCGGAGGATCCCGCCGACCCCGGTCGCCGCGCCCTGGAACGGCTCGACCGCGCTGGGGTGGTTGTGCGATTCCACCTTGAAGGCGACAGCATGGCCG
>Ga0075325_1000103_pt1 | contig 11711 bp, 7 predicted proteins | sample MayberrySE_Catta_5_FD_120048 | JGI IMG/M metagenome (GOLD analysis project Ga0075325, IMG submission 120048) | Natural and restored wetland microbial communities from the San Francisco Bay, California, USA, that impact long-term carbon... | ecosystem: Environmental > Terrestrial > Soil > Wetlands... | reverse complement strand
ACCGGAAGTCGTTCTCGAAGCTCTCCGGCGTCCTGGACCGGGCCAAGAACGACAGCCACCTGTCGATCGTCGCCGGCGGGACCGCCGACGACAGCGAGGGCTTCTTCGTGCGGCCGACGATCGTGCAGTCCACCGACCCGACGGACCAGATGTTCAACACCGAGTACTTCGGGCCGATCCTGGCCGTGCACGTCTACGACGACGCGAGGTACGAGCGGGTCGTGCGGCAGATGGAGTCGTTCGCCCCGTACGCCCTCACCGGTGCCGTCATCTCCCAGGACCGGGAGGCCATCGCCTGGACCCAGGACGCCCTGCGCTTCGCCGCCGGCAACTTCTACGTCAACGACAAGCCGACCGGCGCAGTCGTCGGCCAGCAGCCCTTCGGCGGCGCCCGGGCGAGCGGCACCAACGACAAGGCGGGCGCGCCGCAGAACCTCCTGCGCTGGACGAGCACCAGGTCGATCAAGGAGACCCTGGTGCCGCCCACCGATCACGCCTATCCCCACATGGGCTGACTCGTCCACAGATCGGTCACGGACTCTGGCCGCGCCGGTCGCTCGATGCCATGCTCGTCGGAGGGAGATCTCGCGGCGACGGTTGGGAGGTGGCGATGAGCACGGCGCAGAACTGGAGCCTGCTGGCGATGGTGACGGTCTTGCTCAGCGTCATCGGCGGTCTGCTCGTGCACCAGGTTCGCCTGGTCGGGGACCGCATCGAGGCTCGCATCGGCGGTCTCGGGTCGACGGCCGACGCCAGGTTCGCCGGGCTCCGGTCGACCATCGACGCCCGTTTTGACGCGGTGGACCAGCGCTTCGCTGCCATGGACCAGCGCTTCGACCACCTCGACCGCGACGTGGAGGCGATCGCCCGGATCGTCTTCCCTCAGGAGTGACTCTCCGCCGCGCCAGGTCCACCACCGCCTCGGGGTAGCCGAGCTCCACCCGGTGCTCCTCGAACTCGTCCTCGTCGTCGAGCACGAGTGACCCGTCGCGCATCAGGATCACGTCGAGGTCCAGGTCGACCATCGAGACGCCGGACCGCGACCACTCCGGCACGGTGGTCATGTCGACGTACGTGTCGACCTGCTGGTGCGCCGGGCCGTAGAAGGAGGCGGCCCAGGGCCGGTCGTGCGGGAAGAGCGTCACCCAGCCGATCTGCGACTCGAAGCCGGCGCCCGGCCGCCACAGCCGGGTCCCCACCTCGCCGGCGCCCCAGACCCCGTGCTCGTCCACGCCGAGCCACCGCAGGGGGAACTCCCAGTGCCGGCCGCCGCCCCACTTGGTGAAGCGCACGTCGATGGGCTCGCCCTCCGTCGGCACGCGGCCAACCCTATGCAGCGCGGCCGGCACTACCCTCGGCGCGTGACCGACCCGACGGACCGCACCAGCGCAGACGGCACCGAGCGCGACCGGCACTTCGGCGAGGAGGGCGCCAGGCTCACGTACGGCTCCTACCTGCGGGTGGCCGAGCTGCTCGACCAGCAGCACCTCGAGTCCGACCCTCCGGCCCACGACGAGCTGCTGTTCATCACCGTCCACCAGGTCTACGAGCTGTGGTTCAAGCAGCTCCTGCACGAGCTGACCGCTGCCCGCGAGGAGATGTTCTCCGGCGACCTGTGGCGGGCCCGCCACCTGCTGGCCCGGGTGGTGGCCATCGAGGACGTCCTGATCCGCCAGGTGGCCGTCCTCGAGACCATGACGCCGCAGGACTTCCTGGTCTTCCGCGACCGGCTGGCACCGGCGAGCGGGTTCCAGAGCGTGCAGTTCCGCGAGCTGGAGTTCCTCGCCGGCGCCAAGGACCCGGGCTACCTGGACCGGTTCCGCGGGCTCACCGCCGAGGAGCGGGAGCGGCTGCAGCGCCGGCTCGACGAGCCGTCGCTGTGGGAGGCGTTCCTGCACGTCGTACGTCGCGCCGGCCTGCCCGCGGGCACCGACGAGGAGATCACCGCCTCGCTGCTGACCGTGGCCGGCGACCGGGGCACCTACGGCGAGGTGTGGGAGCTCGCCGAGCGGCTGCTCGACCACGACGCCAACGCCGCCCTGTGGCGGTCCCGGCACGTCCTCATGGTCGAGCGGCAGATCGGGACCAAGTCCGGCACCGGCGGGTCCAGCGGCTCGCCCTATCTGCGCAGCCGCCTCGGGCTGCACTACTTCCCCCTGCTCTGGGACCTGCGTTCCCACCTGTGACCACGTGGCCTATGGCGCCGTCGTGACCACCCGGCGCTAGGGTCGGGGGACCGGATAGGCAGCACAAGGGCGGGCGACGACGACGATGTCGGCGGTAATGCAGGACAGGCAGGCCGAGCGGGCGCAGGCCCTCGAGCACGCCAAGGAGGCGCTGCTCGGCCGGGCGCTCGACCTCGCCGCGGAGCGGCCGGAGGTGACCGTTCCGGCCGACGACCTGGCGGCCTACGTGCACCGCTACTACCGGCACATCGCGCCGGAGGACCTGGTCGGCCGCCGGGTCGAGGACATCCTGGCCGCCCCTCTCGCCCACCGCGAGCTGGCGGCCAGCCGGCCGCAGGGCACCGCGTCGGTGCGGGTCCGCACGCCCGAGGGCGAGGGCCACTCGGTCGTCGAGGTCGTCAGCGACGACATGCCCTTCCTCGTCGACTCGGTCACCGCCGAGCTCAGCCGTCACGGCAAGGCGATCCACCTCGTGGTCCATCCGCTGCTCGTCGTGCGCCGAGACGTCGCCGGTGGGCTGCTCGCCGTCTGCGACGCCTCGTCGCTCCAGGAAGCCGGGCCGGACTGCGCGGACGGCATCGTCGAGTCGTGGATGCACGTCGAGTTCGACCGGGAGACCGACCGGGAGCAGCTGGACCTGCTCGTCGCCGACCTGGAACGGGTCCTTCGCGACGTGCGCGAGGCGGTCGAGGACTGGCCGAAGATGCAGCGCATCGCGCTGCAGGTCGCCGACGACATCACCGGCCTGCCGCCGACGGTCATCTCCGCGCAGGAGATGGCGGAGGCGGGCGAGCTGCTGCGGTGGCTGGCCGACGAGCACTTCACCTTCCTCGGCTACCGCGAGAACGCTCTGACGACGACGGAGGACGGCGCTGACCGGCTGGTCGCCGTGCCGGGCACCGGGCTCGGCATCCTGCGGGCCGACCAGCCGCAGATGGGTGGCGCCGGGCGGCTCCCGCCCGAGGTCAGTGCCCACGCGCGCGAGCGGCAGCTGCTCATCATCACCAAGGCCAACAGCCGGTCCACCGTGCACCGCCCCGCCTACCTGGACTACATCGGCGTCAAGACCTTCGACGACGAGGGCCGGGTGTGCGGCGAACGTCGCTTCCTCGGGCTCTTCACGTCAGCGGCGTACAACGAGAGCATCCAGCGGATCCCGGTGCTGCGGCGCAAGGCGGCCGAGGTCATGGCCCGCAGCGGCTTCTCGGCGAACAGCCACTCGGGCAAGGACCTGCTCCAGATCCTCGAGACCTACCCGCGCGACGAGCTGTTCCAGATCTCGGTCGACGACCTCGAGCCGATCATCACCAGCGTGCTGCACCTGCAGGAGCGGCGCCAGCTGCGGCTCTTCCTGCGCCGGGACGACTACGGGCGCTTCATGTCGTGCATGGTCTACCTGCCGCGGGACCGCTACACGACGCAGGTGCGCCAGGCCATGGAGCAGATCCTGCTCGACGCCTTCCATGGCACGAGCATCGACTACACCACGCTGGTCTCCGAGTCGGTCCTCGCCCGGCTGCACTTCGTGGTCCGGACCGAGCCGGGCGCCATGGTGGCCGACGTCGACCCTGCCGACGTCGAGGCCCGACTGGTCGCGGCCACCCGGTCGTGGGACGACGACTTCTTCGATGCTCTGCAGGAGAGCTGCACCGAGGAGGAGGCGACCCGGCTCGTCGCGACCTACTCCGACGCGTTCCCCGAGGCCTACAAGGAGGACCTTCCCGCCGTCGCCGCCGTCGAGGACCTGCACCGTCTCGAAGCTCTCGACGACGACGGCGACATCGACCTGAACCTGTACGTGCCCGAAGGTGCCGACGAGGGGGAGCGACGCCTCAAGCTCTTCCACGTCGGCGACCCGGTCTCGCTGTCGGTCGTGCTGCCACGGCTGCAGGAGATGGGCGTCGAGGTGGTCGACGAGCGGCCCTACGAGATCGAGCGGCCGGGCCGGAACCGGGCCTGGGTCTACGACTTCGGGCTGCGCTACCAGCCCTCCGGCGAGCTGCCGGTCGACGACGCCCGGGTCCTGTTCCAGGACGCCTTCGCGGCGGTCTGGGCGGGCAACGCCGAGAGCGACGGCTTCAACGCGCTCGTCCTGCGGGCCGGGCTGACCTGGCGGCAGGCGATGGTGCTGCGGGCCTACGCCAAGTACCTGCGACAGGCGGGCTCGACGTTCAGCCAGGACTACATCCAGGAGTGCCTGGTCTCCAACGTGCCCATCGCCCGGATGCTGGTCCGGCTCTTCGAGGCCCGCTTCCATCCCGGGCACCAGGACGCCTCCGAGGACCTCGTCGAGGGCCTGCTCGAGGAGATCCACGGCGCTCTCGACGCCGTGGCGAGCCTGGACCAGGACCGCATCCTGCGCTCGCTGCTCGGCCTGGTGCGGGCCACCCTGCGGACCAGCTACTTCCAGGTCGCCGCCGACGGCTCGCCCAAGCCGTACGTCGCCTTCAAGCTGGACCCGCAGAAGGTCCCCGACCTGCCGCAGCCCCGGCCGCGCTTCGAGATCTGGGTCTACAGCCCCCGGGTCGAGGGCGTGCACCTGCGCTTCGGCGCCGTCGCCCGCGGCGGGCTGCGCTGGTCCGACCGCCGCGAGGACTTCCGCACCGAGGTGCTCGGCCTGGTCAAGGCCCAGATGGTCAAGAACGCCGTCATCGTGCCGGTCGGTGCCAAGGGCGGGTTCGTGGTGAAGCGGCCGCCGGCCGACCCGACCGACCGCGAGGCCGTCCTCGCCGAGGGCATCGCGTGCTACCGCACCTTCATCAGCGGGCTGCTCGACGTGACCGACAACCTGGTGCCGCGCGACGGGCACCGTGAGGTCGTCCCGCCGCCGCAGGTGGTGCGGCACGACGCCGACGACGCCTACCTCGTGGTCGCGGCGGACAAGGGCACCGCGACGTTCTCCGACATCGCCAACCAGGTCGCCCTGGACTACGGATTCTGGCTCGGCGACGCGTTCGCGTCCGGCGGCTCGGTCGGCTACGACCACAAGGCGATGGGCATCACGGCGCGTGGCGCCTGGGAGTCGGTCAAGCGCCACTTCCGCGAGCTCGGCATCGACACGCAGGCCCAGGACTTCACCGTCGTGGGCGTCGGCGACATGTCCGGCGACGTCTTCGGCAACGGCATGCTGCTCTCCGAGCACATCCGGCTGGTGGCGGCGTTCGACCACCGGCACGTGTTCCTCGACCCCGACCCCGATGCTTCGGCGTCGTTCGCGGAGCGGCGCCGGCTCTTCGACCTGCCGCGCTCCTCGTGGGCCGACTACGACCCGGCACTGATCTCGGCGGGTGGCGGCGTGTGGGCGCGCACCGTCAAGTCGGTGCCGATCAGCCCCCAGGTGCGCGAACGCCTCGGGCTCGGCGCAACCGTCACCAGGCTGTCCCCGCCCGAGCTGCTCAAGGCGGTCCTCGCGGCTCCGGTCGACCTGCTGTGGAACGGCGGCATCGGCACCTACGTGAAGGCGACCTCCGAGTCGCACGCCGACGTCGGCGACAAGGCCAACGACGCGATCCGGGTCAACGGCGCCCAGGTCCGGGCCAGGGTGGTCGGCGAGGGAGGCAACCTCGGCCTGACCCAGCTGGGCCGGATCGAGTACAGCCGCCACGGCGCCCAGGGGGCCGGTGGCCGCATCAACACCGATGCCATCGACAACAGCGCCGGCGTCGACACCTCCGACCACGAGGTCAACATCAAGATCCTGCTCGACGACGCCGTGCGCGACGGCGCGCTGGACCCGGCGGACCGCCCTGCCGTCCTGTCGGAGATGACGGACGACGTCGCGCGCCACGTGCTCAACAACAACTACGAGCAGAACGTGATGCTCGGCAACGCCCGGGTGCAGGCGCCGGCGATGCTCTCGGTGCACGAGCGCTTGATCCGGGCAATGGAGCAGCGAGGCGACCTCGACCGGGCCCTCGAGTTCCTGCCGCCCCGCGACGTCGTCAACGACCGGCTGGCCGCGGGACAGGGCCTGGCGTCCAGCGAGCTGGCCGTCCTCGCGGCGTACTCCAAGATCACCCTCACTGCCACCGTGCTCGAGTCCGACCTGCCCGACGACGCGTGGTTCGTCGGGGCGCTGCGCCGCTACTTCCCGCACCGGATCGTGCGCGACTTCGCCGACCGGCTCGACAGCCACCCGCTGCGCCGCGAGATCGTGTCCACCTGGGTGGTCAACGACCTGGTCAACCACGCCGGCATGACCTTCGTGTTCCGGGCACAGGAGGAGACCGGCGCCAGCCCGATCGAGATCGTCAAGGCCTACTCGGTGGTGCGCGAGGTCTTCGACCTGGACTCCTTCTGGGCCGCGGTGCGCGCGCTGGACAACCAGCTGCCGACCGACGTCCAGTCGATGCTCTACCTCGAGGCGCGGCGGCTGCTCGACCGCTGCACGCGCTGGGTGGTGCAGACCCGCCGGGCGACCATCGACGTGCGCGGAGAGGTCGAGCACTTCGGTCCCGACGTCGAGGCGCTGGTGGGCAAGGTGCCCGACCTGCTCATCGGGGCCGAGCACGAACGGCTGCTGCTGAGGTCCGACGAGTTCACCGGGCTCGGCGTCCCCGACGACCTGGCCCGGCGTGCGGCCGCCCTGCTGGACACGTTCTCGCTGCTCGACGTGGTCGAGATCGCGACGGCCGAGAAGGTGCCGGCCGAGGAGGTCGCGGCGGTCTACTTCGCGATCTCCGAGGGCATCGAGGTCGACCGCATGCTCACCCGCATCACGCTGCTGCCGCGCGACGACCGCTGGACGGCCCTCGCCCGGTCGGCGCTGCGCTACGACCTCTACGCCGCGCTCGCCGGGCTCACCTCCAACGTCCTCACCTCGACCTCGTCGGCCGACGAGCCGGCCGTGCGGATCGCCGCCTGGGAGCGGGCCAACAGCGAGGGTGTCGCCCGCGCGCAGGCCACCCTCGGCGAGATCATCGCGACCGACCACTTCGACCTGGCGTCGCTCTCGGTCGCCCTGCGGACCATCCGCACGCTGCTCAGGGGCTGAGCACTCCGGCGACCGCCGCGACCGCGCGCGCCGCCTCGTCGTCGGTCAGGTCGGCGCGCGCCGTCAGGCGCAGCCGCGAGACGCCGTCAGGCACCGACGGGGGCCGGAAGCAGCCGACCCGCACGCCGTCCGCGAGCAGGCGCGACGCCGCGTCCGCCGCCGGGCCGGGGTCGCCCACCAGCACCGAGACCACCGCGGCGTCCGGCGCGGTCGCCTGCAGGCCGGCGGCGAGCAGGTCGGCCGACAGCCCGGCCGCCCGGGCCCGCACCGCCTTGGCGAGCGACGGCTCGGCGCGGAGCACCACGAGGGCCGCGGCCGCCCCGGCGACGGCGGCCGGCGCGAGGCCGGTGTCGAAGATGAACGGCCGAGCCGTGTTGACCAGGTGCTCGACGACGACCGCCGGTCCGAGCACCGCGCCGCCCTGCGCGCCGAGGGACTTGCTCAGCGTCACGGTGAGGACCACGTCGGGCTGCCCGGCCAGTCCGGCGGCGTGCGCGGCGCCGCGCCCCTCGTCGCCGACGACGCCCAGTGCGTGCGCCTCGTCCACGACCAGCAGCGCTCCGTGCCTCCGGGCGACGGCGTGCAGCCCGGCGAGCGGCGCGAGGTCGCCGTCCACGCTGAACACCGCGTCGGTGACGACGACGGCCGACCCGGTCGTACGTCGCGCGAGCACCCGCGCGACCGCTGCCACGTCCCGGTGCGGCACGACCTCGACCGCCGCCCTCGACAGGCGGCAGGCGTCGACCACGGACGCGTGGTTGAGCGCGTCCGACACCACCAGCGAGCCGGGCCCGGCCAGCGCGGTGAGCGCCCCCAGGTTGGCCAGGTAGCCGGAGGAGAAGACCAGACCCGCTTCGGCGCCGGCGAAGCCGGCCAGGTCGGCCTCCAGCCGGGTGTGCAGGGTCGTGCTCCCGGTGACCAGCCTGGAGCCGGTGGAGCCGGCGCCCCAGCGCCGGGCCGCCCCGGCCGCTGCGCCGGTCACCCGCGGGTCACGGGCCAGCCCGAGGTAGTCGTTGGAGGCGAGGTCCAGCACGTGGTCGTCGGCGGTGCGGGGGCGCAGGATGCGGCGCATGCCGCGCCGCTCCCGCTCGGCCGCGCCTTCACGCAGGCCGGCGAGCGGGTCGAGAGGGCCTGTCATGACGGGCTGCCGAGGAACGGGTGGCGGGCGGCGAGTGCCGTGGTCAGCGCGGCCCCGACCTCGCCGCCGATGGCTGGGCGGAGCAGCTCGCCGTCCTCGGCGTAGCGCACGCCGGTCGCCAGCTGGAGGCGCAGGGCGTGGGCGAGCCGCAACGCGTTGTCGGCAGCGGGCGAGAGGGGGCCGGGCGTGTCCAGCCACGCGGCGGCCAGGCGGTCGACCTGACGACGTACCTCCCCGGGGGCGACCAGGTCGCGCTGGAGCACGGCCATGACGGCGTACGCGACCCGGTCGTCCTCGGCCTGCAGCCAGTGCGTCGACGACTCGGCGACCGTGCGGTCGACGAGCGCGGCGAGCAGCGCGGTGAGGTCGTCACCGACGAGGCGCGGCGACCCGGCGAGCTCGCCGGCGGCGTCGGCGCCGTGGGCGACGGCGTGCAGCCAGCCGAGCTCCTCGTCGTGGCCGCGGGTGTCGGGCTCGGCGGCGTACCACTCGAGGAAGGCGGCGAGCCAGCCACGGACGGCCGCGTCGTCCGCGCGTCCTGTCGCGTTGTCGCGCCCGGCGACGAGGGCGAGCAGGAGGGCGCCGAACGTGCGCGCCTGGACCGCCTCGTCGCGCAGCAGCCCGACGGCACGGTCGCCGAGCTCGACGAGGTGGTCGTCGAGACCGCCGTCCTCGGCCCGGTGGGCGAGAGCCAGGTAGGCGCCCTCGTCGCGTACCGCGGGGTCGGGCGAGCGGAGGTCCTCCACCAGCCGCGTGAGCTCGGGGGTCAGCGTCACCCGACGACCTCCCGGATGCTCTCCTCGACGACCCCGCACAGCGTCTCCAGGTCGTCGTCGCCGATCGCCAGCGGGGGCATCAGCACCACGACGTCGCCGAGCGGCCGCACCCACACGCCCCGCCTGCGCGCGGCCTGGCAGACGGCGAAGCCGGTGCGCTCGCCGACCGCCTCGACCTCGATGCCGGTCATCGTGCCGGCCCGGCGCACCTCGCGGACGCCGTCGTGACCGGCGATGCCCCCGGTCAGCTCGCCGATCCGCTCGCCGACCCGCGCCGCGTGCTCCACCGTCCGACGCTCGGCCATCAGGTCGAGGTTGGCGACCGCCGCGGCGCAGCACAGCGGGTTGGCGGTGTAGGAGTGCCCGTGGAAGAAGGTGCGGGCCTGCGCCGGCGCCCCGAGGAACGCCTCGTAGACCTCCTCGCGGGCGAGGACGGCCGACAGGGGCAGGTAGCCGCCGGTGAGGCCCTTGCCGCAGGTGAGCAGGTCGGGTGAGACCCCGGCCTGCTCGACCGCCCACATCGTGCCGGTCCGGCCGATGCCGGTGGCCACCTCGTCGACGATCATCAGGGCGTCGTGGCGGTCGCAGAGCTCTCGCACGCCGCGCACGAACGCCGGGTCGTGGGTGAGCATGCCGCCGGCCGCCTGCACCAGGGGCTCCACGATGACGGCGCAGACCTGGCCGTCGGCCTGCTCGAGGGCGGCGGCCATCTCGGCGAGCACCTCGGCCGCGCGGCCGGCGCGCGACTGCCCGTCGGCGAGCACACCGGGGGAGGAGACCATCCGGGTCTCGAGCAGGATCGGGCGGTAGGTCGCATGGAACAGCTCGACGCCGCCGACGCTCACCGCGCCGATCGTGTCGCCGTGGTAGCCCTCGGCCACGTGCAGGTAGAGCGAGGGGGGTCCAGCCGGCCGGCCGCCTGCCCGCTGGGCGCCGGCCTGGAACGCCATCTTGAGCGCCGCCTCGACCGCCGACGAGCCGTCGCCCGCGTAGAACACCCGGGTCAGCCCCTCGGGTGCCGTGGCCAGCAACCGCTCCGCCAGCTCGATGCCGGGCTCGTGGGTGAGGCCGAGGAAGGTCGCGTGGTCGAGGCGCTCGAGCTGGGCCCGCACCGCCGCGTCGATCTCCGGCACCCGGTGGCCGTGCACGGTCACCCACAGCGAGGAGACGCCGTCGAGGTACCGGTTGCCGTCGGTGTCCCAGAGGTGCATGCCCTCGGCGCGGTCGACCACGATCGGCCGGTCGGCGGGCCAGACCGAGTGCTGGGTGAAGGGGTGCCAGACCCGACTCAGATCACGATTCACCAGCTGCTGGGTGCGGTCGTCCACTCCGCGAACAGTAACGGCCGCGCACGGGCGGTCGAATCAGGAGCGGCTCGGTGCCGGTCAGCCGCGCGGCTTGGGTGTCTTCGTCGGCCGCGGCCTCTTGGTGGGCGAGGTCGTCTGGGTGGGCGTGGGCGTCGGGCTCGCCGTCGGCGATGCGGTCACGGTGGGCGGCAGCGGAATCGCGAGCAGCTGGTCGCGCAGCGCCGCACCGAAGGCTGTCGGCGTGCCGTCGGTGCTCGAGATCAGAGCCGGGCCGGATCGGCAGTCCCACGTGTTCCAGGTCCACCCCAGGTAGTCCACCTCGTGCCGTTCGGCCCACCCGAGGTACTCGCGGACGAAGTCGCCTGTGCACGTGTCCTCTCCGAGCTCGGTCGTCACGACCGGGACCTGCCCGGCCACCCGCCCGATGGTCGAATCCCAACATGCCGCGTCCCGGCACTGGCTGAAGGAGTAGACGTGGACACCGGCCACGATCTGACCGAGCGGATCGGTCGGGGAGTGCTCGAGCCACTGCGAGAGGTCCCCACCCCAGTTCATCCCGGTGACGATGACCGGCTGGCGAGCTCCGGACGCCCGGACAGCGTCGAGGAGCTGCTGCATGCCGGCTGCCCGCCACCCCTGCGTGGTGAGGCAGCCGTGCTGCCAGCACTCCCAGCTGATGTCGTGCGGCTCGTTGAACAGCTCGAAGACCACGGCCGGGTCGTCGCGGAAGCGCCCGGCGACCGAGGTCCAGAAGTCGGTCGAGTGGTCCGCATCGGCCATGAGCGCCTGGCCGCGCGCGAGGGTGCCCCCGGGTGCCGACCAGTGCAGGTCGAGAACGGCGACGAGTCCGGCAGCGTGCAGCCGGTCGACGTACGCCTCGACTGCGCCGCGGTACGCCTCGCCGGAGAACTCGGCGGGCGCGTCGTTCCGGGCCAGCCAGCAGTGCTCGTTGAGGGGGACCCGGACGGCGGTCACGCGCCAGGACAGCATCGCGGCGATGGCGGCCTCGTCCACCGGTCCGTCGAAGATGCCCCAGCCCTGGGCGCAGGCGTACTCGGTGCCGGCCTTGTTCACCCCGAGCAGCCGGACGGGTCCACCGTCGGCGGCCACCAGCTGGTTGCCGAGGACGCGTACCGCGGGAGCCGTCGCAGTCGTCCCGACGGTCGGTGCAGTCAGCACGGTCATCCCCGCAGTGACGGCTACGGCAAGGACGACGAAGAGGCGGAAGGCTCGCAGGACAGGCAGGATCCGGGGGGCTGGAGTCGGCACCGACGGAGCATCGCACCGGCGAGCCGGCTTCGGTGGTCCTTT
>Ga0075325_1000102_pt1 | contig 11822 bp, 8 predicted proteins | sample MayberrySE_Catta_5_FD_120048 | JGI IMG/M metagenome (GOLD analysis project Ga0075325, IMG submission 120048) | Natural and restored wetland microbial communities from the San Francisco Bay, California, USA, that impact long-term carbon... | ecosystem: Environmental > Terrestrial > Soil > Wetlands... | reverse complement strand
TCTGAGCGAGGCCAGCATCGGGTTCTTGCGCTCCAGGCCGTGGCGCGGCAACGTTCGGGAACTACAGAACGTCATCGAGCATGTCGCCGTCCTCGCCGAGCCGGACCAGGTCATCCAGCCCAACGACATCCCCGTCTACGACGACGGGGCGGAATGGCCCGCGGAGAGTGCCGTTCCCGCCGGGGTCATGGACGAAGCCTATCATCCCGCGAAGGATCGCGTGGTCGCCCAATTCGAGAAGGAATATCTGACGCGGCTGGTCAGCCGGGCCGGCGGCAACATGTCCAAGGCCGCGCGGCTGGCCAGCATCGACCGGACCACGCTGTATCGGCTGATGGACAAGCACGAGTTCCACCGAGACGAGAGCGCCGGATCGATCGAGTGACCCCCGAGACCGCGATCTCCACGTCGGCCAGTGGCGAGCGCCGCAGGGTATCGCCTGGGTCCGGCTCGGTCGCGCCCAGGCTCTGGGACCCCGACGCCCCCCGGCCTGCGGCCCTGGAGCCGGCGCTGTGGGACGCGCTGCATCGGGCGGTCCTCGCCACGGAGGCGCAATGGGAGCGCGCGATCGAGCACGCCTCGGGGGCGGAAGAGATCGCAACCCACCTGGCTTTGCTCTCCACCGCAATCCGCCAGCAGCTGATGGGCCCCGCCGACAGCGTGGAGGTGCCCCGCACCGCGCTGTCCCGGCGGCTGCTCGGCCTGGTGCGAGGGGTCTTCCTCGAGCAGGTCGAGGGGCTGCCGACGGTTCCCCAGTCGGGGCAGCTGCTCCTCGTGCTCGCGGCCCTGGAACAGGTGAGCGAGCGCCTGGAGGCGGACTGGTCGCAGCACTTTACCGACCGGCTCTCCGCTCCCGACGGTCTCGAGCTGGTGGTGGAGGTGGCCCACGATCTCCGCTCGCCGCTCACCTCCATCCTCTTCCTGGCCGAGACTCTCCAGCGGGGACGCAGCGGGACGGTGAACGCCGTGCAGGAGCGTCAGCTTGGCCTGATCTACAGCGCGGCGTTCGGACTCAGCTCGGTGGCGAGTGACGTGATCGAGCTCGCCCGGGGCGGGGATCGGCTGGTCGACCTCGATCCGATTCCGTTCTCGGTCACCGACATTCTCGAGTCGGTCCGCGACATCGTGCAGCCCATCGCCGAAGAGAAGAGCCTGGCGGTCCGCCTCACCGCGCCCGAGGCGGATTTCCGGATCGGCCACCCGGTGGCGTTGAGCCGGGTGCTGCTCAACCTCACCACCAACGCCCTGAAGTTCACTGCGGAGGGCTTTGTCGAGGTGGTGGCGCGTCAGACCGGTCCGCGACGGGTCGAGTTCTCGGTACGGGACACCGGTCGCGGTATCCCGCCCCAGTCCATGGCCAGCCTGTTCGAGCCCTTCCGCCGCCGGCAAAAGCCCGGCGAGTATGCCTTCTCGGGCTCGGGGCTGGGTCTCTCGATCTGCCGCAAGCTGGTCGAGGCCATGGGCTCCACGCTCCAGGTCGAGACTCAGCAGGGGACTGGCACCCGGTTCTACTTCGAGCTGGACCTGCCGCTGGCGGGTGAGACCCACGTCGGGTGAGCCCCTACCAACCCTATACCGCCTCCGCTAAATTCTTGGCGCTGGCCACTCTGTGAGGCAGTGCTGATGCGCGAACCGGCGACCCGGCCGGCGCCGCGCAGCCGAAACCCGGCACTTCCGCCGCAGAGGGCGACAGCGTGACCCCATGCGGGTCTCCGTCCCTGAGCATCGCTCGACCGACCTGCCGAGAGCACCGGGTCCGGCCAGGTGTCCCGAGCGCTGACGAGGGGGCGGGAGGCCCGAAAACGAGAGAGACGTGAACCGACCGCTGATACGGCCCGGCCGGCATCTGGTGAGCCAGGCCCCCGTGCACGCCCCCAACGCCGCCCTGCTGATCGATTTCGACAACGTGACCCTGGGGATCCAGAAGGATCTCACGAAGGAGCTCCGAACCCTCCTCAACAGCGACATCATCAAGGGGAAGGTGGCGGTGCAGCGGGCCTACGCCGACTGGCGCCGGTACCCCCAGTACATCGTCCCGCTGTCCGAATCGTCGATCGATCTCATCTTCGCCCCTGCGTTCGGCTCCACCAAGAAGAACGCCACCGACATCCGCCTCGCCATCGACGCCATCGAGCTGGTCTTCACCCGCCCCGAGATCGGGACCTTCATCCTGCTCTCGGGTGACAGTGATTTCTCGACGATGGTGATCAAGCTCAAGGAGTACGGGAAGTACGTCATCGGGGTGGGCATCCGGGAGTCGGCCAGCGACCTGCTGATCCAGAACTGCGACGAGTACTACTCCTACAACGATCTCGCCGGGCTCACCAAGGAGGTGGACACCCCCTCCATCCAGCGCGATCCGTGGGAGCTGGCCGGGGTGGCGGTGGCCCAGATGGCACGGAACGGCGACGTCATGCGCTCCGACCGTCTCAAGCAGGTCATGCAGCAGCTCGATCCCAACTTCGACGAGCGCAACGCCGGGTTCAATCGTTTCAGCAAGTTCGTGCTGGAGGCGGGCCAGCGCGGTGTGGTAACGGTCACCAAGCTGGACAACGGGCAGTTCGAGGTCGGCCCCGGCACGGCCGCCCCGGCGGCCGCCGCTGCACCAGCGGCTCCCACCGCCGCGCCCCGGGAGCGGGAGTCGGAAGCCCGCAACGGCCGGGAGGACGGACGTGGGCGGCGTGGGCGGCGCGGACGGGGACGGGAGCGCGATCGCGAGCGGCCTGAGGGCAGTCGCGACGCCGCCCGTGAGCCGGCCGCCCGTGCCCGTCCAGCCGATGGCGCGCTCTCGCTTGCACGGGCCTTCCAGCTCATGACCCAGGCGCTGGCCGAGCTGCGCGGACCGGTGAGCCACGAGGCGTTACGTCTCCGGATGTCGGCACTCCACGGGCGGGAGGACCCACTCCTCGATCCGACGCGCTTCCCGCGGCTCCTGCGGCAGGCCAACGACGCCGAGATCGCGGACGTTCGGAAGGTGGGCGAGGATGATTACGAGATCACGGCGCGCCGGGGCAGCGCGCTCCCGCCGCTGCCTGCACAGCCCGGGGCAACCCCCGCCTTGCCGCCGGCTCAACCCGAGCCGGCGGCCGCAGCCGTGCCCGCCGGCGAAATGGAACCGGTCGCCGCGGAGCCCGAGGAGGCGGGGGCGGGGGCGGGGGCGGGACGCGACAATGGGGTGCGCTTCGGCGTGCGGTTCCGCCGCGGCTCGCGCGGGGGTCTCCGGACCGCGGAGTACCCCTTGGTAGGCGTGGTACAGATGGACGAGCCGCCCGCAGCCGCCGTCCCGGCGGGCGCCGAGGTCGAATCGACAGGGCCGGAAGCCGCGGTCGCCAAGCCCGCGCGTGGCCGCCGCGCGCCGCGGAAGAAGGCGGGCACCTCGCGCGCGAAGGCGGAGAAGCCGGCGAAGACCGACACTGCGGCTCCGGAGGGCGAGGCCGCGTCCGCCGCGCCCGCCAAGCGACCCCGGGCCCGAACCCGGAAGAAGGCGGAGTGACGCCGCATCGACGGGCAGCCACGCTGCCCGTCTCGTTTTTTGACCGTCCCGCCGACGTGGTCGCTCGCGAGCTCCTCGGCGCGCTGGTGGTGTCGCGCGCCGGCGGCGCCCTGACCAGCGCTCGCATCGTGGAGGCCGAGGCCTATCTCGGATACCGCGACCCCGCGTCGCACGGCTATCTCCACCGCAGGAACGAGCGCAACACGGCCCTGTTCGGTTCGCCGGGCTCCTGGTACGTCTACCTGTCGTATGGGATTCACTGGTGCGCCAACCTGGTGTGCGAAGCGGAAGGCACGGCGAGCGCGGTGCTGCTCCGGGCGCTGGAGCCGGTCGAAGGCATCGCGATCATGCGCCGGCGGCGAGGCAGGGTGGACGATCGCGAGCTCTGCTCCGGGCCGGGCAAGCTCTGTCAAGCGCTCGGCATTACCCGTGACCTCGATGGGAAGATGATGTCCGCCTCCGAGGTGCTGGTTCATGCGCCCACGGTAACGCTGCCGGTCGCGGTGGCCGTCACGCCCCGAATCGGCATCACTAAGGCCGCCGACTGGCCGTTACGGTTCCTGGTGGAGGGGAATCCGCACGTGTCGGGGCGGGGCGTTCGGGGCGCACGGAGGCCCAGGGCGAGGGTGTAGCCTGGTCGTAGCGCGCGAAAACGAAACGGGCAGCGTGGGTCACGCTGCCCGTTTCGCTGTTTCGTCTGGGTGATGAGCTTACTTGTAGCCGCCGGTCTTGACCGACTCTTTCGCGCTTCCGAGGCCGAATCGAAGGCCGCCGCTGAAGGTGTGCGTCGGGCCCTGGAGCAGGCGGCCGGAGGCGACTACCGCGCCGGTCCCGTCGGTTACGAAGCCCTGGCCGGGGCTGGTCGTGATCTGGTACTGGCCGAAGGCCATCAGGCGGCCGACCTGGAAGGTGAGACCGGCCAGGAAGGTGCCGAAACCGCTGCTGCCCAGGTCTTCCGCGTCGCTCTGGAAGGCGCCGGTCGTCCGAGGGCTCACGGTGTGCATGATGCCCCAGCCGACGCCGAGGTACGGTTGCGCGGCCGCCTTGATCGGGAAGGCCATCAGCACCGCGGAGTACTTCCGGATGTCGTTGAAGGTGACCGTCTGGGTGCCGCTGAGGTCGTTGTAGGCGCTCACCTCGTCGTTGCCCACGCCCTCTTCGACCGAGATCAGCAGGCCGGTGCGGCGGGCGACGATGAGCGTCTGACCGCCGAACGACGGCATGGCGTCACGGTCCTGCGCCGGGGTATCGAAGAGCATGACCCCGGCCTGTGGACCGATGTACCACTGGAAGTCCCGCTGGCCAGACTCCTGCGCGGCGGCAGAAACAGCGCCGAGCGCCAGCGCCAGCGCCGCGACCGGAATGCTACGAGTGAGCATGCGCATCACAGACTGCCTCCGTAAGGTGTCCGCACCGGGCGGCTCCCGGCGTCTACCGCGTCCCCAGCGGCGGTACGTCAAAATGCGGGAACTGTGCTGGAAAGCGCGGGAGGGGAGGGGGAACAGGGGCGGAGGTATCTGCTTGATGCTGTATCGCTTGCAGAGACCCCGCGGGAAGCGTCCCCGCCCGTCGAGAGGGGTGCGGGTGCAAGAGGTGGGCCGAGCGGTGCAAGTGCTCAGTGCGCAACTTCCTGCACCGGGCGGGCCGCGTCCGGCCCCGCCCGACCACCCCTTTCGCCACAGAGCCACGAAGGCCACGGAGAGTGCCCGAGCCGCCCACCGCTCCCCGATGTCGCGCCGACCCAACTGATATACCACTGATTCAACAACAAGGCGCGACGGAAAAAACCGGAAGGTGATCGTTAACGTGCAGAGCCTTGGTGGGGAAATGGGGCTCCGTGAACCTCTGTGGCCTCCGTGCTCTGCGGTAGCGGGCGGCGTGGCAGGGCGAACTAGATGAGCCCGAGCTGTCGTCCGATCTTGGCGAAGGCGGCGAGCGCCTGGTCGAGATCGTCCCTGGTGTGCGCGGCGGAGATCTGGCATCGCACGCGGGCCTGCCCCTGTGGCACCACCGGGTAACCGAAGCCGGTCACGAAGACCCCTTCGGACAGGAGCAGGTCGCTCATCCGGATGGCGGCCGAGGTGTCCCCGAGGATGACGGGGATGATCGGAGTCTCACCGGGGAGCGGCTTGAAGCCCAGCTCGAGGAGGCGCTCGCGGAAGTAGCTGGCCTTCTCGCGAAGGTGGGTTACCCGCTCGGGGTGCGCCTCCAGGTACTCGATGCTCGCGATCGAGCTCGCCGCCACGGTGGGCGGCAGCGCATTGGAGAAGAGCTGCGGTCGCGCCCGCTGCGTGAGATAGTCGCACACGGCAGCCGAGGCGCCGGCGAACCCGCCGGCGGCGCCGCCGAGCGCCTTGCCCAGCGTGGAGGTGATGATGTCCACGTCGCCCACGACCCCGCAGTGCTCTGCCGTCCCTCGCCCGGTGGCGCCGAGCACGCCGGTCCCGTGCGAGTCGTCCACCATCAGCACCGCGTGGTGCCTGCGGCAGACCTCCAGCAGGTCGGGGAGCCTCGCGATCGAGCCCTCCATCGAGAACACGCCATCGGTGATCACCAGCCGCACCCGGCGGTCGCGCGCCGCGGTCAGCTTCGATTCCAGGTCGGCGAGATCGGAGTGCCTGTAGACCGCCGTCTGGCACCTGGTGATTGCCTTGGCCAGTCGGATACCGTCGATGATGGAGGCATGGTTGAGCTGATCGCTGATGACGATGTCGTCCTCGCCCAGGAGCGTGGCGGGCACGGCCTCGTTGGCGTTCCAGGCGCTGACGAACGAGAGCGAGGCCGGCGTTCCCACCAGCCGGGCACACGCGCTCTCCAGCGCGCGATGCACGGTGAAGGTGCCACAGATGAAGCGCACCGACGCCGTACCCGCGCCCCAGCGGTCGAGCGCGGCCTTGCCCGCATCGATCACCTCAGGCTGCGCGCTCAAGCCCAGGTAGTTGTTGGAGGAGAGGATGATGACTTCACCCCGGCCCTCCATCTTCACCCGCGGCCCCTGTGGACTGTCGAGGAAGTTGAGGCGCTTGTAGACCCCGTCCCGGATGAACTGCTCCAGCTCGGCCTCGAGACGGCGCTCGAGCGTGTTGGTCACGCCGCCACCTCCAGGATCACCTTGCCGGCCTCTCCGGTCTTGATGACCTGGATCGCGTCGGCGATGCACTCGAGGGGGAACCGGTGGGTGATGACCGGGCGGGGGTCGAGCTGGCCGGCACGGAGGAATCGCCGCATCTGGTGCCAGGTCTCGTACATCTTGCGGCCGGTGACGCCATAGAGGGTGAGTCCCTTGAAGATGACGTCGCGAGCGAAGTCGGTGACCGTGGTCCGGCTGGGTGTGCCCAGGAGGTTCACCCGGCCGCCGAGCCGCGCGGCCGCGAACGCCGTGGCGTGGCCGTCCGGGTGGCCGCTCATCTCGCAGACCAGGTCCACGCCGTCCCCACCGGTGAGCTCGCGGATCCTGCCGAGGACGTCATCATGGGCAGGGTCGAGGGTCGCGTGGGCACCCATGGATCGCGCCAGCTCCAGCCGGCGCGGGTTGTAGTCGCTCGCGATCACGAGCGACGCGCCCGCGGCGCGCGCGACCCCGACGGCGAAGCACCCGATGGGGCCGCAGCCGAGCACGAAGACGGTGCTTCCCGGCACCTGGGCCTCCAGCACGGTGTGGACCGCGTTGCCCATGGGGTCCATGATGGCGCCGATCTCGGTGGGGATGCCGTCGAGCTTCATCACGTTGGAGGCGGGCATCGCGATGTAGTCGGCGAAAGCACCGTCGCGGTCCACCCCGATGATCGAGGTCCGCTGGCAGAGATGGGCGTCACCGAGGCGGCACTGGAGGCAGTGGCCGCAGACGATATGGCCTTCCGCCGTCACCAGGTCACCCACGGCGAGCAGCTCCGCGGATGCCGCCTCGCGGCTCAGCTCCACGATCTCGCCCGCGAACTCGTGGCCCACGACGACTGGGGGCTTGAGCCGGCTGCTGGCCCAGCTGTCCCACTCCCAGATGTGAAGATCGGTGCCGCAGACGCCGGCGTGGTGGACGCGGATCAGCACATCGGTAGGCCCGCAGACGGGCCTGGGAACGTCGCGCAGCACCATCCCCGGGCCGGGTCCTGCCTTCACCAGAGCGCGCATGCTAATCCAGGTGGAAGTCGGGCGCAATATAGCGATGTCACCCTGAGCGCAGCGAAGGGGGCCATGCTCGATATGGCCCCCTTCACTTCGTTCAGGGTGACACGAGCTTCTCGTTCCGGGTGGACACGAGCTTCTCGTTCCGGGTGGACACGAGCTTCTCGTTCCTGGTGGACACGAGCTTCTCGTTCAGGGGGACACGAGCTTCTCGTTCAGAGGGACACGAGCTTCAGGGCGCGACGGCCTCACGCGCCCGGGAGGCGAACTCGCGCGGGCGAGCCGGCTCGATCCGCACCGCGCTGATCTTGAACGCGGCGATCCGGGCGTAGGGATCGAGCTGCGGATTGGTCAGCAGATTGGCCGCCGCTTCCCGGAAGTGCATCGGCATGAACACCTGGCCCGGCGCCTGGCGGTCGGACAGCCGGACCCCGATCAGGATAGTGCCCCGCCGCGAGGTGACCCGGACCGTGTCGCCTTCGCCCACGCCGAGGTCGATCGCGTCGGCCGGGTGCATCTCGATGACCGGCACCGGCTCGCGGTCGTCCAGTCCCTCGGAGCGCCGGGACATCGTGCCGGTGTGCCAGTGGTACATCTGGCGCCCGGTATTGAGGATGAAGGGGTACTCGTCGCTCGGCAGCTCGTCCGGCTTGAGGAATTCGACGGGTATGAAGCGGGCCCGGCCGTCCGGGGTGGGGAAGCGGTTCTCGAACAGGAACGGCGTGCCCTCCGACTCGGGGGTCAGGACCGGATACTGGATCGAGCGCCGCCGCTGCAGCATCTCGTAGCTCACGCCCCGCCAGCTCGGCGTGACGGTCGCGATCCCCCGCATCACGGCGTCGGGCCCGCGATAGTCGGTGTGGAGGCCGAGCCGGTTGCTCAGCTCGATCAGGATGTCGAGGTCGCGGCGCGCCTGGCCCGGCGGCTGGAGCGCGGCCTCGGTGAGCTGAATGTGGCGATCGGTGTTGACGTAGGTGCCGGACTTCTCCGCGAAGGACGAGCCGGGCAGGACCACGTCGGCCCAGCGGGCGGTCTCGGTGAGAAAGAGATCGTGCACCGCGAGGAACTCGAGCCCGCGCACCCAGTGCTCGGCGTGGGAGATGTTGGGGTCCGAGAGCACCGGGTTCTCGCCCATGACGTACATGCCGCGGATGGGGCTCCCGTCCTGCACCATCTCCGTCACCATCATCCCGTGCTGGAGCGAGAGCGACTCCTCCGGCACCCGCCACGCGCGCGCGAACTCGGCCCGCACGGCCGGGTCCGTGACCGGCCGGTAGTCGGTGTAGGCGAACGGGATCGCGCCCATGTCGCTGGCGCCCTGCACGTTGTTCTGGCCCCGGATGGGGATCATCGCCGCGCCCCACCGGCCGATCATCCCGCAGGCGAGCATGAAGTTGAGCAGGCTGGCGACGATGTCGGTGCCGGTGTTGTGCTGGGTCAGCCCCATCGCCCACAGCGTCGAGGTGCGCGGACCGCGGGCGTACATCTCGGCGGCGGCGCGCAGGGTCGCCGGGGGAATGCCGGTGATCTTGGCGACCTTCTCCGGGGTGTAGGGGGCGACCGCCTCCTTCAGCTTCTCGAAGTCGTGAGTGCGCTTCTCGATGAAGTCGCGGTCCACCAGGCCGGCGGCGATGACGTGGTTCAGCATCCCGTTGTAGAGCGCCACGTCGGTGCCCGGCAACATCTGGAGATGAACGTCCGCCAGCTCGGCCAGCTCGGTGCGGCGGACGTCCGCCACGATGAGCCGGGCGCCCTTGGAGACGGCGCGCTTGATCAGGGCGCCGAAGACCGGGTGCGTCTCGGTCGTGTTCGCGCCGGAGATGAAGATGACGTCGCAGGCCTCCTCGATTTCGCGCATGGAGCCGGAGGCCGCCGAGGTGGAGAGCGCGCGGCTCATCGCCGCGACCGAGCTCGAGTGGCAGAGGCGGGTGCAGTGGTCCACGTTGTTGGTGCCGAACCCGGCCCGGACCATCCGCATGAAGACGTAATTGTCCTCGTTGCTGCACTTGGCGGAGGAGAGGGCCGCGAGTGCGCCGGAGCCGTGGGTGCTGCGGATCCGCTGGAGCTCCTGCGCGGCGAGGCTCAGGGCCTCGTCCCAGGTGGCCTCGCGGAAGGCACTGTACCAGGCCGGCGGCGTTGCCACGCGATTGCGCACGTCGTCTTCGTCGCCGTTCCTGCTGCCGGTGAGCGGGGGCTTGCCCACGCTGCGGTGGGGCGGGCGGGGCTTGCGGCGGGTGCCCATCTCCTCGATCAGGTGCCACGGTCCCTCGCGGTGGCGGGGCCACTCGCCGGTCCACACCCACTTCTCGCCGTCGTGCATCCACCCCTTCCGGATCAGCGGCGTCATCAGCCGATCCCGGTGCATCGGGAAGTCGCACCCGAAGCGGCCCTTCACGCAGGTGGAGCCCTGATTGGGGGTGGCCTCCTCGATGCTGGGCGAGGTTACCCGCATGATCTCGTTGCCCTTCACCTGCAGATCGATCTGGCAGCCCACGCCGCAGTACGGGCAGACCGAGCGCGCCACCTTGTCCGGCGTGCGGACCGTCTCGGAGCCGAACCGCTGCTTGGGGATGAACTCGAAGATCGCGCCCGTCGGGCAGACGCGAACGCACTCGCCGCACCAGGTGCAGCCCGCGTGGTCGGGGTCGCCGTCGCCGCCGACGATGATCTGCGCGTGCTCGCCCCGCATGCCGACATCGAGCACCCCCACCTCCTGGATGTCCTCGCAGGCGCGCACGCAGCGGGTGCAGAGGATACAGGTGCTCATGTCGTGCTGGATCATCAGGTCGCCGGGACGCTCGTCGCCGGTGCGGAGCGGAAGCTCGTGGTGGTCGCGGACCGGGACGTCGTACTGGGTGACGTAGCGCTCGAACTCGTTGCGAGGCCGGCTGCGGCCCCCGTTCTGCAGGTGCTCGCCCGGGTAGCGCTCCAGCAGGAAGCCGAGCACCGACCGGCGATTCTCCACGGCGGCTTTGGACTCGGTTTCCACCTGCATCCCTTCGGTCGCCGGGGTGGCGCAGGCCGGGAGTAGCTTCCCCTGGCCCTGGACCGACACCAGGCAGATCCGACAGTTACCGACGATGGGGAGCTTGGGGTACCAGCAGAGCGTGGGGATGTCCATGCCCGATGCGCGGGCGGCCTCGAGGATGGTGGCCCCGGGCTCGAAAGCGATGTCTTTGCCGTTGACGCTGATCTTGGCCATTGCGCACCGGTGGTCGGCGGACGTGTGGTATTTCGGCGGACGTGTGCTGTTAAGGTGAGTCTAGACCCCTCCGAATAGCCCAGCAAGGGTGCCGGATCGGCAAACAAAACGCCTCCGGCGGGGCCGAAGGCGTTGGATGAGCGCGAGTAAAGTGGGCTAGGCGGCGTGCTCGGTCGGGACCCGCTGGTGCCAGTGGTCCACCGAAGTCTCCTCGTCGGCGGCCCAGAGGTAGGCCCAGAAACGGACCGGCTTGCGGGACGGCCCCCCGGTCTTGATCACGATACCGAGCGGGGTGGCGGATGCGGCGGCGGAAATGCTCACGGGACGATCCTCGCTGCAGGAGAGAGCCACGACTGCACCTAGGCGGTCGGTAGGCACGCCCCATGCCCCCGGCAAGCTGTCCTCTAAGTTGTTGATTTCAAGGAGCTTATTGTGATGCGCCATCGCCCTGGCAAGTGTCAGATAGACGCGGCCAGCGGCGGGGCCGCTGCGTCCGGGGGACACTTGGGCTTGGCCAGCAGCAGGCCTTCGGGCCTGCGGTGGTGAGTGGTGGAGCGCTTGCGGCGCAGCGGCTCCTCCTCGACGGTCCAGCCATCGTACATCCCGCGGATCGCGTCGGACGAGAGTGCCCGGCTCCCGCCGAGAATGACGTGCACCCCGCCGGGCTGGCATCGCCGCTGGAGGTCGGCGATCAGCGCCGATCGAACCTGAGACTTGCAGGTGGCGAGGGTATTGGGGTCCAGAACCACGATGTCCACCTGCTCGAGCGCGTCGAGGAAGCAGGGGAGACAGGACCCCACCGGAGCGACGTATCCATCGAACAGGCTCGCGAGCGCCTCCGCCGCCATCCGCGACTCCACCCGTTCGACGCACCCGACGTCCGCGGCCACGAAGGTGACCTCCGCGTCGTGCGCGGCGAGGAGATAGGTGGCCGGCTCGGCGCCGGGGCCGATCACGAGCGCGACGTCGTGCGGCTCGATCCGCGGCAGGAGCCGCGCGAGCGCG
>Ga0075325_1000101_pt1 | contig 11902 bp, 12 predicted proteins | sample MayberrySE_Catta_5_FD_120048 | JGI IMG/M metagenome (GOLD analysis project Ga0075325, IMG submission 120048) | Natural and restored wetland microbial communities from the San Francisco Bay, California, USA, that impact long-term carbon... | ecosystem: Environmental > Terrestrial > Soil >... | reverse complement strand
GTCTCGCGCAGGAGCTGGCGCGCGGCCTCCTGAAAGGGGGTGCGAGCGGGCGCCATCGGCCCCATCGTCGCAGCGGAGCCGGTCATGGCGTCGGGCCGTCGCCAGACCCCTCGAGCTCGAAGTCGACCTTGTCGCGCACGCCGCAGTCGGGGCAGGCCCAGTCGTCGGGCACCTCGCTCCACGGCGTGCCCGCCGGGAAGCCCTCCCGCGGGTGGCCCTGCTGCTCGTCATAGACGTAACCGCAGGTCGGGCAGCGCCAGCGGCTCAAGAGGCGGTCCCGTAGCGGGCGAGGATGCGACGGCGAGCGCGCGGCTGGATGTTGGCGCGGCTGAGGTCACCGCCGTAGTGCTCGACTAGGCGGTGGTCCATCACCCGCCGCCACAGGGGCGGGACCCAGGCGAGGACGATCATCCCGGCGTAGCCGGTGGGCAGCTGCGGCGCCTCGTCGACGTGGCGCAGCGCCTGGTAGCGACGGGTCGGGTTGGCATGGTGATCGCTGTGGCGCTGCAGGTGGTAGAGCAGCACGTTGGAGGCGACGTTGTTGCTGTTCCAGCTGTGCTCGGGGAGACAGCGCTCGTAGCGGCCGTCCTCCTTCTTCTGGCGCAGCAGGCCGTAGTGCTCCAGGTAGTTGACGACCTCGAGCAGGGAGAAGCCGAGCACGGCCTGGATCAGCAGGTAGGGCAGCACGACCGGGCCGAAGACGATCGCCAGCACGGCGAAGAGCCCGATGGTCATCGCCCAGGCGCCGAGGATGTCGTTGCGCAGGCTCCAGCGCGACTTGCCGAGCCGGTCGAGGCGGGCGCCCTCGATCCCCCAGGCCGAGCTGAGGCTGCCGGCGACGGTGCGCGGCAGGAAGGCCCAGAAGCTCTCCCCCAGGCGCGAGCTGGCCGGGTCCTCGGGCGTCGCGACGCGCACGTGGTGGCCGCGGTTGTGCTCAATGAAGAAGTGGCCGTAGCCGGTCTGGGCCAGGGCGACGCGGCTCAGCCAGCGCTCCATGTCGTCACGCTTGTGGCCGAGCTCATGGGCGGTGTTGATCGCGATCCCGCCGACCACCCCCATGGTCAGCGCCAGGCCGAGGCTCTCGAAGACCGAAAGCTCACCGCTCGACCAGAGCCAGCAGGCGAAGACGAGCCCGGCGTACTGGACCGGGATGAAGAGGTAGGTGCACCAGCGGTAGTAGCGATCCTGCTCGAGCCACTTGAGCACGCTGTCGGGCGGGTTGGTCGCATCCAGGCCGATCGCGATATCGAGGATCGGGAAGGCGACGAAGACGAGCAGCGGCCCGAAGAACCAGAAGAAGTCGAGGCCGGTCAGCTCGACACTGCCCCAGGCGAGAAAGGGCGCAAAGGGAACGACCAGGCCGAGCAGCCAGGCGTAGCGCTTGGCGTCGCGCCAGGTGGCCGGATTGAGCTCGATTGCCGGTCCGTGGTCGTGGCTATGGGTGGCAGCCTCCATGACAGCTCCTCCTTGTCAAATCCCAGGGTTACGTCCTACCGGTTGACAAACTAGCACTTTTTGTCAACCATGGCAACAACAATCCGCAATCTGTCTCAAGCACCCCGCTCGGTGTTGACTATGGATTCCTCGCTACCATCCCGCCCGTGTACACGTTCCTCAGCCTCATACAGGTGATCATCTCCGGGGTCTTGATCTTCCTGATCCTGCTCCACTCCGGCAAAGACACCGGGCTCTCCGGCGCCTTCGGCATCGGCGGCGGCGGCAGCTCCTTCGGCGGCGGCTCGATGGTCGAGCGCAACCTCGATCGCGCCACGGTCTTCTTCGCGATCATCTTCGTGCTCAACACGGTCGTCCTGCTGAAGATCTAGACCGGCTCGCTCGGCCGCTCGGCCTGCTCGGCGCGCCCACTGGCGCCCGCGCCGTTGCCCCGGTCGAGGATCTCGACCGCTTCGTTGCGCAGCTCGGCGTCGAGCAGGGCGAAGTCCTCGTCAGAGAGCTTGCCGGCGGCGTGGTCGAGCTCGGCGTCGCGGATCTCGCGGTACTTGGCTTCCTTGAGCGCCTCGAGCTCGCCGACGACGACCGGGGTGCGGCGCCTGCCGCGAGCCGGCCAGACCGCGATCAGGGCGCCGGCCAGCGCGATCAGCCCGCCGATCCACATCCAGGTGACCAGCGGGTCGACGATCACCCGGAAGGTGGCGGTTGCGCCAGAGGTCAGGTAGCTGCGGGCGATGCGCGCCGCAGTCGCCTCCTGCAGGCTCTCGATCTGGGCCAGCGCGACCGGGCGCAGCGAGGGGTCGGCAGCCGCGGCCTGCATCAGCTGCGACACGGCGCGGCACTGCGGCGGCGTGCCGGGGGCGCCGCGCACGCAGGCCCGGAAGCCCTCGTCCGCCGCCCGGGCGGCGGCGAGCACATCCGTCACATCGGGCTGCATGGCGATCCAGAAATCGCTGCCGAAGCCCGCTTTCAACCCCACCTCGGTGGTCGCCTCGCCGTCGAAGAAGTTGGCGATCGTGCCACTGGACATGCCGGTCGGCCGGAAGAAGTCCCGGCTGGGTGTGAGCACGAACTCCTTGTCGCTCTGCTCGACCCGCACCACCGCGCCGAGCGTGAACCTCTGCCCGTCGACCGCCACGGTCGGACGCTCATAAGTGACGGTGCGGTCGTTGACCGCGGCGCTCTCACCCGGCGCCAGGCGCACGTCGCGGTTGGTCTGGAAGCTCGAGGAGGCGGCGATGCCGACCAGCAGCACGACGATGCCGACGTGGACGATGTAGCCGCCGTAGCGGCGCCGGTTGCCGGCGACGATCGCGACCAGCGCCTGGGGCATCGAACCGCCGCGCAGCGAGCGGCGGGCCGCCGCCCCGCGCCAGAACTCCTGCGCCAGGCCGGTGAGGGCGAAGCCGGCGAAGACGAAGAGGGCGAAGGCCCAGAGCTGCGAAGCGGCGTCGCTGAAGAGCAGCAGCCCGACGGCGACCGCGGCAGCCGCGATCCCGGGCGCCAGGAAGACGCGCTTGGCCGAGGCCCAGCTGACCCGCCGCCAGGCGAGCAGCGGGCCGACCCCGGTGAAGAGCACCAGCCCGATCGCCAGCGGCGTCGTGTAGCGATCGAACCAGGGCGCCGCCAGGGAGGACTTCTCGCCGGTGAAGAGCTCGGCGATCAGCGGGAAGAAGGTCCCCCAGAAGATCGTCGCGCAGAGCGCCACGAGCAGCAGGTTGTTGACCAGGAAGACCGCCTCGCGCGAGGCGAGCGAGTCGATGCGCTTCTCCGAGCGCAGGTCGTCGAGCCGCGAGACGATCAGCGCGGTCGAGCCGAGCAGCACGACGGCGATCAGCCCGAGGATGTAGGGGCCGACGGTGCTGTCGCCGAAGGCGTGGATCGACTGCAGCACGCCGGAGCGCACGAGGAAGGTGCCGAGCAGCGCCAGCGTGAAGGTGGCGACGATCAGGCAGGCGTTCCAGACCTTGAGCATGCCGCGCTTCTCCTGGACCATGATCGAGTGCAGGAAGGCGGTGCCGATCAGCCACGGCATCAGCGCCGCGTTCTCGACCGGGTCCCAAGCCCAGTAGCCGCCCCAGCCGAGCTCGGTGTAGGACCAGCGGGCGCCGAGCAGCAGGCCGAAGCCGAGCAGCGCCCAGGCGATCAGGGCGAAGCGGCGCGTGGCGCGGATCCAGGAGGCGTCGAGGCGGCGGGCGATGAGGGCGCCGATCGCGAAGGCGAAGGGGATCGTGAAGGCGACGTACCCCGAGTAGAGCATCGGCGGGTGGATCATCATGCTCGGGTGCTGGAGCAGCGGGTTGAGCCCCACCCCGTCGGCCGGCACCGGGCTGAGCGTCGAGAAGGGATTGACGCCGCCGGCGAAGAGCATCAGGCCGGTGAAGAAGCTCGCCACGCCGGCCATCACCGCCGTCGCCCAGGGGACGATCTCGCGCAGCTTGTCGCGGGTCGCGTAGAGCGCCAGCGAGGAGGCGACCGAGAGCACCCAGGCCCAGAGCAGCAGCGAGCCCTCCTGGCTCGACCACATCGCCGCCCACTTGTAGAAGGTGGGGGTCTCGATCGAGGAATGGCCCTGGACGACCGAGAGCGAGAAGTCGTCGCCGACGAAGGCGACCTCGACCAGGGCGACGCAGAGCGTCAGCAGCGCGCAGAGCGCATAGACCGCGCGCCGCGAGAAGAGGATCCAGCGCTGCTCGCCGTCGCGCCCCAGCAATGCCATGCCCACCGCGACCAGCGCGGTGAGGAAGGCCAGCGCCAGGGCGACGCCGCCGAGGCTAGCTGTCATCCGTGGTGAACTTCGACGGGCACTTCGTGACCAGCGTGTCGCGCTGACCGGCGAAGGCGCCGTTCTGCGTCATCTCGCCGGTGAGGATGATCTCGCGACCGCCGCGGAACGGATCCGGGACGGTGCCGCTGTAGGTGACCGGGATGCTCACGCTGGCGTCGTCACGGTCGGCGACGCGGAAACGCAGGCCCTCCTCCCCCTGCCTGACCGAGCCCGGCACGACCCTGCCCGTCATGTCATAGACGGTCCCCGGCGTGGCGGCGATCAGCTGCGAGGGCTCCCTGGCCTCGGTCGAGGCGCTGAAAGACGTGTAGACGAGCGCCGTCGCGAGCAGCACCGCGACGCCGAGAGCCACGACGAGCCGGATCTTCCTTTTCCGCTGCGGATCCAAGGCGCCAAGCATTATCGCAACCCCCAACCCCGCTGACTTCGTCGTTTTGTACACATATGCGTCTAGAACGACAAAGTCAGCCCTGGAAGAATGGTGGCGTGGCTGACGATCCCGTATTGCTGATCACTGGGGCTAGCAGCGGTATTGGGGCTGCTACGGCGCGGGCGACGGGGGCGAAGTACCGCTTGGCGCTGGCGGCGCGGCGGTTGGAGCCGTTGGAAGAGCTGGTGGAGGAGCTGGGTGGCGGGGAGCGGGCGCTTGCTGTGCGGTGCGACGTCACCGAGTGGGATCAGGTGGAGGCGATGGCGGCTGCGGCGATTGAGCGCTTCGGTCGTATCGACGCGGTCTTCGCCAATGCCGGCTTCGGCGCCACGCGCGGCTTCCTCGAGGAGTCGGTCGAGCACTGGCGCTCGATGGTGCTGACCAACGTCTATGGCGTCGCGCTGACGATCCGCGCCACCCTCCCCCACCTGCTCGAGCGTGGCGACGGCCACTTCCTGATCACCAGCTCGGTCGCCGGCCGGCGCGCCCTGCCCGGCTCGCTCTACTCGGCGACCAAGTGGGCGGCGACGGCGATCGGCGAGGCGCTGCGCGCCGAACTGCGCCAGATGCACGAGAACCGCGACATCAAGGTCACCCTGATCGAGCCGGGGATGACCGACACCCCATTCTTCGACAACCGCCCGGGAGACTGGGCGCTACGCGACGAGGACATCGCCAAAGCGGTGATCTACGCCCTCGAGCAGCGCCCGGGGGTCGATGTCAACGAGATCCTCATCCGCCCGACCAGCCAGCCAACCTGAGAGCCGGTCCCTGCCGGGATCGGCTTAGCGCCGCTTGTGCTTGCGGCACGACGTGCGCAGCTTTGGTCGCATGTTCCGCTTCTTGCCGTTGTGGGCCTTGAAACGGGCGATCACCTTGTGCTTCTTCGCGCAGAGGCTGGTGGTGTTGACCAGCAGGCCGCGCTTCTTGCCGCCGCGCACGGTGAGCATGAACTTCGAGACCGGCACGTCGGGGACGACGTCGAAGGTGGTGCGCAGCCGGCGCTTGACGCTGTCGATGCGACCGACAAGCTCGACGTCGACCTGGCCGCTCAGCGCAGCGACCATGTCGGGTAGTTCGTTGTCGGAAGAGCGCAGATAGACCGGGCCTTTGAGCGGGCCGTCGAGCAGCGGGGTCTTGGCCCGCGCGTAGCCGTAGATCGAGTCCTTGGGGCATTTGTGGGCCGCGAACTGGACGCGCGTGCAGACGTTGGCGAGGCTGCTCTGTTCGAGGATCAACGCCTTCGGCAGGGTGACCGCAGCCCGGCCGATGTTGGCGTCGCCGTCGCGGGCCTTGAGGATGGCGCGCAGTTTCGGGCTCTTCGCTCGGCGCGTGCCGCCGAAGACGCGCATGTAGAGCTTCGGCCTGAAGCCGAGCTTCTCGCAGCCGTTGACCTGGAAGGCGACGCCAACCGGCAGGGAGCTGAAAGTGGCCGGATCAAGTGGATTGGCCCCGCCCCCGCGCAGCGTGCCGCCAACCCCCAGCGGCGAGCAGTTGGTCGGGTTGATCGCGAACTGTTTGCGATCGAGCGTCACCGCCACCGTGCGGAGGTCGAGCGTGGCCCCGCCGAAGACATGCGGGATCGGATCCGAGACGGCGTTCACCTGGGCGGTCCTCGGGTCGACGAACAGCGCCACCCTCACCACGACCGCGCCGAGATCGAACGGCCCGGCCGTGGCGGGGGTGATCACTGCCAGGGAGAGGGGGGCGCCGTGGTAGGGCCCTGCGAGGAAGGCTTTGCCGCCGAGGCCGATCGGGCTGGGCCCGCTGCCGGCAGTGACCGAGGCGCTGCCGACCAGGCTCGAGCCGGGGCAGCTCGAGTTGACAGCCTCGGCCGCGCCAGCGTTAGCCGCAGCAGCAGCGATCGCGCTCTCGGGGCAGTAGCGCACGCCGGCCAGCTTCGCCGTCAGGCCGGGGGGCAGCTTGACCTCGACGCCCTTGAGCTCCTGGTTGCCGTCGGAGCGAGGGCCGACGTCCACCGCGAAATGCGTGAAGGCGCCACCCTTGCGGTTGGTCGTGCGTGCCGCGAAGCTCGGCACGAAGGGGCGCGCGGCAATCGATTTGGCGCACTCGCCGCCGCCCGGGGCGCTGGCCAGCGTGAAGCCGTTACCTGGGGTCGCATCGGGGTTGCCCGACCAGGGCGTCATCTGAGTGGCTGTCTGGTTGGGCCCGCAGGTCGGCGGGCTGGTCAGCGGCGCCTTGGCGCCGCCGTTGAACTGGATCCGGAAGGAGCTGAACGGCACCTGCGGGTTCTCGGCGAAGGTCGTGGTCAGCTGCCCGGTCACCGGATCGGCGCTGACGTTGCCGATCAGACGGGCATCGATGTCATAGCGCTCAGACTTCGCTTCGACGAAGATCCGGTACGCCTCCCCCGAGGCGGGATCGCGGCTGAGCTGCCTGCCGACGTAGACGTCTCCGCTCAGCGAGCCATCGGGCAGCGGCGGCGAGTCGACCGCGACGGTTCCGACCTTGGAGGCCGGTGGGCAGGCGTTCGCCAGATCCCTCACGCCCTTGCGGAACTCGTCATCCGAGCAGGCAGCCAGGCCGTTGGCGGCCGATGGATTGAGGCCCATGCCCTGAGGCAGGGTCACCTTGGCGGTTCTCAGGTGGGACTGGAGCTGGGTCAGCGGGTTCGGCTCAAAGGGAACCTCGACGTCGACGGCGGCGCCGGCCGGTGAGTCGGTCTGGCTCGTGCCAGGGTCAACCGCGATCGTCGGATCGAAGGGGATGGTCTCGCATTCGAGCGGCATTTTCCCCGGTGGCAGCATCGACTCGATGAACGGCGAGCCATTCGGGAAAGTGGGGTTTTCGTCCTCATATGAATCGGCCCGCAGGAAGGTCGAGTAGGTCTGTTCGAAGGGTGGCGTTTCCGGGTTGTGACAGGTGCTCGGCGTGGTGATGAAGGTGCCGTCGCCGGAGCGCCCGTCGAAGACCAGGCGGTTTTGGGCGATGCGGGCAAATTCCCCCAGACCGGGGATGCCGTCCAGTTCGAGTTTGGCGACGTGGATCGTGAAGTACTCGTGGTAATTGCCCTCCCAGGCGATGTCTGCCTCGAGGTAGACGTCGTTGCCGGCAATGCTGAGGCCGAAGAGCGCCGGTTCGCCGAATTTGGGCACGATGTTGTAGACCGGCACCGGCGGTAGCGGCACGGAAAAGCTGGTCGTCGGGTTGGTCGCGGTGACGGCGCTGGTGCCGACTTGGGTGTTCAGAGGGCAGGTCGACGGGCTCTCCCCGGGGTCGAGTTCGCACTGGGCGACGGTGGCCTGCGGGTTGACGGTCAGCCCCTCGGGCAGATCGACGCGAACGGTCCTCAGGTTGCCGACCGGGATTTCGCCGATGACCGGACCCGGTTCCTGCTTGATGAGGAACTGGGTGAAGCCGACCGGCGGGTGGCCGGCAGCCTGTTCGAAGAACTGCAGCGGCGTATCCACGGAGCAGGGTGGCGTGTCGAGGGTGCAGGTGCCCGCCTGCCAGCCGTCATCCGACTGCGGTGGGTCGTGCTGCGGGGCAATGATCGTCGAGTTGTCGATTTCGGCCGACGACGCGACTGGCGCAGCGATGCCAAGTGCCAAAGCCGCGCCCGCAAGCACCACCAGAACACGAATCCCCGCTCCCTCTCTCATCCGTTCTCCCTTCCCGAAGAGCATTACTGGACGGATCTTACCCGGTTTTCGAGATTTACACCATCATTTTTTGGTATGACTTACCTAGAAGTAAGTACGCAACAATCGAACGAGACGGAGGAAATCTCATGAACTGGCAGCTTCTGGCACGAGCAAATACCCATCCGCTGCGCATCTCAATCCTCGAGGTGCTGGGCATGGACGGCGGGCGCACGCTCTCCCCCAGCGACCTCAGCTACGAGCTGCGCACGCCGCTCAGCAACGTCAACTACCACGTCACCGAGCTATGGCAGACCGGCCTGATCGAGCTGACCGCGGAACGCCCCGTGCGCGGCGCCACCGAGCACTTCTACCGCGAGGTCAAAAGCAACGAGCCGAGTCGCAGCGGCCGCTCCCACAACGGGCGCCGGCGCGCGGCGCGGCGCCGGGCTAAGTCGGGTACCGCGCTCTAGAGCCGACCGTATGTGACAGCTCGACTCCTGGTGGCTCCGCGGGAGTCGAGCGCCCGATGCGGGCGACCCTAGGGAAGCGGGGTCGGCTGCGGTGGTCTCACTTCGCTGCAGGACCGGATCCCCAGGAAGGTTGGCCGCAGGGCAGGGCTTTTGTTGCGAATCGACCACTCCATCAGGGCCAGGCAACGGCCTCGGGATTTGTCTTCCGCTTCGATGGTGATGAAGATCGAGCAGCGGACCCGGTGCTCGGAGATGCGGCCGCAGGGACCGCCCGAGGAGGAGACGCAGCGTTCCCCCGGCTCGTCGCTGGCCGCGCAAAGCGCTTTCGCAAAGGTCTTGTTCGCTTTACTGGCGCGCGGCGCCTCCAAGGTGTGGGCAAGCGCCGAGCCAGTCATGAGCAGGGCGGCCAGCAGCCCTGACAAAGCGATCAACTTCCATGGTGATGCCATTCGACCCTCTCCCCCTTGCTGAGCCGAGCGGCTCGTTTTGCGTCGTTGGACGACTACGACACTCCGTGAATTCTCAGACAAACCTATTCAAATCTCCGAGAGCTTGACGGCCGAAGGCGATTGAGCGTTCCTGCTGCGGTAAGGAGGAAAGCGGACGACCGGTCTCGAACCGGCGACCTCGAGCTTGGGAAGCTCGCGCTCTACCAACTGAGCTACGTCCGCGCTAGACGCTGATTCTACGGCTGCAGGGAGGCTGCCGGGGGTGGGCGCGAACTAGAGTGGGTCGCCGTGAGCGCCCGCTCGTTCCTCGCCTTCCTCGCGGTGCTGGCCGTCATCGGCCTGCTCGGCTTTGGCCTGCTCAGCAAGGGCGGCGCGACGATCGCGGTCGGCGATCCGGTTCCCGACCGCCGCCTGCCCGTCCTGCTGGGGCCCGGTCAGAGCTCGCTCGCCGAGCAGCGTGGCAAGTGGACGCTGGTCAATCTCTGGGCCTCGTGGTGCGAACCCTGCCGGGAAGAGGCCCCCGTCCTGGAGCGCTTCTACCGCGACTGGCGCGATCGCGGCGTGACCGTGGTCGGCATCGACGTGCAGGACAACCGCGACGACGCCCTCGCCTTCCTGCGCGAATTCCCGGCCACCTACCCGCAGCTGCGCTCGATCGGCGATGAGCGCAGCGAGGCCTTCGGCTCGACCGGGGTGCCGGAGAACTTCCTCGTCGACCCGCGCGGGCGCCTGGCGTTGATCTGGCGCGGGCCGATCATCGACGAGCGCTTCCTGCAGGAGCGGGTTGTGCCGCTGATCGAAGGTCGCGGATGAGACGCGGGGCTTTGCTGGCCGCCCTGCTCGGTGCCTTGGTGCTCGCCTTGCCCGCAAGTGCCATGAGCGCGCCGCAGACATCGCTGGGCGACCTCGAAGACGAGGTCATGTGCCCGATCTGCGGCACCCTGCTGGAACTCTCCGAAGCGCCGCAAGCGGAGCGCCAGCGCGTCTACATCACCCGGCTGATCGCTGCAGGCAAGACCAAGGACCAGATCAAGGACGCCCTAGTGACCCAGTACGGGCGCGAGGTGCTGGCCGAGCCGAGCGGCTCGGGCTTCGACCTCTCTGCCTACCTGGCGCCGATCGTCGCCTTCCTCGTCGCGCTCGTCGCCCTGGCCTTCGGCGTGCTCCGCTGGCGAAGCGCAGCGGCGAGCTCCGGCCAGGCAGCGCCGAAGCCAGGCCCAGACGACGAGCAGGCGGAGCGGCTCGAGGCCGACCTCTCCCGCTACGACCTCTAGCGCGCCGCGCTCAGCCGAGGAGGACGAGCCCGGTTGCCGCGATCGGCAAGCGCTTCGGAATCTCGCCCCGCTCGCCGCAGACCAGGGTCACGGTCGAGTGTTCGGCGAGCGCCCGCAGCGAGTCGGGGTCTTCCTCGAGCGGCGGGCCGTCGATGACGAGCAGGTCATAGGCATGCCGCAGCTTCTCGATCGCCTGGTCGCAGCGATCGGAGTCCAGCACCGCGACCGGAGCAGACAGCGCCTCGCCGGCGACGATGCAGGCCAGCGGCTCGACGGCGCGGCCCGCGGCTGGACCGGCGAGCACCAGCGGCTGCAGGACCTCCGCCGACTCGACCTCGCCGGTGAGGTACTCGTGCAGGCCGGGATCGGGGGCAAGGCCGAGGGCGCCGGCAAGGCTCGGCGCCGCCAGGTCGCACTCGAGCAGCGCCACCCGGCGGCCCTCGGCGAGAGCCGCCGCGGCAAGGCCAAGCGCCACCTGCGACTTGGCCGGGCCGGTGGCCATCACCGCATTGGCGCCGCGCAGGCCGTTGGCCAGGCCGGCATAGGCGTCGAGCTCGGCCCGGCCGAGGGCGCCCGGCCTGCCGGAGGCGCCGTCGGGGGCGGGCAGCTCAGCCACAACCGGTGTTTTCTTGCGACGACCCAGCATCACATGCGCTCCGGAGCCGAGATTCCTAGCAGGCCGAGCGAGCGGGCGATCGTCCGCATGGTCAGCAGGGAAAGGGCCAGGCGCGACTCCTCGACCCCTTCGCCCTCGGCGCCGACCACCTGACAGTCGCGGTAGAAGCCGTGGAAGTCGGCGGCAACCGCGGTCGAGTAGGTGCAGATCCTGTGCGGGGCGCGGCGCTCGGCCGCCTCGCGCACCTCGCCGGGCAGCTCGATCAGGCGCTTGATCAGCTCGCGCTCGGCCGGCTCCAGCGCCGTCCCGGGCGTGGCGCTGCCGGCGCCGGCAGCGATCTGCTCCGCCTCGCGACCGGCCTTGCGCAGGATGCTGGCGATGCGCGCGTGGGCGTACTGCACGTAGTAGACGGGGTTGTCGTTGGACTGGCGGCGAGCCAGCTCGAGGTCGAGGTCGAGTTCGGTGTCGTGGCTGCGCCAGAGCATGAACCAGCGGGTCGCGTCGACGCCGATGTCGTCGAGCAGCTCGTCGAGGCCGACGAAGTCGCCGCTGCGCTTCGACATCTGCGCCCGCTCGCCGCCTTCGACGACGTGGACGAGGCGCATGATCAGCGCCTCGAAGCGGTCCGGGTCGGCGCCGAGGCCGGCGATCGCGGCCCGCAGGCGGGCCACATAGCCATGGTGATCGGCGCCGAGCACGTTGATCAGGCGCTCGAAGCCGCGCTCGAGCTTGTCCCAGTGATAGGCGACGTCGGCGGCCAGGTAGGTCGGTTCGCCGTTGGCGCGGATCAGCACGCGATCCTTGTCGTCGCCGAAGGT
>Ga0075325_1000099_pt1 | contig 11957 bp, 6 predicted proteins | sample MayberrySE_Catta_5_FD_120048 | JGI IMG/M metagenome (GOLD analysis project Ga0075325, IMG submission 120048) | Natural and restored wetland microbial communities from the San Francisco Bay, California, USA, that impact long-term carbon... | ecosystem: Environmental > Terrestrial > Soil > Wetlands... | reverse complement strand
TCGGCACCGCTCCGGGCGAGGGCGACCCTTCCGCCGTTGCCTCCTCGTGGACCAGCCGCCGCTCCACCCGGCCGCGCGCGGTGATCCTGATCGAGACGCTCAGGGCGGTGGATCGGCTCCGGGCCGTGGCCGCGGGCGTGGATGGGGTGCTCCCCGCGGAACGGATGGTGGCCGACCTGCCACGCTATGCGCGCACCCTGGCCCAGAGTGGTCCACCGCCTTCCACCGTGCTCCTGCTCGACGGCGATGCGGATCGCTCCAGCCGGGTGGTCGCCATACTGGAGTCGGCGAACATCCGGGTGGTGCGCAGTCCATCCGCCAAGGCCGCGCGGGAGCTGCTGGACCGCGAGGGACCGGATCTCCTGGCTGCCGCGCCGCGCCTGGCCGACGGCGACGGCTTCAGCGTGCTCCGTGACGTCCGGGAGGACCCGAGATTCCACCTGCTGCCGACACTGGTGATCGGGTCTCCCGACCCGGCCACGCAGATCGAGGCCCTTCGCGCCGGCGCCGACGACTTCCTGTCCGACACCGCTCCCCCGGAGCTTCTCCTGCAGTCGGTAATCACTCGGGCGGAGCGCGGCCGCCGCCTGCGGGAGATGCTCCTCCGGGACGAGCTCACCGGCCTCCTGAATCACGGCGCGCTGATGGGGGAGCTGGAGTACGCGGTGGAGTACGCCCGACGCCACGGCGGCCCCCTCGCCTTCCTGCTGTTCGACCTCGACCGCTTCAGCGAAGTCCACGAGCGCTTCGGGCAGATCGTGGGCGACCAGGTCCTACTCCATGTCGCCAACGTCTTCCGGAGCAGTGTCCGCGCGAGCGACGTGATCGGCCGCTACGGCGCGGAGGAGTTCGCCATGATTCTCCGCGGCGCGGGCCCGAGCGGTGCGGCGGTGGTCGCGGCGAAGCTGCGCCAGGTCCTCGGCGACCATGCCGCCTCCACGGTGGAGGGGGTCATCATCCCGCTGCACGTGAGCGTCGGCTGGGCTACGCACCCCTCGGACGGCACCGCACCCGGCGAGCTGGCCCACGCGGCGATGCGAGCGTTGAGAAGGGAGAAGGTGGAGGGGCGGTAAGGCGGTAGGCTCCGGTGACAAGAGACCCTCCGGCACCCCAGACACCGGAAGGTCTCTTGTGGCGGAAGCTACCGCCCTACCGCCTTACCGCCTTACCGCCTTACCGCTAATGCCTAAATCCACTCGACAGCGGCATCACGTCGCGGGGATTCTTCTCGTCCCCGAAGAGCAGCCGCCCTTCGCGGAAGCTGGCGCCCCGCAGCGTGAGCGCCAGGACCTCGCCCAGCTCCTGCACCAGGTAGATCTCGATCTTGTCCCTGACCTCCTGGGGCAGGTCCTCGAGGTCGGGCTCGTTCTCCTTCGGCAGGATGATATGGTTGATGCCCGCCCGTACCGCGCCGAGCACCTTCTCCTTCACTCCACCGATCGGGAGCACGCGGCCGCGCAGCGTGATCTCGCCGGTCATGGCGATGTCGTGCCGCACCGGCCGGCCCGAAAGCGTGGACACGACGGCCGAAGCCATGGTGACGCCGGCGGAGGGCCCATCCTTCGGGATCGCGCCCGCGGGGACGTGGATGTGGATGTCGCGGTCGAACATCTCGTCCGCGATCTGGAGACCGGCCGCGTGGGAGCGGGCGTAGGTCCACGCCGCCCGGGCCGACTCCTTCATCACGTCACCGAGCTGGCCGGTCAGCACCAGCTCCCCCTTGCCCCGCATCGTGCTCGCCTCGACGAACATGATGTCGCCACCGGTCGGCGTGTAGTACATCCCGGTGGCCACGCCGATCTCGTCCTGCCTGGCCGCCTTCTCCGGATGCACCTTCGGCCGCCCGAGCAGGTCGTCCACCATATCCTTGTCGACTACGACCGTCTCGACCTCTCTCGCGGCGATCTTGCGGGCCACCTTCCTGGCCAGCCGGCCGATCTCCCGCTCGAGCTGACGGACGCCCGACTCGCGGGTGTAGCTGGTGATCACCTCGGAGAGCGCCTCGTCGGTGACGGTGAGCTGCACTGGCGAGACCCCGTTCTCCGTGAACTGCCGGGGAATGAGGTACTTCCTCGCGATCTCCCGCTTCTCCCGCTCGGTGTAGCCGGCAAAATCCACCACCTCCATCCGGTCGAGCAGCGGCCCGGGGATGTTCTGGATGAAGTTCGCCGTGGCGATGAACAGCACCTCGCTCAGATCGAACGGGACGCCGAGGTAGTGGTCGACGAACGTGTCGTTCTGGGCCGGGTCAAGCACCTCGAGCAGCGCGCTCGCGGGATCGCCCTGGAACGAGACGCCAAGCTTGTCCACCTCGTCCAGCAGGAACACGGGGTTCCGGGTGCCGGCCTGCTTCATCCCGTGGATGATCCTACCGGGCATCGCGCCCACATAGGTGCGACGGTGACCACGGATGTCGGCCTCGTCACGCGCGCCGCCGAGGGAGATGCGGACGTACTTCCGCCCCATCGCCCGGGCGATGGACTTGGCGACGGACGTCTTGCCGACGCCCGGGGGTCCGACAAAAAGGAGGATCGGGCCGCGGGCGCGGTCGTCGTCGTTGCCCGGGATCGGCGTGTTCGGCGCCGGCACGGTGGCGGTCGCCGTGGGCGACTCTGTGGCCACGCCGTCGCCGCCGTCAAGCTGTCCATCCGTCGCGCCGTCCGGCTGACCGTCCGCCTGTCCGCCTGTCCGCCCGTCCGTCATGGCACGGAGCTGTCGGACCGCGAGGAATTCCAGGACTCGATCCTTCACGTCACCCAGCGCGTAGTGATCCTCGTCGAGGATCCGCTGCGCCTCGACCAGGTCGAGATGCTCAGTGCTTCGGATGTTCCAGGGCAGCTCTGCGACATTCTCAAGGAACGTGCGGATCACCTGGGACTCCATGGACTCGCGGCCGATGCGGGCGAGCCGGTTGAGCTCCCGGTCCACTTCCTTCCGCACCTCGGTGGGCAACTCCAGCGCGGACAGCTTCTCCTTCAGCTCGCGCAGGTCGTCCCGCTCGTCGTCCTCGCCCAGCTCGCGCTGAATGGTCTTGAGCTGCTCGCGGAGGAACATCTCCCGCTGCCGCTCGCCCAGCTCCTCCTGGACCTGGGACTTGATGTCTTCCTGGGCGTCCAGGACACCGATCTGACGCTGGACGTGCACCAGAACCCGCCGGAGCCGCTCCTCGACGCTCAGCGTCTCGAGCAGGATCTGCCGCTCCTGGGGCGTGATGTCGATGTAGCCGGCGACCAGGTCCGCGAACCGGCCTGGGTCGTTGACCCCGGCCAGCACCTGCTGGACCACCTCGTCGGGCAGGCCGGACTTCTGGCCCAGCTCCGCGGCTCGGGTCCGCGCCTCGCGGTGGAGCGCGACGAAGGCCGAATCGGTGGCGTTGAGGGGATCCATCTCTTCCGCCTCGCGCACGATGGCCTGCAGATAGCCGTCCTTCTCGGTGTAATGCATGGCGATGCCGCGCCGCTCCCCGTGGAGCAGCAGCTGCATCCCGGACAACCCCCGCTGGAGCTGGCCAATACGGGCGATGGTCCCGATAGTGTACAGGACGTCGGGAGTCACGCTCTCGACGTTCTGCCGCTGGGAGACCGCGAAGACCAGGCGATCGGGCTGGCTCAAAGCGGACTCGATGGCACGAAGGGTCGCGGGACGCCCTGCCCCGATGGGCGCGGTGACGCCCGGGAAGAGCACGACTTCCCGCAGAGGCAACACTGGCAGAGTCAAACGTTCGGGCATTTTCTTGACTACTCCTTCCAAGCCCCCATCATAGGGGGAAAATGGCAGGCCCAAAACACGAATGGCCCCTCAGGTGCAGTGACCGTGCCATGCTTGGGTCCTTCTCTGTTGTGTCTCATAACAAGTTACAGGGTCGAAGGGTTTCCCGGCGGGGCCGGTGGGCGGGCATTTCGGCAGCGATTCGAGGTCGGTGGCTGTTTCGCTGCCATTCTGTCACCCTGAACCAGCGGACAATGCCGAGCATGGCCCCCTTCGCTCCGCTCAGAGTGACATCCGCGCACAGCTCCAAAGTGCCCTCAGGGTGGCGGCTGGCCAGACGCGAGTACAGATTTGCTGCCATGTCCGGTTGCTCCAACGCGGGCTCCCCCGCCCCGGGGCCCCCTCTCCCGTGACCGCTCCTTCCGACCAGCCACTGGCGACCCGACTCGCCTCGGCGCTAGGTGACGCATATACGATCGAAGGAGAAGTCGGCCGGGGCGGGATGGGTGTCGTCTACCGCGCCCGCGACGAGCGCCTTCAGCGTCGGGTGGCGATCAAGGTCCTTCCTCCGGAGCTCGCCTTCCAGACGGACATCCGGGAGCGTTTCACCCGCGAGGCCCAGACCGCCGCCAAGCTGAGCCATCCCCACATCGTTCCGATTCACACGGTCGGCGAGGGGCACGGCCTGGTCTACTTCGTCATGGGCTACGTGGACGGCGAGTCGGTGGCGAGCCGGATCCGGCGCCGCGGCAGGCTCCCGGTCGAAGAGGTCCGTAGAGTCATGGCCGAGTCGGCCGACGCGCTCGGCGCCGCGCACGCGCTCTCGATCATCCATCGCGACATCAAGCCCGACAACATCCTGCTCGAAGGGTCCCGGGGCCGGGTCATGGTGACCGACTTCGGGATCGCCAAGGCGCTCTCGGGCAGCTCGGGCGCCACCCTCACCGGCGCCGGTGTCGCGATCGGGACGCCGGCCTTCATGAGCCCCGAGCAGGCCGCCGGCGAGCGCGAGATCGACGGGCGCTCGGACCTCTACAGCCTGGGCATCGTCACCTACCAGATGCTCACCGGGGAGCTGCCCTTCACCGCACCCACCGTCGCCGGCATCCTCATGAAGCAGATCACGGAGCCCGCGCCGGACGTCCGCGCCAGGCGGTCCGATGTGCCGGAGGACCTCGCCCTCGCCGTGAGCCGCTGCCTGGAGAAGGACCCGGAGAACCGCTGGCCCACGGCCGACGCGTTGCGCCGAGCGCTGGAGAGCCGGGTGGTGGCCGGCTATCAGCCCACCGGGCTCGGCTGGCGGGCAGGCCGCGGGAGCACCCGCGCGGGGACTCGTGACGGAGCGCCTGTCGCCCCGCCGCGCGGCGCGCCGGCGGGACCGCCGCGGCGTGGTCGCCCAGCCGGGCTGCTCGACCGCGACGCGAACGATGCCCGCTTGGGCAGACTGGACCGCGACCAGCGCGCCCTCGCTCGCGGGGGAGCGCGGCTGGAGGGACGCCGCCAACAGGCGGGGCGCGAGGCCGCCATCCCCGATACCGGCGAGCCGAAGATCGTGCAGCAGGTGCGCGGGCAGTTCGCCAGCTGGGCGGCGGTCTCGCTCGGTCTCTTCGGTATCAACGTGGCCACCGGACTGGACACGCCGTGGTTCCTCTTCCCGACCTTCGGCATGGGCATCGGGATGATGAAGAACTACGCCAGGCTCTGGCAGTCGGGCTACAGCTGGCGCGACGTGTTCACCCGCCCGCCCGCGGCCGACGCTGTCGAGACGCTGATGACCAAGGGTGCCCGGCTGCCTCGCCGTCTCCCGCAGCCCACGGCCGAGGAGTTCGGGGCCCATCTGCCCCAGATCCTCCAGGTGCAGAGCGACCGGTTCGCCATCGGCAAGCTGATGGAGAAGCTGCCCCCGTCGGAGCGGAACATGCTGCCCGAGGTCCAGCAGACGGTGGACTCTCTCTACGAGCGAGCGATCGACGTGGCGCGGACACTGCACGCGATGGACTCCAACCTCGACACCGAGGGGTTGGGCTCGATCGACTCCCGGATCGCGGCACTCGCCAAGGAGCCAGACGATCCCGAGCGCGCGCGGCGCCTCAACCTGCTCCAGCGCCAGCGGCAGACGATCATCGACCTCCAGGGCCGCCGGACCCAGGTGGCGAGTCACCTGGAGTCCTGCGTGCTGGCGATGCAGAACGTGCGCTTCGACCTGCTGCGGCTCCGCTCGGCCGGCGTGGCGGCCGTGCTCGGCGATCTGACCCAGGCCACGCAGCAGGCCAAGGCGCTCTCCCGCGACGTGGACAACGCCATCGCCGCGGCGGGCGAGATCCGGGAGGCGATGAAGTAAGTGCGAGCTCGACCGTATGTCACCCTGAGCCCAGCGAAGGGGACCATGTTGAAGATGGTCCCCTTCACTTCGTTCAGGGTGACAGTCTTCTCGTTCGGGGTGACAGTCTTCACCCTGTTCCTCGTCTCGTCGGCGGCTGCCCAGCAGGGCACCCCGGGCCCCCGGGATGTCGTGCAGAGCGCCGAGCGCTCGGTCGAGGACGACAGCGCCGCCGCCGTGCGCGCCCGCTGGACCGAGGCGCTCCGGCGTGACAGCAGCGACCGCGCCGCGGCGCTCGGTCTCGCCTCGCTCGCCCGGCTCACCTACGACTTCGCCACCGCCGAGCGGCTGTTGAATGGCATGCTGGCCCGCGCGGGGGGCACGGTAGACCCGTGGACGGTCCAGGCCAGGATCGGCCTCTACCGCGTCGCAAACTCGAGCGGAAACACCACCCGCGCCGATTCCCTGCTCAACGTCGCCATCCGCGAGGCGCGTCGTATCGGCGACCGCGGCGGCGAGCTCGATGCGCTGATCGGCCTGAGCGGGACCCGGGCCTCGAGCGGCCCGGACGAGCCCGCCCTGGCCACCCTCGACAGCCTGCGGCGGATCCTGCCTCCCGGCGACAGCTGGGAGCGCGGCGAGTATCTCTGCCGGCTCGGGCTCTTCCGGGGCGTCGGCGGCGACACCGGGGTGACCAGGCTGATCCGCAACGGCATCGTCGTGGCCGAACGGGTCGGGGAGCGGCAGCTCGCGGGGCACTGCCTCGAGGCGCTCGCGCTGGTCCACAGCCTCCACGGGAAGCCGGACTCGGTGTTTCCCATCATGGCCCGGGCCGAGACGCTGCTCCGCACCACCAATGCCCGCGCGTCACTCGCGCGGCTCTACTCCCGGCGCAGCGACGAGCTCCAGGCTCGCGGCCGGCTGGGCGAAGCGAAGGTGGCCTTGGGCCAGGTGCTCGCGGAGGCGACGCTCTCCCGGAACGGCAACCGCATGGCCAACGCCTATGGCGGTCTCGGCATGCTGGCGCTCCGGACCGGCGACCTCCCCTCCGCCACCGACTGGTACGAGCGCGCCGCCGTGCTGTACGACAGTCTCGGCGACGGCGAAGGCGGAATGATCTCGCGGCAGAACCGGGCCGAAGTGCTGGCCGCCTCGGGCGACCTGGAGTCGGCCAAGACGGCGCTCACCGCCACGCTGGAGGAGGCGGAGAAGTTCGGCTTCTTCGAGGACGCGGTGATCGCGCGCCAGCGCCTCGCGCGGCTGGCGATGCGCCGGAACGACTGGGCCGAGGCCGAGCAGCAGCTCACCGCCGCGGAGGCGAAGGCCCGCGATCGCGGGATGCCGGGTGTCGCCGAGAACCTGGTGTACGACCGCGGCGTGCTCGCGCTGGGCACCGGCCGGCTGGACGAGGCCGAGCGGCTCTTCGGCGGGTTCGTGGCGAAGGTCGCCCCCGAGGACCGCCTGGTCCGCCACGCGGCGCGGGTCCGGATCGCCGAGGTGGCCGCACGTAAGGGCGAGCTGGCTCGCGCCGAGCGGGAGATCACCGCTGCGAGCCGCCAGCTGGAGGAGTGGCGCGCTTCGCTGGGCGACGACGAGCTGCGCGGTTACGCGTTCTCCGCCACCGTGCTGGGCGAGTACGACGCCCAGGCGCCGACCGCCCGGGTGCTCGCGGCGCTCGCGGCCGGCCAGCGCGCGGAGGGGGCGTTCGCCCTGGCCGAACAGCGCCGGGCACGGCTGCTCACCGACCGTCTCAACCAGGCGGTCGCGCTGCGCGAAGGCAGCGCGACCGACACCGCCGTAGTAGCGAGCACCCGCGCGCACCCGCTCACGTCCGAGGAAATCACGCGGGCGCTGCCGGACAGCGCGACCGCAGTGCTGGAGTACGTCGCCGGCAGCGAGGGCGCGCCGACCACGCTCTTCGTCCTCAGTCGGGCGGGTGTGCGCGCCGCCGTGCTGCCGAGCGCGGACACGTTGGCACCGGCGATTCGGCGCCTGGTCGCGATGGTGGAGACCGGGGGCCGGCCCGACGCGCTCACGCGCAGCCTGGGCGCCGCGCTGCTCGAGCCCGCCCGCACGCTGCTTCCCGACGGCGTCACCCGGCTGGTGATCGTACCCGACGGCCCCCTGCATCATCTCCCGTTCGATGCGCTGACCCTCGCCGACGGCGAGGCCGCGGTGGAGCGGTGGGCGATCGGACTCGCGCCCTCCGCCAGCCTCGCCGCGACGCTATGGCAGCGGGGCGCTCGCGCGGAGCCGGGCCCGGTGCCGGGCCGGGTGCTGGCGATGGGGGATCCGCAGTTCCCGCTGGAGCTCTCCGCGTCGGCGATGCGCGACGGGGAGACCTACCGCTCGGCGTTCGCTGCGGCCGGCGGGTTGCCGAGACTGAAAGGGAGCGGCGAGGAGGCCCGCACCGTCGCCCGGTACGCCGCCGGCGGCTCGGAGGTGCGCACCCGGGCCGAGGCCAGCGAGGCCTGGCTCAAGATGGCCCCGCTCGAGCGCTTCGACGTGATCCACCTGGCGACGCACGCCCTGGTGGACGAGCGCTCGCTCACCCGCACGGCGCTGGCGCTGGCTCCCGGTGGCGCGGAGGATGGCTTTCTCTCGCCCGCGGACATCGCCGGTCTCAAGCTCGACGCCGATCTCGTCGTGCTCTCGGCCTGCCGCACCGCGGGTGGTGTCACCATCGCGGGCGAGGGAGTACAGGGTCTCACCACGCCGCTGGTGGCCGCTGGGGCGCGCTCGGTGATCGCCACGCAATGGAGAATCGGTGACCGCAGCGCCGTGCGGCTGGTCGCGGACCTCTACGACGGATTGGCTCGAGGGCTGACGGTGGCGGAGGCGCTGCGCGAGGCGAAGCTGGCTGCCCTCCGGCGGGGCGCGCCGCCGGGCGACTGGGCCGGGTTCACGGTGGTGGGCGATCTGACGGCAAAAGTCCCGCTGGTGAAACCGTCGACGCCCCCGGTGGATCTCCCGCTGGCGGCCGGGCTCCTGGTGGTGCTCGGAATGGCGGGCTATTGGGCTCTGAGACGGAGAGGCCGGAGCGCCGAGCGCGCGTCGGCCGGCGCGGTGGCGCCGACCCACCACTGATACTCGCCGGGCGCGAGGTCGGCGGCGCTCTGCAGGACCATCGCCGTATCGGCCGTCTCCGCTTCGAGCACCACTTCGCCCGCCGCGTTCATCACCTCGAGCCGATAGCGGCCGGCCCCCGCGATCGGATGCCAGGCGAAGAGCAGTGGAGATCCGGTGGTGGCATCGGGCGGTGGGGCCAGCAGCGTCAGCCGTTCTTCCGCGTCGGACCGGACCACGTCGCGCTCGGGCGCCCGAGGCAGGGCGTACCGGCCGATCACGACCGCGAGCAGCTCCGCCGCGGCCAGCGCCAGCGGCGCCCTCCCGCCACGGCCCGGCCGCGCGGCGGCACCCGCCTGCGCGCCCGCCAGCTCGATGCTTCGGACCAGGTCGAACTCGGAGCGGCAGTCGGCGCAGCTCATGACGTGGTCGAGCGCGGCGAGCCGGGCCTCCTCCGGACCCTCGCGCCGGACGAGGGCGAGGATCGCTTCGGGCTTGGGGCAGGGCGAAGCACGACCCCGGCCGCTCGACGTCATGAGGCTGCCGTAGATGGCTCGCAACTCTTGGTCGTTCACGTGGGCTCTCCCGCCGTGTCCCATCCGATGCCCTCCGCGGTCAATCGCTCCCTGAGGTCGGCCAGCCCACGGTAGAGCAGGTTGCGGGTCTTGGCCTCGGTCCATCCCATCAGCTTGGCGATCTCCTCGCGCGGGTAGCCCGCCAGGTGCATCCGCACCGCCGGCCGCCTGGTGGCGGGAATCTCGTCGATCGCACGGGCCACCCGATTGGCGAGATCGGAGCCCTCGAGTGCGGCATGAGGGTCGGGATTCGGGGCGGTCAGCGTGGCCACGGCGTCGTCTCCGTCGATGCTGTCGTGGCGCTCCGCCTGGCGCGCCCGCCGGCGCCGAAGGACATCGAGCGCGGCCGACGAGGCGGTGCGATACACGTAGGACGTATTGGTCTCGCCGACCTGCTCACTCGTCCCCCGCGCCCGCCATAGTCGGATCCTGACCTCCTGCATCACCTCGTCCAGACCGCTCTCGTCCAGCCGGTACCTACGCCCGACCTGCCGGACCATGTTCCCGAACCGCGCGACCGCCGCCTCGAGGGCAAGTGAAAGGTGCTGCTCGGCTTCGGGCATCGTCATGCGGACGAATGTATCCTAAGGCGAGCTCGCCTGCTCCTTCTTGGCGGATGCTGGCCTCCGCACCCCGGAGCCGGGCGCTGGCGAAGATCGCGAGGCCGCACACCCGGATGCCGGCCAGTGGAGGTGGGGAGAGCGGCGCAAGCCCGCGTCAGGAGGCGCAGGAGAGAAGACCGGCGCTGTTTGCCGGGCTCCGACCCGGAGCGTCCGTAGCGGCCCGAGCCGCTCTCCCCACCTCCACTGGCCTGAGCACCGGCTACTGGCCCTCGTCCTCGGCACGCTGCGCCGCGAGCAGCAGCGCCCTCGATCGACCGATAACCCATGGGACCTGGAAGCTCGACATGGGGCCAGTCCCGGGAGTGTCCGGAAAATCCGATGAGACGAAAGCGCCCCCCCGTAGCTCGTCACCCACCACCGGAGTCGTCGGTGAAGGTTCACGCGTACCACGCGGCCGTGAGCCGCCTGTGCTGACCCGTGCTTGGAAAGCACCGAGGGACCTGTACCTTTTTCGGGTTGACAGTCCGTGTACCAGGCCCTAGTGATGTGATGCACTCCCGATGGAAGGAGGGTTTGCGGCGTCCGCCCAGGTCAGGGTACCCCCGAAGCGTGCGCCCGCATATGGATCGAGTTCTCCCAGGCCGACACAGGATGAAGGGTTTGATCCATTCCGGAAGTAGCCCCTAGCGGGCAGCTCCCAGTCGTGAGCACTCCCGGGAAACCAGCGGCACGACCGCCGCGAGCCGTTCAGGCGCCGGGGATCCCTAGCATGTGAGGTCCCCGGTTTCGTTTCCGTCTCTCCCGCGCTAAACTTCGCGCCCCCGAGTTCCCTTCTTCACGCATGGAGTCTCTCGTGATGTCGAGTCTCAGCAGGCGGGTGTGTGCCCATGCCCTCGCGGTGATGGCGTTGTGCCTTCCGGCCGCGGTCGAGGCGCAGCAGTCGGACGCGGACCTCAAGGCCGTCGCCGCCACCACGCTCACCATGCCGAAGTACAAGCAGTACCTGGACGCGACGGTGAACCTGGCCAACGTCGCGGCCAAGAACCCCGGCCTCGCGGAGGGGATGCAGGACAGCGGCGAGAAGTCCATCGACGATCAGGTCAACGCGATCGAGAGCAATCCGCAGGTGAAGGCGGCAGTCACCTCGACCGGCCTCACGACCAGAGACTACGTCCTGACCCAGTGGGCGTTGCTGCAGGCCGGCATGGCATACGCCATGACCAAGGGGACCGGCGCGACGCAGGACGACATGATCAAGAAGGCCGGGGTGAGCAAGGCCAACATGGATTTCTACGCCAAGAACGAGGCCGAGATCAACCGGCTGGCGGAGGACGCGAAGGCGCGGACGCCGAACGTGCCCGACGAGGAGGATTCCGGGGAGGAGGAGGCAGCCGAGTAGGGATCCCGGCGCCTAGAAGGCCGCGACCTCCTCGATGGCCTGCCGGAGATCGGCCACCTGCGGCAGGATCACATCCTCCAGCTCCGGTGCGTACGCGACGAAGGTGTCCGCGGATGCGACTCGCTTCACCGGCGCGTCGAGCCAGGCGAAGTGGTCTTGCGCTATGCGCGCCGCGATCTCGGAGCCGTAGCCCCACGACAGCGAGTCTTCATAGGCCACGATCACCCGGTTCGTCTTCCGCACCGACTCGCCGATCGCCTCCCAGTCCACCGGTGACAGCGAGCGCAGATCGATCACCTCGGCGCTGATGCCGAGCTTCTCCTCCG
>Ga0075325_1000097_pt1 | contig 12029 bp, 10 predicted proteins | sample MayberrySE_Catta_5_FD_120048 | JGI IMG/M metagenome (GOLD analysis project Ga0075325, IMG submission 120048) | Natural and restored wetland microbial communities from the San Francisco Bay, California, USA, that impact long-term carbon... | ecosystem: Environmental > Terrestrial > Soil >... | reverse complement strand
TCGGGGTGAACCGCGGCGTTGGTGATCTGCGGCCCGAAACGGCTGAGGGCACACCGCGGTGCGCCCTCAGATCGCCCTGGAACCTGCACCGGCTACTTGTGACTCAGTGAGTACACGTAGGCCGCCACCGCCTTGACCTGGTCGTCGGTGATCGAGCTGCCACCCTTCGGCGGCATCGGGACACCCTTCTTCGCCTTCTCCGCAGGAATGCCCGAGGTGACCGTCGCGACGATGAAGTCGTACGACCCGTCGCCCTGGAGCCATTCGGAGTCGGTGAGATTGGGCCCCACTGTTCCCTCGGCGTTCGTGCCATGGCAGGCGTAGCACAGCCCGTCCTTGTGAAAGATGCTGTCGCCCTGGGCGATCGCGGCCGGTGTCACGCCCGCGGGCGCGGCGGCCTTCTCCTGCGCGACGGCCCGACCGGCGCCCAGCAGCGCGAACGCGGCAACCAGCAGGCCGAGGCGGGTGCGGTGGTGCATCATGGGCTCCTGTGGAGGTTGGAGCGCCGCTGCCGGCCGGACGGCCGGAGGGGCACCCTCGAGAGAAATCCGGGACGAAAGGATGACAATAAGCCCGGCAGGAGGCCGGTCAAGCGGCAGCGGGCAAGCGCTGGGCCGGGGAGGGAAGTACCGCTAACAGATTGCCTGGCGGCCGGATAGCCGGCGCGCCAGGCGCGAGTGAACGGGGCAGATGACGCCGGATCGGGTCAGTTCGCTCCCGGATCGGGACCGCCGGCTGGGTCCGGTGCGACGCTCACCGACGCCGTCTCCTCGCGGAAGATCGCAGGGTCGTAGGCGCTCCGCGGGTTCCAAAGCACCCAGCTCTCGAGCCCCAGCTCCTCCGAGGCGCGAATCTGCTCCCGCACCATGGCCGGCGTGTAGCGAGGCTGGCCCAGCGTGAACGCCTGGAGATAGGGCCGGATCTCGGCCGTCTCGCCCAGCGGCGCGGACCGGCGCAGCGCGTCCTGCATCGCGCGCCGGATCACCTGGTAGGGCTCGCTGTTCGGGTGCTTCAGGTTGTACACCCCGCGCATGTAGTGGCTGGGATAGACCATCGGCAGCACCACGTCGGCGGTGGTGACGAGATCGTCCCAATACTGCCCGATACCCATGTCGGTCTTCGCGCTCGTGGTGAGGCCGAAGACGTCGATGGTGAGCGGCACCCCCAGGCTGCGGGTGCGATCCCGCAGGACGCGGAGGTTCCGGGTCACGCCCTGTCGCTTGGTCTCGCCCGGCCGGCGGCCGGGAAAGAGCGCGCTCGCGAGCCGGCTCTCCGGCTCATCGGGGAACCGGACGTAGTCGTACTGCACCTCCTCGAAGCCCATTCGCACCGCCTCGGCCGCCAGCTCCGCGGCGTAGATCCAGACCGAGTCGTTGAACGCGTCCACCCAGGCGAAATCCAGGCGGTCACGCCAGAGACCGCCATTCGCGTGCTTCACCGACCACTCCGGCTTCTTCGAGGCCAGGAGTGGATCCTTGGCCACCACGATCCTCGCGATCGGGAAGATCCCGTGTTCGCGCATGATGCGAAGCCGGTCCCGGATGTCGCGAGCACGGAGCTGCTGATTGGCGCCGATCTGGATCGCGGTCGGCACCTCGGACCGATACGTCAGGTAGCCGGTGTCGTCCTTCACGTCCACCACGAACGCGTTGAGCTCGGTGCGGTCGGCTAGGCGTACCAGCTCGTGGAAACGCTTCCCACCGAAGGCCCATGCGTTCACGTAGATCGCCCGCGTCCGGGCCGGCGGCCGGGACAGCGGCGGCGCAGGCCAGTGCACCGGCTGATCCATACCAGGCACGGCGAAGAGCGAGTCGGGGAACGCGGGCGCCGGAGGTAGCTCGTCGCCCCAGCGGGAAGGGTGCTGCGCCTCGAGGGACGCAACGTGCAGAAGAACCGCCAGAATGCCGAGCGTGACAGTGCGGGACATGGCCCTTGATCCGAGAAAGGAGAGCGCCGGGCGCCCCTCAGGGTGCCCCGGCGTCTCCGATCAGCAAATCAGGGGCCCAGCTTGATCTCTACTCTGCGGTTTCCTGCGCGGCCGCGTGGCGTGTTGTCGGTGGTGAGAGGGAATGCACTGCCATAGCCCCGCGCCTGGACCTGCTGGAAGTTCACGCCCCTGGTCACGAGGTAGGTACGCACCGCCTCCGCCTGGAGATTGGTCAGGTGCTCGGCCTGCGAGGGAGCGCCGCTGTTGTCGGTGTGGGCGCCTACCTCGATCTTGACCGTCGTATCGGCCTTGAGGATCTCGGCGATCGAGTCCAGTGGCACGTACGACTGCGGGAGCAGCCGGGCCGAGCCGGTGGCGAAGGCGACGCCGGGAACGACACCGGGCGCGATGCGCCCTTTCGCCGCTCCGGCGGCGGGTCGGTCGCCGGGTGGCGCTGCTGCCGCCGCCGCACCGGCCGCCGCCGCTCCCGGCGCGGCAGCTCCGTCGGGTCGAGGTGCGGCAGGCGGCGGCGCACGCCGCGGCGCCGGCTGAGGCGCGGCCCCCGGCGTCGTCGGGCAGCCGGTGGCGTTGATGCCGGTGCCGGTCGGGGTCCGCGGGCAGCGGTCGAGCCCGTCGAGCACACCGTCGCCATCCTCGTCACGCGGACAGCCGAGCGCATCCACCGTGGCGCCTTTGGGTGTCTCCGAGCAGCGGTCGAGCCCGTCGGGAATGGTGTCGCCATCACTATCGCGCGGGCAGCCGTTCGGGTCTACCAGGACGCCCGACTCGGTGTCCGGGCAGCGGTCGAGGCCGTCGGGGATGTTGTCGCTGTCCGAGTCCTGGGTGCAGCCCGTCGGGTCCACATCCGCGCCGGGCGCCGTGTTGGCGCAGCGGTCCACCCCGTCGGGCACGCCGTCGGCGTCGCTGTCGCTCGGGCAGCCTGTGCCGTCCACCTGGGCGCCGGCCGGAGTGTCGGGGCAGCGATCCTTGTTCTCCAGGATGCCGTCGCCGTCGCTATCGGGGATCGCCTTGCTTCCCAGCATGTAGCTGAGACCCAGGCTCACCCCGACGTTGGTGAAGGACAGGTCAGCTTCCTCACTGTTATTGCGAGTCAGCGTCAGATCACCGCGGGCGAAGAGGTCGGGCGTGATGCCCATCCTGAGGCCCGCCCCGGCCATGAGGGTGCTGCTGCTGCCCGAGATCAGGCCGGGACTGGTCGCGTCTCCGTAGTCCGTCGAGCCGCCACCCAGCCTCAGGTGCGCCCACGCGTTCCGGGCGAGGAGAATGTTGTACAGCACCGAGCCGGTGATCACGCGGGTGCTGATACTCGCCGTCGTATCGGGGGTGGGTCGTGGGTCCGTGGCGTCCGAGCTCACGAACGACCCTTCGACCTCGAGCGAGAAGTGGTAGGGAAGCCAGAGCCCGACCCGGCCGAGCCCGCCGAGCCCACTTTCGACACCGGTCGCTTCATCGAAGGACTGGCGGTGCAGGCCGGCACCGAGCTCCAGCAGGTAGCGCCGCTCCTGGGCCTCGACCGTCGACCCGAGCACCGGGGGCAGAACTAACGCGCAGAGGAGCCAGAGCCCCCTGGCGAGGGGGTGGAAACGACGGCGGTAGGTTCGCATGGATCAAATAGATACGCCGCGGAGGCTAGGCTGACAAGGAGCCGCGTCACCAGCCGCGAATCCCTCTTGGCAGGGCTCCCCGTTACGGCTACGATTCGCGGCGGTCCTCCGGCGGAGAGTGGCGATGCGGGTGACGATCCAGTATTGCGTCAGCTGAAACTACGAGCCCCGGGCCGCCAGGTTGGCGGCCGAGCTGAAGCAGGCCTGGCCTGACACCGACGTCCGGCTGATCCCGTCGTCGGGCGGCGTGTTCGAGGTCAAGGTCGATGGTGAGCTGCTCTTCTCCAAGAGGGCGCTGCGTCGTCACGCGGAGCCGGGAGAAGTCGAGCGATTGATCCGGGCCCGGGGCGGTGGGGGGCCTGCGCCAAAGTCGTAAGCGAGGTCTCGGGGAACAGACGATGCGGATTGCGATCTCCACCGGTGGGGGCGACGCACCGGGCCTCAACGCGGTCATCCGCGCCGTCGTGCTGTCCGCCCATCATCGTGGCTGGCGCTCCTACGGCATCCAGCGAGGCTACGAGGGCCTGCTCTCCTTCAACGGCGTCGTACCGCTGGGCCCGGCCGAAGTTCGCGGCATCACCCACCTGGGCGGCACCATCCTCGGCACCACCAACCGCGGCAATCCCTTCCGCTACGTCAGCCGGGACGAGCACGGCCACGAGATGGAGATCGACCGGTCGGACGATCTCGTGGCCGCCTTCCAGGCCAGCGGATTCGACGCCCTCGTCTCCATCGGCGGGGACGGCAGCCTTCAGATCTCCCACCAGCTCTGGTGCAAAGGGCTTCCGGTAGTCTGTGTACCGAAGACGATCGACAACGACGTGGGCGGCACCCAACGCAGCTTCGGCTTCGACAGCGCCGTGAGCACCGCGACGGAGGCGTTGGACAAGGTGCACTCCACGGCGGAGAGTCACGACCGGGTGATGGTAGTGGAGCTGATGGGCCGCTACGCCGGCTGGATCGCCCTCTACAGCGGCCTCTCGGGCAGCGCCGACGTGATCCTGATCCCCGAGATCCCCTTCGACATCGAGAAGGTGTGTGACAAGATCCGCGCGCGGGAAGTGGCGGGCCGGCGCTTCAGCATCGTGGTCGTCGCCGAGGGTGCCCGGCCCAGCGGCGGCGACATCGAGCTGGTCGAGCGCCGCGGGGTCGGCACGGTCGATCGGCTCGGAGGAATCGCCAGCAAAGTGGCGAGGGCCATCGAGCTCCGTACCGGCAAGGAGACCCGCACGCTCGTGCTGGGGCACCTGCAGCGCGGCGGCTCGCCCACGACCTACGACCGGCTGCTCGCGCTCCGATTCGGCGGAGCCGCGGTGCGCGCGATCGCCGACGGGGCGTTCGGCACCATGGTCGGGCTCAACGGCCCCGACATCACGCGGGTGCCGCTCGCCGAGGTCGTAGGCCGGGCCAAGAACGTCCCGCTCGGTGGGGACATCATCGCCACGGCGCGCGAGCTGGGGATCAGCCTGGGAGACTGACCCTCGATGCCTACCTATCCGGTATCCCGCACCTCCGATGCGGTCGAGGTCCTGCACGGAGAGACCATTCCCGATCCCTACCGATGGCTGGAGGACGGTCAGAGCGCCGACACCCGGCGGTGGACCGACGCGCAAAACGCGCTCACGCGATCCTATCTGGACGCCGTCCCCGCGCGGGAGCGGATCCGCACCCGCCTCGACCGGCTACTCGCCATCGGTGCGCTCGGCGTGCCGACGCCGGTGCGGGGCCGCTACTTCTACCAGCGGCGAGACGGGCGCCAGAACCAGCCGGTGCTGTACCTGCGGCAAGGAATTCGGGGCCATGACCGCGCCGTCGTAGACCCCAACGCGCTGGACGCCGGCGGCACCGTGGCGCTCGACTGGTACTATCCCAGCGACGACGGCAGGCTCCTCGCCTACGGCCTGTCCGAGAACGGCAGCGAGCAGAGCGTGCTGCAGGTGATGGACGTGGATACCGGCGTGCTGATGCCCGAGCGGATTCCGCACACCCGTGCGGCCGACCTCGCCTGGCTGCCCGACTCCACCGGCTTCTACTACACCCGCTATCCGTCGCCGGGCCAGGCGCCCGAGGGCGAGGAGCAATACCACCGCGTCATCCACTTCCATCGTCTGGGCACGGACCCCACGGAAGATCCGCTCGTGTTCAAGCCGGCCGAGAAGGAGCACTGGTCCAGCGTGCGGATCTCGCCGGAGGGACGCTGGCTGGTGATCGGCGTGGCCCGGACCTTCGACCAGACCGACCTCTACGTCATGGACCGGTGGGGTGGAGCCCCGCCGGTCGCGGTGGCGCGGGACCTGCCCGCCTCCTTCGATGGCGAGGTGGCCCACGGCCGACTCTTCATGCGCACCAACCTCGACGCGCCGACCTACCGGCTCTACGTGGTGGATCCCGAGCGCCCGGAACGGGGGCGTTGGAAGGAGATCGTGCCGCCGCGGGCGGAGGCGGTGCTCGAAGGCGTGCACGTCACGGCCCGCCACCTGGCGCTCGACTACCTGGAGCGGGCGGCTTCCCGGCTCCGGCTCACCGACCACGAAGGCGGCGACGTTCGCGAGCTGTGCCTGCCCACCCTCGGCAGCCTGTTCGGTGCCGGTGCCGAGTGGGACGGAGAGGAGCTGTTCTATGGCTTCTCTTCGTACACCGTGCCTCCGAGCGTGTACCGGGTGGACCTCGCCACCGGAGCCGAGGAGCTCTGGCTGGGCGTGGATGCCGACGTGGATCCCTCCCGTTTCGAGGTGAGGCAGGTGTCGGTACGCTCGAAGGACGGCACCGAGGTTTCCATGTTCCTGGTGCACCGCACCGGCCTGGTGAAGGACGGCAGGAACCCCGTGTACCTCACCGGGTACGGCGGCTTCAACATCAGTATGACCCCGGCTTTCTCCCGCTCGCTCCTGCTCTGGCTGGACTCCGGCGGCGTCGTGGCGATCCCGAACATTCGTGGCGGAGGCGAGTACGGCGAGCGCTGGCACCAGGAGGGAATGCTCGGCCGGAAGCAGAACAGCTTCGACGACTTCATGGCCGCGGCCGAGTGGCTGATCGCCGAGGGATACACCACGCCGACGCGGCTCGCGGCGGCGGGCGGGTCCAACGGCGGACTGCTCATGGGGGCCGTGCTCACCCAGCGGCCGGACCTCTTTCGTGCGGTCGTGGTCCAGGTCCCCCTGCTGGACATGCTGCGCTACCACCGCTTCCTCATCGCGCGGCTCTGGATCCCCGAGTACGGCTCGGCGGAGGATCCGGAACAGTTCCCCTGGCTCCGGGCGTACAGCCCCTACCACCACGTGCGGGAAGGCGTTGTCTATCCGGCGGTGTTGCTCGCCACGGCGGAGAGTGACTCGCGGGTCGATCCCATGCACGCGCGCAAGATGGCGGCCCGGCTCCAGGCGGCCACTGCTTCGCCCAGGCCGATCCTGCTGCGACTCGAGGCAAAGGCGGGACACGGGGCTGGCAAGCCCCTGAACAAGATGCTGGAGGAGCTCACCGACACGTGGACGTTTGTGTTTTCGGAGTTGGGGGTGGAGTTTCCAGAGGGTTGAAGACGACACCATCATTCGGAGCCTGCGACCATGGCCACTGCTCCCAGCTCGCGCGTCACGATGTCGAACCCCGATCGCTGGCTCGCCTTCCTGCGGATCGTGGTGGGGCTCTACTTCGTGAAGTCGCTGGTGACGAAGATGAGCATCGTCCTGCTGGGCGGGGTCGTGCCGGTGCCGGCGGTGTCCGAGCGGTGGATCAACGTGATGCCCAACATCGTGGCGAAGCAGGCGTCGCAGAACCCGATCGCGTTCTACAAGCACTTCCTCGAGGGAACGGTCCTCACCCACCCCGAGCTCTTCGCGACGCTTACCGCCTGGGGGGAGACCGCGGTAGGACTGGGCCTCACGCTCGGCCTCCTGACCGGGGTCTCGTCGCTCATCGGCCTGGTGCTGGTGACCAACTACGGGCTGGCCACCCAGTGGATGTCACCCGGCCAGCAGGGCTTCCACCTCGTCCTGTTCGCGCTCATGCTCGCGTTCTTCGCGGCGCGTGCGGGGCGCACCTGGGGGCTCGACGCGCGCATCGCGGCCGCCAAGCCGGATTCTCCCCTCGCGAAGCGGCCGCTCAACTGAGCCCGGCGCTCAGCGTCCGTCCTCCAGCCAGCGAGCCCAGGCCTCGAAGCTGAACGGCCGTCCCAGAAACGCTTCCACCAGTTGGGCGGCGGGTGCCGAGCCGCCCGGTTCCAGAATCAGGCGCCGGTAGCGCAGCGCCGGCTCCGCCGCCAGCATGTCGCTCCGGTCGAACCGGCTGAAGAGATCCTTCGCGATCACCAGCGACCACATGTAGGTGTAGTAATAGGCCGAGTACCCGTTCAGGTGGGTGAACGACGCCTGCATGTGGGTGCCGGGCATCGGCGGGATCGGCTGGTAGGCCTTCGTCACGGCGTCCACGATCGAGTCGGTGTTCGCCTTCGCCGGGACACGATCGTAGAGTGAGAGCGAGATCCTCGCGTAGGTCATCTGGGTGCGCACGTCCAGCGCCCGCCCGAAGCGGGTGGCCCGATCCAGCTGCTCGACCAGCGCCGTCGGAATCGGCTCGCCGGTCTCGTAGTGCCGGGCGAATCCGGCCAGCACCCGGGGGTCCCAGCTCCACTCCTCCAGCATCTGCGACGGCGCCTCCACGAAATCCCACTCGGTCCGCACTCCGCTGACACCGTTCCACCGCTGCCGCGCCAGGAGCGAGTGCATCAGGTGACCGAACTCGTGGAGAAAGGTCTCGACTTCACCGTGATCCATGAGGCCGGGCTCCTCGGGATCGCCGCCGGGAAAGTTGCAGACCAGCGCCGACTCGGGCAGCGCGCCGTCGGTCGTGCCGGTGCGGATCCTGAAATGGGCCGCGTGTCCGTACTTGCCCGGCCGCGGGTGCATGTCGAGGTAGAAGCGTCCTGCCAGCTTGCCTCCCTCGTACATCTCCCAGCCTTCGACCGACGGGTCCCACACCGGCGGGTCTTTCATCCGGCGGAAGGTCAGGCCGAAGAGACGCGCCGAGAGGTCGAGCACGCCCTGCTTCACCCGCCGGTAGGGGAAGTAGGGCCGCACCTTTTGCGAGTCGAAGTCGTAGTCCGACCGCCGTACCTGCTCTCGCAGGTAGGCGACTTCCCAGCGGTTGATCCCGGTGGCGCCCGGGTCGTCCTGCCGCTTGCGGTTGAGCAGCGTCTGATACTCACGCTCCGCGGCTTCCCCCGAGGCGGCGACCACCCGGTCGATGAAGGCGGAGGCGTTGGCCGCAGAGCCGGTCATCTTGTCGGCCAACGCGTAGTCGGCCCAGGACTCGAAGCCCAGCAGGCGGGCCAGCTCGTGCCGCCGGGCGATCATCCGGTCGAGCACCGCCAGATTCGCGGGGTACGCGCGGTTGTCGAACTCCGTGCGGAGACGGCGCCGCAGCTCGTCGCTGCGGGCGTAGGTGAACACGGGGAAGACGTCGGGATACTCGGTGGTGATTCGAATGCGTCCGTCGGGCCCCGGGGGGTGGGCCGCGATATAGTCGTCCGGCAGACCCCCGAGCTCCGCGGCGGAGCCGACCTCCACCGTCCGCACGTCGCTGCTGATGTTGCGGTCGAACTCCTGGCCGATCACGACCAGCTCCTCGCGGAGGGCCTTGATCCGTGCGCGGGTGGCCGAGTCTCGGTCGACGCCGGCCAGGCGGAAGTCGCGGAGGATGCGGTCGACGTAGTGCCGGGTCACCGAGTCGACACCGCTCAGATCCATGGCCCGCACCGCGTCGAAGACCCGCCGGTCGAGCGAGATCTCCGTCGCGATGGCGGAGACCTTGCGGTCGCCGCGGTCGGCCGCTTCCCGCATGGCGCTGTCCGGATGGACCTTCTGAATCAGCCCGGTGGCGCTCGCCGCCCGGTCGAGCTCGCGCATCAGCCGATCGTAGGGCACGAGGGTGTTGGCCACCGTGCGCTGGCCCTTCACCCCCACCAGCCGTGCGAGGAGGTCACGGGCGCGGTCGAGCCGCGCGTCCACGGCGCGCTCGAACGTCGGCCCGTCGGGGTGGCCGCTCCAGAACGGCTGGTTCTCGGTGTCGGGTGGATCGGTGGGAGCCGCGAGAGCAGCGGCGATGGCGACGCAGCGAAGGGTCATGAAGGATCCGGCGAGCAACTAGTGAACGTAGCGAGGACGGGAGCGCATGCCACCCACGACGCCGTCCGCCTCGCAGTGGGCGCTCTGCTCGCTGTACGCGACGCAGAAGACGCCGTCGGCGCGCCAGCGGTCGTACCACATCTGCATCGCGGTCCGGTCCTGCCCCGAGAAGCGTTGGGACGGGCTGTCGTCCGTGTAGAGCGCCACGTGGGTATGCACGGTCCCGTCCCACTCCGGCGGTCCGCACTGCTCGATCGAGGCAGTGGCCGAGACGCCCATGGAATCAGCCGCGTCGGGGCTCACCCGGTGCACGCGGCTCACGAACACGGTGTCGCCCCGAATGTCGGCGGCGAGGCAGGCCACCCGCTCCTGGTGCGCCTCCACGCTCTCCTTCCACATCGACTTCAGTGCCGCACCCGCCTCGGCGCTGAATCGAAAGCTCGCGCCCGAGGCCGACTGGGCACCGGCCGGCGTGCCGAGCGCAAGCCCGAGCCAGGCCGTGAGGGCCGCGCGCATGGCCGTGCTCAGTAGCTGGACCTGGGGTAGATGGAGAGGCCCTCCGGGCCGTCGATCTCGCAGTAGGTGTCCGTCGCCGAGTAGACGACGCAGAACATGCCCTGGGTATTCCAGCGGCGCCACCAGAGCCGGTTCACGCCGCGGTCGGCACCGGAGAAGCGGGAGTAGGGCTCCCCGCCGCTGTGAGTGGCGACGTGGGTGTGCACGGTGCCTTGCCACTGCGGGGGCCCGCACTCCTCCAGTGATTGCCGGGCGGACACGGCGAGGGAGTCGGCCCAATCCGTGAGCGGAAGGATGCGGGTGACCCGAACCGTATCACTGACGATCTGGCCGGCGAGGCAGGCCACCCGCTCGGTCCGAGCGCCGGCGCTCTCGACCCAGAGGCGGCGGAGCTCCATCTGCGCGCTCGGCTCGAACCGGAACGCGAGCGGACGCCCGGCGGCCGCGGCCAGCGCGACCAGCGCGATCAGGCCGCCCGCGCGTCGGCTCACGGCGCCTTGCCGATCGCGACGCCCCACGGCAACTCACCCGCGGGAATCTTCTTGATGACCTTGAGCGAGTCCGTGTCCACCACGGTGACGTCGTTGGACGGACCGTTGGCGCTGTACAGCTTGCGACCGTCGGCGGTCAGGCCGATGCCCCATGGCCGCACCCCTACCTCCACCGATCCGAGGATGGAGTCGGTGGCGACGTCGACGACAGCGACCGCCTTCCCCCTGCCGTTGGCGACATAGAGCCGCTGCTGGTCGGGCGAGACTGCGACGCCCATCGGCTTGGCGCCTTTGGGCATCTTGATGGTCTTCAGCACTTTGTTGGCCTGGGCGTCCACGACGGTCACCGTCCCGGCGGTCTCATTGCTCACATAGGCTCGGCTGCCATCACTGGTGAAGACGATGTCCCGGGGCCGCTTTCCCACCTCGATCTTGGCGCGCACCTTCCCGCTCTCCGCATCGAGCACGCTGATGTCGTGATCGGTCTCCGCGGTCACCCACACCACCTTGCCGTTGGGATGCAGCTCGACGCCCTCCGGCTCCCGTCCCACCGGTACCGTGCTCAGGATTTTTCCGCTCGCGATGTCCACAATGGTGGCCGAGTTGGCGTCCTCGTTGGAGACGAAGAGCCGAGTGCCGTCCTGGCTGATGTCGAAGGCCTCAGGGTCGGAGCCGCCGGGGAGCACCTTGGTGACCTTGCGGCTGGCCACGTCGATGACGCCGATCCCGTCCTTGGACTTGTCGGACTTGAGCTTCTCACATTCCTCGTCGGGCATGGTGGGCGGGCAGCGGGGCGAGCCGCTCAGCGCCACGTAGACCGTGTGCCCGTCCTGGCTCAGCCGGATCCCGCGAGGGCGGGTGCCGACGGTGATCGTGCCGACGACGCTGTCGTTCGACGTGTCGATGATGGTGAGGTCACCCGACCCCTCATTGGTTATGTACGCGAGCTCCCCACCCGTGGTGTCGGTGGCGGCGGCCGTGGTGTCGGCAGCCGCGCCAGGCTCCCGGCTCTCCCCGCCACACGCGGCGAGCCAGGGAAGGAGCGCGACGGTCATCAAGAAGCCTCGGTATGTGTTCCTATTTCTCATCGAAGTATGCCTTGTCCCGGTTGCGGGCCTGGTCCAAGCCCCGGATCCGTGAGACGCCGGTGGCGCCGCGGAAGTTCGTGCCATCGATGTTCGCCTTGGCGAAGCGGGCTCCCGTCAGGTCGGCCTGACCGAGATCCGTCTGCACCAGGTCGGCATTCTCGAGGTTGGCTCCGTTGAGCTTGGCGCCGGTCAGATCGGCGTGAGAGAAGTCGGCCTTGTAGAGGTTGGCGCCGCTCAGATCGGCGCCGCTGAGGTTTGCGCCT
>Ga0075325_1000096_pt1 | contig 12066 bp, 32 predicted proteins | sample MayberrySE_Catta_5_FD_120048 | JGI IMG/M metagenome (GOLD analysis project Ga0075325, IMG submission 120048) | Natural and restored wetland microbial communities from the San Francisco Bay, California, USA, that impact long-term carbon... | ecosystem: Environmental > Terrestrial > Soil >... | reverse complement strand
TGGCACAATCATCCAATATGCTTCACCGTGTAACATAAGCCAAATTGTCTGATACCACCAGGCAAAGGTACTTCCCATGTCAGGCATAGGTGAAGTATTAACGAATTTTAGAAATTTATGATTAGGGATTATTTTCCATTTGTCAGTTTCCTCATCTTCAATTTCCAACATTTCAACATCGGCTCTAGCTACGGCCTTAGCTATCATGTCGATATTAGGCTTGACTAGTGGTGAAGTGGCGCCTAATCGCTCTAGTGCAAAGTGGCTTAGGTCATTCCAGACATTTTGCTCTTCACCGGGATAACTGAAACCACTAATGAGACTGGCAGGGGAATATAACTCTTCTTTAGGTTGTCTGAAATAGGGAGTTAGTTGTGAGGCAAGAAATTTATAAAATCTATCCTTGATCGGCATTTAATTTCCTTTTGATGTTATTTCCCCCTACAATCGTAAATCAATCTTAACGTTAAGAATTGTCTCTAATTCGCCAGTTTTCTTATGGTATCTAGGCTCATGAATATCAATAAAAATATTCTCTATGGCAATACCTGACACCTTCGATAAATTCTCAATCAGTTGAGCTATTAAGCTTTCTGTTTCCTGTTTTACTTCGACTATATCCTTAATGGAATATTTGGAATAAGCGGATAATCGTTTTAGTTCTGTCGTGTCAAGCATTCAATCCCCCGATCAATAAACTCTGTTATGATTGATAATATGTTAATTAACAGTTTAATCATTATACCACAAATTAGACAATTAAACTCAACGTTAATGCAGCAAAAGCTAACCATTGGAATTGCCATCCACCTTTAGCAATTGGAGCGGCTTCGATAATAAAAAACACAAATGCTACTAAGTACAAAATCATATCAATGCTCATTTTTATTCTTCCTTCCAATCAACTCGATTAACTCTCTTAGTTGATTTAATCCAATAATTATTAGTTTTTTCAATATCATAATCAACAGGCTGTAGACTAATCGGTTCAGGCAGATTGTCTATTTTAACAGATAAACCAAACATAAAAAACTTTATACCATCTTCGGTATAGGTTTGTTGCACTATCCATAACTCGTTATTACCTCTTAATTTCAATACTGCAATCCATTGCTCATAGTTTATTGACCAATAATATTCTCTACCGTCTTTTGGTAAATCTTCCAACATTGCAATTAAACCATCATAGCATAAAACCTTGTAACCATCATCATAATAAATACCTTCTGATCTACTCATTTAATCCCTAGGCTCTTTTCAACTCGCTCTTTCTTTTTCTTAAACTCTGTACGTTTTTCTTCCATTTCCTTTTTAGCTTTAATTGCTTCTATAAATCCAATAACAGCATAAGCAATAACTAAAACGGATAGAACGATAAAGAAAATATCTATTCCGTTCATTTCGTCCATATCCCATTTATTTTTTCATAGCCAAATGATATGTACAGACCATCTAAATCCATTTTGACAATGTTATATTTCTCACCTTGTCGCAATATCAGACAACACTTTTTACATATATCTATATTGTTATATTCCATAGGATATACTTGATTGCTGAAACCGTTTATTAAACCTTCTCCCCCTGGAACATAATCTTCTATTGTTTCCTTGCATAGATCGCATTTATGTATGACTGTTTTCATTTAATCCCCCTCTTCCAAATCACTCAATTTAACAACTATATCGGTATTATCTACTCGTTTAATACAGTAAGTCTCTAATGATGTTATTGGCGTTTTCCTATCGGGATAACCATAAACCAAACATCTTGAGTTCATACTGTCAGACCATACCATTAACAAGAATGCTCCAATAACAACAGCCAAACATGTCGATATTACAATCCAATCCGCTTTATCAAATTTCACTTAATCCCCCTACAATATTCTTGCACTTTGTCAAATAGCTCTTGATAATGTTCTTCCTCTCTGTTGTATTTACTCATTGCCTCATCTGACTTACCAGCGTTTTTCCTGAGTGTAGCTAGTTTGTTTTGCCAGTAGGTCACTTGATTGTTAGTGTAATAACCGTGCGTTGCAACATTACACTTAGGACAAACAAATGATACTTTTCGATAATCCTGTTTGAGATAACGAATTGTTACATGATTATGTTCTAACTTGTAGGTATGTTGGCAATGATTACACTGTATGTTCATAGGTCCAACGATTACTTTTGATTACTTCCTTATTTAAGAATGAGCCAACTGATTTACAATATTGACTTATTGCGTGATTGTAGATTGATCTTAGTATCTCATTATCTTTAGCGCTCTTAGCAGTATAATTATAAACTTTTCCAGACTTAAAAGCTATTTGGAGTGTGCCGTTTTCATAGGCTATACTTTGGATGTTACTACTCTTAACTGTTATATGTTCCATTTCACCATAGTCCTGTAGCTATATCATCTCTTAACGTTAAGATTTCTTTAGTTAAAGCTATCTCAGCATAAGTACACAATCTAATATCATACTGTAAATCAGGCTCATCATTTTTGAGCCATTTATAATAACATCCGTTTTCATCCCTATAAATTGATAATTCTTCTATTTCTATAATTTTCTCAGTTAAAACTATCTCTTCATTACCCCAAGCTTTAAAATGTATATCGACTTTCATTTTCACCATCCCATTATAAACTTACTTCCACCTAACATCGTTAATAAAACACATTCGCCTAAGTCAGGACTTCTACCAATCCTTTCCTTTATCCTGTCTTTATCCTCAATTATAATCTGACCATTTGAGGTTAATTCCCATTTAGCCGAACATAAATCAGCTAATAATTCATTGTCTGGTGGCAGGCAAATGTTATCGCCATGTTCAGGATCAAGAGCTTCTCTCAATCTCCAATACATTTCAGCCCGTTTATTTTTCATTCCGTGCCGGTTTGTCTTATCTCTGAAAGTAGACTTTTCAGCAACGTTGATCGGATTAACACAATCATAAATTTCATTGAGTGTGTCAAATGGTGAAGAACCTACACCAATAGCATCAATATTGATATTCTCAGGTAAGCCGGTTTTATCAATTTCAGTTTTAACGAATGTAGCTAGTTTAGGTCCGGTAGCAGTTTCTTTTCCTGGTTTCTTAGCTATTTCATCAAACCAATTTTCATATCGTTTAGCAATAGTTGATTTATCTCTTCCCCCTCTGGCAACGTCAACAGCAATCATCGTTATTGGTATCTCAGGTTTAGGAGTTTCACGCCAACGTTGATTAGCTGTTAAAATCCAAGCAGTTGGAATAACCTGTTGAGGATCGGTGTCAAATTTAGCAGCAAAATTACCATACAAAAACATACTTCTATATGGTTCATCATATCGCTGTAATTGAGATACATAATCGGTATTGATTAAGTGAGGATTATCGAAAACAGTACCAGGAATAAATGTTCTTGATTTAGGCTTTAGTATCTCTCCATTATGCTCTATTTCTTCAGGTCCATCACACTCGACTTCCTCACCATCAATTGAGGTGTACCACCTTAATTCACCTGGCTTTGCTGGATTAGGATGTTGGTAGGCTTCAGGAAATAAAAAGGCCATCCACGGCTTAAAATATTCAATAATCCATTGACCATTATCATCTGTTGGCGGATTGAAAGTAAGAACTACTCTACAACGTTGATTTATGTCAGTAGTACGATTCCAGATAGTGATATATTCAATCATTTCTCTAGTGAAGAATTGAGCCTCATCAAAACCAAAAAAGTCTCTAGCACGTCCTTGCTGCTTTCTAACATCCTTGGCTAACTGACAGCTTTCAAACTCTAATATTTTCTCTCCATTATTCAATGACCATCTATGCAAACTTTCATTAAAACTATCTTTTTGATGATCTCTTCCTTCAGCATTAAAAATAGCTCGACTATCTTCTATCAACCCTCTTAATTCCGGGAATGTTCTTCTAAAGATAACTGACCTTTTATGATTAGTTGCTGCTAGACCTAACAAAAGACTTGACTTACCAGAACCAGCTCCTCCTCCCATTCCGACAACATCAGCTTCACTTTCATAGGCTAATCGTTGAGGATTAGGAATACCGTCTCTATCAGGATTAGGTTCCCAAAGTGGCTTAGTTTCTTTTGGTTCCTGAACCAATCCATCGGCTATAGTGTTTACGAATAATTCTTCTAACAACATTTAACTGGTCAATCGCCTAAACTCAGTAGAAATAATGTTCAATGTTTCTCTGTCTTTTACATTTTCTTTAATGACACCTAACAAGGTACTAACTAAAAGCATTAGTCTATCTGAACTAATCATCTGTTGCATTTCCAAATAACGTTTTCTTTCGCTCTCGACAAGTTTTCTTCTTTGTTCTAAAACCAGATATATTTCATTCCATTGATGATAAACTTTTGAACCTGTTTCTATTATTTGCTCTAAGTTGTTTAATTCTATTGATCTACGCTCATCATTATAAGCATTTTTATATCGTTCAAATGAGGATTGTAAATCAATCCAGAGAGTTTTGGTATCATCGTTTTGGATGTTTTCAAGTATCTCAGTTAATCGAGTATCAATTAAATGTACTTCATTTTTTAATGTCAAAAGCTCGTTATCATCCATTATTTCTTGATAACGAGCGGCCAATTTATCAGGTAAAAATTTTGAATATTTCCCGGTTTTTAGGCTAGGCGAAGAAATACCCTTTAATGATTTACCACCATGTTGTTTGCATTTAGTTGTACCAGTTATGGCGTTTTGAGTACATTTTCTATTTTCGCCACATTCGGGACATTCCCATAATTCTATCTCCGATTTAGGATATTTTCTTCCACATTTACGACATCTTCTATTTTTTCCGGTACACTTAGGCATGAAGTCTCTTTAACGGCATGTAGTTAAAACGATTTTAGTCTTATTATAGATATCGATAATCCATTTCATATCACTTGGCAAAAGAATTGTATATTCACATTCTATTGAATTATCAAAACCTTCTGTTAATCCTGTCATTATCGAATTTCCCATATTAAAGAATATACCATAGGCAGATTGTGAGCCTATTTCATCCCAAACTATTTCACCTTCTAATGCTTGTTTTCTTAACGTTAAGAAATTATCGCTCATTTATCACTTTACAAGGCAGATATTCATAGTTTTCTGTAGGCCCATCCGATTTAATAAAAACATTCTCACCATCATACCAATTTTCAATAGATGAAATGTATCTCTTAATCCAAATTGATGAACCACTAATAACCAAGTATCTAGTTTTATCTTTTTTTGTTTTAGCTGTGCCCATTCCAAAATAATAGCTCATTGACTAATTTCCTTAATCATCATTTCACCATTTGATATTGTGAGTTTACCGGACTTAACTAAATGTCTCCATAAAGCTAGTCTAGCTTCTTTTTTGAACATAGGAACAATCGTTAAGTCTGCTATATCTTCCCATCTTTCAGCCTGTTCGAGATGATAGATTAAATGCTTTCTTGCATATTCATCCATTATTCATCTTCCTCATAATCCTCTAAAATTTCTCTGTATGGTTCAGGACATTTCTTTTTAGTTTCTTTTTCAAACTCTATGATAGTGATACATTTAATATCAAAATCTGCCGGACCTAAATCAACATTATCATAAAACCATCTTAAAAACTCTAATTCCGTTGCTATCTTTTTAGCCATTTATAAACCAATTTTCTTGACTACACCAAGGACAGTACCATTTTTGTCTATCTGTTGGAGCATCGCCTATACTCCACCATTTAGAACATTTGCCACATTGAAAATGAGATATTTGTTGAGAGGAATGTCTCCAACAATAACCACTTGTCGATTGTCTACATTCTTCACAGTATATCCATGGCTGATTCATTTTGTAATAGATTGTCATTTTCAAACCTTAAATTTTATAAAAACTACTTGACAAAGAAAACAAAAAAGGTTATAATAAGTATATCAAATAGCAAAGGAACAAATAATGTTAACTGAAATTTTAACTCCCCAATCTCATCAAAGAATTATCAACCGGCTTTCTTCACAAATCAGTGATACTACTCCTGAACTTAACAAAGAACTTCTTAAGAAAATTGAATGGCATACCAACGAATACTTAAAGAAAACTGGTAATTTACCTAACTAATCCTAAAAAAATAACTTTCAAATAGCTCATCAGTAGATGAGCTATTTTTTATTCCTTAACGTTAAGTTTTTCTAAATCCTCATCAACTGAGACAGCTTTTGTATTAGGCACTCGCCATACAGCGTAGAGAGTAGGAACAATGGCAATTGCCAGATAGATGATAACCCAAACCGTCTCATTAAGATATTGAGCTAACATTGTATCTTGCAGAATAGGAATGATAGTTTCAGCCATAGCTATACCAATAGGAATTGTAGGAATAGTAATAAGGGATTTTGACATTTGAGTAAGCTGACGGATTTTATCTAGTTGCATTAGTTCTCCAAAATGAAAATAGTCTTGTAGAACTTTGTCTACAAGACTATTATAACACAATTTAGGTATTTTGGTCAATCAATTTATGATAATCATCAATGGCTTGTTCCTGATTCCATCCAGACAGATAGCTTTTGTACCAATATTCTCTGTCTAGTTCCTCTTCCTTAACGTTAAGTTTTTCAGCCACATTTTGAAACCATTCATCGAAAAACACAAATTTATCCATATAAATCATCTAATTAAATCCTTCAATAAAATGTCTAACTTCAGATACCGTTGCTCTTTGTTTGCACCATTCCATATACTCTTGTCGTGTCATTTTTATAATCCTCTCTTGTCTAATTCTCGTTTAATATTTTCCAAAATCTCATATTCTGTTGTGTTACTTCTACTTTTTGTGGGCAGATACCAATCGCCTTTCCGAGCTATGGCATAGCCTGATTTCCACTTCTCATCATAAACTATTTCAATCTCCCATCCTTTATATTCTTCTGTTTTCACTTATCCTCTTTTTCTATCTTTAGTTGTAACTTCAATAAGCGCCTAGCATGACGTTTAGCTTTAATTTTATCCTCTTTACTAAATCGACAATAAGGACATTTATAACCGCCAACACCAGGACCTAGACAATTGCATTTTGATTGAATTTTCTTGAATTCGTCTTGCATAATATCACCAATATTCAGGTTGCCATAATCGAGCAAACTCCAATGCTTGCTGAAAAGTTCTAGGCGATAATTTTTCTGACCTATATTTCTTATTGTTAACAACCTTAATAACAATGTATTCATTCAAAGATTGTGGATTATCAATAGGATTTTCTTCACCGTTTGAATGAATACTACAATACTCATTTTCATAAACAAGTTCAATAGCCATTTATTTTAATCCCTTCTTACTAAATATCCGACCTATCCTAGGCTTTCATTGCCAGTTTGTCAGAAATAGACCAGATATTTAACACTATCGACTTAATCCGATACATCCAATCGGCTGTCCGGCTTCATTCCTGAGAAGTTCGCCAGGTTGATATAAATCTTCACGGTCAAAATTAGATCGGAAAATACCAGACACAATAAATATAGTATTTTCTTGTCGTTCAGGCAATCCGGCAGGTTCTCCTGTTACAACAGTTTCAAACATCGGAATGCTATCGACTGTATCAACTAGGTTCTTAGCAGTTCCTACACGAGCTATTTGTCCACTAGGAGGAACAGTTAAAACCATTTCCTTGTTTTCGTTATAAATGTTAATGCTATGGGGAGTTAAATTTACAATGTTCATTTCTTTTCATACATCCTTTCAGCTTCCTCTAACGTTAAATTGTATTCTTCAGAATAAATATCACCGGGATGGCTCATATCAGTGACTAGATATTTACCAGTATCACCAATTTGATAAATGGCAGCAATATCCTTTTCTTTTACTAATATGGCCTTACTACCATCATGAAGATAGAAGCAAGCATCACATCCAAAACCATTACACCAGTCACATTGCCTAATTTTCATTATTCGTCCCATCCTTTTCTCATTCCGATATAATCAATTTCTACAATAGTTGTACTACCATTTGGAATGGTTCTAACATCATCAAAATTAAAATTTGAAGCAGAGGCAGCGAATAATTCGCCATCTTTTTGTGTAACATAACATCTAACACTATAACCTCGATTGACTACAGAAGATAGTTCAGGACTATACTCTCTACTTTTTTCCATAACTTTGAAAACTTCAATAGCTTTGTCAAAATCAGGTGTATAAAATTGAAAATCAACATTTCTGGATTCCATTATGTTATTCTCCTATACGACTTAAGGCATCACAATTTCAAAATTTTCAAATGATACGTTCGGATTATCCTCTTTGTTAAAAGAATAAAACAATTGACCTTGTAATTGAAAATAGGTTAAATCTTGCTTAGTTACTGCAATACGTTCGTTTTCGGCCTTTTGTTCGTAAGGACCTTCATACCATCCTGTACCGTTATCAAACCAGAGATAATATATTTTCATTATTTTATTCTCCAAAATTTAATGCTGAACTTGATAATCATCCAGCAGATTAAAATCACTGTAATCAAGGTATTCATAATTAACTCCATAATTCCTGATAATATAAATCAACTGCTTTTACATAATCGGTAGTATCAATACCCCAAATAAAACTCAAAGAAGTATCAATACCTCTAAATTCAGAACTTCTGAATTTTCTTTGCTCACATTTATCATTAGCACAATCCCAGCATACCCCTCTAAACTCAAGAGGTGAACCGTCATGATATAAATCTACTAATGTTAATTGAGCTTCATTTTTTGAACAAATTTCACATTTCATAATCCTAACCTCATTCAATCTTGCATACAAGTATAACACAATTCATTTTAACTGTCAATAGTTTTTACTCAAATTGAATTATCAATTTTATAATTTCACAAAATACGTATTGACATATTTAGATATGTATGTTACAATGACTTCACTTAACAATAAAATAAATGGGAGTAAGCACAATGCCTTTGATTAGTACGAATGATAATGATGTACATGAGCAATTAAGGATTTTATCAATCTTTACCAAAGTAAGCATGGGAAAACTGAGTGATTATTTTTTAAGACGCGAATTAAACATACCACATACTGATTTAGACCTAGAAATAGAAAAAGCCATACAACAGGCGCAAGGAAGATTTAATGACTGGAAAGAAAACAAGAGGAAATAGTAAGCTAAAGCAAACAGTAAACATAGCAATCAAATTAAACACGCCGCATTATCGAAAACTTGACGTTAATAAAATCATCACTTTACTAATCCTCTTTTGCTCTCTTCTTTCTACTTTACTTCTTTACTTTTTTTCTTTTATTGACTTTACAATTTATACGTTAACTCAATGGAGAGTTAACTTAGTTATCAGAATTTTGGATAAAACAGAATTTAACTTTGTACTAGGATAAAACCATGACGGTTAATACTTTACTTAACCGATTAACTCTAATCGGTACAATAATTTTTACCTTTTTTACCTGGCTTTACTCAGATGAACTATTTTACTTGTTCAGAGGTTTCATTATATTCATTATTGTATTAAGTGGAATAGTCATTTGTATACTGTCTATTTTTGGTTTACTCTGGTTAAAATATGAGTTAAAACAAAAAATGGCTAAAAGTGAAGTTATGTATGTGATTGCTCCAAAAGATGAGCAAGTTTATATCCGAGATGCTAATCATACATCGATCTGGCGTAATGCTCACAGAGATTATAGATTTTATGGTAATGGACAATATACTGAGCCAACAGAGGCAGAAAAGTTAAACCTATTTCTTAACGTTAAGAATCCGCCTCAACAATTAAGTTTACCTAGTCAAGTTATAGACAATCAAGAATTAGACTTGTTAAATGTCTTTACTCAACCTACTCAGGCTTATGCTATCATTGGAGGACAACAAACAGGCAAAACTTATCAAGCCAGGTTTATAGCTGATTACTGGTTAAAACGAGGATTAAAGCCTGTTGTGATCGGTCCAAAGTGGGATAAAGGCGAATGGGAAGGTTGTATTAAACGTGGTGGCAATGGTGACTATAAGGCAATTGAAAGAGCTATTGAAAAAGTCAGAGGTTTAGTTAACTCCAGACACAGTAATAAACAATTAGGTCATAAAGATCATCCTATACAACCTATCTTTTTTGATGATTGGACTAATATAGTTGATGGCGCTGACAATGCCAGATTGTTAATTAGTGAAGCTACAACTTTATACGCTTCAGTTAACATCATACTTTATTTTATTATACATGGTGATACCTCTTTTACTTGGGGAGTAGATAAAAAAGGCGCTGCCTTAAAAGATAATTTCATTAAACTTTTTATAGTACCTCAGTATAATGAAAATGGTAAAGTGATTAGAGAATTAACTAAAGGTTATATACGTTTTGCCGGTGAAACAGTAAATAGACCAGTAAAACTGTTTGACAGTAAAATAGTTAACTCGGAGTTAACTATTGAAAATAAACCTTTAACAGAAAAAGAATTAAAGATAATAGAAGCGTATAAACAAACCGGTAGTGCAACAGGAACAATGAAAAAGGTTTTTAATACAAGAGGTGGAAGGCAGTATAAAGAAGTTATAGATACATTAACTACTTACGGATACAGTTTATAGGGATGTCGGGATGTCATGACATCAATGTCGTTGATTGAAAATAGAGATATTTGCAAATATCTCTATTTTTATGTATAATTTGTATACGTATACTTACACGGAGGAAAAATGAAACGAACTGAAATATATTTAACAGAAGAGCAAAGAAAGATACTCAAAGCATTAGGTAAAAAAACACAAAGAAGCATGGCATCACATATCAGAGAGGCAATTGAAAATTACATTGAGGAACTAAAAGAGAAACATGAAAATAGATAACATCGTTATCGAAAACAGAACAAGAAAACATCTAGGTAATATTCAAGAATTAGCAGATAGCATCAAATTAGTAGGTTTGCTTCATCCAATTGTAGTTACACCTAACAATCACCTAATAGCTGGTTATCGTCGGATTGAAGCATATAAATTACTAGGTAAAAACGAAATACCTCACACAATAGTCAATAGTTTAGACGGTTTACTTAAAATTTTAGCAGAACAACATGAAAACACTTGTAGATTAGATTTTACACCATCTGAAGCTGTTGAGATTGGAAAAATGGTTGAACCGTTGGAGAGGAAAGAAGCAAAAGAGAGACAAGGCACTAGAACAGATATTCAACTTCCTGAAAAGTTTTCAGGAAGTAACGCTTTAGACAAAGTAGCTATCATCACTGGCTTATCACGTCCTACTTACTCCAAAGCTAAACAGGTAGTAGAAGCTGCTGAACAAAAACCAGAATTAAAATACATTGTTGAAGAGATGGATGAAACAGGAAAAGTAGACAGAGCATTTAAGGAACTAAAACGAGTTAAGAGATTAGAAGAAAGACAATCAACTCAGATTGATATTCCTGTTGATAGTCCAGTTTGGCATGGTGATTTTAGGACAGTAGGCAATCAGATACCGGATAATTCTGTTGATATGATCTTTACCGATCCGCCATACAATGAAGATGCAATTCAACTATATCGAGATTTAGGCATATTTGCCAACAGAGTATTAAAGCCTGGTGGATTATTATTGACTTATAGTGGTCAAATATTTTTGCCTCAGACAATAAACGCATTGTCTGAGAATTTAGAGTATATATGGTGTTTTTCTACCAGACACAACGAAGGACAAACAAGGATATGGAAAGTGAATGTTAAAAATACCTGGAAACCTATTCTTGGTTATATCAAACCTCCATTAGATGTTTGGTGGAAGAGCATACCGGATTCCGTTATAGGTAAGTCTGATAAATCTTCACATGATTGGCAGCAAAATATTGAAGATGCTTTGCACTATCTTTCTCATTTGTGTCCTTCAAGTGGCTTAGTTGTTGATCCTTTTTGTGGTAGTGGTACTACCTTAGTAGCAGCAAAGCAACTAGGAATAAGACATATTGGTATTGAGGAAGATATAGAAGATGTTCAAAGTACCATAAAGAGGTTAAATGACAAATACACGTAGAGATAATGCTGATACTGAATTTGGAAATTGGTTAAGGACAAATCCATCATTGGAT
>Ga0075325_1000094_pt1 | contig 12117 bp, 11 predicted proteins | sample MayberrySE_Catta_5_FD_120048 | JGI IMG/M metagenome (GOLD analysis project Ga0075325, IMG submission 120048) | Natural and restored wetland microbial communities from the San Francisco Bay, California, USA, that impact long-term carbon... | ecosystem: Environmental > Terrestrial > Soil >... | reverse complement strand
CTTCGCCAAGCTCGACTCGGTCTTCCTCTCCGGCAACGCGACCCGCGACGACGCGCCCAACCACGTCCGCATCCAGACCAAGGTGCCGCGCGAGATCGCCCAGACCTGGGTCTCGATGTGCCCCGCCCAGGTCTACGAGATCCCCGACGAGCAGCTCGAGAACGGCGCCACCGAGGTCGACGTCCACGTCACCGCATCCAACTGCGTGCAGTGCGGCGCGATCACCGCCAAGGGCGGCCGCCTGACGCTGCCCGAGGGCGGCGACGGGCCGCTGTACCAAGAGACGTAGCTCTCGGCCCGAAGGCAGGCGGGTCTTGCGCGTTTCTGCGCGCCACGTGTGCGCTCGGAGGCCCTACGGTCGAGGCGTGGGATCGCTGCTCGGCCAGATTGCAACCATCGTCGGCCTCATGGCAGGGGGGATCGCCGTTGGTGGATTCCTCGGGCACGCGCGGCTGAGCTTGTCGGGTGGTTCGGAGGCGGAGCTCCGGGAAGCAACGACACGGGGCGGTCTCGTGGGCCTGGGTATCGCAGTTGGACTTGCAGTTGCGTCCGTCGCCATTGGGTAATGTATTGTCTGAGTGAAAGGAGAATTCAGGATGAGCGAAGCCAAGGCCTTTGCCCTTTTCTTCATCGCCCTTCTTACGATTTCCAGTGCCGTGATGACCGTTGGCATTAAGCTCGGCGCGAGCGGCGAGGTGCTGGGCTTGGTGTTTGGCTTGTCCTGTGCGGCAGGTGGCTATTTCTCCGGCGCGATCGTGATGCACTACGGCAAGCGTGACGAGCGCCGCAAGCGCGAAGAGATCCTCTTGTCACGGTAATGCGCTATCCCTTCGGGCCGGGAACACCCCGCCACCAGCCCGGCGGCAGCTGGGATCGCGGGTCGGCTGGAATGCCGGAAGGGGTGTCGATGTTTGCGCACCGGCTGGGGTCCAGGGGCGCGACGATCAGGTAGACGGCGGCCGGGAAGGCGCTGACCGCGGGGACCGTTGCGCCGGGGGCCGCCGTCCAGGCGACCTGCGGCGGCAGGAAAGGCGAGGCCGGGTCCTCCGGCGTGATCACCACCGCGTCGAAGTCACCGGCATTGACCGCTTCGCGCCAGCGCCGGCAGCTGCGGATCGAGGTGAAGCCACCGTGCGGTCCCGGCTCACCCAGGTAGCGGACCTGGTTGGAGAGATCGGCGCCGTAGAGCACGTACTGGCCGTATGCGGCCGGGCTGCCGACGATGCCGACCCGCAGGCCATGGAGGTCGCGCGCCCAGCTCTGGATCAGCTTCCACTGCGGCGTCGCGCGGAAGCCCGGGTTGTCCAGCGCTGGCGCTGCATCGGCCAGGTAACGGTTCTCGAGGTAGTGGCGCTGTACGGCGTATCCGGCCAGGACGGCAAGCCCGGCCAGGCAGGCGAGAGCGGGCCGTGCGTAGCGGGCCCGCCAGCCGGACAAGAGCCAGGCCGGGGCTAGAACCGAGGCGGCGCCGATGGCGATCGCCGCGGCCGGGCTGGGCTGCACCCACTCGTTCGAGGTGAGGATCGCGACGGTGAAGAAGACGACGTATGCGGGCGCGATGAGGCGAGTGGCGATCCGTCGTGACTCGCAGAGCGGCAAGAGGATGAGCCCGATGACCAGCCCCGGCGCCGCGTAGCGCAGGTTCGAGGCGAAGCCGTATGGGGCCCCCTCGGGGCCGGAGGCCGAGATCGGGTTGAAGACGTGCGCGATCAGCGTCGCGGCTCCGGCCAGGGCGACGATGCGCACCAGCGAGCCGTTGCCGCGCCGCAGCCCCAGCACGATGCCCGCCAGCGCGGCGAAGAGGACGAGCGGCCAGAGTGGGCCGAGGGTTTCGGCGAAGCCGGGCAGGAAGAACTCGCTCCAGGCGTGACGATCGGCGAGGTACTCGGCGACCGAGTGCGCGGGGCGGGGGTAGGCCGCTTCCTGAGCCGGCCCCGGCAGCGGCCCGGGCTGCAGCCAGGGCAGGGGGTTGCCGGCGTGGATGAGGTTGCGGAGGTACCAGAAGCCCCCCGTCAGCCCGAGTCCACCAAGCCAGAGCGCCGCCCGGCGCCCGGCGCCGATGCGGCCACCGGCGAGCAGCACACCGACGGAGATCACCGCCACGGGGGCCAGCATCGTGACCTTGGCGCCGATCGCCAGCCCGGCGGCCAACCCGGCGATCGCCAGGGCCGGGGGGCCGGGCGCCAAGTCTCCGAGCCGGTTGCCAGGGCCGCTGGCGTTGACCAGCACGGCGACCGAGGCCAGCAGGCAGGCGAGCGCCGCGACGTCGCCCGGGGCATTGCCGGCCTGGACGAGAAGCATGTCCGAGTCGAGGACGAGCAGGGCGCCAAGGGTGGTGACGGCGGCAAGGCCGAAGGGGCGCCCGATGCACCAGGCGGCGAGCAGGGCGAGCCCGAGCCAGCCGTAGTTCAGCAGCGGCGAGAGCAGGTCACTGTCGAGCACCACCATGCCGAGCGCGTGGAGCAGCTCGGAGTTGAGTGGGTAGTACCAGACCGCGAGCTTGAGCGGGTCGGTGTGCAACAGGTCCCCGACCGCTCCGGTCTGGGCGAACCAGGCAGCAAAGGGAAGGTGGTACCAGGTGCTGTCCTGGCGATAGATACCGACGTCGAAGCTGTGCAGGATGGGCCCGGCCCAGTGAATCGCGCAGAGCACCGTCGCGCCGAGCCCGAGGAGGACTAGGGTGCGACCGCTGGGCGTGGCGCGCGGAGCCCTGTCGCCGAGCGGCGGAGGTTGAGCCCAGCGCAGGGCGAGAGCCGGAGCCAGCGCTGTAACGGTGAGTGCGGTGCTGTTCAACAGCCCGACGCCGCCCAGCGCCTCGCAGGTGACGATCGCGATCGAGATCGTCAGCACGGTTACGGCGAGCAATCCCGGCGCCCCGTTCCAGCTCGGCAGCAGCCACATGCGCAGCGAGTGAGCGCTGCCGAGGAAGCCGCCGATGACCAGCGCAAGCAGTAGGAGGGAGGTCAGGTAGTCGACGACGTTCATGGTGATGCAACTGATATAAGGAACTCGTCCAAACGCGCGGCGTCGACCGTCGACCCGCTGCAGTCGCCACTCTCACACAAAGGGGAATACATGGGCCTGGTGCCTCAACCGTCACGTCGTGCTGTGCGATTCGTGGGGCTGGCGGCGCTCGTGGCTATCAGTGGACTGGCGCTGCTGGGGATCTCGGCCAGCCGCTCGGGGGACGCGGCCTTTCCGGGCGGGAACGGTCATATCGCCTACACCTACGGAGACGGCTACGGGTATGCCTATGCCGGTGGCTCGATCTGGGTCGCGAATTCCGACGGAGGTTCGCCCGTGAGGCTTACGGCGGCCGGCAGCGACTCGACGCCGTCGTACTCGCCCGACGGCCAGCGGATCGCGTTTCGCCGGGACGGTGGCGTGGCCGTGATGGCCGCCAATGGATCGGGCGCGACGCAGCTCGCGGCCGGTGACAACAGTGTCTCTTCACAGGTGAAATGGCAGCAGGACTACGACGTCCCTGGCTCCGGGAAAACAATTCCTGTGGTCAGGATCCAGACCTATGTCCAGGAGTGGCGTCGCTTCGACCATCCCTCGTTCTCCCCCAACGGCGCGCGGCTCGCGGTGAGCGAAAGCAGGGGCAGGCGCACTCAGTCGAGCATCTGCGCCGTGCAGTCCATCCACGATCACCAATGCATCTTCAGCAATCCGGATGCTTACTTCGACTTCGAGTCCAAGTGTGTGGACTGCGGGACGCAGATCGTGGCAATAGATTCGGTGACCGGCGCCCGGTCGGCGGACCTCACCCCCCTGATAGCTGGGCGGGACGACTCGGAACCCACTTACGCCCCCGACGGGAAGCTGGCATTTGTCCGTTGGGTCCCGGGCGGATCTTCGATCTTCGTCATGGACTCTCCCGGCGCCGCGCCGCGCCGCGTGACGCAGAGCCCGGGCACTCGCGCCCCCGACTTCTCCCCGGACAGTTCGCGGATTGTCTTCGTCCACGGGGGCAGCGACGTGGGCCTGGTGGGCGTGGGCGGAGGCGCCGTGACGCTGCTGCCCGTTCCCGCGCCGGCGACGGCATACGGGAGCTACGTCGGCGCGCCGGCGTTCTCGCCCGACGGCTCTCGGGTCGTCTTCCGCCGCGGCTCCTACGGCCCCGGGGCGCAGGCCGAGACCGGCCTGTACACGATCGGCATCGACGGTTCCGGGTTCACGCGGGTGATCGAAGGCGGCAGCGATCCCAGCTGGGAGCCGCTTTCGCCACCCCCGGCCCCGCCGGCGCGCGCAAGGGCCAAGGCCAAGAAGGGCAAGGTCAAGCTCAACCGAAAGGGCAGGGCGACGATCGGCACGATCGTCTGTGGCAGCACCCCCTGCCGGTTGAGAGTCCGTTCGGCGAAGCTGAAAGCCGGCAAGCGTCGCTGCGCGGCAAGGGCCAGCCTGGCAAAGCGGCTGGCTCCCGAAAAGCGCACCAAGGTCAGGGTGAAGGTCGCCGGCAAATGCCTTGCCGCCCTGAAGCGGGCGGGCAGGGGAAGGCTGGTCATCCGGGTGCGAGTCAGCGATGCGCTCGGAAGGAAGGCCCTGACGCTGAAGACGACTCTGGTTCCCCCGCCAAGCGGCTAGCTGTATGTGGCCGTGGCTGGCGCCCGGTGCTCTGGTCGCGCTGGGGCAGGGGCTGGACGCGACGGGCTGAAGGCGGCCGCGCTGCGCCGCTGAGACGGCGGGGCGAGGGTCCACTGATCACAGCCGGCGAACGCTTCGTCGAGGCGTCGCGCCATCGCGCTCTTGGGCCGATCCTGGTCGAAGATTTCCCTGGGCATGGCTCTCCGTCCTGTAGGGGGGTTATGGAACCTTCGCCCCTCCATCGGACGAAAAACATGCACTTAGCGAAAAAGAACGCGCAGCTTGCGCATTCTGCTCAGTTCTGGGCGACGAAGGCGGCGATCTCCTCGGCGACTCGCTGGGGTTGATCGAGCGGCACGAAGGTGCTCGCGTTGGGGATCTTGACCAGCTTGGCGTTGGGCGTCTCGCGCACGAGGCGTTCCGCGTAGGAGATCGGGAAGAGCTTGTCTTCGGGCGCCCAGGTGAGCAGCAGGGGGAGGTCGGACTCGCTGAGCTTCTCGGCCGCCTCGAGCGTGTAGCGCTTGTTCATGCCGACGGTGACCTTCTTGGCGTCGCGCTTGACTCCGGCGTCGTGCAGGCCGGGGTCCATCCAGGAGGCGATCAGCTCGTTCGGGATCTTCGTCTGCGTGAAGGGCTTGAAGGCGGCGCGGGCGAGGGCGGGGATGCGGAACGGGGCGGCGAGCAGCGCCATGCCGCCGGGCAGCTTGGCGATCGGCGGCATCGTCTTGAAGATCCCCGGGGGGAAGTTCTCGTGGGTGTCGCAGTTGGTCAGCACGAGCCGCCCGACGCGCTCTGGATGGCGGGTGACGAAGACCTGCGACATGGCGCCGCCGGAGTCGTTGCCGACGATCGTCACGTCCTCGAGGTCGAGCGCGGCGAGGAAGCTGTCGATCAGCGCCGCGATCCCATAGGGAGTGAGGTCGGCATCCGGGCTCATCGCGATCTGGTGAGCGGCGATCGGCCAGTCGGGGGCGATGCAGCGGCAGCGGTCGGCGAGGCTGTCGACGACCCCGTCCCAGAGGCGCCCGTCGACGAGAAAGCCATGGACGAAGACGACCGGCTTGCCCTTGCCGGCTTCGCGGTAGCGGATGCGGCCGGCGGGCAGCTCGATCTCATGGCGCTGGTCTGAAGGGCTCATCGCGATCTCCTTGGCAGTTGTTATCGGCCGACGCGGGCGGTAAGATACATACAGACAGTATGAATGTCAAACGCACCCAGACCGAGCGCTCCGAGGCGACCCGGGAAGCTCTTATCGAGGCTGCCCGGCCCCTTTTCGCCGAGCGCGGCTTCGCCGGGGTGGGCACGGAGGAGATCGTGCGCGCGGCCGGCGTGACCCGGGGGGCGCTCTACCACCACTTCGACGACAAGCGCGAGCTCTTCGCGGCGGTCTACGAGCAGGTCGAGATCGAGCTCGCCGAGCGGATCGCGGCGAGCGCACTCGAGGACAACGTCAGCTCCCCGCTTGAGGCGATGCGGGCCGGGGCCGAGATGTTCCTCGTCGCCAGCACGGAGCCCGCCGTCCAGCAGATCGTCCTGCTCGACGGGCCGGCGGTGCTGGGCTGGGACCGCTGGCGGGAGATTGCCGCTGAGCACGGGCTGGGCCTGATCGAAGCGAGCCTGCAGGCGGCGATCGAGGCCGGGGCGATAGTCGCCCAGCCGGTGCGGCCACTGGCCCACATCCTCATGGGCGCCCTGGATGAGGCGGCGATGCTCGTGGCGCGGGCCGAGGACCCCGAGCAGATGCGGGCCGAGGTTGGGCAGACGCTTGGCGCTCTGCTCGACGGCCTCAGCCGCGACTAGCCTCGACGGCTCCCACGGCCGGGTCAGCTGCGGGCACAGTGACGTCGGCGGGGGCGCCGCGGCGCGACTCCTTCTGCGCGTACATCCGCACGTCGGCGAGCTGCAACACGGCGGCTGGGGTGTCCGCCTCGCTCGGCACCGCGGCCGCCCCCCACGATGCTGTGATCGCGTAGCCGGCGCCACTCTCGGTCAGCGCTTCCGCGGCGCGCTTGGTCGCCTCGTCGAAGCGGCTCGCGGCGCAGCCCAGCAGAACGCAGAACTCGTCCCCGCCGATCCGGTAGGCGGTTCCGTCCTCGGCCATGGCGTCGCGCAGTCGCCGTCCCAGGCGGGCCAAGAGCTCGTCGCCGGCGGGATGGCCGAGCGTGTCGTTCAGGTGCTTGAAGCCGTTGAGGTCGAGGAAGAGGAGCGCAGCCGGCCTGCTCTCGGTGGCTATCTCGCAGAGCCGTTCAAGGTCGACCTGCATGCGCCCGCGATTGCCCAGGCCGGTAAGCGGGTCGGTCTGCACCTGCTCGAGCAGCCTTTTGTTCTCGCGATCGCTCATCGCCAGGCGAACGATCACGGCGGTCATTGTCGCTGCCCAGAGAATGGTGGAGAGTCCCCCGGCAGTGCTGTTGTACTGCATCGCGAAGAGCCCGATCATCACCGCCGCGAAGACCGCGGGGACCAGTATCTCGCGCCGGCCGTCCTCGCCGGGCGAGGTGATCTGAGCAGCCTCCTTCGGCTGCCAGACCGCCCCTCCCAGGCAGACTGCCGCGATCAGGTAGATCGGGTTGACCCATTCGCCGCCGGGCAGCGCCCCTTCGGTCGCCTGCAGCGTGTAGGCGATATCGGCTATGACCAACGCGGCCAGCCCCGCCAGCAGCAATGACCAGGTGCGGCCGGGACGCCAGCCGGTCAGGGCGACGACCCCCACCACCAGCGAGAGCATGCCGATGTCGCCGAGCGGGTAGGAGAGCGTCGTCAGCGTTTCCAGCGTCGTGCCGGAGGTTTGGTCAGCGACGAAGTCGAAGACGAAAGCGGTGCCGAGCGCGGCCGTGCCGAGGGCCGCGATGAGGCCATCCATCCAGAGGCGCCAGTTGATCTCATGAGCTCGCGCCCGGACCAACATCACCAGGCCGGCGTAGGCGAGCGGGTAGAAGACCAGGTAGCCGACATCGGCGGGCGAGGGATAGGGAGCCGACGGGTTGTTTTCGATCGCGGCGGTCCAGTAGATCTCGGCAGCGCCCCAGAAGAGGATCGCCAGGCCGATGAGAAGCCAGGCCTCTCGCTCGCGACGGTAGTCGGAGGCCCTGATCAGGCAGGCGATCCCGGCGCCGACCACAATCGCCGCGTACAGCGGTCCCCCGATCGCGAAATCCAGGTCTTCGCCGAGGCCGAGCCAGTAGTGCGCCGTGACGAGCGCCGTGCCTCCCAGAAGCAGCACGGCGAGGCCCCGGCGCAGGATTCGGGTCGCGGTCGGCTGGGTGTCGATCGGCTCGGCGGTCTCCACTGGTGGAGCTATCGACACTTTGCCGCGAGTCCCCAAGCCCTGAAGGAGCAAATTGCGCCCGTGATCTAGACTGAACGAAGATGAAAGCCGGAATTCACCCCGAGTACCAGCTCGCCCACGTGCACTGCTCCTGCGGCAACAGCTTCTACACGCGCTCGACCGAGTCCGATCTGCATGTCGAGCTCTGCTCGGATTGCCACCCGTTCTACACCGGCAAGCAGAAGCTCGTCGACACCGGCGGGCGGGTCGAGCGCTTCCAGCGCCGCGCCGCCAAGCACGCCAAGGCCGGGAAGTAGCTCGTGAGCCCAGAGGTGGGCTCACCCCAAGCCGCTGCTGCCTCCTCGAACGGGGCGGACCCGCTGCGCATGCCTGACGGCGCCCTGGTCGCCAAGCGCGACGCGCCGGTCGGCGGCCAGGCGGTGCTCGAGGGCGTGATGATGCGCGGCATCTCGGTCTGGGCCGTGGCTGTGCGCAACCCCGAGGGCGAGGTCGAGATCACCTCGGAGCCGATCAAGCCCTGGGCTCAGCGCCACCGGCTCTGGCGCCTGCCGGTGCTGCGCGGCGTCGTCGCCCTCGGCGAGTCGCTGAAGATCGGCTTCCGCGCCCTCGGCATCTCCGCCAACGCCCAGCTCGAGGACGACGAGGACGGCGAGCCCGAAGAGATCGGCGGCTGGGTCTGGGGCCTGACCATCGCCCTCTCGATGGCGCTTGCCGTCGGCCTCTTCTTCGTCATCCCGGTCGGGTTGACCAGCCTGATCAAGGACGAGCTCGGCTCCTCGCTGCTCTTCTGGCTGGTCGAGGGCGTGCTGCGCACGGCGATCTTCATCGGCTACATCGTCGTCATCAGCCGCCTGCGTGACCTCCGCCGCGTCTTCGAGTATCACGGCGCCGAGCACAAGACGATCTCCTGCTATGAGGCCGAAGACGAGCTGACGCCGGCCCGCGCCAAGCTCTACTCGCGCCTGCATCCACGCTGCGGCACCAGCTTCCTGCTGATCGTCATGGTGCTGGCGATCTTCGTCTTCGCGCCGATCGGCCTGCCCGCCTGGTACTGGCTGCTCGCCTCGCGCATCCTCGGCATCCCGCTGATCGCCGGCCTCTCCTACGAGGTGATCAAGTGGGCCGGCAAGAACCGCCGCAAGCGTTGGGTGCGGGGCGTGATGTGGCCGGGCCTGATGCTGCAGAACCTGACCACGCGCGAGCCCGACGAAGAGCAGCTCGCGGTGGCGATCGCCGCGCTCGAGAAGGTGCTCGCCGAGGAGTCGCCGGAGGCGGCGGCTGAGGAGCAGCAGATCGAGATCGTCGCCTGACCGTAGTGGCGCGCGAGAAGCGTGGCTCCGTAGCTATGTTGTCTTCATGATCGATTCTCTGGTTGAGCAGATTGAGGCTCGGTTCGCGGAGCTTGAGAGCCAGATGTCTGATCCGGCGGTGATCGGGGATCGGGAGCGGTATGCCGAAGTCGGGCGCGAGTACCGCGAATTGCAGCCGGCGCAGGCGCTGGCGGTTGCCTACCGGGGGCTGAAGGACGACCTGGAGGGCGCCCGCGAGCTGCTCGAGGAGGACGAGGACGAGGAGCTGCGCAAGCTGGTCGACGAGGCGCCGCAGAAGCTCGAGGAGCTCGAAGAGGAGATCCGCCTGGCGATGGTCGAGCGCGACCCCAACGACGACAAGAACGTCCTGGTCGAGATCCGCGCCGGGACCGGGGGGGACGAGGCGGCGCTCTTCGCCGGCGACCTCTACAAGATGCTCAGCCGCTACGCGGAGGAGCGCGGCTTCGCCACCGAGGCCCTGTCGCAGTCGAGCGCCGAGCAGGGCGGCTTCAAGGAGATGACCTTCGCGATCAAGGGCGAGGGCGCCTACTCGGTCTTCAAGTACGAGGGCGGCACGCATCGCGTGCAGCGCGTGCCGGAGACCGAGTCCCAGGGTCGCATCCACACCTCGACCGCGACCGTGGCGGTGCTGCCCGAGGCCGAGGAGGTTGAGGTGCAGATCAATCAGAACGACCTGCAGATCGACGTCTACCGTTCCTCGGGTCCGGGGGGTCAGTCGGTCAACACGACCGACTCGGCGGTGCGCATCACCCACAAGCCGACCGGCATCGTCGTCTCGATGCAGGACGAGAAGTCCCAGCTGCAGAACAAGGACCGCGCGATGCGCGTGCTGCGTGCCCGCATCTACGAGCGCGAGCTGGCCGAGCAGCAGGCGAAGATCGCCTCCGAGCGCAAGGCCCAGGTGGGCAGCGGCGAGCGCTCGGAGAAGGTGCGCACCTACAACTTCCCCCAGGGGCGGGTCACCGACCACCGCATCAAGCACACCTCGCACAACCTCGACGGCGTGCTCGGCGGCGAGCTGTCGGAGTTCACCGAGGCGCTGGCCGCGGAGGAGAAGCGCCAGCGCCTGGAGACCGCGGCGGTCGGGTGATTCGCGAGGCGCTGTCGGCGTCGGTGGACGCGCTGACGGCCGCCGGCATCGCCGAGCCGCGCCTCGACGCTGAGTTGCTGCTGGCCGAGGCGCTCGGCTGTGACCGCGCGCGCCTCGCCGCCGAGCCCGAGGCCGAGATCCCGCCGCCCGCGGCGCGGCGCTTCGGCGAGACGGTGCGCCGGCGGCTGCGCCGCGAGCCCGTTGCATACATCCTCGGCCGCCGCGGCTTTCGGCACCTGGAGTTGAGCGTCGACCCCCGCGTGCTGATCCCGCGGCCCGAGACTGAGCTGCTGGTCGAGTTGGCATTGGAGCTGAGCCCCGACCGCGTGCTCGACATCGGCACCGGCTCCGGCGCGGTCGCGCTGGCGATCGCCAGCGAGCTGCCCGGCTGTGAGGTGACCGCGACCGACACCTCCCCCGCCGCACTTGAAGTGGCGCGGGCCAATGCCGAGCGGCTCGGTCTGGCGAGCCGCGTCGATTTCCAGCCGGGTTCGGCGCCCGAGGAGGATTTTGGCCTGATCGTCGCCAACCTCCCCTATGTGAGCGAAGCGGAGTGGAGGGGGCTGCAGCCCGAGGTGACCGAGTGGGAGCCGCGCGAGGCGCTGCTCGCCGGGCCGGAAGGTCTCGACGCGATCCGCAGCGTCCTCGAGCGCGTTCGACCTTTGTCGCGCATAGCGCAACTAAACTCGAACGCGCGGGCGGGGGCGATCGCGCTCGAGGTCGGCGCCGCGCAGGCCGAGGCGGTCAGCAGGTTGGTGACCGAGGCCGGCTTCGGCAGGGTCGAGACGCGGCGCGATCTGGCCGGCATCGAGCGGATCGTGGTCGGCGCCGCGGCAGGTGCGGCTTGACCGTCAGCGTCTCGATCGAGCGCGACGGGGCCGAGCGGGTGCGCACCGGTCTGGAGCTCTGCATCGCCGCGGGCGGCGTTGCCGTCTTCCCGGCTGATGGCCTCTACGGCCTTGCCTGCGACCCCCTCAACGCCGCCGCGATCGAGCGCATCCACCGGATCAAGGGTCGCGACGACGGCAAGCCTTCGGCGGTCCTCTACTTCGCCCCGCTGGCGATACGCGAGCTGATCGAGGATCTGGGCCCGCGCACGCGGGCGGCGGCGGGGGCTCTGCTGCCCGGCCCGGTCACGCTGGTCGTCGCCAACCCCCGGCGCCGCTACCCGCTCGCCTGCCGGGAAGACCCCGAGCGGCTTGGTGTTCGCCTCATCGACGGCCCCCTGGCCGGGGCGATGTGCCCGCTCTTCCAGACCTCGGCCAATCACACGGGGGAGCCTGCCCCGGCGCTCTTCGACGACGTGCCGCGTGAGGTGCTCGCCGAGGTCGATGTGGCGATCGACGGGGGGGCGCTGAGCGGAGCGCCGTCGACCGTGGTAGACCTCACGGGCTTCGATCAGGACGGACGATGGTCCATCTTGCGCGAGGGGGGGTTGCCGAGCAGCGAGCTTGCTGCACGGCTCGGGGATTTGGACCTGGAGCAACTGTCCTAATTGACTAAGACAGCTTCTGCAAATACTGAGTGCTCATATGGCACAGCGCTCTGCCAAGCGCGAGGCGATGCCTTGCGCGAAGCGGGGCTGGCCCGTTGGGAAGGGAGATGAGCTGGTGGCAGGCGAAGGCCTAGCCCGGGCATTCCTGCCCGCCAAGTCCGCCTTCGAGCAGGTGGGCGAGATGATGATCCTCACCGCGAGGACGATCGTCTCTGCGGTCCGGCCTCCCTATCCCTATGGCGAGGAGCTGGTCGATCAGTTCCTCTTCGTGCTCAAGCTCTCCTGGTTCCCGCTGCTCATCTCGACCTTCGCCCTCTGCCTCGGG
>Ga0075325_1000093_pt1 | contig 12149 bp, 7 predicted proteins | sample MayberrySE_Catta_5_FD_120048 | JGI IMG/M metagenome (GOLD analysis project Ga0075325, IMG submission 120048) | Natural and restored wetland microbial communities from the San Francisco Bay, California, USA, that impact long-term carbon... | ecosystem: Environmental > Terrestrial > Soil > Wetlands... | reverse complement strand
CGGCCGTCTCCGACACCTCCGACGGCTGGTACCGGCTGGCGCGCGGCGTCATGCGCCGCCCGGTGGCGGTCGCCCTGGCCAGCTCGGCGCTGCTGCTCGCCGCCGCCGCCCCGCTGCTCTGGACGACCCTGACCGGCCCGAGCGCCGAAGCGGTGCCGCCCAACCAGCCCTCCTACGACGCCTACCGCTACCTCGAAGCGCACTACCCGCGCGACGTCACCGAGGCAGTCACCGTCGCCGTCGACGGTCGCGCCGGCCCGGGCCAGCTCGCCGCCTTCCAGCGGCGCATCGAAGCGGTTGACGGGGTCACCGGCGGCACGCCCTTCCTCCCCGCCTCCGAGCAGGTCGCCTACGCCAACTTCGCCCAAGCCGGGCCGGCGCTCAGCGGCTCCTCACAGGATTCGCTGCAAGAGATCCGCGGTCTCGACCCGCCCGCCGCCGCCAACCTGCTCGTCTCCGGCAACACGGCGCGCTTCATCGACCAGAAGCAGAGCCTGCTCGAGCACGCGCCGCTGGTCGTGGCGGTCATCGCCCTCACCACCCTGGTGCTGCTCTTCCTGCTCACCGGCTCGGTGCTGCTGCCGCTGAAGACGCTGCTGATGAACACGCTCACCCTGGGCGCGACGCTCGGCATCCTCGTGCTCGCCTTCCAGGCGGGCTGGCTCGACTCGCCGCTCGACTACAGCGGCCCGGCAGCGGTCGAGGTGACCAGCCTCGTCTTCCTCTTCGCCGTGATCTTCGGCCTCGCCACCGACTACGCCGTGCTGGTCATGGCCCGGATCAAGGAACGCCGCGACCTCGGCGACTCCAACGAAGAGGCGGTCGCCGTCGGCATCGCCCGCACCGGCCGCGTGATCACCGCCGCCGCCGTGGCGATCGCCATCGTCTTCCTCGCCTTCAGCGTCAGCACCGTCTTCTTCGTCAAGCAGATCGCGATCGGCATGGCCTTCGGTGTGATGATCGACGCGACCATCGTCCGCGCCCTGCTAGTCCCCTCGCTGATGCGCCTCTTCGGCGAGTGGAACTGGTGGGCGCCGAAGCCGCTGCGCCGCATCTACGCCCGCCTCGGCATCTCCGAGGCCTAAACACCCCGCCGACGGGCCTGAGACGTCCACATATTGGACGTCTCAGGCCCGTCGGCGGCGTTTGTGTGCGTCGCGTCACGGGTACTTGTGCATGGATTGATGGCGAGTTAACCTGTGCATCGATCCCTGTAACGAAAGGTTGAGACCAGTTGACCGATAGGCCACGCCGGGTCGCCATTGTCGGCGGCAACCGGATTCCGTTCGCACGCTCCAACTCCGTCTACTCGCGCGCCTCCAACCAGGACATGCTCACCGCCGCGCTCGACGGGCTCGTCGCCCGCTTCGGGCTCGAGGGCGAGACCCTCGGCGAGGTCGCCGGCGGCGCCGTGCTCAAGCACTCGCGCGACCGCGACCTGACCCGCGAGAGCGTGCTCGGCACCCGCCTCGCGCCCGAGACGCCCGCCTACGACGTGCAGCAGGCCTGCGGCACCGGGCTGGAGACGACGATCCTCGTCGCCAACAAGATCGCCCTCGGCCAGATCGACGCCGGCATCGCCTGCGGCGCCGACACCACCTCCGACGCGCCGATCGCCCTCAACGAGGACCTGCGCCAGATCCTGCTCGACGCCAACCGCGAGAAGTCGAGCCTGGGGCGGGTCAAGCAGCTGGCCCGGGTGCGCCCCGGGCAGCTCGTCCCTTCCATCCCCCGCAACGAGGAGCCGCGCACCGGGCTCTCGATGGGCGAGCACTGCGCGATCATGGCCGCCGAGTGGGAGGTCGGCCGCGAGCCGCAGGACGAGCTCGCCGTGCGCAGCCACCACAACCTCGCCGCTGCCTATGAGCGCGGCTTCAACGAGGACCTGGTCAGCCCCTACCTCGGCCTCGAGCGCGACCAGAACCTGCGTCCCGACTCCTCCCTGGAGAAGCTGGCCAAGCTCGGCCCGGTCTTCGGCGGCGAGGAGGGCACGATGACCGCCGCCAACTCGACGCCGCTCTCCGACGGCGCCTCCGCAGTGCTGCTCGCCAGCGAGGAGTGGGCCCGGGAGCGCGACCTGCCGGTGCTCGCCTACTTCACCGACGGTCAGACGGCGGCGATCGACCACGTGCACAAGCGCGAGGGCCTCTTGATGGCGCCCGCCTACGCGATGCCACGCATGCTCGACCGGGCAGGGCTCAGCCTGCAGGACTTCGACCTCTACGAGATCCACGAGGCCTTTGCCGCCCAGGTGCTCTGCACGCTGCGCGCCTGGGAGGACGAGCGCTTCTGCCGCGAGCGGCTGGGGCGCGAGGCGCCGCTGGGGTTGATCGACGAGGCGCTGCTCAATGTCAACGGCGGCTCACTGGCCGCCGGTCACCCCTTCGCCGCGACCGGCGGGCGCATCGTCGCCAGCCTCGCCAAGGAGCTCAGCGAGCGCGGCAGCGGCCGCGGCGTGATCAGCATCTGCGCCGCCGCCGGCCAGGGCGTCGTGGCGATGCTCGAGAGCGCTGGGGGAGCCAAATGAGCGATCTCTACTCACAGCTGGTCAACTCTCCCCCGGGCCGCTTCATCGCCCCGCGGGTCGGCCTGCCCCAGCCGGTCGAGCTGGAGCGTCAGAGCACCGACGGCGCCGTCGTCGCGGGCGCCGTGCTGGCCGGGGCCGCACCGGGCGGGCGACTGGGCAAGCCGCTCGAGCGCCTGCTCGGAACGATCGGCGCCCCGCGCCCGGAGAAGGCGGATAGCCCGGTCAAGGCACTCGTCTTCGATGCCACCGGGATCTCCGACTCGACCGAGCTGGTCGAGCTGCAGCGCTTCTTCCACCCCAACGTCAAGCGCATCAAGCGCTCCGGGCGCATCGTCGTGCTGGGCACGCCACCCGCCGGCCTGCCGGCCCGCGCCGCCACGGCACAGCGGGCGCTCGAGGGATTCACGCGCTCGCTCGGCAAGGAGGTCGGCCGCGGCATCGCCGTGCAGCTGGTCTACGTCGCCGTCGGCGCCGAGGCCGAGATCGAGTCCACCCTGCGCTTCCTACTCTCCCCCCGCTCCGCCTACGTCTCGGGCCAGGTGATCGAGATCGGCGCCGCGGTCGCCAAGGCGCCGGCGATCGACTGGTCGCAACCGCTCGACGGCAAGCTGGCCCTTGTAACCGGCGCCTCGCGCGGGATCGGCGAGGCGATCGCCACCACCTTGCATCGCGACGGCGCCGGCCTGGTCCTGCTCGACGTGCCGGCGCTGGCCGCCGACCTGGCCGCCGTCGCCAAGCGGCTCGACGCCGAGACGATCGAGCTCGACATCACCGAGGAGGACGCCCCGGCGGCGATCGCCGCGCAGCTCCGCGGCGGCGTCGACGTCGTCGTCCACAACGCCGGCGTCACCCGCGACCGCACGATCGCCAAGATGCCCGAGGAGCGCTGGGCCTCGCTGATGGAGATCAACCTCTCCGGTGAGGAGCGCATTAACGACGAGCTGCTCGAGCGCGGCCTGCTGCGACCCAACGGCCGCATCGTCTGCGTCTCCTCGATGAGTGGCGTCGCCGGCAACGCGGGCCAGACCAACTACGCCACCTCGAAGGCCGGCGTGATCGGCATGGTCGAAGCGCTCGCCCCGGAGCTGGCCCCGCGCGGGGCGACGATCAACGCCGTCGCCCCCGGCTTCATCGAGACCCAGATGACGGCCAAGATGCCGCTGCCGATCCGCGAAGCCGGCCGGCGCATGAACAGCATGTCGCAGGGCGGCCTGCCGGTCGACGTCGCCGAGACGATCGCCTGGTTCGCCAGCCCCGCCTCCGCCGGCGTCAACAGCAACGTCGTCCGCGTCTGCGGGCAGAGCCTGCTGGGGGCCTGACCGTGGAGACGCGCACCCTCGACGGCCCACCCAGCATCCTGCCGCTCTACGCGCGCGCCGCGGCGCCGATGATTCCCGGCGCCTCGCTGCTGCCCTTCGTGCCGGGACGCGGCAACGAGATCCCCGAGATCGAGCTGGAGCTGGCCGCGGCGCAGGCCGACCCCGAGCGGGTCGCCGCCTACGCCAAGGTCTGCGGCTTTGCCCTGCGCGACCACCTGCCGCCCAGCTATCCGCACGTGCTCGCCTTCCCCCTGCAGATGGCGGTGATGGCCGACGGGGCCTTCCCCTTCGGCGCCGTCGGCCTGGTCCACGTCGAGAACCGCATCGCCCAGCACCGCCAGATCAGCCTCGACGAGGAGCTGGCGATTCAGGTGCGCCCAACCAAGCTGCAGCCCCACCCCAAGGGCCGCACCTTCAGCCTGCAGACCAAAATCAAGTCCGGCCGCCAAGTCATCTGGGAGAGCACCAGCACGATGCTGCGCCGCGGCCAAACCGAGGCCGACGGGACTCAAAGTCGAGGTATAGATCGCTCTGAGGCCCATCGGCGGGCGCAGGAGCTGGCGCCGAGTGGGGAGTGGAGGCTGGGCGGGGATCTTGGGCGGCGCTATGCGGGCGTCTCGGGGGATCGCAATCCGATCCACATGCACGCCTGGAGCGCCAAGGCGCTCGGCTTTCCGCGGGCGATCGCCCATGGCATGTGGAGCAAGGCGCGCTGCCTGGCGGCGCTCGAGTCCCGGCTGCCCGATGCCTTTGCGGTCGAGGTGCGCTTCCGCAAGCCGATCCTGCTGCCCGGCAGGGTCGCCTTCGCCAGCACGCCCGATGGAGACCTAATCGATTTCGCGGTGCGCGACGCCAAACGTGGCACGCCGCACCTCGACGGCCACCTGGAGCCGCTCGAGGCCAAACCCCGAAGCGGGAGGAAAAAGTAGAGATGCCCACCGTCACCGACGACAAGGGAGTTGCCGAGCGCAGCATGGGCTTCGGCCTGCGCTGGCTCAACCGCCTCGCCGGCTCCGATCTGCTCGACCGGATTCGCATCCGCAAGCAGGTCGAGCGCGCCCTGTTCACCAGCACCAAGAACGGCTTCCGCTCGGCGACCGCCGCCGGCCGCACCTTCAAGGCCGCTCAGAAGCTCGGCCGCCCGGCACGCCAGGCGCCAAGCAAACCGCGGGCGCTCTTCGACCTCAGCCCCGACGACGAGCAGCAGATGCTGCAGGAAGGCGTGCGCGACTTCGCCGAGGCCAAGGTGCGTCCCGCCGCCAAGCAGGCCGACTTCGACTGCGAGACGCCGGCCGAGTTGCTCGAGCAGGCCAACGAGCTGGGCATCAACATGCTCGGCGTCCCCGAGGAGCTCGGCGGCGTCATGCACGAGCAGGCCGCGGTGACCAGCGTGCTGATCGGCGAGGCGCTCGCCCACGGCGACATGGGCATCGCCTACGCGGCGCTCGCCCCCGGCGCGGTCGCCACCGCGATCGGCCACTGGGGCACGGCCGAGCAGGAGGCCACCTACCTGCCCGCCTTCACCGGCGAGGACCCCCCCGCCGCGGCGCTGGCGATCCTCGAGCCGCGGCCGCTCTTCGACCCGCTGAAGCTGGAGACCAAGGCTCGCCGCGCTGGTGAGGACTGGGTGCTCGACGGCGCCAAGTCGCTGGTCGCCCGGGCGGGGGCCTGTGAGCTCTTCATCGTCGCCGCCGAGACAGGGGAGGGCCCGGCCCTCTTCCTGATCGAGTCCGGCTCCAAGGGCCTCTCGGTCGAAGCGGAGCCGGCGATGGGGCTGCGCCCCGCCGCCACCGGCAAGCTGCTGCTCGAGGACGTGCGCCTGCCCGCCAGCGCCCCGATGGGCGAGGGCGAAGGCCAGGCCTACGTGGAGTGCCTGCAGCGGGCGCGGATCGCCTGGTGCTCGCTCGCCGTCGGCGCCGCCGAGGCGACGCTCGACTACGTCAAGCAGTACGTCAACGAGCGCACCGCCTTCGGCGAACCGATCTCCAACCGGCAGGCGGTCGCCTTCGGCGTCTCCGAAATCGGTATCGAGAGCGAAGGCATGCGACTAGCCACCTACCGGGCGGCCAGCCGCGCCGACCAGGGCCAGGACTTCGCCCGTGAGACGGCGATGGCCCGCCGGCTCTGCGCCCAGAAGGGCATGCAGATCGGCTCCGAAGGAGTGCAGCTGCTCGGCGGCCACGGCTTCGTCAAGGAGCACCCGGTCGAGCGCTGGTACCGCGACCTCCGCGCAGCGGGCGTCATGGAGGGCGCCCTGCTCGTCTAGCGGCCCACGGGACGCAGAGCGAAAGGCAACCATGATCAATCTCGAGATACCGAAGAAGTTCCGCCCGCTGGTCAGCCAGGCCAACCAGGTCGCGACCGAGGTCTTCCGGCCGATCTCCCGCAAGTACGACGAGGCCGAGCACTCCTACCCCAAGGAGCTCGACATGCTCGCCTCGCTGATCGACGGCATGAACGAGGGCTCCGACATCGGCGGCGCCGGCGCGGCCGGTGTGCGGCGCGAGTCCAATGGCGATGGCGACGACGGCAACCGCAACGGCTCCAACCTCTCCACCGTGCTCGGCATCATCGAGCTCTGCTGGGGGGACGTCGGCCTGCTGCTCTCGATGCCGCGCCAGGGGCTGGGCAACTCGGCGATCGCCTCGGTGGCGAGCGACGAGCAGCTGAAGCAGTACGGCGGCAAGTGGGCGGCGATGGCGATCACCGAGCCCGAGGCGGGCTCCGACTCGGCCGCGATACGCACCACGGCCGAGCTCGACGGCGAGGAGTACGTGCTCAACGGCGAGAAGATCTTCGTCACCTCCGGCGACCGCGCCGAGCTGATCGTCGTCTGGGCCTCTCTCGACCGCGACCAGGGCCGGGCGGCGATCAAGTCGTTCATCGTCGAGCGCGACAACCCCGGGCTGAAGCTCGACCGGCTCGAGCACAAGCTCGGCATCCGCGCCTCCGACACGGCCAACTTCACCCTGCAGGACTGCCGGGTGCCCAAGGAAGCGCTGCTCGGCAACCCCGAGGTCGACACCAAGGCCGGCTTCGGCGGGGCGATGCAGACCTTCGACAACACGCGGCCGCTGGTCGCCGCGATGGCGGTCGGCGTGGCCCGTGCCTCGCTGGAGGAGACGCGCAAGCAGCTGGCCGAGGCCGGGGTCGAGATCGACTACGACCGGCCGGCGCTCTCGCAGTCCGCGGCCGCGGCTCGCTACCTGGAGATGGAGTCCGACTACGAGGCCTCGCTGCTGCTCACCCTGCAGGCGGCCTGGATGGCCGACAACGGCAAGCCCAACTCGCTGCAGGCCTCGATGGCCAAGGCCAAGGCGGGGCGCACCTGCGTCGACGTGGCGCTCGGCTGCGTCGAGCTCTGCGGCAGCCTCGGCTACGGCGAGAGCGAGCTGCTCGAGAAGTGGGCGCGCGACGCGAAGATCCTCGACATCTTCGAGGGGACTCAGCAGATCCAGCTGCTGATCGTCGCCCGGCAGCTGCTGGGGAAGTCCTCAAGCGAACTGCGGTAGGGAGAGCCGGGCTCTCGTCCACAGGCATAAGAGAGACTGCCGGCGTGAACTTCGTCGAGTTGATGGAGCAGTCTCCTGCCTCGCGGCTTGGGGTAGTCGCGATCGATTCCGGGGGGAATCGGCGGGATTGGCACTTCGGCGAACTGATCGCCTGCTCGGCCGGGCTCTCGGGGGCCTTCGCCGCCCGCGGCGTCAAGCGGGGGGGTGTGGTGATGACGCTGGTGGGGAATCGGGTCGAGTGGGTGCTTTCGCTGCTCGCCTGCTGGCGGATGGGGGCCGTGGCACTGCCCTGCAGCACGCAGCTGCGGCGCCATGACCTGGAGCTGCGTGTCGCCGCCGCCGACCCGGCGCTCTGCGTCGGCGAAGAGGCGCTGCTCGCCGAGCTGCCCGGCGGAGTCGAGACGATGACGATGGCCGAAGTGGCCCGGGCCCTCGACGAGGACCTGCCCCAGGAGGCGCCGGCCGCGATCGAGGCGATGGACGCCGAGGACCCGGCCCTGGTCGTCTTCACCTCGGGCACCACCGGCGAGCCGCGGGGCGTCGTCCACGCCTACCGGTACCTCGAGGGACAACGGGCCCAGGCCGAGCACTGGCTCGGCTCGCGCAAGGGCGAGCTGGTCTGGTGCACAACCTCCACCGGCTGGTCGAAGTCGGCCCGCAACGTCTTCCTCGCACCGTGGCTGACGGGCGCCGCGGCGGTCATCCACGACGGCCGCTTCGACCCGGCCGAGCGGCTGGACGTCACCGAGGCGTTTGAGGTCAACGTGCTCTGCCAAGCGCCGACCGAGTACCGGATGCTGGCCAAGCGCACCGCGCTGCGCCCCCTCCCGGCCCTGCGCCGGATGGTCTCCGCCGGCGAGCCGCTGGAGGCGGAGACGATCGCGGCGTTCCGCGACGCGATGGGGGTCGAGCCCGCCGACGGCTACGGCCAGACCGAGACCGGCCACATCAGCGGCAACCTCTCGGGGGAGCCGGTCAAGCCCGGCTCGATGGGCAAGCCGCTGCCGGGGATCGAGACGCGCATCGTCGACGGCGAGCTGCAGCTGCGCGCCCCTTCCTCCCCCACCTTCTTCTCGCGCTACCTCGACGGCGAGCGCTTCGAGGGGGAGTGGTGGCGCACCGGGGACCTGGTCCGCGAAGACGAGGACGGCTACCTCTACTTCGAGGGCCGCGACGACGACATCATCCTCTCCTCCGGCTACCGGATCGGCCCCTTCGAGGTCGAGTCCGCCCTCCTCTCACATCCCGCCGTCGCCGAGGCCGCCGCCGTCGCCGCCCCCGATCCCGAGCGCGGCGCCGTGGTCCGCGCAATCGTCGTCCTCCGCGAGGGCGAGCCGAGCGAGGACCTGGCCCAAGAGCTACGCGAGCACTGCAAGCGCGAGACCGCCCCCTACAAGGCCCCCCGCGTCGTCGAGTTCATGAGCGAGCTTCCAAAGACGAGCAGCGGCAAGATCAAGAGGGCCGAGCTTCGGCGTGGATAAGAGGCGACGAGCGCGACCTCGCCGCCGACGGGCCTCAAACGTCCAAATAATGGACGTTTGAGGCCCGTCGGCGGCAAACGGTGGCGAAACTAGGCGGCCAGCGCGTCGGCGACGTCGACCGGGCGGCCGAGGTGGTAGCCCTGGGCCATGTCGACGCCGTACTCGCGCAGCATCTGGGTGGTGGCGTCGTCCTGGACGTACTCGGCGATCGTCGTCTTGCCGAGGCCGCGGGCGATCTGGACGATCGCCTGCACGGTGAGCTGGTCGGCGTCGCTGTTGGGCATGTCGCGGATGAAGGAGCCGTCGATCTTGATCAGGTCGAAGGGGATCTGCTTGAGGTAGTGGAAGGGGCCGAAGCCGGCGCCGTAGTCGTCGATCGCCACCTGGCAGCCGAACTCGGTCAGGCGGTCGGCGAAGCCGGTCGCCGCTTCGTAGTCGTGGACGCGCGCCGTCTCGGTCAGCTCGAAGGTGCAGCGCGCCGGATCGGCGCTGCCTTCGTCGAGCTGGCGCTCGATGAATTCGAGCACCGAGAGGTCGGCGACCGAGGCGCCGGAGAGGTTGACGTGGAGGGAGACCGGGTCGCCGGAGCGCTCACGCGCGGCCAGCAGCTCGAGCGCGCGGACGACGACCCAGCGGTCGAGCTCCTGGACCATGCCCGAGCGCTCGGCCGACTCGATGAACGAGGCCGCCGGCAAGAGCTCGCCGTCCTCGCCGGTCATGCGCAGCAGCAGCTCGTAGCGCTCGATGCCGCCCGAGGCGAGGCTGCGGATCGGCTGGGTGTGCAGGCTGAGCCGGTCCTGGGTGAGCGCGTCGCGGATGCGGGCGCTGGTCGTCTGGCGCCGGCGCTGCTGGCGCTGCGGCTCACCGGGGTCCTGGAAGAGGGCGATCTGGTTGCGGCCCTCCTCCTTGGCCCGGTACATGGCCTGGTCGGCGGCGACCAGCACCGCCTCGGCGCCGACCGTGCGCTCGCCGCCGAACATCGTGATGCCGACGCTGATCGTCGCGTTGGCCGCATCGGGGGGCGGCGCGGCGCTCTCGGCCACCTGGGCGCGCAGGTCCTCGCCGAGCTGCAGGGCGCCGGCCGTGTCGGTCTGCGGCATCAGCACGGCGAACTCGTCGCCGGAGAGGCGGGCGACGATGTCGGTGGTGCGCACCCGTTCGCGCATGATCCCGGCGACGCGGCGGATCAACTGGTCGCCGGTGTGATGGCCGAAGGAGTCGTTGACGCCCTTGAGGCCGTCGATGTCGATGATCATCACCGCGCCCTGGCCGCCGTAGCGGGCGGTGAAGGAGACGTACTGGTCGAGCTCGGAGCGGAAACGGCGCCGATCAAGCAGACCGGTGAGCGAGTCGTGATCGGCGATGTAGCGAAGCTGGGCCTCGGTCTTCGCGGCCCGGGCGAGGGCGTCTTCGACCACCTCGCGGTCCTCGGGACCGAGCTTGGCGAGCACCGCCTCGATCGCCGCGTCGCCCTCGGTTTTAAGCTCCTCGTTCGTCACCCAGAGAAGGTAGACCTTCAGCCGCCCGATCGGATCGGCGTCCACGCATGAGCCTCTGGAAACGAACCAAATATCCGCTACCGGAGGCTGCCAAAAATCGGCCTTTTGGTATCGGTGAGTATCCCGGTACGCCTGGGTAGTGTGGGCCCATGGCCAACCGCCTCGCGCAGGAGACCAGCCCGTACCTGCTGCAGCACCGCGACAACCCGGTCGACTGGCACCCCTGGGGCGAGGAGGCGCTTGGCCGCGCCCGCTCCGAGGACCGCCCGATCCTGCTCTCGATCGGCTACTCGGCCTGCCACTGGTGCCATGTGATGGAGCGCGAGTCCTTCGAGGACCCCGAGACCGCCGCCTATATGAACGAGCACTTCGTCAACGTCAAGGTCGACCGCGAGGAGCGCCCCGATGTCGACGCCCTCTACATGGAGGCCGTGCAGACGATCAGCGGCCAGGGCGGCTGGCCGCTGACCGTCTTCCTCGACCCCGAGGGCGTGCCCTTCTACGGCGGCACCTACTTCCCGCCCGACGAGGGCCGCGGCATGCCGAGCTTCCGCCTGGTGATGGAGGCCGTCGTCGACGCCTTCGAGAACAAACGCGAGGAAATCGGCCGGCGCGCTCCCGAGATGCGGGCCCGGCTGGGCGCCGTCGGCCAGGTGGAACCGATGGCGGAGGCGCCCGAGGCGGCGATGCTGAGTGAGGCGATCGAGCGCCTGCGCCAGAGCGCCGACCGCGAGCGCGGCGGCTTCGGCGGCGCGCCCAAGTTCCCGCCGGCCTCGGCGCTCGAGCTGCTGCTCGCCCGCCGCGAGCGCCAGATCGTCGAGCGCACGCTCGACGCGATGCTGGCCGGTGGCATCTACGACCAGATCGGCGGCGGCTTCGCCCGCTACGCGGTCGACGCGATCTGGCTCGTCCCCCACTTCGAGAAGATGCTCTACGACAACGCCCTGCTGGCCCGTGCCTACCTGCACGGCTGGCAGGTCTTCGGCCACGAGCGCTTCCGGCGGGTCTGCGAAGAGACGCTCGACTGGGCGCTGGGCGAGATGCGCGGCCCGGAGGGCGGCTTCTTCTCCGCCCTCGACGCCGACTCCGAGGGCGAGGAGGGACGCTTCTACGTCTGGACTCCTGAGGAGATCCGGCGGGAGCTGGGTGCTGACACTGAGGAGATCATCGAGTTCTACGGCGTCAGCGAGCGCGGCAACTTCGAGGGCCGCAACATCCTCCACCTTGCCGGCGGCGCCGCGACCGCCGAGCCGGAGAGCCTTGCCCGGGCACGCCGTGCCCTCTACGAGGCCCGCGCCAAGCGCGTCTGGCCGGGGTTCGACGACAAGCGCCTCACCGCCTGGAACGCGCTGATGATCGCCGCGCTGGCCGAGGCGGGCGCCGTCCTCGAGCGCCAGGACTACCTCGACGCCGCCCGCGAGTGCGCGACGTTCGTCTGGGAGCAGTTGCGCGACGCCGACGGCAACCTGCTGCGCACCTACAAGGACGGCAAGGCCCACCTCAACGCCTACCTCGAGGACCACGCCTTCCTGCTCGAGGCCCTACTGGCGCTCTACGAAGCGACCTTCGAGCCGGTCTGGCTCGAGCGCGCCCGCGAGCTCGCCGAGACGATGATCGCCCGCTTCGGCGACCCCGAGCGCGGCGGCTTCTTCAGCACCGCCGACGACCACGAAGCGCTGATCGCTCGCCGCAAGGAGATCGGCGACCACCCAATCCCCTCCGGCAACAGCTCGGCCGCGATGGGGCTGCTGCGCCTCGCGGCGCTCACCGGTGAGCGCCGCGAGGCGCAGCAGCCCCATCGCGGCCGAGCT
>Ga0075325_1000092_pt1 | contig 12189 bp, 9 predicted proteins | sample MayberrySE_Catta_5_FD_120048 | JGI IMG/M metagenome (GOLD analysis project Ga0075325, IMG submission 120048) | Natural and restored wetland microbial communities from the San Francisco Bay, California, USA, that impact long-term carbon... | ecosystem: Environmental > Terrestrial > Soil > Wetlands... | reverse complement strand
GCGCACGCCCTGCGGGCCGGCATCGTCGACCAGCTGCACCTCTACCTGCACCCGGTCGTCGTCGGCGGCGGCACGCCGGCCCTACCCGGAGGCGCCCGCCTCGACCTGCGGCTGCGGTCCGAGCGCCGGTTCGCCGGCGGGGCGGTGCACCTGGCCTACGACGTACGTCGCCAGACCGCCGCTCGGGGTTGACGGGGCGGTGAGCCCGTCGCCGGAGCCGCAGCGTCCCGGCAGGATCATCCCCCTGCGGTCTCCCGGTGCCGTGGACGAGCCAGTGGCTGGGCCGGCGAGCCACCCCGGGTGGAAGTGTCCGACGCCGGCAGATGGATGTCGAAGCGGCACCCACCGTCCACGTTGGTGACATCGATGGTGCCGCCGTGCGCCTCGACGAGGCTCCTCGCGATGGCAAGCCCGAGGCCGCTGCCGCTGCCGACGTCAGGCGTGCGGGCCGGCTCACCCCGGTATCCGGTGTCGAACACGTGGGGCAGGTCCTGTCGCGGGATGCCGCCGCACCCGTCGCGGACGGACAGCACCACGGCGTCGCCGTCACGGGCGCAGCGGAGGATCACCGAGCCGGCCCCTGGTGTGTGCCGGAGCCCGTTGCCGACCAGGTTGGTCAGCACGCGGACCAGGTGCCGGTGGTCCGCGTGGACGCTGGGGCGGTCGATGACCTCGGTCCACAACCGCACGCCGAGACCTTGCGCAAGCGAGTCGTGGGCAGCGACAACCTCGGTCACGACGTCCTCGACGTCGACCGCGCTCGAGTGCAGGTCGAGCCGGCCGGTGGTGATCCTGGACAGCTCGAGGAGGTCGGCGACCATCCGGCTGAGCCGGTCGATCTGCAGCCGGATGCGCTGGTGGTAGTCCTCGACGGTCGCGTCGTCCGTGACCACGCCGTCGTCCACCGCGTCGATCATCGCGCGGATAGAAGCCAGCGGGGCGCGCAGGTCGTGGCTGATCCAGCCGACCAGCTCTCGGCGGCCGGCCTCGACGGCCCGCTCGTGGTCGCGGGCCTCGGTCAGGCGCCGGTGGGCGTCGGCCAGCCGCTGGACCCGGACGGCGAGGACCCATCCGGTCGCAGCTGCCGTCATGGCGGCAGCGACGGTCGAGGTCAGCAGGACGACGAGGACGTGACCGGAGACGATCATCAGTGCGGCGGCGGCGGAGACGCCGACGGCCATGACCAGCACCGGCGTCCAGACCAGCGTCGCCAGCGCAGCCGGCAGGGACCATCGGCGGACCTGACGGTTCAGCAGCAGCCAGCCGAGGCCGGTGCCCAGAGCGGCGACGATCGCGGACAGGGCGCTGACCACCAGCACGTCGTGGGCGCTGATCACGCGTGCTCCTGGACCTCTGACGGATCGAGCCGGTAGCCGACCCGCGGCACGGTGACGATCCGTCGCGGCTCGGCGGGGTCCGGCTCGATCTTCTCCCGCAGGCGACGGATGTGCACCGTGACCGTGGAGACGTCCCCGAAGTGCCATTGCCACACCTGCTCGAGCAGCTGCTCACGGGTGAACGCCCTGCGCGGGTGCCGCAAGAGGAAGGCGAGCAGGTCGAACTCGCGGGTGGTCAACGCCAGCACCCGGCCGTCCAGTGATGCGTCATGCGCCGCCAGGTCCAGGACCAGGTCGCCGTCCCGGAGGATCTCGGCGGCACTCGCGACCAGCTGGGAGCGGCTGCGGCGCAGCACTGCCTCGACGCGGAGCACGACCTCGCGTGGGCTGAACGGCTTGACGATGTAGTCGTCCGCCCCCAGCTCGAGTCCCGCCAGGCGGTCGTTCTCCGCGCCCAGAGCCGTGAGCATGATGATCGGCACCGTGGACGTCGAGCGCAGTCGTCGGCAGACCTCGAACCCGTCCAGGGCAGGCAGCATCACGTCGAGCACGACCAGCTCCGGCTCGGCGCGGGTCACCAGGTCCAGCGCGCCCAGCCCGTCGTGCGCCGTCAGCACGTCATGACCCGCGCGGGCCAGGTAGCGGGAGAGCACGTCGCTGATGATCGGGTCGTCGTCGACGACGAGCACCGGACCGGACACGCATCCATCAGACCACCTCCCACGGCAGCCGCCCACCGGAACGCAGCGACGTCATCGGGCCGTAAGCACTCGGTGAGATCGCCGTCATGGTGTTGTGTGCCGGCGCCGCGTTGGCTGGGCACGACCCAGCCGGTGCCGCCCACCAGGCGCCGGCGTGACGCACAGGAGGAACGATGAACACCACGCAGCGACGTGCCGCCACATGTCTCGCCACCGGAGTGGTCGCGGCCACGATCCTCTCCGGCGGAGCGGCATCAGCCGGCGTCAGCGGGCCGGCGTTCTACGTCGACCACCAGCTCTACCGCACGGTCGGGACCCCGACCGACCTGTCCAGCACTGGTGCGCCCGCCCACGCCTGGGACGTGATCTACGACCTCGGGGGTGCGCAGATGAACGTCGCCACCGCGGCGCCCGGCGACGCCGGCTACAACGGTGGGCGCTGGCAGGTGCACGCGCTGTCGTTCCCGAACGGCTACTCGGCCGCCCTCGCCGCCGGTGACATGGACCATGACGGCGTCCTGGACGCCGCGGCGGAGATCTCCGACGCGATCGCCTCGGGGGCGGCCGTGGACACCGGGGTCGTGAAGCAGTTCGAGTGCCCCGCCATCCCGTTGAACCACGCGAGGAGCTGACCTCCACCGTCGGTGAGCTCGAGCGCCACGTCGCGCAGGTCCTGGTGAGCACGGCCCCGGGCTGACCACCCCGGGGCTGTGACGCCGGGCGCCGGACCCGCAACGATCCCGTCACGATCACGACCCCGGCGTTTCCGCGTGCTCCGGGCGTCCGGCATCGTGGCCCGGCGACCTGGTGCGCCAGGACTCGGCGGGACAGAAGGGACGCGGACGATGGCGGGTGGGTCGGTGACCGTCGCCGCCCTGCGCCACCGGCCACGGCAGGCCCTGCTGGTCGTCCTGCTCTCCGCCGTGGTGTCGGCCTCCGCCGCCCTCGGCCCGCTCTACGCCCGGGCCGTCGAGCAGTCGGTGCTCAAGAACGTGCTCGCCGACGCGCCGGTCGCCCGGAGCAGCATCGCGGTCACCGCCACCGGCGAGGCGCCGCCGTCGCCGCAGGAGCTCGCGACCACCGTGCGCGGCCGGACGCCGGTCCAGTTCCTGCCGCCGATCCAGGGCGCCGACACCCCGGTCGACCTGCGGGCCGCGACCGCCGGCGTTGGCGCCGGCAGCACCACGCCGGACGGGCCGCCGGCCGCCCGCGGCCGGCTGGTCAGCCGCGAGGGCCTGTGCCGGCAGCTCGAGCTCGCCGAGGGCCGGTGCGTCCGCGGCGAGGGCGAGCTGCTGGTGAGCCGGCTCGCCGCCGGGGTCACCGGCGTCGGGGTGGGCGACCGACTGTGGGTGTCGGCCCAGGCCAGCGGCCCGGAGGAGCCGGACACCGAGGCGCCCGGGCGGGCCATGGCGGTCGTCGGCGTGTACGAGCCACCTCGACCGGGCGACCCGTTCTGGTCCGGCCGCAGCCAGGCGGGCCCTGCCGCGGCCCAGCCGGCCCGGGCCGGCAGCGACGTCCCGGCCGTCGACGACGTGCTCACCACCTGGCCGACCCTGACGTCCGTGCAGTGGCCGGCGCTGCGTACCCACCTCGACATCCCGGTCGACGTGGCCGCCGTCGAGATCGACCGGCTGCCCGCACTGGCCGGCGCCACCAGGCGCGTCGACGCCGCCGCCCGCACGGTCGGCGGGTCGGCGGTCAGCGAGATCTCGGCCCTGCTGGCCTCGACGGCCTCGCAGCGCGACCAGGCGCGCACCGTCATCCCCCTCCTCGCCGTGCAGCTCGCCGTTCTCGGCGTGGTGGTGCTCGCGTTCGTATGCGCGGCCGCGACCGAGCAGCGCCGGCCCGAGATCGCGCTGGCCCGGCTGCGCGGCCAGGGCACCGCGGGCGCGGCAGCACTGCTGCTGCGTGAGCTCGGACTGCTCGTGCTGGTCGGCGCCGCGCTGGGCGCCGCCGTCGGCTGGCTGGTCGCGACGGCCGCGACCGCTCTCTGGCTCGAGGACGGGGTGGTGCTCGAGGCCCGGTTCCCGGTCGCCCTGGCCGTCGCCGGCGCCGCGGTGGCCGGGCTGCTCGCCCTGGTGGTGGCCGGGGCGCCCACCCTGCGCCAGCCGCTCACCAGCCTGCTGCGCCGGGTGCCGCCGCGGGCCTCCACCCTGCAGGTCGGCCTGACCGAGGGCGCCGTCGTCGCGGCCGCCGCCGCCGGCGTCGTGACGCTGCTCTCCGGCGAGAGCGGCCCGGTGGCCCTGCTGGCGCCCGGCCTGCTCGCCATCGCCGGCGGGCTGCTGCTCTCGCAGGCCGTGATCCCTGCGGCCGGGCCGCTGTCCCGCCGGTCGCTGAAGCGGGGGCGGGTGGCGCCGGCGCTGGCCGGGGTGCAGATCGCCCGCCGACCGGCCCTGCGCCGGCTGATCGCGATCGTCACCGTCGCCTGCGCCCTGCTCGTGTTCGCCGTCGACGCCTGGTCCATCTCGGACCGCAACCGCACCACCCGCGCGGCCGTCGAGGCGGGCGCGCCGGTGGTCCTCACCGTCGACGCCGAGAGCTCGGAGGCGCTGCGCAGGGCGGTGCTCGACATCGACCCGCAGGGCAGTTTCGCGACCCCGGTCGTCACCGTGCGGACGGCCACCGAGACCGGCCCGCGCACGACCGCCGTGGTCCCCGGGGCGTTCGCCCGCATCGCCACGTGGGCGCCCGGATCGCGGCCGACCGCGGCCGAGCTCGCCGACCTCGCGCCGACGCTCGCGGACCCGATCGCCCTGGAGGGCGACACGGTGGAGGTGACCGCCCGCCTGAAGGCCCGCGGCCTGCCCCCGCAACAGGGCGCGCCGGCGCCGGAGCTGCGGCCGATGTCGATGTCGCTCACCGTCGTCGGCGACGACGGCGGGCCACGCCAGGTCGACCTGGGCCGGATCCGCGAGGGCACCGGGACCTACCGGGCCGCGCTGCCGTGCCAGGACGGCTGCCGGCTGCGCCGGGTCACCGTCAACCGCACCTTCGGCGACTTCACCGACGCCTACGTCGAGACCGAGGTGACCGGGCTGCGGGTCGGCACCGGAGCCGCGACCACGCCGGTCGACCTGGACACCGCCGAGGCCGGGGCCTGGTCGGTGCTGCCGTTCCAGGCAAACCTGCCGCCCAGCGGGTCGGTGGCGGCGGGCGACAGCCTCTCGTTCGCGGACGAGTCGTTCGGCAACGCGGTGTCCGTGCAGCGCGGCGACGTCGCGGCGGAGCCGCGGGCCCTGATCGCCGGCGCGATCCCGCGGCTCCCGAAGGCGCCGGGCGTGCCGTCGGACAGAGTCGTCGCGCCCGACCTGGAGGCCGGTGACCTGGCCTACGAGGTCCGCGGTGAGCTCCCGCGGGTGCCGCGCAGCGGTCCCCGCGGCTTGCTCGTCGACCTCGCCGGTGTCGTGAGCGGCCCCTCGGCCGCGCCGGCCCAGACGACGTACGACGTCTGGCTGGCGGCGGACGACCCCCGGCGCGAGGAACGGCTGCGCGACGAGCTCGCCGACCGGGGCATCGGGGTGACCGGACGCGACACGGCGGCGGCGCATCGCACCGCCTTCGCCGACGAAGGGCCGACCCTCGCGCTGCGGCTGGCCGTGCTGGCCGGCTTCGTGTCCGTGGTGCTCGCCTCCGCCGTGCTCGTGGTCGGCGTCGCCACGTCCGGCGCGTCCCAGGCCCGCGACCTGGCCGGCCTGCGGGTGGTCGGCGTGCCGCGGCGGACCGTGCGCCGGGCGGCGGTCCGCGAGCACCTGGTCGTCGCGGTGCTGGGCGTCGTGGTGGGGGCTGTCCTGGGGGTGGTGTCCGCGCAGGTGGCGCTACCGCAGATCCCGCTGTTCGCGACCGAGGCGACCCGCCTGCCGCTGGTCCTCGACCCGGTCTGGCCGGCGGTCGTGGCCACGACCCTCGGCTGCCTGGTGCTGCTGTGCGCGGTGTCGGTCGTCGTCGGCCGGCTGCTCGCGGCGTCGGCGACGACGGACCGCCTCCGGGAGGGCGGATGAAGCGCCCGGACCTGACCGGGGCCCGCCTCGCGGTGCAGGGGCTGTGGTTCCGCCGCTCGACCGCCCTGATCGTGCTGGTGCTCGCGACGGTCGCGAGCGCTGCCTCGGTGGTGGCGCCGCTCTACGCCCGCGCCGCCGAGGAGTCGATCCTGCGCGACACGCTGCGTCGGGCCGACGCGTTCGACCTGTCGGTGCAGGTGTCCGCGCCGCAGGTGGGCGCCGGTGTGGGCGAGGGAGCGGCGCCGCCGGCCTCGACGGCCGACGGGGTGGTCCGCGACGCGCTGACCCACCCGGCGTTCGGGCCGCGCCGGCTGGCCTACGTCGGCAAGGGCGAGTACCACCCGACCGTCGGCGACAACGCGGGCGGCGAGGTGGTCGGCCAGGTCGTGGAGCGGCCCGGCGTGTGCGAGCACCTGCCCACCGTGACCGGCCGCTGCCCCGAGGCGCCGGCCGAGGGCATGATGTCGCGGCGCAGCCTGGAGATCCTCGGTGCCGAGGTCGGCGACGTGGTGGAGGCCGAGCTGCCCAACTCGGCCACGCTGCAGGACGGCGGCATCGCCCCGGTGGTGGCGGTCCAGGTCGTCGGCGCGTACGACCCGGTGCCCGTGGACGACGACTACTGGGTCGGCCGGCCGTACTTCGACGCGTTCAACCCCCAGGCGTCCATCGTCGCGCTCGAGGATGTCCCGCCGACGGCGGACCCGGTCTTCCTGGGGACCGGAGGGGCCGGGGCGGCCCGCATCGCCACGTACACGATCGACGTGCCCCTGCGCGTCTCGGGGGTCCGGCTCGACGACACGACGCCCCTGCGCCGACAGGTCCGGGCCCTGTCGCTCGAGACACCGCGGCTCCTGGTCAACACCGACAGCCTGCTGCCGGCCGCCCTCGACCGGGCCGACGACGGCCGGCGGCTGGTGCGGATCGCCGCTCCGCTGGCCGTCATCCAGCTGGTGCTGCTGAGCTGGTGGACGCTCTACCTCGTCGTCGGCTCGGCGACCGAGGAACGCTCCCCCGAGCTCGGGCTCGCCAAGCTGCGCGGGCTGACCGGTCGGCAGACCCGGCGCTTCGGGCTCGCCGAGGTCTTCCTGCTGCTGCTCGTCGCTGCCCCCCTGGGAACGGCGCTGGGCTGGGCCGCGGTGCGGTCGGCCGCAGGTCGCGTCTTCGCGCCGGGCACCGAGGTGGTGCTGACCGCGTCGGTGCTGCTGACCGTGCTCTTCACCCTGGGCGGCGGCCTCGTCACCGCCGCCCTGTCGTCGCGCCAGGTGTTCCGGCGGCCGGTGGCCGAGCTGCTGCGGCGGGTCCCGACCCGCGCCTCCGGGCGCGCGGCCGGGCTGGTCGACGCGGTCGTCGTCGTGCTCACCGCGGCCGGGGTCGTGCAGCTCGTCAACGACCGGGGCACCCGGCCGAGCCCGGTCGCGATGCTCGCGCCGGGCATGATCGCGGTGGCCGGCGGCCTGCTCGCCGCGCGAGTCCTGGTCCGGGTGGCCCGGCGCCGGGTCGCCGCATCCACCGCACGCGGCCGTACGCCCGGCCTGGTCGGCTGGGCCGGGGTCGCCCGCCGTCCCGGCACCGCCCGCATCGCGTCGGTGCTCGCCGTCGCGACCTGCCTGCTGCTGGTCGGCGTGCAGGCCTGGACCGTCGCCGAGCGCAACCGCAGCGAGCGGGCCGCCGCCGAGACCGGTGCGGCGGTCGTCCTGCAGGCCCGCGCGAAGGACCCGCAGGCGCTGGTCGACGCCGTTCGCAAGGCCGACCCGGGGGGCCGCTACGCGATGGCGGCGGTCCAGGTCGCGTCCTCCAGCCAGCTGCCCTCGATGCTGGCTGTCGACAGCACCCGCGCCGACCGGGTCCTCGCGTGGGGCGCGCCGGACGCCGGCCCGTCGCGGGGCGTCGGCTCGACGCTGGCCCCGGCGACCGTCCCGTCCCTGCACCTGCACCCCGGGCCGGTCGAGGTCGACCTCGACCTGCAGGAGATGAGGTCACCGACCCCGCTGACGGTGTCGGCCAAGCTCGACGTGCAGGGCAGCTTCGAGTACGTCGCCCTCGGCCAGCTGCGCCGGGGCGACCACACCTACCGCGGCCAGGTGCCCGCCGAGTGCCGGGGCGGCTGCCGGCTGGCCGGACTGGTGTTCAACCACCCTGGCACCGACATCGCGGGCGCGACCGCACGGCTGCACGTGGCCGGCCTGAGCGGCACCGACGAGAGCGGCAACCTGGCCCAGCTCGAGGGCAGCTTCGGCGTTCCCGGCGGCTGGCGCCCGGGTGCTCCGACGGTCGGCGGACCGGAGGTGCGCCTGCGGGCCGGCAAGGAGCTGCTGGTCGACCTGCAGGCGCCGGGCGGCCCCTACGCCGAGGTGGTCCGCGGCGACAGCCCCGAGCCGCTGCCGGCCGTCGTCACCCGCGAGGCCGCCGGCCCGTCGGCGGCCCAGGGCGGGGTGCCGGTGGGCGAGACGACCGGCATGTCGGGGACGACCACCCGGTTCACGGTGTCCCGAGTCGTCGACTACGCACCGCGTGCCGGCGACCGGGCCGTCATCGTCGACCTCGGGCTGGCGCTGCGTCTCGACGACGACGCGCGGGTCGGCGAGCAGCAGGTCTGGCTGTCCCGCTCAGACACCGGGGACGAGCAGGCGCTGGTGCGCTCCCTGCGACAGTCCGGCGTCACCGTCCGGTCGCGCGAGACGGCTGCCGCCCTCGAGCGGGTCTACGCCGGTGACGGTGCGGTGCTGGCGCTGCGGCTGCTCCTGGTCTGCGGCGCCGCGGCGGTCGTCGTCTCGGTGGGGGCACTCCTCGTCGCGGCCTACGTGGGCCGGCGCCAGAGGGCGTACGAGGTGGCCGCCCTCCGCGCGGTCGGCCTCCGGCGGCGCACGGTCCGCGCCCTGCTGCTGCGCGAGAACGTCGGCACCGTGCTGGTCGCCCTCGCCTGCGGCGCTCTCGCGTCCCTGCTCGCGGTGTGGGCCGTGTTGCCGGCGCTGCCACAGTTCGACGCGCCGTCGTCGAGCATCCCGGTCCGCTACGCACCGGTGGCCGCCGCCGGCTGGCTCGCCGTCGGCGCGCTGGCCGGCCTCCTCGTCCTGGTCGGCCTCACGGTCGCCACCCTCCAGCTGCGTGCCGGGCGCTCCGACCGGCTGCGGGAAGGAGTCCGTTGACATGAGCGGCATCCCGGTCGCCTGCCACGGCCTGGTCCACATCTACCGCCTCGAGGGCAACGACGTCGTCGCGCTCTCCGGTGTCGACCTCGACGTCGGCTCCGGCGAGGTCGTCGGGCTGCTCGGCCCGTCCGGGTCCGGCAAGTCGACGCTGCTCAACCTCTTCGCCGGGCTGCTGCGGCCCAGTGCCGGGCGCCTGCACGTCGGCCCGCACGAGATCGCCCGCATGGACGAGAAGGGGCTGGCCCGGATGCGGGCCACCGACGTCGGCGTGGTGCTGCAGGGCGCGATGCGCAACCTGCTGCCCTACGCCACGCCGATCGACAACGTGCGCTTCGCCCAGCGCGGCGCGCGCAAGGTGCGGTCCTCCCGCGAGGCGGACGACGACCTCGGCGGCACCGAGCTGCCGGAGCCGCACGAGGTGCTGTCGCTCGTCGGTCTCGCCGACCACTCCACCAGCCCGCTCGGGTCGCTGTCGCCGGGCCAACGGCAGCGGCTGGCCGTCGGTGTCGGCCTCGCAGCCAACCCCGGCCTGCTGCTGCTGGACGAGCCGACCAGCCAGCTCGACCACGAGGGCCGCGACGAGGTGCTGCACGCGGTCACCGAGGTCAACCGCGACCTCGGCACGACCGTCGTCGCGGTCACCCACGACCCCGACGTCGCCGACCGGCTGCCCCGGACGGTGACGATCCGCGACGGCCGGGTCGGCGCCGAGGGGAGGCGGGGCGAGGAGTACGCCGTGGTCGGCCGCGACGGGTCGCTGACCCTGCCGCCGGACGTGCTCGAGCGGGTGCCGCCCGGGTCGCTGCTGCGGGTCACCATCGTCGACGAGGAGGCGGTCCGCCTCGACAAGACCGAGACCCAGACCGGGGAGGGGGCAGCATGAGTGCGGTGACCGAACCCATGACCCAGGCAGACGAGCGGGCTCCCCTCACGGTGACCGCGCGGGGGGTGCACGTCTCCTACGACGAGCACGAGGTGCTGCGCGGCATCGACCTCACCGCCCGGCCGGGCCGGATCGTCGCGGTCACCGGGCCCTCGGGCGCCGGGAAGACCACCCTGCTGTGGGCCCTGGCCGGGCTGGTCCGGCCGGACGCGGGGTCGGTGCACGTCGGCGACGCGCCGGCCGCCGACCGTGACACGACCAGCGGCGCCGGCGTGGTGCTGATCCTGCAGGACAACGCGCTGGCCAGCGTGCTGACCGCGTCGGAGAACGTCCTGGTGCCGTTGCTCGCCGCCGGCGTCGAGCCGGAGGCGTCGCAGCAGCGGGCCGCCGAGGCGCTCGACCAGGTCGGGCTCGCGACGGCCGGTGACCAGCTGATCGAGGAGCTCTCGGGCGGCCAGCAGCAGCGGGTCGCGGTGGCTCGCGGGCTCGCCCAGCGCGGCCGGGTCGTGCTCGCGGACGAGCCCACCAGCGAGCTCGACGCGGCCAACCGGGCGCGGGTCGTGGCCCTGCTGCGCGCCGAGGCGGACCGCGGGGCGGCCGTCGTGCTCGCCACGCACGACCCCGACGCGGCAGCCGAGTGCGACGCCGAGCTGCACCTGGACGCGGGCGCCGCGACCTGGGTCCGGCCGCTGGAGGGCTGATGCCGCCGAGCCCCCCGGTCGAGCTGCTGAGGACGTACGTCGACGTGCTCGAGGCGAGGGACTGGTCCGCACTGACTGCGCTGCTGCACGAGGACGTGGTCTACCGGCTGCCGCAGACCCGCGAGGTGGTGCGCGGGCGCGAGGAATACCTGCGCTGGAACATCGACTACCCGGACGTGTGGCACCTGCGGCTGGTCGAGGCCTACGGCGACGGGAGCGGCGCGGCCGCCCGGCTGTCGGTGCGCATCGACGGCGAGCCGCACCCGGTCGACGCCCTGGTGTTCGTCAAGGCCGCAGGCGGCCGGCTGGTCGAGATCACCGACTGGTGGCCGGAGGCGTACGACCCACCGCCCGGCCGCGAGCACCTCGCCACCCGCGACGACCCCAGCTGAAGCCCGCCGCTCCCCTGGCGCTCGGCCGGGCCGCCCGTGCACGATCGCGGCATGGACGCCGAGACGGCAGCCGGCCTGGTGCTGGCCGCGGGCCTGGTGGTCTTCCTGGTGGGTGCCCTGCGCTGGCGACCCGAGTTCCAGGCCGAGGCGGAGGTCGCGCTCCCGGCGATGCACGCGGACCCACGAAGGTGGACCTGGATCCACGCGTGGATGGCCGTCGCCATGTTCGTCACGCCGGCCGGCCTGGTGATGGCAGCCAGCCTCGCCCGGCGGGACGACGCAGTCGCCGCTTCGTGGGCCGCAGCAGTCGTCTTCACGGTCGGCGCCGCCTGCTGGGTGGTCTCCCTGACCTACCGGCTGACCGTGGTGCCGTGGGCCGCCGCGCGGGCCGTGGTGGACGGCAGCCCGCCGGACCTCTACCTCGCCACCGAGCCCTGGGCGTCGTTGCTGTACCGCGCGCACATGCTCTCGGCCTACGCCACGTTCGCCGTGCTGGGTGCCGCCGTGGTGCTCGACGACGGCCGGCCGGCGTGGCTGGGCTGGCTGGGCATCGGGTGGGGCTGCGCGTTCGGCGCGCTGCTCGCGGTCGGCGGCCGGTACGCGTACGCCGTCTACCCGCCCTTCTGGGCGCACACCTACCCGGCCGTCGTGGGCGTCGTGCTGATCGCGACCTGAGTGCGACAGCAGGATGCGGCGACCGAGTTCGACTCACGGGGCGTTCTGAGCAGGCTCGCACCGGCCATTCAATCCCTGACCCCACGGTGCGTCGGCCGCCGCCGCGAAGTGCTCCACATCGCAGTTCGAGATCCCTCGTGTGTGCCTGAATGCGGGGCCATCGTGCGGCGGGGCGGCGATCTTCAGACGGACGACCGGTGGACTGGAAGGCACAGCGCACAGGGGAATGCCGGATCATCTGCGCTCCGCAGCGGCACCTCTGTCGCACGATCGAGGCGAGCAGCCGCTGCTTGCGCAGGTTTCACGACATTGGAGCGTCGTGCGGCCATCGGCCTGCGTTGATCCGCTCCGAT
>Ga0075325_1000091_pt1 | contig 12228 bp, 20 predicted proteins | sample MayberrySE_Catta_5_FD_120048 | JGI IMG/M metagenome (GOLD analysis project Ga0075325, IMG submission 120048) | Natural and restored wetland microbial communities from the San Francisco Bay, California, USA, that impact long-term carbon... | ecosystem: Environmental > Terrestrial > Soil >... | reverse complement strand
TGGCGACCGAGGTGCCCATGTCGTGGGCGAGGACGAAGACCGGCCGTCCGTCGCCGTGGCGGTGGACCAGCTCTTCGGTCAGGTCGGCCTGCCAGAAGAGGCTGTAGTCGTGGTCGCGGGGCTTCGCCGAGAGGCCGAAGCCGAGGAAGTCGAAGGCCAGCAGGTTGCGCGCCGGTTCCTCCTCCAGCAGCAGGCGCCAGTCGTAGGAGCTCGAGGGGAAGCCGTGCAGAAGCAGGAGCAACGGCCCCTCGCCCGGCTGGCGGAAGGTGTGGATCGAGTGGCCGCGGAACTCGCTGCTCTCGCCCCGCCGTTGCCAGCTCTTGACCCGCTCGGTCAGCTCCATGGCTGCAAGCCTCGCGGATCGGCGCCCCCCTTGCCTTAGATGAAAAGTTTCTCGCATCATCAAATAGATGAGCGCCGGGGTCGATGAAGCGTCCATGACCTCACTGCGCAGTGGCTCCCCCGCCCGTCTCCTCACGCGCTTCGCCCTGATCTTTGCCGCCATCGCCGTGCTGGCGACGCTGCCCGCGCGGGCGCTGGCCGCGCCCGAAGGCGAAGAAGGCCCGCCGCCGCCCCAGCTGGCCTTCGAGCCCGGCAGCTATGACTTCGGCCTGCAGCAGGCCAACCGCGAAAACAGCCAGGCGAACTTCCAGCTGCGCAACAACGGCGCGGCGACCGCGCAGGTCCACATGGTGGACATCGTCGGCTCCGGCTCCGGCGCCTACTGGATCGGCTACAACGACTGCAACGGCCGTTTCCTCAACCCGAGCGAAAGCTGCTCGGTGCAGGTCAACTTCAACCCCTACGACGCTGTTCCGCTCAGCGCGCAGCTGCGCGTCAGCTCGGAAGCAGGCGCCACCTTCCACGCCGATCTCAGCGGCGAAGGGGGCCGGGCGGCGCTCGGCGCGGCCAGCGAGCCGACCAACTTCGGCTCCGCCGCGGTCGGCTCGGCCGGCGTCATCAGGACGATCGAGATCGCCAACAGCGGCAACTATCCCGGCGGCGCCTTCATTGCCGTGATCGCCGGCGGCGCGATCGGCAGCTTCCAGCTGCTCGACGAGAGCTGCACCGGCGTCATGCTCGCTCCCGGCTCGAGCTGCAACATGGTGGTCCGCTTCCAGCCGCTCAGCAGCGGTGTGAAGACCGCCCGCCTCGGCCTCTTCGGCGACTCGGACGACGGCGCGCAGGTGACCCTGACCGGCGTCGGCGCCGACCCCGAGCCCGGCCTCTCGCCGGGCGCCGCGGAGCAGCCGGGCGCCAACGGAGCAGCGCCGAAATCGGCGCACAAGCAGCGCGCCCGCGCCAGGCAGCAGCAGCGCAAGCGCCTCCAGCGCTTGCGCCAGCGGCATCACCGGGCTGCCGTTTTCGCTCGGCGTGCGATTCGCTAGTAGGGCGTGGGGTCGCCCCCCAGGGGATTAGCGTGCCGACACAGTGGCGCCCCGGGCTCCGACATCGAACAGGTGGGCCGAGGGGATGCCGATCAGCTCGCCTTTGAAGCGCTTCTGGCGTCCGTAGACGACCCAGGTGGTGTCGATTTCGCCGATGTCGAGGTCGAGGCGCAGCTCTTCCGTGTGCTCGTCGACGTGCTCCATGTGGGTGAGGCCCGAGTCGTACTCGCCGCGCAGCAGGCCCTCGGCGACGATCGGCTTGGAGGCGACGTCGATCACCTCGTCCCACTGGGAGAGGTCGACGTAGCCCTTGGTCGCCGGCACGATGCCGATCGAGCGCGGCCGCTCGACCTCCTTGCGGCTGAGCAGCACGAGGTGCTTGGTCGGGTAGATGAAGGTGTCGACGACGAAGACCTCGGTCCAGTACTTCTCGGTGATCTCGTGCACCTTGGGGTGGGCGCTGCACTGGACGAGGAAGGTGTTGGGTCGCTCACGCACCGCGTCGAGCCCGGCGAAGAAGTCGGTGGTCAACTCGATCTCGTACTCATCGACCCCCTGGAAGGCGAGGTAGCGCTTGACCGCCCGCTCGTGACAGGTGCCCTCCGGGCCGAGCGTGATCACCTTGATTCCCGTGTTTGTCGCGCCTGCCGCCATGCCTCTCAGCAGGCTAGTCGATCAAACAGGAATCCTCAACCAATCGCCTAGAGGCCGGGTCGCAGGGCCAGGATCACCATGTCGTCGCGCAGCGGCCCGCCACTGCGGGCGATCGCGTCCTGGCGCAGTTGCTCGGTCATCTCGGCGAGGTCGAGGTCGGCAAGCGAGTGGGCGAGATTGGCCAGCGCCTCTGGGCCGACATGGGTCTCGGGCGGCCCGGCCTCGAGCCAGCCGTCGGTGACGAGGACGACGGTCTCGTCGTCTCGCAGCGTCACCCGGCGGTGGGGTATCGGCGAGTCGGCCCAGGCGCCCAGCACGGTGCCGCCGCCGAGCAGTGCCGGCCCCTCTGCGGTGACGTGGACCGCCGGCGGGTGCCCCGCTGAAGCGAGCTCCAGCCGCCACCGATCTCCTTCGCGCCGCAGGCGCAGCAGCAGGGCGGTGGCGAAGTCGTTGTGGCTGTGGCCCTCGAGCAGCATCTCGTTGAGGTGGCCCAGCAGCTCGCGCGGGTCGTCGACTTGCCGGGCAAGTCCGCGGGTCGAGTGGCGCAGGGCGACGGCGATCCCGGCGGCGACGCTGCCCTTGCCGGTGACGTCGCCGACAAGGATCCAGCAGCCGTCGTCGGTAGGGATGACGTCGTAGAGGTCACCGCCGATCACCATGCCCTCGCCGAAGGCCTCGAAGACGACGGCGATGTCGAGACCGGGCACGTAGGGCGGCTCCGGTGGGCGCAGGCCGCGCTGCAAGTTCGTCGTGATGCGGTCGCGCTCCTCGTAGAGACGGGCGTTGTCGAGGGCGATGGCGGCGCGGTCGGCGAGCTCGCCGAGCAGCTGCATGTCGGTCTCCTCGTAGCGCAGGTCGGTGTTCGCGTGCAGCAGGGAGAGGGCGCCGATCGTCGTGCCGCGGGCGACCAGCGGCGCCACCGCCACCGACTCGTAGCGGGTCTCTTCGATCAACTTGCGGTGCGTCTCGCTCTGCACGATGCTCGCCATCACCGCGGGCGAGGTGAGGTCGCGCAAGACCATCGGCCGGCCGGCGCGCAGCACCTGGGCCACAGGGTGCTCGCCGCGGGGGTCGAGGGGCGCCTCGCGGCGGACCTCCTCGAAGGTCGGCCCGACGGCCGGATCGGCGGCGCCGACCACACTGTTGCCGATCCAGCCGTCGGGCCGAAAGAAGTCCAGCACGCAGACCTCGGCCAGCTCGGGCACCGCCGCCTCGACGATGTTGCGCGCCGTGCGGCCGAAGTCGAGCGAGGTGTCGAGGCCGCGGGTGGCAGCGAGGAGGAACGCCTGGGCGCGCCGCCGTCGCTGCTCGCCGGTGATGTCGCGGGCGATCACCGAAGCGCCGACGATGCCCTGCGTCGGGTGCTCGATCGGTGAGACAGTCAGCGAGACATCGATGCGCACGCCGTCCTTGCGGATCCGCTCGGTCTCGTAGGTCGCCACCCCCTCGCCGCGGCGCACTCGCGCGAGGATCCCCTGCTCCTCGTTTCTGTGATTGGCGGGAATCAGCAGCGAGATGTGCTGGCCGATTGCCTCCTCGTGGTCGTACCCGTAAAGGCGGCTGGCTGCCGGGTTCCAGGAAGTGATGATCCCGTCGAGGTCCTTGCTCAGCACCGCGTCCTGGGTGCTGTTGACGACCTGCGCGAAGTGCTGCAGCTCTTCCACCCGACAAAACTACTCCAGGGGTTGACAGGTTTCGGCGCGATGAAGCACCTGCGGATGCTGGAGGAGGCCTGCCTGGCGACCACACCCGGCTCGCTGCGCTACTCGCAAGCGGGCTAGCTGAGTTGTGGGTGAGGTTGCCGGGAGCCGCACGTGGGTAGACGCGGAGCATGAGATTCCGCTGGGGCTTGGCCCTGATGATGCTGATCGCGTCCCTGCTGTTGGTCGCCTGCGGCGACGACAGCTCCGAGACGACTACGACTACGACAACCGAGGACAACGCCGCGGCTCCGACCGATGCGGAAAGCGATGCCGGCGGGAACGCCCCCGCACCCAGCGGCGACGCGGTGCGCTCGGCGAAAGTCGAGATCGTCGACTTCGCCTATGACCCCGACCCGGTGACTATCGAGGCCGGCGGCAAGGTGATCTGGCAGAACATGGACTCCGCGCCGCACACGGCGACGGCCGACGACGGCAGCTTCGACACCGGCGACCTCGGGGAAGGCAAGCTCAAGTCGGAGTCCTTCAAGCGGGCCGGCGCCTACAGCTACTTCTGCGAGATCCACCCCGGCATGAAGGGCACGGTCAGAGTGGTCGAAGGCTGAGCCCGCCCCGGGCAACCAGAAGCGGACCCAAGGCTCAGAGCTCGCGCTCGTAGTAGAGCATCGAGGGGCCGTCCGGGCTGCCTTCGCGGTTGGTGAAGCCGGCGCTCTCATACAGCGCTCGCGCCGCGGTGTCGGTCTCACCGGTGTTGAGGTCCATGCGTGTGGCGCCCGCAGCGCGGGCGGTCTCCATCGTGGCCTCCAGCAGCGCCCGGCCGATCCCCTGCCCGCGCCGCGCCGGGACGACGTAGAGCTCCTCCAGGTAGGCGTCCAGCCCACCGCTCCAGAGCGAGGGCAGGAAGCGCAGCTGGGCGATCCCGTCGGGCCCCTCACCGGCCAGCAGGAAGGTGAGCTCACCTCGCGCGATGAAGCCGATGGCGCGCTCGGCAAGAACCTCCGCCGGGGGCGTCGATTCGTCGAACTCGGCGTTGAAGTCGTGCAGCAGGCGGCCGATCTCGGCGCTGTCTTCAGCGGTCGCCTGGCGGAACGTCATGGCGGCATCTTGGCAGCGCGGCAGGGTTTGCCGCATTGCACCGGGGGTAGCCGTCGAGTTCGGAGAAATCGACGAAAGGACCGCTGCGATGAGCATTCTGGACAAGATCACCGGCCGCGCCAAGAAGGCCGCCGGCGACCTCACCGATGACGCGTCCCTGCGCCGCCAGGGCAGGCGCGAGGAGGAGAAGGGCGAGAAGAAGGAGCAGCTCGACCGCGCCCAGGACAAGGTCGAGGACAAGTCAGCCGAGGTCGCCGACCTCGAGCGCAAGACCTGAGCCGTTGACCGCTCGCGCCCTCGCCATCTATCTGGGCGATCACTTCGCCGGCGCCACGGCCGGTTTGGAGCTCGCTCGGCGGGTGCGATCGAGCAACCGCGACAACGCGGACTTCGGGCCGCCGCTGGCGCGTCTCTGTGAGGAAATCGAAACCGATCGCGAGACGCTGCGCCAGCTGATGGAGCGGCTCGAGGTCAGTCCCGGCAGGCTCAAGCCCGCCATGGGCTGGCTTGCCGAGAAGCTCGGCCGCTTCAAGTTCAACGGCCAGCTGCGCGGCTACGCGCCGCTCAGCCGGGTGGTCGAGCTCGAGGGCCTCAACCTCGGCATCGCCGGCAAGACCTGCCTCTGGCGAACTCTGGAGCTGTCCCTCGGCGGGCAGTGGCAGGAGTTCGACTTCGCTGCCCTGGCCGAGCGAGCCGCGCGGCAGCGCGACGCGGTGGAGGAACTGCGCCGCCGGGCTGTGGCCGAGGCGATGCCGGCTACTTAGTCGCAGCGCTCGCTGGCGCTTCTTCCTAGGAAGCGGCTTGTCGTGCGCGTCCCGCCAGCTACCCTCGGCGATCCCGCCCGAAACTGAGAAAGGAACGCGATGGCGCATCGCCTGCTCAGAGCCGACGACGCCTACTGGCGTCGCTCGAACCAGATGTCGGTGCTCAACACGGACCTCGCCAAGCAGCTCGAGGCCGGCGCGCTTGCCGCGCGCCTCTGGCGCCTGGAACCGGGGCAGGCCTCGACCAAGCACCGCCACCTCGGGCAGGAGGAGCTCTACCTGCTGCTCGAGGGCAGCGGCCGCGTGCGCGTCGACGATGAGCTGCTCACCCTGGCGCCACTCGACACCCTGCTGGTCGAGCCCGGCGCGGTGCGCCAGCTCTTCAACGACACCGACGCCGACCAACTCTGGCTCGTCACCGGCGCCCCACCCGAGCTGGCCAACACGCTCGAGATGAGCGAGAAGCAGCTGCAGGCGCTCTACCCCGACGGCCCGCAGGCGATGCCGCCGGAGCTGGAGTAGCCGACCTGCGCCTGCTCCGCGTTCGACTTTTGTCGCGCATAGCGCAACTAAAGTCGAACGCGCTCGGCCCGGCTTGCGCCGAGTCAGCCGTTGTCCAGCGCGAGCATGCTCTCGGCGCACTCGACGATCATCTGCTCGGCCGGGCGCTGCTGCCAGCCGAGGCGCGTTTCGGCCTTCTCGCTGGAGTACTCGTAGCGCAGGCCGAGCTGGCCGACGACCGCGCGGATGCCGGAATCGAAGCGGCCCGCGAGGCGCACGAGGAAGTCGGGCAGGGAGCGCTTCGGGACCTTCGGCGCTGCCGCGCCGAGGCGCTCGCGCAGGATGGCAGCGACCTCGGAGGCCCAGAGGAAGGGCCCGGCGGCGATGAAGCGCTCGCCGCCGGCCTCGGGCGCCGTCATCGCCCGCAGGTGCAGGTCGGCGACGTCGCGCACGTCGACGAAGCTGAAGCCGATCCGCGGGATGCCCGGCATGCCCTTCAGCAGGCGCGCGATCAGCTGCAGCGAGAAGGACTGGTCGTCGCTGAGTGCCGGGCCGAGGATGGCGCCGGGGTTGACGGTGGCGAGGCGCTGCGTGGCGCCCTGCTCGCGGGCGAAGTCCCAGGCAGCCCGCTCGGCGATCGTCTTCGAGCGCACGTAGGGGGAGAGGCCCGGCTTGTCGGGATCGGTCCAGTCCTCCTCGGTGAGCTCGCGCCCCGGCTTGGAGCCACCGGCGACGGCGGCGACCGAGGAGGTGACGACGACCCGCTCGACCCCCGCCGCGAATGCCGCGCGCAGCACCCGCAGGGTGCCCTCGCGGGCCGGCACGATCAACTCGTCGGGGTCCTCGGGCTGCGCCGGCGGGAAGGGCGAGGCGACGTGCAGCACGTAATCGCACCCCGCGACCGCCTCCTGCCAGCCGGCGTCCTCGGTCAGGTCCGCCGCCAACACGGTGAGGCGCTCGTCGGCGGAGACCCGCGAGCCGACCGCGGCCCGCACCTCGGCCTCGCGAGCCAGGTCGCGCACGGTCGTCCGCACCCGGTAACCCTGTTCGAGCAGGGCGATCACGCACCAGCTGCCGAGGTAGCCCGAGCCGCCCGTCACCAGCACCGTCTTCTCCTCCACCATCACCGAGGGCAGCGTAGCTGGGCGGAGCCGGCCCGGTGCGCAACGGCGCCTGCGTTACTCGTCGGCGTTGTCGTCCTCGGTCGAGTCGACCGCGTCCGCTTCGCCGTGGACCGAGTCGTCGGGCTCGGCCTCGACTGCGCCCGCGTCGCGCAGGGGATCGCCGGAGCCGTCGCCGTGTGTCGCCTGCTCTTCGAGCAGCTTCTCGGCTTCCTCGAAGCCCTCCGACTCGCCGCCGCCGTGCTCGGCGGCGGCCCGCTTGGCCTCGTCCATCCCCTCCTCGCCACTGCGCCCGCCGATCTTGCCGGCTTCCGCGGCAGCCGCGTCCTCCTCCTTGCGAACCTCGTTCTCGTCCCAGTTCTCTTGCATGCTTCGTGGCTGCCCCGGAGGGCGTCCGGCTAAACCCCGCGGCGCAGATCGTGATTCGATGACCGCTATGGCGACGCTCGCACTGGCCCTCTACGGGGTCTACCTCGTGGTCACCTTCGGCCTGCGCACGCTGATCCAGGTGCGCCGCACCGGCTCGACCGGCTTCCACGGCCTCGGTGGGCGTCCCGGCTCGGCCGAGTGGATCGCTGGGGTGGGCTTCACGGTCGCGCTGCTGGTTGGCGCGGCGGCTCCTGTTCTCGCCCTGCTCGACCTGGTCGAGCCGTTTGCGGGGCTCGACACGACAGCGGTTCACGTCGCCGGCGCCCTGCTTGCCGTCGGCGGGATCGCCGCCACCTTCTATGCCCAGGTGGCGATGGGCTCGAGCTGGCGGATCGGCGTCGACGAGGCCGAGCGGACGGAGCTCGTCACCAGCGGCCCCTTCGCCCTCGTTCGCAACCCGATCTTCGCGGCGATGGCGCCGACCGGGCTGGGTCTCACCCTGCTCGTGCCGAGCTGGGTCGCCTTCGTCGGGCTCGCCGGCCTGATCGCCGCGCTCGAGTTGCAGGTCAGGGTGGCGGAGGAGCCCTACCTGCGGCGTGTGCACGGTGAGGCATATGCCGAGTACGCCAGCCGGGTTGGCCGCTTCTTCCCCGGCGTCGGCCGGCTGCGCCGCGCCGGCTGAGCGCGGCGCTGATTGATCGATTTACCCCCGGATGCGTGGGTCAATCGATCACTCGGCGCCGAGAGGGCGCCGCCAGGCTCTGTGGAACTGCTCATCTAGGATGAGGCCCGGTGCCGGGTGAGAGCAACAAGACCAACTGGCGCGCTTGGGCCGTCGGCGTGCTGGTCGCGCTGGTCGTCATCGTCGCCCTGCAGAACTCCCAGCAGGTGAAGGTCGACGTGCTCTTCGTCACCGTCGACGCGCCGCTGATCGTCACCCTGCTGGCCGCGGTCGCGATCGGCGCCCTGATCGGCTACGTGGCGCCGCTCGTCCTTCGCCACCGCCGCGAGGGCAAGGCCGCGCCGGGCTCGCGCTAGCCGCCGTTATGCGATCGCGCTTTGCCCTGCGCCAGCTCGGCGCCGTCTACCTCGGCGGCATGCTCGGCGCCCTGGCGCGGGTCGGACTGGCCGAGGCGGCGCCCCATGGTCCCGGCAGCTGGCCCTGGGCGACCTTCGCGGTCAACATGGCCGGGGCGCTGCTGCTCGGCTACCTCTTCGCCCGGCTGCGCGATCATCCCGAGGACGGCCTCGCCCACCCCTTCCTGACGACCGGCATCTGCGGCACGCTGACCACCTTCGCCACCCTGCAGCTGGAGCTCTTCGAGCTGGTCGACGGCGGCTACCTGGCGCTGGCCGCCGGCTACACCCTGGCCACCCTGGCCGCCGGCTACCTCTGCGTGCGGCTGGGCATCGCGCTCGAGCGGCGACCACGGCATGAGGCCCGCGGATGAGCGCCGCCGGCTGGGTCGCGATCGCGCTGTTCGGTGGGGCCGCCGCCGTGGCCCGCTTCCTCATCGACGCGACCTTCGCCGACCGCAGCGACCACCCGTTCCCGCTCGGCATCCTCGCCGTCAACATCGGCGGCACCATGGTGCTGGGAGTGGTGGCCGGCGCCGCGCTCAGCGGCGAAGCGCTGGTCATCGTCGCCGGCGGTGTGATCGGCTCCTTCACCACCTTCTCGACCTGGATGCTCGATTCCCACCGCCTCCACGATGCCGGTCACGCCCACCTCGCCTGGCTCAACATCGGCCTCTCGCTGATCGCCGGCTTCGCCGCAATCGCCCTCGGCCACTGGATCGGGTGAGCACGCGGACGGACAGCTCGACGAGCTTGTGGCACCTGCCCAGCGGCCGGGGCCGCGTCTTTCGTGAGACTGAATTGCCGGTTCCGGCGCTCTCGGGTCTTGTTGCGTCGGGACGGAGCGGCGAGGCTCGCCAGATGACTCCAAGGAAAAGGATCGGTCGGGTGACCCAGTGCGACTCGCCCGCCTGGGACCCACTACTCAAACTGCTCGCCGAGTATCTCGTCGCCGACTTCATGTGGATGCACGAGGTCGAGCTGAAAGACGGCACTCGCCTGCAGGCTTACAAGAACAGCGAAACCAGGCGCTATCTCCATCTCAGCTCCGACGGCCGCGCGTTCGAGTACTGCGGAGAGGAGAAATACCGTGAGGTGGAGATCACGCTCGCCCTGATGGAGCGCGTGCTTGCCCTCGACAGGCTCAGGCCCTGCCACTCGTGGGACTCCGAGTAACACCCAGGAGTTACACTGTGCTCACGATGCCTTCCAAGCACCGTCGAATCGCGGTCACCGCCGATCCTGAGCTGGGGGAGGCGCTGGCCCGCGTGCGCGCCGCTACTGGCACTCGCGAGGCCGATGCGACGCTGCTGCGCCGTCTGGCTGTCGAGGGGGCGGAGGCTGAGCTCGATGCCGGGCGCAACCGCCGGGCCGCCGCCGAGGCGCTATTCGAGGCGATGGAAGGCGAGCAGTTCGATCTCGACCTCGCTGCGGTCGATCGCTTGAACGCTCCGCCCGCAGCTTGATGTCCGCTCGGCTCTGGGACGGGACCGGCCCGGTGTTGGCGGACACCTCGGCCTGGATGCAGGCTCGCCGTGACTCGAAAGCGCGCCGCCTGCTGCTGGCCGCGGTCGAGCGCGGCGACGTCTGCTGGTGCTGGCCAGTGCGCTACGAGCTGATGGTCGACGCCCGAGGGGCGGAGGGACTCGCCGCCGTTGAGCGCACGTTGGAGGGCCTGCGAGAGATCCCCGTGGACCGCAGCGTTCAACGTGTGGTCTTGGCAACGATGCGAGAGTTGGCAGCCGCCGGCTCACACGGCGCCCACCGCTACCCCCTCACCGACCTCGCGGTAGCTGCGGCAGCCCAGGACGCCAGCATCGGCATCCTGCACTTCGACCAGCATCTCGAGCGGCTCGGTGAGCACCTCGACGTCGAAGCGCACTGGATCTCAGGTTCCTCCTGAGCCGGCCAGCAGTTTGGCCTTCTGCGCGTCGAACTCTTCCTCGGTGAGGATGCCCTGGGCTTTGAGCTCGCCCAGCTCCTTCAGCTGGTCGATCGTCGAGGTCCCCGCGACCGGGGCGGGCGCGGCCGGAGCCGGAGCCGGAGCCGGCGGCGCGGCTGCCGGTTGCTGCTCAGCTTCCTGTTCGGCCCAGCGCTGGCCCTGGCGACGCGAGACGCGGTTGCTGACCGACGTTGCGGTGCCGGCGATCACAGCGGTTCGAGCTACACCACGGAGTAGTCCTGGCATCGGGGTCTCCTCTCAGTCGTTTGCCTCGACCGCGTCGAGCGCGGCGAGGACGGCTTGGACGGGAATGCGGCCGCTGGCAACCAGCTGGCCGCCGGAGCGGCGGACGGCGCTGGCAAAAGGCGCCGCCCAGGTGTTCTCGAAGACGAGCAGCGCGGCCGAAGTGCCGGGCTCCAGGGCGCCACCGGCCTCCTCGACGTCCTCGTTAGAGAGCAGCCCGGAAGCGGCGCCTTCGAAGACCGACAGCTCGGCAACCTGGCCGCCGAGGTCGGCGAGCTCCAGGCCGCGGACGGCGCCGTCCTCGTCCTTGGTGATGAAGGTGAGGTCGAGGATGCGGATCAAGCCGCGGTCGACGAGGTCGACCAGATGCGGCGCCACCTCGCCGTTCGGCTGGCGGCCGGGCCACTCGACCAGGATGTAATCGACCGGCCCCATCTCGTTGAGCTCGCCGCCGTTCATGAGCGACCCCGCGTGTCGGCGATCGTCGCCGCGATCGCGCCGAGCAAAGCCCGATCCTCTCCTTTTTCCTCCATCTCAAGATCCCCCTCTGTAATGGCTGGTCGCTGGCTTGGGTGGCGATTGTAGGCGGCAGGCGCATGCATGTGGCGGCGGGGCTGGGGGGGTGCGAGGCATGGCCGCGCTGCTCGTCCTGCTCGGCTGAGCACACCGGAAAACGGCCGGCACGACCGGCCCGACAGTGAAGACGCCCGCCCGGGCCTGTAGAAAGCCTCTGGACAGCAGGCCTGACCGGGGCCTTGCGCGCTACTTCAAGGAGAACAGAATGTCGGTTACGACCAAGGATGATTTGGCAAAGCAGGTTGCCGCGCGGACGGGCCTCGAGACGGGCCAGGCGAAGCGCGCCGTGGAGGCGACGATCGAGGAGATCACCGCCCAGCTGGCGGCCGGCAACGAGGTCAAATTCACCGGCTTCGGCAAGTTCTCGACCGTCGCCCGGCCGGCCCGCGAAGGCCGCAACCCGCAGACCGGCGAGTCGATGCAGATCGCCGCGAAGACCGCGGCGAAGTTCAGCCCCGGAGCGGAACTGAAGAAGGCCGTCAACGGCTGAGATGCCTCGCTCGGGAGGCGGTGGCCTCGCCGCCTCCCGAGCACCGAGACCCGCTCTCGCCTCAGCCGGCGGCGGAAGGTGATCTGTCCGTCCGCATCAAACGCAGTGACCAGCGGGTTGTCCCCCAGCTCACCAGCCAGCCGCCATCAGCGAGGCTAGAGCCGATGGCGGCTTCGGCTCTAGCCGCGGTCGAGTTCTTCGACTAGCGCCTCGACCCGCTCCGCGATCTCCTCGCGAGTGGCCCGCACCGTCTCAACTGGCTGGCCCTTCGGGTCGGGCAGGTCCCAATCGACGTAGCGGACGCCGGGCACGTAGGGGCACTTGTCGCCGCAGCCCATCGTCACCAC
>Ga0075325_1000089_pt1 | contig 12273 bp, 9 predicted proteins | sample MayberrySE_Catta_5_FD_120048 | JGI IMG/M metagenome (GOLD analysis project Ga0075325, IMG submission 120048) | Natural and restored wetland microbial communities from the San Francisco Bay, California, USA, that impact long-term carbon... | ecosystem: Environmental > Terrestrial > Soil > Wetlands... | reverse complement strand
GGGTTGCCCAGGTCGAAGTAGCGCCGCCCCAGCGCGGTCAGCTCGGCGTCGATCTCGACCGCGTCGACCGCCGTGCGGGGATAGAAGTGGCCGAAGGCGCGGGCCACGGTGCCGGCGCCGTTGCCGAGGATGGCGATGCTTCGCGGCGGCTGGGGCCGGGCGGCGAAGGGCAGCACGAGATGGCCGTCCCAGTAGTCCCCGGTCAGGTAGCTGCCCGGCCGGTAGAGCGAGTGCACCGCCTGGCCCTCGTTGAGCTCCAGCACGCGGCTGCCGTCGGGGCGTTCGACCACGCGGGCGTACTCCTGCAGGGTCTCGGTCTCATAGAGGACGCGGCCGGTGTCGGCGGCCTTGATCGTGCCGACCGGCAGGGTCACCACCAGGGCGAGCAGGGCCGGCACGGCGAGGAAGCGCCAGCCGAGCCCGGCGACGGCGACCAGGGCAAGCGCCAGGGCGAAGACGAGGAAGGTGCGCTGCGTGCCGAGCAGCGGGATCAGCAGCAGGGCCGAGAGCATCGTGCCGACCAGCGAGCCGGCGGTCGAGGTGGCGTAGAGCCGGCCCACCACCTCGCCGGCCCGCTCGACGTCGGCGACCGCGAGCCGCACCGCCCAGGGCGCGGCGGCGCCGAGCAGGGTCACCGGCACGGCGACGAGCACCAGGACGCCGAAGAGCGAGCCGGCGAAGCCGCCGACCGAGACGCTGTCGAAGGCGTCGACCGAGAAGCCGAGGAAGGGCCGGGCGAGAAACGGCACGGTGGCGATCAGCAGCGCCGCGACGAGAACCAGCAGGCAGAGGCCGCGCATGTGCGGGTGGCGGTCGGCGAAGCGGCCGCCGAACCAGTAGCCGACCGAGAGGGCGACGAGCACGACCCCGATCGTGTTCGCCCAGACGATCGTCGAGGCGCCGAAGTAGGGCGCCAGCAGGCGCGCGGCGGCGATCTCGGCGCCGAGGCTGGCGGCGCCGACGACGAAGACCAGCGGCGCCAGCAGGCGGCGCTCAGGCGGAGTCATGCCCGGGCTCATTCCCTGCGCCGACGATGCGTTGCTCGAGCCGGGCGGCGTGGCCGGCGGCGACCGCGCGCTGGGCGCGGCGCTCGTCGAGGGCGAAGCCGCGGTCCTCGGCAAGCTCCAGCAGGCGCTGCTTCTCGCTGCCTTCGCGGGCGACTTCGAAGAACGTCCAGGCGAGCACGCCGAGGGCGAGGAAGGTGCCCTCGATCATCATCACCACGCCCGCCGTGCTCTGGTCGGCGATCGCCGAGATCCCCCAGTAACGCTCGCCGGGCGCGTAGATCGGATAGAGCACCGTGCCCGACCACATCAGCACGTTGCCGAGGATCGCCCCGGCGAAGCGCACGGCGATCACGTAGCCGACCTTCCAGCCGGCGTTGAACCAGTCCGGCTTGGGCAGCGGGCCGAAGACCGGCATCCACATCAGGCAGCCGAAGAAGAGGAAGCTGGCGTGCTCGATGGCGTGCATCGGCGCGGCGCCGTAGGCCGCTTCGTAGAAGGCCGGCACATGCCAGAGGTAGAAGTTGAACAGCCAGAGCGGCAGGGCGATCAGCGGGTGAGCAAGCACCTGCAAGCGGTTGAAGAGGCGGATCGCGAGGATCGGCTGCAGCAGCGACCTGGTCAGGCCGAGGACGAGCAGCAGCGAGGCGAGGTCGGCGATCAGCAGGTGCTCGACCATGTGGGCGATGACCAGCTCCTCGGAGATGTGACCGATCGGGCTGAAAAGGGCGATCGCGATCAGCGCCAGGCCGGCGCCGAAGCAGAGCTGCCGCCAGAGCGGCACCGAGCGCTCGCTCCAGGAGAGGACCATCGCCCGGTGCCAGTAGAGGATCGCCGCGAGGGTGATCGGCACGACCTCGAGCGGCGCGAAGAGACCGGCGACGTGGGCGCAGGGCAGGCTCACCGAAGCCAGCGTAGCGACGCGCTTTGGGCGGGCGGGGACCGCGTCCGCTGCTAGCTTGGCCTCGCTTTGGGCCAGGGCAACCACCGCTTCCCGACGATCGGCAGCTACGGCTTCCTCTCCGACTGCCACACCAGCGCCCTGCTCTCCTACGACGGCGCGGTCGAGTGGCTCTGCCTGCCCCGCTTCGACTCGCCCAGCGCCTTCGCCGCCGTGCTCGACCGCGGCGCCGGCCACTTCAAGCTGGGGCCGCGCGGCGTGGTCGTGCCGATCAGCCGCCGCTACGAGCCCGGCACGCTGGTGATCGAGACGACCTGGGTGACCGACAGCGGCTGGGTCGTCGTCCACGACCTGCTCTCGATCGCCGAGTGGGCGCCGGAGGGCGGCGAGGACGGCCGGCCGCGCACGGCGCACGAGGCCGACAACTCGCTGCTGCGGCTGATGACCTGCGTCGACGGCGAGGTCGAGATGGAGATGGAGTGCCTGCCGCGCTTCGCCTACGGCGCCGAGGCGGCGAGCTGGAGCGGCGGCGAGCTGGGCGAAGCGGTGGCCGAGGGCGCCGACGGCACGCGGCTGCAGCTGACCAGCGACATGGAGCTCTCACTCGCCGGCGGCGCGGCGAGCGGCAAGCTGCGGCTGCGCGAGAACGAGAGCGGCTTCTGCGCCGTCACCTGGGGCGAGGGTGACCTCGGCGGCCCGCGCAGCGCCCCCGAGGCGCTCGAGCGGCTCGACTCGACCGAAGAGTTCTGGCGCGAGTGGCTGCGCGCCGGCGAGTTCCCCGACCACCCCTGGCGCATCCACCTGCAGCGCTCGGCCCTGGTGCTCAAGGGCCTCACCTACGCGCCCAGCGGGGCGATCGTCGCCGCGCCGACCACCTCGCTGCCGGAGACCCCCGGGGGCGAACGCAACTGGGACTACCGCTACAGCTGGATCCGCGACTCGACGTTCAGCCTCTGGGCCCTGCACACGCTCGGCTTCGACCAGGAGGCGCGCGACTTCATGCGCTTCATCGTCAGCGTCTGCAAGGAAGATCCGGACCTGCAGATCATGTACGGGATCGGTGGTGAGAAGGACCTCACCGAGAGCACCCTCGATCACCTCGGCGGCTACGGCGGGGCGCGGCCGGTGCGGATCGGCAACGGCGCCTTCGACCAGCGCCAGAACGACGTCTGGGGGGCGCTGCTCGACTCGATCTACCTGCACGAGAAGGCGCTGCGGGGAACCGGCACGCCGGCCGACCGGCAGCTGATCCGCCACCAGGTGGAAGCCGCGATCGCCGCCTGGGAGCACCCCGACCAGGGGATCTGGGAGTCGCGCGGCGAGCCCCGGCACTACGTCTCCTCGAAGCTGATGATCTGGGTGGCGGTCGAGCGCGGGGCGCGGCTCGCCGAGAGCCTCGGCTTCGAGCAGGTCGCCGGCGAGTGGCAGAGGGCGAGCGAGCGCATGCGGGCCGAGATCCTCGAGCGCGGCGTCCGCGACGGGGTCTTCCGCCAGCACTACGAGACCGACGCGCTCGATGCCTCGACCCTGCTGATCCCGCTGCTGCGCTTCCTCCCCCCCGACGACCCGCGCGTGCGGGCGACGGTCGAGGCGATCGCCAGCGAGCTGACCGCGCACGGCCTCGTGCTGCGCTACAAGGTCGAGGAGACCGACGACGGGCTGCAGGGCGAGGAGGGCACCTTCCTGATCTGCTCCTTCTGGCTGGTCTCGGCGCTCTCGGAGGTCGGCGAGCCCAAGCAGGCCCGCGCCCTCTGCGAGCGCCTGCTCGAGTCGGCCGGCTGGCTCGACCTCTACGCCGAGGAGCTGGAGATGCCCAGCGGCCGCCACCTCGGCAACTTCCCCCAGGCCTTCACCCATCTGGCCCTGATCAACGCCGTCTCGCACGTGATCGCCGACGAGCAGCGCGCCGACGGCGGACCGACCGCGGTCTTCACCGAGATGGGGGGTATTCGCGAGGACGCTTGAGTCCCGAGACAAAACATTGCCAGACAATAGATTTCGTTTGCTCTATATTGCCCCGTCATGGCAATCAGAAGTCGTCCCAAGACAAACGACATGTTCAACGCCCTCGCCCACCCACTGCGGCGGCGGATCCTGCGGCGGATGATCAAGCAGCGAAGAGAGATGAGCCCGCGCGAGCTCGCCGGCGATCTCTCCGAGCCGCTCAGCGCGCTCAGCTACCACGTCAGGGTGCTGGCCGAATGCGAGGCGATCAGGCTGACCCGCACGAAACAGGTCCGCGGCTCGACCCAGCATTTCTACCGGCCGGCGATCAGGCACAAGTGGGCGCGCCTCGCCCTGGCGGCGCGGGAGCCGAAACCGAAGAAAAGGAGGCGACGGGGGGAAGAGAAAGGCTGACGATCCGCCTTACTGAGTAGCCGTGACCGAGAGTGAGGAGATCCGCAGCACCAGCGCCCAGGACGCCGCGATCGAGTCCGCGGTCCTGCAGCAGGTGCTGGCCCTGCACCCCACTGTGGTGACGCTGGTCGAGCTGGCCCGTGAGATGGGCGAGGCCGGGGGCCCCTCGCCGGGCCGCGACGCGATCGAGCGGGCGGTGCGCGACCTGGCCGGGGCCGGCCTCCTGCACAGCAGCGACTCCTTCGTGCTGCCGACCCGCGCCGCCCTGCGCTTCGACGAGCTGCTCGGCAGCTGACAGCAGAGCGCGTGGACCCGGCCGGTCTCGGCAGTGGCCGGGCCCACGCATCCCGCTGCCAGGGACTCGGCCATGGGAGCCCCTGACGACGGGTCCGCTACACGCGGGTTTTTTAATCGCAAGGGAGACCGTCGGAGGGGCCGGGGGCGTTTCGCCACCTCGAAATGAATCGCTCTTGGCCCTCCAGTAGCATCGCGGGCTCGCTTTGACTCCCGCCCCGTTCAAAGTCCGCAGCGAACAGGCGGCTGGCGCGCTCGTGGTTCAGATCGAGGGGGAGCTCGATATGAACACGGCAATCCAGCTCGAGCCCGAGCTGGAGGCCGCTTTGGCGACCCCCGAGACCGCCCTGCTGATCGACCTGAGCCGCTGCGAATTCATCGACTCGACCGGCATCGCGCTGATCGTGCGCGCCTGGCAGGAGCGCGACGGCAACGGTCGCTTTGCCCTTTGTGGGATCGGCGATCAGGTTGCCCGCGTGCTCGGCATCACCGGCCTCGACTCGGCCATCCCCAACCACCCGAGCCGCGAGGCCGCGCTCGCCCAGCTCGGCGACTGACGTGCGGCGCGCTCTCCCCCTACTCGCCCTCGTGGCGCTGCTGCTCCTGGGCGCCGGCAGCTCGGCGGCGCCCACCCATGAGGCGATCGTCATCCGCGGCGCCGACTCCGGCTCACACCTGCGCCTCACGGTGCGTGGCTCCCAGCTCTTCGTCAACGGCCGCCTGCAGCGCTCGCGCCCACTCGGCTGCCGCCTCACCCGCGGTCACAGCGCCGCCGCCTGCCGTCTGTCGGAAGCCGGCTCGATCGTGATCGAGATGGGCGCCTCGAACGACAAGATCGAGGTGCTCGATCGCCTACCGGCGCCGCTCACCGTCTACCTCGGCGCCGGCTCGGACAAGTTCATCGGCAACGCCGAGAAGGACATCTGCTACCCCCAGGGCAGCCGGCGCAACCGCTGCATCGGCAACGGCGGCGACGACGTCTGCATCTCCGGGCCGCGCAACACCGACTGTGTCGGCGGCCCCGGCGACGACTACTGCGAGACCAGCACCGGCAGCGACGGCTGCTGGGGCGGCCCGGGCAACGACGTCTGCGTGATGGGCGCCGGCCAGGACGGCTGCCACGGCGACGCCGGCAACGACCGCCTTTACGGCGGCCCCCACCCCGACCAGCTCTACGGCGGCGGCGGCTTCGACTACTGCGACGGCGGCGATGGGATCGGCCGCTCGCACGCCTGCGAGTCCGGCCCCCGTCACTGATCAGGCTGCTGCGACCGGCCCCAGGAACGCCTCGATCGCCGCGATCGTCTCGGCCGGCGCCTCCCAGAGCAGGTTGTGCCCGCCCGGCACAGCGGCAACGGTGAGCAGCTCGCCCAGCGCCTCGCGATAGCGATCGCCCTGCGCATCGCCGTCGAAGAGCTGCGCCTCGGGCCGCACGATGAGGGTCGGCAACGGCGCGATCGGCGGCGCCGGCAGGGTCATCTCGCTCCAGGCGACCACGGCGGCGCTTGGACAGAAGCTGAAGCGATAGCGGCCATCGGGGCCCTGACGAATGTCGTTCTGCGCGTAGGCGGTCACCAGGTCACGCGGGGCCGAGGTGATCAGATCGCTGGACAGCAGCGCGTTGACGGCGCCGTCGGGGGTGGCGAAGCTCCAGTCGAGGCGGTCGATTTCAGCGCCACGCAGCGCCCGCGCGGGTGGGATGCCGAAGCCGGGGTCGAGCAGGACGAGACGATCGCTGCGCTCCCCTGCCTGCTGCGCGGCCTGGGCCACCAGCCTGCCCCCGAAGCTGTGCCCGATCCAGCTGACTCGCTCGATTCCCGCCGCCTCGATCGTCTCGAGCAGATCGGCGACGTGGGTCTCCGTGCTCCACGGCGGCTCTCGGCCCGAATCGCCGTGCCCGCGCAGATCGACGGCGAGGACGGAGTGGCCGTGCTCGCCGAGTCGCTTGCCCAGCTGTTCGAATATGCCGCCGTGTTGCGTCACGCCGTGAACGCAAACGACCCCTTGCGCGCCACTGGGACCCCAGCTGCGTGTTCTCAGAAGCATCTCGCCATCCCCTTCATCTATGCCCGGATTGCCCCGGGCCCCGCCTGATTGCGGCCCTCATCCTCTGAGGAGGCCCCGACCAGGATCGCGATCTTGCCGAGGTGCTTGTTTTCGTGCAGCAGCTGGTGGGCCTCGGGGACTCCCTCAAAGCCCATCGTCTGCCAGAGAACCGGACGAACCTTGCCCTCGGCCATCAACTGGTTGGCCTTCATGCACTGATAGGCGTTGGCGAAGTGCGAGCCGATGATCTGCTTCTGGCGCATCCACAGGTACCTGACGTCGAAGTCGAGCTGAAAGCCCGAGGTGGCGCCGCAGATGACGACCTTGCCGAAGGGCTTGCAGACGAAGACCGAGGTCGGGAAGGTGGCCTGGCCGACATGCTCGAAGACGATGTCGGGGGCATCGCCGAGGATCTCCTTGACCCGCTTGGCGAAGCCCCGTGAGGCCTTGAAGCGCTCCTTCTCGGCGGCCGGGTCGGCGAGGTTCTCCGGCGTGCGCATCATCGCGCCGAACTCCTTGCGGTTGATGTAGTCGACCGCGCCCAGCTGCTTGACCAGCTCGCCCTTCTCGTCAGAGGAGACGACGCCGACCGCGTTGGCGCCAGCCACGCGGCAGAGTTGGGTGGCGAAGACCCCGAGGCCGCCGGCGGCCCCCCAGATCAAGACGTTGTGGCCGGGCTGCAGCTTGCACTGGTCGATCAGCATGCGGTAGGCGGCGAAGTAGCCCACCCCGTAGGAGGCGGTCTCCGCCCAGGAGAGGCTCTGCGGCCGCGGCAGCAGCTGCTGGGCCTGCACCTTGCAGAACTGGGCCAGAGCACCCCAGGTCGTCTCATAGCCCCAGGCCTTCTGGCTCGGCGCCGCCATCGGATCGAGCCCGTGCACCTCGACATCCTCATAGGAGGCGTAGTTGCCATGGATCACCACCTCGTCGCCCGGCTGCCAGCGGGTGACGCCCGCGCCCACCTTCCAGACGATCCCCGAAGCGTCCGAGCCGCCGATGTGGTGGCCGTACTCGGGGTGGTCGCCGTAGCCAAAGACCGAGACCGGCTTGCCGAGCGCCGCCCAGACGTTGTTGTAGTTGACCCCGGCCGCCATCACCCGCACGATCACCTCGAAGGCGCCCGGCTCGGGCACCTCGATCTGCTCGAGACCGAAGGCCTCGGTCGGCTCGCCCTCGCGCTCCTGGCGGATCACCCAGGCGGCCATCGTCCTCGGCAACGTCCCCGGCTCGAGACGCTGCGCCTCGTCAAGCGCGCTCATGGCGAACCTCCCTCTCGGCGAGCAGTGAAGAACGCCATCGCGCCCTCGACTGCGATTTCATAGGTGGCGAACTCCCCAGCCAGGGCCGCCTCCAGGTCGTCCTTGTGGTCGTGCAAGTTGTCGAAGACGCCGCGCTCGTTCAGCCGCTTCAGCATCAGCCGCGAACGCCGGGTATGGGCGACGCCCTCGGCCAGCACGGTGGCGCCGAACAGGCGCCCGCCGGGCGCCAGCGCCGCTCGCGCGTGCTTGAAGGCGATCGCCTTCTCGGACATCGATCCCGGCGCGCAGTTGAGCACGTTGCAGAGCGCCACCGAGTCGAAGGAGGCCTCGGGCAGGCCCCAAGGAGCCAGCACATTGGCTTGGTGAGTCTCGGGCCGGTAGCGCCGCAGCCGCCGCGCCGCGTGGGCGAGCGGCGCCGGATTGAGGTCGACCAACGTTATCCGGGGCTCGGCCACGGGGAAGCGACAACGGTCGAGCAGGTAGCCGGCGCCGACGCCGACGTCGAGGTGGCGGCCGGAGACGTTGTGGTCGTAGAGCGCCCGCAGCTGCTTGACCGAGCAGCGCCAGAAGAGCGGGCAATCGATCCGGTAGGCGATCAGGTCGTAAAAGCGCAGTGTCCTGCGCGTGTAGGCGGCCTGCCCGGCGTAGGCAGGGTCCGACTTCGAGACCGCGACCCCCGCCGCGCTCATCGCTCCCCCGCGGCCGCAGCATCGTCGGTGCGAAGCACATCCAGGATCTCCTCCACCGCCTGCGCGGTGGCATCGGCGTGCTCGGCCATCATCGTGAAGTGATTGCCCTCGACATCGATGGCCGTATGGGGCAGCTCCCAGGTCGCCTGCCACTGATCGGGATCGTCGGTTTGCATAGTCGACATCGGCTGGGCGGCCCTGACCAGCACCACCGGGGCGCTGAGCTCGGTTGGTTGCCAATCGGCGAAAAGCCGGAAGTAGGCAGTCATCGCGGTGAGGCGCGTGTCGTCGAGAGCCAGCGACTCCCGGTCCGCGGCGAAGAGCGACCTCATCAGCGAGGGGGTCAGCCAACCCAGGCCACCCTCCTTGCCGAGATAGGTGTCGAGCAGGACCACCGCGGCTGGCGTGACACCAACGCTCTCCAGGTGAGCGGCGACCGCATGCGCCAGCCAGCCCCCGGACGAGCAGCCGACGACCGCGAACTCGTCGGGAGGCCCACCGTTGAGGATCGCCTCGGCCTGGGCCAGAGCCACGGCCTTGACGCTGCTCGGCAGCGTCTCTTCGGCGAGGAATCCCGGCGCCGGCAGGGCAAGCGCCGGGCGTCGACCACGGAACCTGCGGACGAACCGCACGTATTCCTCCGGGCCGGAGATCGCCAGGATCGAGGGGAAGAGGAAGAGCGCGGGGTCTTCGCCACCCTCGGCGAGGCGGATCGGCTGCGGCACGAACTCGGTCGCGCGACCGGCGTCGAATGAGTCACGGAAACGGGAAGTAGCGCCGATCAGCTCGACCAGCTCGACCGCATCCTCATCGTCTACCGCGTTCTGCAGCAGGGACTGGAAAAGGGTGCTCGTCGGAGCGCCGCCACTCGTCGCGGTGCCGTCCAGCTCGGCCAGCAGGTGGTCGGCGATCCCGGCGACGCTGGGGCGGCTGGCGAGGACCGCGATCGGCAGGTCGACGCCCAATGACGCGCTGAGGCGCTTGCGCAGCTCCATCGCGCCAACCGAGTCGAAGCCGAGCTCGAGCAGCCCGCGTTGCGGCTCGATCTCCCCCGCAGAGGCGTGGCCCAGCAGGGTTGCGGCGTGCTGGCGGACCAGATCGAGCACGGCCGCCTGGCGCTCCTCCGCGGCCATCCCGGCCAAGCGCTGGGACAGCGAGCCCGCGGAGCGCTCGCGGCGAACCACCGCGGGGGCGGCGGGGGTGTCCGGCAAGGCCTGCCGAGCCTCTGCTGCCCGCAGCTCGGCTGACTCGATCGGCTCGCTGACGACCGCGTCAATCGAGATGACCGGCGAGCGGTCGTCGCCGAAAGCGACGAAGCCGCCCTCCTCGTTCTCGCGGTGGCAGACGCGCAGCGTTGACGCGCCCCCCCGGTACAGGCGGATGCCGCGCCAGGCGACCGCCCGCGAGCGCACCCCCGCCTCCCCCACCCGGCTGGCGTCCTGGCACGCTTCGAGCAACGCCGGGTGGATGCCGAAGCGCCCGGCCGCCTGGGCCTGCTCTCCCTCCAGCGAGATCTCCGTGAACTCAGGCCAGTCCGTGATCGGGTCCGCGGGCGCCCACCCCTCCGCGCCGAGGGTGCCCTCCGCGTGGCGGGTCCAGCCGCTGCCGGCGGGATCGAGCGGGCCGGGCTCCGGCCTGGCGTAAACGCAGAGCCGGCGACGCCCACCCTCATCCGCCTCGGCCAGCGCGACCCGCAGCTGCACCGCGCCCTCATTGGGCAGGATCAGCGGCTCTCCTAAGGCGAGCTCCTCGACCACGTCGCAGCCGGCCTCGAGCGCTGAGCGCAGCGCCAGCTCGACGAAGACGGCCCCCGGTAGGGCCGCCGTCGCCGCGATCGCGTCATCCACAAGCCACGGCTGGGCCTGGCGCGAGATCCGCCCGCTGAGCATGACGCCGCCTTGCTCGGGTGAGTCGACGACGGCACCGAGCAGGGGGTGATCGGCGGCCACGAGGCCAACTCCGCCCACGTCGCCGGTCTCCTCGCGCGCGGCGTGCCAGAAGTGCGTGCGCTGGAAGGGGTAGGTCGGCAAGCTGATGCGCTTGGCGCCGCTGTCCCGGTAGAAGGCCTCCCAGCGCGGCGTGGCGCCGGCGACGTGGGCTTCGGCCAGCGACTGCAGGAAGCGGACCGGGCCACCGTCGTCGCGACGCAGGGTGCCGAGCACCGTCGCGCCAGCCGGATCGGCAAGCGCGTCTTCGACCGTCTCGCCGACCGCCAGCCCGAAGACCGGGTGGGGGCTGACCTCGATCAGAACCCGGTTGCCGGCCTCCAGCAGGCGTCGGGTCACCTGCTCGAAGCGCACCGGCTCGCGCAGGTTTCGGTACCAGTACTCGGCGTCGAGCTCACCGGTGTCGAGCACGTCGCCGGTGACCGCGGAGAGAAAGGGCACGCTCCCCGTATGAGGGGTGAGCGATGGGAGCGCGCTGAGCATCTCCTCGCGTAGAGCCTCGACGTGAGCGGAGTGCGAGGCAAACGTCACCGGCACCTGGCGGGCATCCACGTTCTCCGCCTTGCACTGGACCAGCAGCTCGTCCAGCGCCGCGCGATCGGCCGAGACGACCGTCGACGAGGGGCCATTGATCGCCGCCACCTCGATGCGGCCGTCCCAACTCGCTATGCGCGTGGCGACCTCTTCGGCGGGGAGGGCAATCGAGGCCATCCCTCCCTCGCTGGCGAGCCCTGAGATCAGCCGGCTGCGCACCGCCACCAGCATCGCGGCGTCTGCCAGGGACAAGCCGCCGCTGACATGGGCGGCAGCGATCTCCCCCTGCGAGTGGCCTGCCACGGCGACGGGCTCGATCCCGCAGTCCCTCCAGAGAGCGGCCAGCGAGACGGACATCGCGAAGAGGGCGGGCTGGACGACGTCGACCCGCTCGGTCGACGGCGCGCCCTCGGCATCGCAAAGGACATCTTGGACGCAGAAGTCGAGGTGCGGAGCAAGCGCCTCGTCGCACTCGCGCAGGTGACGGGCAAAGGCGGGCGAGGAGCCGAGCAGCTCCGCCGCCATCCCCCTCCACTGCGATCCTTGGCCGGGGAAGAGGAAAACCGGACGCTGCTCGGCGCGCACCACGCCGCGTACCACGTCGGTGGCCTCAGCACCTTCGGCGAGGGCGGCCAGACCCCTCAACAGACCCTCGCGCGAGCCGCTCGTGGTCACGGCGCGGTGCTCGAAGGCGGTCCGCGTCGTGGCCAGGGAGTAGGCGACGTCGGCGGGATCGAGCTGCGGCTCGGCCTCGAGTCGCGCGGCCAGGCGCCGCGCGGCGTCTCCCAGCGCCGGCTCGCTCCGGGCCGAGAGGACGAAGGCAATGTGACCCGGGAACCGCGCCGGCTCGAGGGCATCCCGGCCGGGACCGGCCTCGTCCTCATCGTCTCGCACGGGCGCGGCCACGGCCGGGGCCTCCTCCAGGATGAGGTGGGCGTTGGTGCCGCTGATGCTGAACGAGGACACCGCGGCGCGGCGCGCTCGCTCGCCGGCGGGCCAGGCCTGGGGCTCGGTCAAGAGCTCGATATCGCCTGCCTCCCAGTCCACCTTGGAGGAGGGGCGGTCGACGTGCAACGTCCGCGGCAGCACGCCCTTGCGCATCGCCATCGCCATCTTGATCACGCCGCCGACCCCGGCCGCCGCCTGGGTGTGGCCGATGTTGGACTTGACCGAGCCGAGAAGGACCGGCTGGTTGCCGTCCCTTTCCTGGCCGTAGGTGGCGAGGAGGGCCTGGGCCTCGAT
>Ga0075325_1000088_pt1 | contig 12296 bp, 8 predicted proteins | sample MayberrySE_Catta_5_FD_120048 | JGI IMG/M metagenome (GOLD analysis project Ga0075325, IMG submission 120048) | Natural and restored wetland microbial communities from the San Francisco Bay, California, USA, that impact long-term carbon... | ecosystem: Environmental > Terrestrial > Soil > Wetlands... | reverse complement strand
TTCGGCGGCTGGCGGGCGGACGAGTTCACCCGCCGGATCGAGGGCGCGAGCTACCTCGACATCGCCCGCGCGGGTGGCGGGATCGCGAAGACCGTCCGTCTCACCCGCGAAGCCGGTGCCGACGCGCTCCTGAACCGGGCGCGCGGGTTCGTCCGGGAGATGACGACGCTGGGTGTCACCACGATCGAGGCCAAGAGCGGCTACGGCCTCGACCGGGAGCACGAGCTGGAGCTGCTGCGGGTGTACCGGCGCCTCGCCCAGGCGGAGCCGATCGCGGTCGTGGCCACCTTTCTGGGCGCGCACGTGGTGCCGCCGGAGTACCGCGACCGCCGTGAGGCGTACGTCGCGCTCCTCATCGACGAGCTGATCCCGGCCGTGGCGGCGGAGCGGCTGGCGACGGCGTGCGACGTGTTCGTCGAGGAGTCGGCCTTCAGCCTGGATGAGGCCCGCCGGATCCTGCTCGCGGGCCGCGCGGCAGGGCTCGCGCCCCGGCTGCACGCGGATCAGCTCAGCGCCGGAGGGGGCGCCGAGCTTGCGGCCGAGGTGGGCGCCCTCTCGGCCGACCACCTGGAGCACGTGTCGGAGAAGGGCATTGCGGCGATGGCACAGGCCGGCGTGGTGGCGGTGAGTCTCCCGCTGGTCAGCCTCTACCTGGGCCAGCCACCGCTGCCGGCGCGCCGGCTGATCGCCGCGGGCGTCCCGGTCGCGGTGGCCACGGACTTCAACCCGGGCACCGCGCCCAGCTACCACCTCCCCTTGGCGATGACCCTGGCGTGCACCCTCCAGCGGATGACCCCGGCCGAGGCGCTCAAGGGCGGAACCTACTACGCTGCCAAGGCCCTGGGCCTCGAGCGCCGGGTCGGATCCCTGGAGCGGGGGAAGGCCGCCGACTTCGCGGTCATCGACGCCCCCGACGTGGAGCACTGGCTGTATCACCTGCGTCCCAACGCCTGCCGGCTCACGGTGGCCGGCGGGCGGGCGATCTGGCGGGCTCCGGGGCATTCCGGCGCCAGAGAGCTTGCGTAACAATGCAAGTTTCTGCAGAGTACTCCCTCCGGTCCGCAGCCCTCGATCGCTGAATCACACGACCGACAATCAACACGGAGGCGCTATGACGCATCGCTGGTGGGGGATGGTCGTCGCCCTCGGCACCCTGGTCGCTCCGTCCGCCGTCGCGCAGGTGCGCACGGTGAACGGCATGGTGACCAACGCCCAGACGGGGCAGGGCATCGCCGAAGCGACGATCTCGGTGCAGGGCACCCGCATCGTTGCCCAGACGGGTCCCGACGGACGGTACAGTCTCAACGCGCCAGACGACACGCTCACCGTGGTGTTCCGCGCGATCGGTTTCCGGTCCCAGACGGACACGCTGCTGATGGACGTGGCCACGGCGGACGTCAGCCTCGAGCCCGACATCTTCAAGCTCGAGGAGGTGGTGGTCACCGGTCAGTCCACCGGCATCGAGCGGCAGAATCTTCCCAATGCGGTGGCGACGGTGAGCGGGAGCGAGCTCACCCGCGCCCCCACGGGCACGCTGGAGAGCGCGCTCCAGGGCAAGATCCCCGGGGCCTTGATCCAGGCGAACTCCGGGGCCCCCGGCGGCGGCATGCAGGTGAACCTCCGGGGCGTCTCCACGATCACCGCGGGCAGCGACCCGCTCTTCGTGGTGGACGGCGTGGTGATAAGCAACGAAGCGATCCCGAACGGCGCCGACGCCGTGACCCAGGCCCAGGCGGGCGGCAACCCGCGGAACCAGGACAATCCGACCAACCGCATCGCCGACCTCAACCCCGCGGACATCGAGCGAATCGAGGTGCTGAAGGGCGGATCGGCCGCCGCGATCTACGGCTCCAAGGCGACCAACGGCGTGGTGATCATCACCACCAAGCGCGGCCAGGAAGGCTACCCGCAGTTCAGCCTCACGCAGCGCTTCGGCGTCTTCAGCCGGGCCAACGACCTCGGCCGCCGGAACTTCGAGACGCTCGAGGAGGCACTCTCCGTCTACAGCGATACCGCGCTGGTGACCTCGTTGTTCCAGCCGGGCCGCACCTTCGACATCGAGGACCAGGTCTACGGCCGGGAGGCGCTCTCCTACGAGACCTCGGCGAGCGTGAGCGGCGGGACGGCGCAGACCCGCTACTACGTGTCGGGGCTGGTCAAGAACGACGAGGGCATCGCGATCAACACCGGCTACGAGAAGCAGGCGGTGCGGGCCAACCTCGACCAGGACCTGGCCGACTGGATCCAGCTCTCGGTGAACAGCAACGTGATCCACAGCCGCTCCGACCGCGGCCTCTCCAACAACGACAACGCGGGCACCAGCCCATACCTGGTGTTCCCCTTCACCCCGAACTTCGTCGACCTCCAGGGCGGGCCGGAGATCACCGACTTCCCGCTCAATCCGTTCGAGCGCAGCAACCCGATCCAGACCTTCAGCTTCCTGAAGAACAACGAGGACACCTGGCGGGCTCTGGGCACGGTGACCGCGCGGATGAACCTGATGGCGAAGCCGAAGCACACCATGAACCTCATCACCATCGGCGGGGTGGACTACTTCAACCAGGAGAACGACTTCGTCTCGCCGCCCGAGCTGGAGTACGAGCCCAACGACGGGCAGCCCGGCACCGTCGTGCTGAGCAAGTCCTCCAACCTGAACCTCAACCTCGCGGTCAACGGTAACTACACCTACACGCCCGAGTCCGACGACTTCCAGGCGACCACGTCGCTCGGCGTGCAGTACGAGAACCGCAGTCTGGATGCCACCCGCGTGCTCGGCCGCACGCTGCTCTCGGGGCAGGAGAACCCCGACCAGGCGGCGAGCCTCAGCGTGCTCCAGGACGACCGGCCGGTGCAGGACCTCGGGATCTACGGGCAGGAAGAGGTGCTCCTGTTCGATCGGCGGCTGCTGCTCACCGCCGGCGTCCGCGCCGACAAGAGCAACACCAACGGGGACCCCAACAAGTACTTCGTCTATCCGAAGGCTGCCGTGTCGTACCGGTTCATCCAGCCCTTCAGGGGGCTGGACGAGATCAAGCTGCGCGGCGCCTACGGCCAGACCGGCAACCAGCCGCTCTTCGGGGCCAAGTTCTCGCCCGATACCACCGGCACCATCGGCGGCATCTTCGGGACGCTGCCGGGCAACCGGGCGGGTGACCCGTTCATCAAGCCGGAGCGGCAGACCGAGCTGGAGGCCGGCTTCGACGCGCAGCTCGCCGGCGGACGGGCGGAGCTGAACTTCACCGTGTACCAGCGAAACATCACCGACCTGCTGCTGGAGCAGACGCTTCCGCCGAGCTCGGGACAGGAGTTCCGGGTCTTCAGCTCGGACAGCGAGCTCAGGAACCGAGGGCTCGAGGCCACGTTCACCGTGTCGCCCATCCAGTCGCGGGACGTGAACTGGCTGTTCCGCACCACCTTCTTCAAGAACAGCAGCGTGATCACCCGGCTGTCCGTGCCGACGTTCCAGACCGGCGGCTTCGCCCTGGCGCTGGGCACCTATCAAATCGAGGAGGACAGCTCGGCCACCCAGATCTTCGGGACCGAGGGCAAGGTGGGTGACGCTACCCCGGACTTCCAGATGTCCTTCTCCAGCGACCTCGACTTCAAGCGGTTCACGCTGGGCTTCCTGCTGGACTGGAAACAGGGCGGCGACATCATCAACCTGACCGAGTACCTCTACGACGCCGGCCAGAACAGCGTGGACTATTTGGAGCCCCTCGTCGGTGGGCTGGCGCGGCAGGACAGCATCAATGCGGGGTTCACCAGCGCCTACGTGCAGGACGGTACCTACCTGAAACTCCGCGAGGTGACGCTGGCCTACCACCTGCCCGAGGGCTTCACTCGAGGGCTCTTCGGCTCCACCGTGCGCTACGCACGGCTCTCGCTCAGCGGACGGAACCTGCTGCGCTTCACCGGCTATCGCGGGCTCGACCCCGAAGTCAGCAACTTCGGCAACCAGGCCATCGTGCGAAACATCGACGTGGCTCCGTTCCCGCCCAGCCGTAGCTTCTTCTTCTCGATCGATCTGGGGTTCTGACCATGAGGCCGACCATGCGACAGTTGCACGTGCTGCTCCTGCTGGGCGTCCTCACCTCGGCAGGCTGCAGCTTCGATGAGACTACCAATCCAAACAGCCCCGAACCCATCGGGGAAAACCCATCCCGCTCGGACGTGGCGGTGGCGGCGACGGGAATGTTGCTCGCATTTCGCACCGACTTTGCCGACTTCGCCCTCGACATGGGCATCATCGCCCGGGAGCTGTACCGGTTCGACGGCTCCGACCCCCGGTTCACCGCGGAGCTGCTCCTGGGCCCCCTGGACGCCGGCGGCGAAGCGTTCGGAGGCGACCACTGGGCGGACCAATATGCGGCCATCCGGGGCGGCAACATGATGATCGCCACCGTGCCGTCGTCCACCAACCTGTCCGACGCGGAAAAGAGCGCGACGGCGGGGTACGTGAAGACGATTCAGGCGCTCAACTACCTGATGATCCTCAACAGCCACACGCAGGACTCGATCCCGATCGTCACCGACACTGCAGTGGCCGCGCCACCGGCGCCGTTCCAGACCCGGGCCACGGTCTTCGCGCATGTGGCGAGCCTCCTCGACGGCGCGGTGACCGACCTGCAGGCCGGCGGGGCGGCGTTTCCCTTCGCCCTGCCGTCCGGATTCGCCGGCTTCAACACGCCTGCGAACTTCATCCTGTTCAATCGTGGGCTCCGGGCGCGCGTGGCGGTCTACACCGACGACTTCGCGGGGGCGCTGACCGCGCTGGCGGCATCGTTCGTGGATGTCCCGGGTCCCCTCGCCTTGGGGGTGTACATGGACTACGGCACCGGAGCCGGAGACCTCGCCAACCCGCTGTCCATCGACCCCCAACAGGGGGAGAACTTCGCCCATCCATCGCTGGAGACCGGCGCGCAGCTCCAGGTAGACGGAGTGTCGCTGGACCAGCGGTTCGTGGACAAGATCGTGCCGCGTCCCATCTCGAGTAACAACGGACTGACCTCCGACCTTGGCTGGATCCGCTACCCGAGTCCGGGAAGCCCGATTCCCATCATCAAGAAAGAGGAGCTGATCCTCCTTCGGGCCGAGGCGAACATCGGGCTGAGCAACCTCCCGGCGGCGCTGCCGGACATCAACCTGGTGCGGACGACGTCGGGCAACCTGCCGGCGCTCGGCGACCTGGGCACGCCGGAGGAGGCGCTGAACGAGCTGCTCTACAACAAGCTCTACTCGCTGGTGTTCGAGGGCGCGCACCGCTGGATCGACGCGCGGCACTACGGGCGACTGGATTCGCTTCCGGTGGACCGGCCGTCCGACGTGGTCTTCCCGACGCTGCCGATCCCGACGGACGAAACGCTGCCGCGTCAGTAATTCGAGTCGTGCCTGGCGAGCCCCCACTGGCGTGGCGGGGGCTCGCTTGGCATTATGCAACCTCCCATGAGGTCACCGGAGGGGTATGCAGGCCACCGTCGTTGGCGGCACCCCGTCTTTTGCTCTTGCCGAAGAGCAGCAGGCGAGCGCCCGGCCCCGTCTGGACTCGGTCGATCTCCTGCGCGGACTGGTCATCGTCATCATGGCGCTGGATCACGCCCGGGATTTCTTCACCAACGTCCGCTTCGATCCGACCGATCTGACCCAGACCACCGCGCCACTGTTCCTCACCCGGTGGATCACGCACTTGTGCGCCCCGGTGTTCGTCTTTCTCGCGGGCACCTCGGCGTACCTCTATCAGGCCCGCGGCAAGAGCATCGGTGAGGTGTCGCGGTTCCTGCTCACCCGGGGCCTCTGGCTGGTGCTGCTGGAGTGGACGGTCATCCGCTGGGCCTGGATGTTCAACTTCAACTACACGACCGAGCTGCTGTTCGTCCAGGTGATCTGGGTGATCGGCGTCTCGATGATCGTGCTCGCGGGACTGGTGCACCTGCCGCTCGGCGCGGTGGCCGCGGTCGGCCTCGCGATGATCGCGGGGCACAATCTTCTCGATAGCGTCCCCCCCGAGTCACTCGGCCGCTGGGCGCCGCTCTGGATTCTGCTGCACGTGCAGGGGCCAATCCCGCTCCGCGGCGATCAAGTGTTCTTCGTCATCTACCCGCTGGTTCCTTGGATCGGCGTCATGGCGGTGGGCTATGCCTTTGGCCGGCTGCTGCAGCGGCCGTCGGAGGAGCGCCGGCGCCTGCTGCTCCGCCTCGGCGGTGGGCTCACGGCCGCGTTCGTGCTGATCCGGGCGATCAACGTGTACGGCGATCCGGCGCCCTGGAGCGTTCAGGAGTCCGCCGGACGAACGCTGCTCTCATTCCTCAACACGACGAAGTATCCGCCGTCCTTCCTGTTCCTGCTGATGACGCTCGGGCCGGCGATCGCCCTCCTGCCGCTCTTCGAGCGGCTGCGCGGGCCGCTCGCCCGCGCGGTGACGGTCTACGGCCGGGTGCCGCTCTTCTTCTACGTGCTGCATCTCTTCCTGATCCACGCGCTCGCGCTGCTGGTGGGGGTGCTGGCGGGCTTCGAGCCGCGGATCTTCCTCCGTGTCTGGATGTTCCTGCCGGAGAGCTGGGGATACGGACTGCCGGTCGTGTATCTGATCTGGGCCGGCGTGGTGCTGGCGCTGTACCCGGCCTGCCGCTGGTTCGCCGGCGTGAAGGCGCGGCGCCGGGAAGCGTGGTTGAGTTACCTCTGACGATCCCAGGTCTCGTTCCTTTTCAAGGAGGGCACCGCAATGATCCACCGAATCACCCGGGTTCCCATCGTCGCCCTGCTGGCGGTCGTCGCGCTGCTGTCGGCCTGCGGAGAGGGGTCGAAATACGCCGGCGACTGGAAGCGGGAGCTGTACGGCGAAGGCGATGTGCAGATGAAGCTGGCCTCGAACGGCGGGGTGGAGCTGATGCTGCCTTCGCCCCGGTGGCCGGACAGCGTAGACATCAAGGGACAGGCCAACTTCACCGGCGACACGCTGGTCTTCAAGGCGGACAGCACGGTCACACCCTGTCAGACCGCGGACGCCCGCTACGTCGTCAACCGCACCGAGAACGAGCTGCACATCGCCGGGGTGGGCATGGACCCCTGCGGCGGCCGGCGCGCGGCGCTGGTGGGGACATGGACTAAGAGTTAGGGAACCCCGGGACGGTCAGTCCTTCACGCGCGTTCGACGGCCACTGCTGCGTGACGCAATGGAAGGCGCCCAGTCCCCACACCAGATCGGTGCAGTCGATCCCGACGACGTCCCGGCCCGGGAAGAGCCGCGCGAGCGTAGCCTTCGCCTCCTCGTCCCGGCCGGGATCGTACGTGGGGAGTAGCACCAGGCCGTTGGCGATGTAGAAGTTGGCGTAGCTCGCGGGTAGACGTTGCCCCTCGTGATGAAGGGGGCGCGGCATCGGCAGCGTCTCGATCGTCAGCGGCCTGCCGTCCTGGTCCCGCATGCCTCGCAAGCGCTCGAGATTCTCCTGCAGGGCGGCGTAGTTCTCGTCCGCTGGATCATCTTCGACCACCGTTACGACGGTGGTCGGGTCGACGAAGCGGGTGAGGTCGTCCACGTGACCATCGGTGTCATCGCCGGCGATCCCATCACCCAGCCACAGGATGGTCCTCACGCCGAGGTAAGCCCGGAGCCTGGCCTCGATCTCCTCGCGTCCGAGCCGCGGGTTACGATTGGGATTGAGCAGACAGGCCTCGGTGGTGAGCAGCGTGCCCCGGCCGTTCACGTCGATCGAGCCGCCCTCGAGGATCATGTCGGGGTGGTAGACCGGGATGCCGAGCTCTTCCGCGATCCTCGTGGGGATCACGTCGTCCAGGTCGTAGGGCGGATACTTCCCACCCCAGGCGTTGTAGCCCCAATCGAGGATCGCCTCCTCGACCGCCCCATCCATCTTCCGGCGCACGAAGAGGGGCCCGTGGTCGCGGCACCACGCATCGTTGGTCGGGTGATAGTGGAAGAAGACGTTGCCGGTGTCCGCACCTTCGTCGGTGAGCAGGGAGCGGACCTGCGCCTCCATGTCGGGCCCGGCGACGTTGATGTGGACCTCTTCCCGGTCGGCGAGAAGCCGCACCATTCGCGCGAAGATGGCCGAAACTCCCGCGAACTTTCCGGGCCAAGAGGCTTCCTTGTGCGGCCAGCTGAGCCAGGTTCCGCGGTGGGGCTCCCACTCGGCGGGCATATGGAAGCCCTGATCGGCTAGGGTGGGCATGGATGTCAGCCTGAGCGAAGCGAAGGCGACACGAGCTTGCGCATGCCCCCTTCGCTTCGCTCAGGGTGACATCGTGCCTCCGTCCCGGCTATCAATCCAGGTACCGCCGAGTGATGTCCGCGTACGCGTCGATGCGTCGGTCGCGGAAGAACGGCCAGTGGGTCCGGCTGGCGTCCACCTTGGAGAGGTCGCAGCTGGCGGTGAGCACCTCCTCGCCCGTCCCGCCGCGCACGAGCACCCGGCCGCCTGGATCGGAGACGAAGCTCCCGCCCCAGAACTCGATCCCGCCGGCGGGATCGCCCTCGTGCCCCACGCGGTTTACCGCGCACACGTAGACCCCGTTGGCGATGGCATGACTCCGCTGCATCGTCTCCCAGGCGGACTGCTGCTGCGCCCCGTGCTCCTGCTTCTCGGCCGGCAGCCAGCCGATGGCGGTGGGATAGAAGAGGATCTGAGCGCCGCTCAGCGCCGTCAGGCGGGCCGCCTCGGGATACCACTGGTCCCAGCAGATCAATACCCCGATCCGGCCGAACCGCGTGTCCCAGGCTCGGAAGCCGAGGTCGCCCGGCGTGAAGTAGAACTTCTCGTAGTACTGGGGGTCGTCCGGGATGTGCATCTTCCGGTACTTGCCCAGGTAGGTCCCGTCCGCGTCGATCACCGCGGCGGTGTTGTGGTACAGTCCCTCGGCGCGTTTCTCGAACAGGGAAGCGACGATGACGACGCCGAGCTCGCCGGCCAGCTTCGAGAGGCGCTCGGTGGATGGACCCGGAATGGGCTCGGCGAGGTCGAAGTAGCGATGGTCCTCGGTCTGGCAGAAGTACTGGCTCCGAAAAAGCTCCTGGAGACAGACGATCTGCGCTCCCTTGCCGGCGGCCTCCCGGACGCCGGCGATCGCCTTCTCGAGGTTCTCGACCGGGTCGGTCGAGCAGCGCATCTGGACAAGGCCGAGGGTCACGGTAGTGTTGCCAGACGTGTTCATGCGAGTGAAGATAATGAGCGGGCTGTCCCGGGGCAGCGACTCAGGCGTGACCCAGGTCACTCCGCGACCGTGGTCACCGGTCGCGGCGGTCGGCGGCAGGCCAGCATAGCATCGCACGATACGACTCTCGCACACGGGAAGGGAGAGGAACGATGGGCTCTGCCTGGCACGAGTTCTCGGCTCTTGGCCGTCCGGCGGCGCGGTGGGGCAGTCTCCTGGCAATGCTGCTGGTTGCCGCCTGCGGCGGCGATCGCGATGCGGCCCCGGCGGGGGATCAAGGAAGCGTAGCAACCGTGGATACCGCCACGACCGCTCCCGCCGCCCCGACAGCGGACACGGCCGCTTCGCCTGGGACCACTGACACCGCCGCATCAGCCGGCGATACCGCCGCGGGCGGCAAGCAGCCGTCCGCGACGGCCCAGCCGCCGAAGCCCGCCCCGTCGCCCGCGCCGAAACCGGCCGCGCCCAAACCGGCCGCGCCCAAACCGGCGCCGTCCGCCCAGGCACAGGACACCTCAGCCGGCACGCAGACGCCCAGCCAGCCGCAGCAGGCCGAGGCGCCGCTGCGCGACGCATACCACCAGGCGCCGAGGGACACCATCGATCAGGCGACCTACGACGGGTGGAAGCAGTACAACCTGAACTGCGCCCGCTGTCACGGCGAGGACGTGCTGGGGACGACCATCGCGCCCCACCTCATCGTGTCCCTGAAGCCGGATGGTCCGATCAATACCCAGGAGTTGTTCGTCCAAGTTGTCTGCGCGGGGCGGCCGGAGAAGGGCATGCCGGCGTGGTGCGCGCTCGGCATGGATCCGGTGAAGATCAACCAGATCTACTCGTACGTGAAAGGCAGGAGCGAGGGGAAGATTGGCCCGGGCAGGCCGGCAGTGCGCCAGGGAGGCTGACATGGTTGCGACGCTCCGCCGCATCGCTTTGCTGATCCCCAGTCTGGCCGCGGCACCCGCGGCCGGGGCCCAGGAGAAGTTCGCCTCGGTGAGCGAGGTTGAATACGAAGGTTGGCGGCAGTACAGCGTGCATTGCGCCCGCTGCCATGGGCAGGACGCGCTGCCCAATCCAGTGGCGGCGAATCTCCTCACCAGTCTCGCGCCTGGCGGGCCGACGGCGGACCAGGAGGCGTTCACGACGGCCGTAATCGAGGGACGGCCCAGCAGTGGGATGCCCGCGTTCAAGGGCTCGCTCGAGCCTTCGCAGGTCGAGGCCATCTACCACTACTTGAAGGGCAGGGCGGAGAAGCGGATTCCGCCCGGGCGTCCCAAGGCGTCCGGGAGCTAGACCGGTCTGATCTGAAGCGAGGCCTCGCCCAGGCGGGCGGGCCAGCGGAAGGTGAGCGACTCACCCTGGCGGGTCCGATCCAGGCCACGCTCGGACTTCGCCACCGTCTCGATCGGGTGCCGCCAGACGTCCGCGCTGGGTGTCGCGTCGATCGCGAGCTGCCCCGCGAGGGAGAGCTCGGCGGCGAAGATGTCGTCGGGCGCCACCCCCGGATCCCAGGCATACCGTATCGTCAGCTCTCCCATCTCTCCGAAGCGGATCAGTTTCGCCAACCGAGTGCCATGCTCACCCGCCGCACACGCGATCTCCAGCGCGCCTCGTCGCCGTTGAACCGCGCACTGGAAAGGAACACGGGCCCAGGAATGCACTCGCGGGTAGTCGCCCGAAGCGTACCGCTCCAGGTCCAGTGAGGCGGGCAGCAGCCTCTCGACCAGCAGCGCCCGGTCTTCCTGGTCCAACGGTGGGCGGACATCCAGCCGGATGCCCTCCTCGATGTGGTGAATGCTCGCCGTCCCGCCGTCGCCATGGCCCGCCGAGGCGGCGGCCCGCTCCAACGCGAGATCGTGGTAGGCCTCACGGCGCCGGGTGAGCACGTTGGCGTAGTTGATCCCCTTCGCGAAGACGGTGTATTCCTCGATGCACGCGCCTCGCCTCGGGCTCACCAGGGCGGAAAAGGCGTCGGAGTGGACCCAGATCTCATCGTGTCCGTCGGCGTCGAAGTCCAGCACCTCCCACGCGAGTCGCTTTCCCCGCCGCAGCTCGGCCTCGGCGCGGGCCAGCTCGCGCCAGATCGCGTCCCGCAGGTGGGGGAGGTAGAGGCCCCCGAACACGCCGTGCCAGTAGGCGTCGTTGCACTGCGCGCGTCCGATGGCGCGTCGGGCTTCGGAGGGGTTCCCCCGCCGGCGACAGAGGGCGGAGAGCGCCTGCATCTTCTTGTGCATCCGGTTCGACTCGGGGTATTTCACGAGGAAGTTGCGCCAGTGGCCTCCGCGAACCAGCGCGCCGTCGGCGCCCGCCATCCGCTCCTCACCCAGGTCCCGCTGCAGCCTGGCCAGGCGCAACGCCGCCTCGGGCGGAAGCGCCCAGCTCTCCATCTCGGTGTACGAGGCGGTCGGCAGATAGGCGAGCCCGCTGCTCGGCACTTCGTCGAGCGCCTCGTCCAGACGGCTGAGTCGCACCTCGCCCCGCTCGAGCTGTGCCCCGATCACGTCAATGAACCGGTCGAGCCACCCGCGCCCGTAGACCCACTCCTTCGTTCCCGGCCAGCCGCCGAACTTCTCGCCATCGTCGGCCAGGACCGCGAGGCGGTGTCCACGGGCACGCAGCTCGTGGAGATAGCCCGCCGTTTCCTCCGGAGGCCGGAACGGGATCAGATAGCGGAGGCGCTCGTCGATGGGAAAGAGCGCGACCCGCCGCCCATCGCTCTCGGTCCAGAAGGGGGCATGCAGCCGCTCGGCGGGGAAGCCGGTAGCGAGGAAGTGACGGTCGTCCACCAGGGCGTATCGCACCCCGGCCTCCACGAGATCGGCGGCGAGCTCGGGCTCCCAGACACGCTCGGTGAGCCACAGGCCGCGCGCGTCCACCCCGAAGCGCCGCTGCACCGCGTCGTGCATCCACTGGACCTGCTCGACGCGATCCGCCCGCGGCAGCGCGGCGAGCACCGGCTCATAGAAGCCGGCGAGGAGAATCTCGACCTTGCCCTCCGATGCGAGCGCTCCCACCCGGTCGAGGTAGGCGGGCTCGTGAGCCTCGAGCCACTCGAGCAAGGGCCCGGAGAGATGCAGCGCGACCGGCAGAAAGCCGCGGCCGGCGAGCCGATCGAGCAGCGGGCGGTACACGTC
>Ga0075325_1000087_pt1 | contig 12317 bp, 13 predicted proteins | sample MayberrySE_Catta_5_FD_120048 | JGI IMG/M metagenome (GOLD analysis project Ga0075325, IMG submission 120048) | Natural and restored wetland microbial communities from the San Francisco Bay, California, USA, that impact long-term carbon... | ecosystem: Environmental > Terrestrial > Soil >... | reverse complement strand
TTCGGCTGCGTGCACTCCAGGCGAGCGACGAGAAAGCGCCAGTTGCCCGCGGGAATGCCGGTGAGGTGGCCCTGATCGTCGTTCTGGTTCTCGTAGGAGAGACCCCCTCCGGTGTCTGGAGAAACCGCGAGGTAGCCGTGCTGGCCGGCTTCGGTCGAGAGTCGGCTAAACGTCGAGCCGCCCGTGATGTAGGTCCCTGCGGGCGCCGTCCACACCCAGGCTCCAAAGCCACCCTGGACCGTGCCGGTTTCCCCGCCGGCGAGGGCATGAGTAACTTGGAGACCTGGCGCAGAGGGAGAGCAATCGCTACGTGGGACGTAGTGAGTGGTCGAAGCGGTGAACCCTGCGTCGTCCGCGCCGGAGTAGACGCCTGGCGAGCACTGGGCGACGATGTAGCTGCCGCCCTGGGCGGTTGATGGGAGGAGAAGGAGCGCTGCGAGGAGAAGGAGGGCGGCCAGCCATCGGGGCGCATTGCTCGGTTGTCGGATCGCTTCTCTCATCAGTTGCCTCTCAGGGTCCGAACTGCTGGCTTGCGACTTGAGTGGGAGTAGAGCTGGAGCTGCTCGCGCTCGATTCAGAGGGGGTAGGGGCGCTCGTTTCGGCGACCGGCGCCGATTCGACCGGCGCGCTGGCTTCTGAGCTTCCCGCCGCCGACTCCAGCGACTGCGACTCGACGGCCTGGGTCGCGCGCTTGGTGCGCTCGGCGTTCGCGGCAGCGGAGTCGCTCGCGCTCCGCTGCCCGCTGGCCGAGCCTGACGCTTTCGACTCGGAGGTCGGCAAGGGGGCCGGATTGCTCCGCGGCGTCAACGGGGCGACGCGCGGCGCGTCCGCGACATTGCGTTGCTTGGGCGCAGGAGCGCCCTTGCCGCCGTCGCCGATCAGGTTCACCCCGCCAACGCCGGGACCGACCACTCCGCTTGCAAGGCAGGCGAGCGCGGCGCTGGCGCAGACGCCAGCCGCACGTCCAGCGCCGCCGCCGAGCGCGGCGGTCGCCGACGGCTCGGCGCCACCGCCGAACGGAAAGCGGCGAGCAAGATCCTGCGCTCGCGCCCAGCCGTGGTCGATGCCCCGGCTGACCGTCTCGACGACCGCCTCAACGCCAGCCGGGAGGTGCAGGGTGGACCCTTTTTCTGCCAGTGAGATGTAGGCGGCGAGGCCGACGACGATCTCCAGCTCGTCGAGGCTGTCGACACCGAGCAACTGGTGTAGGTGCTCGCGCGCGGCCTTGTGGCAGCGCTGTGCCTTAGAGGGGTGCCAGTGAAGTTCGCGGGCCGCCTCGCGGACGGGCATGTCCTCGAAGTAGGCGAGCTCGAGTAGCCGCCTCTCCTCGACCGAGAGCTGGTCGACAGCCTCCTGCACCTTGCGCAGCCGGTCCTCGTCGAGGGTTACGTCCTCGGGGCTTCGGCCTAGCTCGTCCTCGATCGCCTCGGCCTTGTCGGTCGAGACGATGCGGGGCGAGCGGCCCTCTGCTTCCAGCAGGCTCTTGGTCCGCCGCCAGGCGCAGGTGATGAGCCAGCCGGCCGGGCTGTCGATCTCCTCGCCTTCGGCGACCTTCCGGCTGTATTCGAGCGCTGCGGTGGCGAATAGGTCATCGCCGTGGCTGGCTATGAATTGAGGTGAGAAACGCTTGCGTCGAAGGAACTGGATGAAGCCCCGGCGGGCCTCCTCCAGTTCGGACTGCTTCAACTCACCGTTGGCCTTGCGTCCGTACATCGGCTCTTTCTGAACCTTCGATGTTTACGACGAGGCAGCCAAAGCGCTCATCTCCATTTTATTAGGTATGGCGCTCTGCCTACTACCCGTATGTCCAGCGTGAAAGCCATTTGCATCGGCGGCGGCTGGAAACGATGCAAACCGACCTTCTGTTGGACAGCAGAGGCGGATGCAGCACACCCGCAACACCTCGCCGTGCCGCCGCCGAGCTGGCAAGTCGTGGAGGGCGTGCTTTCGATCCTGCGGAGCTTCGACCGGCCTAGCCCTTCTCGTCATCGCCCTAGTCGGTTGCTTCTCGGACGACTCCGATGTGTCGACCAGCACCTCACTTCTGAGCGGAGCGCAAGGAAGCGCAGTCGCAGTCGAGCAGCGCGCGGCCGCCGCTCGCGTCGCCCGCCGCTTTGCCGCCGCCTATGCCCGTAGCGCCTACCGGCGTCGACCGCCGCGCCTGCCCGGCGCGAGCGCGGCGCTCACCCGTCGGCTCGCGCTAGCGGCGGCGAAGGTCCCGTCCGCCCGGCGCCGCCTTCGTCCGCATCCGCTGTCGATCGTCCTCGAGCTGGACCGCGCCGACACCCTGCGCGGCAGCGTCGAAGTCGGCGACGGGCACTCGCCGCCGTTCTCGGTCGGCTTCACCCTGAAGAAGCTCGACGTCGGCTGGCGCGTCGTCTCCGCCTCGCCACCGGGCTGAGCGCGATGGCGTCCACCGCGCAACCTGCTCCTCGCGCCCGGTCGCTTTTCATCGCGCTGCCACTGGTCCTGCTGGTCGGGTTGGTCATCGGCCTGCTCTCGATCACGGTCGTCTTTGGTGCCGCGTCTGCTGGCTGCGGCGGTTCGGAAGCGGTCGGCGGTCTCAGCTCCAAGGTTCCGCGTCGCCTCGTTCCGCTGTACGTGGCCGCGGCCTCCCGCTACGACCTCGGAGCCAAAGGCCCCGCCGTTCTCGCCTCGGTGAACGAGATCGAGACCGGCTTCGGCAAGGCCAACACGGTTTCCTCGGCTGGCGCCGAAGGATGGATGCAGTTCATGCCTGAAACGTGGGCGGCCTACGGCGTCGATGCCAACGGCGACGGGCGCAAGGACCCCTACGACCCGGCCGACGCGATCTTCGCCGCCGCCAACTACCTGAGTGCGTCCGGGGCGCCCCGGGACTGGCGCAGCGCGATCTTCGCTTACAACCACGCCGACTGGTACGTCGAAGACGTGCTGGCTGGGGCTCGCCGCTTCGCCGGCAGCGCGGCGATCGCCGTCTCTGACACCGAAGCCTGTGCGGCCACTTCCGCAGCCGGGCCAGCGGTCGAGAAGATGATCGCCGAGGCAGATCGCATCGACGCGCTGGGCCTCGATTACGTCTGGGGCGGCTCGCACGGTCAGTCCCCGACGCCGGCCAACGGGCCATTCGACTGTTCCAGCGCGGTTAGCCACCTGCTCCAGGTCGCCGGGTTCGGCAACCCGACGATGGATACGACGCTGTTGATCGGTTGGGGCGAGGCCGGTCGCGGTCGTTCGGTGACGATCCACGTCAAGCCCTACGGGGAAGACGCCCACACCTTCATCGAGCTTCACCCCGGCGTCACTCCGGCCAGCCATCGCTACTGGGGCACGTCCGACACGAACGCCGGTGGCGGACCTGGCTGGATTCCCGAGAGCGCCTTCGACGCGAGCTACCTGGCTGGCTTTCAGCCACGACACCCCCCGGGGCTGTGATGGCACTCGCGCTGAGCATCGCCCGACCCAGGAGCTCGCCGCCCGCTGGCTTGCCTGCGCGGATTATCCGCGCCTCTTGCGGGGGGCCCAACTTGGACGGCCCCGGCCTTCATGTTCCATGCACAGCAGGTGCCACTCAGTTGGAGACGGCGCGGTGGATCCGCACATGCAATCCAGCGTCCCAGCAGGAGGCTCACGATGGCGACGGCTGATCGTCTTCGCGCTCGGCGAGACTCGAAGGGCTGCCTGTGGACTGCGCACGAGGTCGCGGAGCTGCTCGGTGTCTCGCACGAGTACGTGTGGCAGCTCTCGCGAGAAGGTCGCATCCCCACGGTTTGTCTCGGGAGGACTCGGCGCTACCGCAAGGAGTCGATTCTTGCGTGGCTCGAACAGATCGAGTCGCCGGGTGGCGGCGTCTAGGTGGGGGTCGTCCTGATGGGCGAGGACAACAGCCAGCGCCGGGCCTATGGCTCGGGATCGCTGTATCCGCATCGCGGCTCCTGGTACGCGAAGTGGTACGTCGGGACTCGCCAGGTCAAGCGGAAGATCGGCCGCAAGCGCAAGCGCGGTAGCCGCGAGGGGCTGACCAAGGCCCAGGCCGAGAAGGAGATGAGGCGGCTCATGCGCGAGCTGAAGCCGACGCCGCAGGAGCGGCTGACGCTCCGCGAAGTCGGTGACGCCTACATCGCCCACGTCCGCGACTTCCTCGAACGCAAGCCCTCGACGGTTCAGGACTACGAAGGCATCCTGAACAAAACCGAGCGGGGGCTGCCGAAGAAGACGATCGACCGCTACCGCGGCTCCGACATCGAAGGCTACGTCTCGTCAATGAAGAAGGCGGGGCGCTCGCCGAAGACGATCAACAACCACCTGAACTTCCTCCACGGTCTCTTCGCCTTCGCGGAGAAGCGCGGTTGGGCTTCGGGCAACGCGGTCGCCGAAGCCGAACGGCCGCGAGCCGACAGCAGCGATCCCGACATTCGCTTCATCGGCCTGGAGGAGCTTGAGGCGCTCCTGCGCGAGGTCCCCGACGACGTTCTCGGCGCGGTCGAGCGACCGCTCTACCTGACCGCCGCCATGACCGGCTTGCGCCAGGGCGAGCTGATCGCCCTGCGCTGGAAAGACGTCGACTGGAAGGCTGGCCTGATCCGCGTCCGCCGCAACTACACCCGCGGGCGCTTCGGCACGCCGAAGACGAAGCGCTCCAACCGAGCGGTCCCGATGCCCGAGCGCGTTGCCGCCGCGCTCAAACAGCACTTCAAGCGCTCGGAATACACCGGCGCCGACGATCTCGTCTTCTGCCATCCCGAGACCGGCGCCCCGTTCGACGCCTCGAAGATGAGGAAGCGCTTCAAGGTTGCGATCAAGGCGGCCGGCGTCCGCTCGATCCGCTTCCACGACCTCCGCCACACGTTCGGCACGAGGATGGCCGCCGCCGGGGCGCCGCTGAGGACGATTCAGGAGTGGATGGGCCACCGCGACTACAAGACGACCGAAATCTACGCCGACTACGCGCCCGATCCGGTCAAGGGCGCTCGCTGGGCCGAGGCGGCCTTCGCCGATGAGGAGGACGATGAGGACCCCGACGCAACGAACGATGAAACCGAAGCCAGCTAGGCCATCAAGCCCGAAAGCTGGCGTAAGCTAGAGAGGAGCGGTTATGGCAGATGCACAAGAAATCGAGCTGGTCTTCGAGCCCCAGGACGAGGGCGGCTACCACGTCTACGCGCCCGACCTTCCCGGTCTTCACACCCAGGGCGACGACATGGACGACGCGATGGCGAACGCCAGCGAGGCGGTCGCTCTCTACGTCGAGGGCCTGCGCGAAGACGGCGAATCGCTCGACAGCGGCGTGATCCGCCGCTCGATTCCCCTGCCGGCGTGAGCCCGCGCCAGCCGGTCGTCTCCGGCGAGCGCCTCATCAAGGCGCTTCGCAAGGAAGGCTGGGAAGTCGTCCGTCAACGCGGCAGCCACGTCCGCTTGAAGAAGGCGGGGCGCAAACACGCGCTCGTCGTCCCGCTGCACCGGGAACTTCGTCGCGGCACTCTTGCCGGCATCCTGCGCGATGCCGACCTCAATGCCGAGGACCTGCGGCGCCTGCTCGACTAGCGCCGGGTCGGTGCCGAGCTAAGGGGCGATCCCATAGAGCCCGAAGTCGTCAGCTAGGTCTTGCAGGTCAAAGCCTTCGACACCCTCTTCTGGCGTTCGCGTCTGGGGGGTCGGACCGAAGGCAGCCTTCGAGGAGGCGATCTTCCATCTGCCGTCCTGCCACACGAGTTCGATCGTGCCGGTGCCGAAGTAGGCGACCGGCTCAACCGTCGAGACATTGCCGACAATGGGAAGCCCCAGTTTTGGATGCGGGCGCGATCCGCCGTGTAGGAGAGAACCCGATAGGCAATCGGGACTCCGGCGTAGACCGTCGGGATTCCCCGCTGGACGCCTTCGCTGATCGGTTCTGCCATCAAGCGGTCGGCGCCTGGCTGATTCGCTTCCAGCATCTCGTCGGCGTAGTCGGTAGTGGCGATGGCCCCGATTCGCTTCTTTATCCCGCCCGGCCGAATAATCGCCGGGTTGGCGAGCGCTCGTTGGTAGGCCGCTGCTGCCACGATGGCCCCGTCTTTGGAGTGCGGGTAGTCAGTCTGGAGCTCTGCGCCGGGATCGGCGATGGCGGTGGCGGGCGGGTTGGAATGAGCCTCGTTGTCAGGGGCGCTGAGGCGCCCGATCACGAATGCCAGCACAAGAAGAACGGCAGCGCCAAGGAAAGCGCCGCGCGTGTCTTCGTATCCCTTCGGGATGGCGAATTTTGCTCTTGCCCCATCATTCCGACACGGGTTGGAGCAGGTAGCCGTCGATTGAGTGGAGATGGTGGGTGACGCCCTCCAGCATCTGGCTCAAGGGGTCCAGCTCTTCGGAGGTGGCGAAGAGGATCTGTCCGGAGTTCGCATCCGATCCGACTCGTCGCAAGAGGGCGGCGAACGACACCATTTCCGTGCTCTGCTGCCGCGGCTCGTCGAAGACCAGGAGACCGGGATGATTGGTCTCGAAGAGCCTGGAAACCTCGAGGAGGCCGAGCAGGTAGGCCCAGACGACGCGGATCGAGTCCGAGGCCGAGATGTCTGCCTGAAGGTCCCAGTTCTCCCGTCTGGGCCTGTAGTCCTCCCGCGAGATCTTCAGCGCCTCGTCGAAGAAGGAACCGAACTCGTACTCGTGTAGCTGCTCGATGAACGAGGACTCAAGCGCGGCAATCTTCTCGCCGTCGTCTGCTGAGAGCTGATCCTTCGGCAGACGAGCGAGGGCGGCGCGGACCTCTTTGCCCTCGGTGGCCAGCTTGCCGAGCCCAGCAAGAAGCTCCAGAAACCGCTCATCGACACCGGTGAGCTGATCGATCCGATTCTGGACCCGAAGTCTCCTCGCGAGCTCGCCGGCGGAAGGGGCGTTCTCGCTCGAGACGAGGTCCGTCCGGATGGCCCTGATCTGTGAACGAAGGTCGGCGGAGCGTTGACGGAGGGCACCCAGCCGCTCGCGCTTTGCCTCCAACGCACGGGAGCTGTCGTCCCGCATGGTCTCGAAGAGGTCGATTTGATTTCGGATGTAGGCGACGGTGTCTGCGGGCGAGAGCGTCCTCACCTGCAGGCTTCCGCCGAGGAGAGAGGTCGGGAGCAACTGATGACAGACCGGGCAGTCCTCATGGATCGCCTCCAGTTGGTCGGATCCGAGCGTCTCTAGGGTGACGAGATCCTGGTGTTGGCGCAGATCCTCGCGAAGTGCGACGAGGCGCTCTTCTACTGCACGCAGCTCCTCGCGGTCTCGGATCAGCTGCTCGCGGAGAAGCGCCTCGGAGCGGCGAAGCGAATCGGCTTCCTCGCTCAACTCCAAGAGCTCTTTCTCCGAATCTTGGGCCTCCGGCCTGCCTGACTCCCCCGAGTCAAGATCAGCCGCCTCCGCCCGGAGATCGGCGAGGTACTGATCGATTGGGAGCCAGCGCTCGGCGACCGACTGGAGAACCTGCGGTGGGTCGGGAGGCGGCCAGGTCGTCGTCAACGATTCCGGCAATCCGGCCGTCATCAGGCCGCGGTCGCCTTGGGCGTCGCGGAAGGTGCGGACCTCGGTCGACCATCGTTCGTCTAGGGTGGACTCACGAGCTTTTAGTTGCTGTCGTTGGGATTCGAGGTCGCCGACGTCGAGATCGAGAAGGAACTCCAGTGCCCTCCTGCGCACGTCGGCGACTCCGGAGAAGGCGGGCATTTGCGCCTGGATTCCTCCCCATCCTCGCCGCTGCTCGACGAAGAGGAGCGGGAAGACCTGCTCCATGTATAGAGGCGCTAGCTGCCCGTCCCTGGAAGGAAGGTCAGGCATGGTCCAGCCGATGAACTCCGCCAGCCAACGGTGGAATCCCCGAGGATTTGCGACTGAGCCTTTGCGTCCCACGAAGTAGTCGGTCGACGGAGCGGAGAGCCCAGCCGAAAGCCCGCCTCCCTCCTGGACGCGGATGAGGCCCGACTCCTTCTCGGTGTCCTTGACCCAGCGAGTGAGCGTCGCCAGCTGGCCCGCTCGACCTTCTATCTCGATGCTCACCCAGGATCCGAGGACCGGGGTCTCAGCCTTCGACTCAACGTCGTAGATCAGCCTCTCACGCATCGCCGAGGTGAGGACGTCCGTTGATCTGGAGGTCACCATCCTCTCCAGGCCGAGTCCGAAGAGGATGCTCTTCACCGCAGTCGACTTGCCCAGGGAGTTGTCTGCCCGGAGCACCACCAATCCATCCGGGAACCTGAGGTCTGCACCGAAACGGCCCCGCTCGGTCTCGGCTCGCAGTCGAAGATGTCTGATCCGGAGGCTCACCGGCGGCGCCACTCCAGCAGCCGATCGGCTTCTGCCGTGGTCATCTTGCCGCTATAGCGATCGAGGATCTCGCGCTCGCGTTCGAACGTGTCGGCGTCTTCGATCTTGCCGACTAGAGCCTTTCCGTCAGGCGTGAGGCGGAAGGCGCGGGAGGTCTTCTGTTCCAAGAGCCCCAGCCCGACGGCTAGGTCGAGCGCACGATCGAGAGCAGGCTCGAAACGGACGACCGGACGATCGGGGATGTCTGAATGCTCCTGCAGCGAGAGGAGCAGTTCCATGTTCCGGGGGTCTCGGGTCGTCCAGTTGAGGAGCTGCAGCACCTTCCAACTCGCTCCGGAGCCGTGGCACTTCGCCACGAGGAGCAGGAGGAGCGGCACCCGCCGCTCCGGCCGAAGCGCCGCCGGTACCGGGTCGGGCTGCTCCTCGAAGCGAAACGGGACGTCTAGCTGGTCGCGCACGGTTCCGGGCGTCATTTGTCCTCCGCCCTGAACGAGAGCGGGCACCGCATCAGCCAGTCCCCGACCTGGCCGGAGGCGATCCGCTGCGCGTCGGGATCCGGCAGACCGGCAACGTTTTCTTTCAGGTCGGTCTGGTAGGAGTCAATCAGGGCGGTGATCCGCTCGTTGGGCGCCGCATGGTCCAGCCGGTTTTGGATCTTCAGCGCTTCCTGTCGAAGCTGGCGACGACGTTCCACTGCCTCCCAGGTTTCCGGCCAGTCCCGGAGGCCGCCCATCAGCTCCTCCTTGACGAGGAATCTTCGCACCAGCTCGTCACGCAGCACCCGCCTGGCCGGGCTGTCTTCTTCGAGGCTCTCGAGCTTGCCGTCTAGCACTGAGATCAGATCGGGTTTTCGATCGCCGAAGAGCTCGACATCGGCCTCCTCCACCGCCGGGCTGGGGAGAAGTGGACTGGCCGCACCGTCGATTTCCGCTGCCTTCAGCTCGGCCGGGTAGTCCTGTGGGATCTTGATGCTGATCGCGAAGTTGGCGCCGATGAAGCCGAGACCGAAGCCGCGGACGGCCTCCGCCCGACGTACGGCGTGCGCGACGAGCTCAGCTGCGTGGAACTCGGGGACCATCAGCACGTAGTCGTCGATCTGGAGGCCGTCCAAGAGCGCATCCAGCTCCGCCGCATTCTTCTTCAGCTTCGACGTGTCTCGGGTTAGCTTCTGCTTCTGCTTGTCGGTGCGGTGGCGAAGGTTCAATGAGTCGCGATCCGCGTAGCACTGGTAGGCGATGCCGTCTTTCGAGAATCCCTCGATGCCGTGATCACCTCCGAGCGTCGCCGGCAGGCGCACGAGGTCGGGGATCGGATAGCGGCGGCGGAGAAGTCCCCAGCACATCTCCTCGAAGTCTTCGCCGGGATCGGTCGCCGCGATGTTCTCCAATGGGTCGCCGCTCATCGACCGCAGAACCGTATACGGCCTTCAATTGGTATGCCAGGAGTGCGGCCCGGCCAGCATCCGAAGGCCCTCGGGGTCGGATAGGGGTCAATTTTGGGCTTAGCCGTCGGGGCCCCCTTCCAGTCGAGCAAAACTATGGGAACCTTGTGGTTCTCAGCGAGAGACAGGAGGAGTCGTGCCAATAGGGTCCAACGACGTGGCGCAGATCGTCACGTTCCAGTGGAAAGCAGGAGGGTGGCTAGCGCTCGCGTGTGCCGCAATAGGCGGCTTCATCCAATGGCTGCGGGTGGACCTCTATGAATGTCCTGTGGGCTATTCCACCGATTTCACCGGAAGACAGGTCTGCTCCACCGGCGAGATCTTCGACTTCGGCGCGCTGGGCACGATCTTTGGGGCCGTCATCCTTGGCGGCTGCATCGGCGTCGTGATCGCCCTCGCACTCCTCGCGCTCGGCGTGCGTCACGACACGCTCGGAATCGACCCAGACGAGTAGTCGCCCGCCGCAATCCACGTTGGAGAAGAAGCGCGGGCCAAACTGACCCACTACCGAAAATCCGCGCAGGCCGAGCCAGTCGCGGGTACTAAGTGGGTACTAAGTTGAGCGAAACTAGGTCCAACTCGGATTAACTCAGACCGCTTGAACAAGCCAAAAACGAGCCTGGTCAACCGGCTCCAGAGAACTCATAACCCGAAGGTCGCGGGTTCGAATCCTGCCCCCGCTATAGGACAAAAACCCCGCATTTGCGGGGTTTTCGTCTTTTCTGGGCGCAGACAATGGGGTTCAAAATGGCCCGTGGGGCAACGCCTGGGGCAACATGAGGTCTAGGAGAGCTCGATTTTCGAGCCCCTTCACAGCCCGTTCGGTGTGTTCGAGGACTCCGAGGGCCGACAGGGGGATCGATGAGCGACGTTCGCCGACAAGCCTTTGGGTACGCGTGCAGTCTGCATTTGAGTTACATGTGATTTGATGCCGTGAACTGCGGCTCTGCGTAGGACGGGGGAGGAAGGGTGTGGTCTGACAACGAGACTGCCGTTGACCTGTGTGGATTCGTCTACCTGGTCGACCAGTTGGAAGTCGTTCTCGCCAAGCCGGAGCTGAGGCCACTCACCGTCGGACTTTCCGGAGGGTGGGGGTCCGGCAAGTCGAGTCTCATGCGCATGACGCAGGAGCACCTCGAACGGAACGAGAAGAATGTCTGTTGCTCCTTCAGCCCATGGCGCTACGAGGACTACGACGACATCAAGCACTCGCTCATGGTCGCGGTGCTCGATCAGTTGGGCGAGCGGATCGGGGACGAGGCACCGGAGGCAAGCAAGTGGAAGCGCATCAGAGACCTTGCCGATCGGCTGAGACTGGCAAAGCTTGTGATCACGGGCGGAGCGATGGCGGCAGGACTCGATTCGGCGGCGGCGACGATGCTCGGCGAGGCCGCGCACGCGATCTCGGAGCCGTCGTCTTCCGACGACGGAGATGGTCAGGAGACCGCCGTCCCTCGGGCGGAGCCCATCTCGGCCGGGGGGTTTCGTGATGAATTCGAATCTCTGCTCGCTGATTTGGCCGAGGAGATCGACGGTGTGTACGTGTTCATCGACGACCTCGATCGGTGTATGCCGCGCGCGGTCGTCGACACTCTGGAGGCAATTCGGCTCTTCCTGCACGTACCGAACACCGCCTACGTCATCGCCGCCGATCCGCGCATAGTCCGGAACGCGATCGCTAGCCAGTATGCGAGAGAGGGGGTCGAAGCAGACGATCTGGGCACCGACTACCTCGAGAAGATCTGGCAGCTGACGGTTTCGGTACCCCCGCTCGCAACCCCCGAGGTCGAGAGCTATGTCAGCCTTCTGTTCGCCCAACTTCACCTCGACGCCGACGGCTTCCTGGCGATCCGCGCCCGCGCCGAGGAGAACCGCCGCGAACATCCGTTGGACGTCGCAATGAACTATGGGTTCGCCAGGGAAGTACTGGGCGAGGTCCCGTCGTCCCTCGAGCAGGATCTCCAGCTGGCAAATCTGATCTCTCCTCAGATCTCGGAGGGCTTGCGTGGGAATCCTCGTGAGATCAAGCGGTTTCTCAACACGTTGTTGCTGAAGCTGGAGGCGTCCTCGCGAAGGGGAATCGAGCTGAAGCCGACGGTGCTCGCGAAGCTGATGATCCTCGAGGAGCGTCACCTGCATCGGTTTCGCCAGCTCTATAGGTGGCAGGCCTCCGCAGGAGGGAAACCGATCGAGATCGCGGAGGCCGAGAAGATCTCGGGAGGAGAGGAGCTTGAGGAACCGTCCCAGGGCGCCCGGGACTGGTCAGAGGACGGCACCCTGGCAGCCTGGCTTCAGCTCGATCCTAACCTCGACGGCGTTGATCTGGGGCCTTACTTCTCCTACGCGCGGGACAAGATCTTCGCGACCGGAACGACGTCCCGTCTCCCTGGGCCCTTGCAGGGACTCCTCGCTGTTCTGCTCGGCGAGGGCGACGCCGCGCGAAAACAGGCGATTAAGGATGCCGCGGAGCTCGAGCCGGCGTCGAGGGCGATGCTGTTAGTCAAGTCGCGAGTTGTGGTGTAACGGACTCGCCGGCACTTCTCCTCAGCTCTCCAGGGCCGCCACCTCCCTTCCGCTCGTCTCGGCCTGGTCCTCGAGGACCAGGCCGATCGACTCCTGG